>Ga0082335_1007723_pt1 | contig 12754 bp, 15 predicted proteins | sample Subgrocontami58m_FD_72375 | JGI IMG/M metagenome (GOLD analysis project Ga0082335, IMG submission 72375) | Subsurface groundwater microbial communities from S. Glens Falls, New York, USA - GMW37 contaminated, 5.8 m (SPADES assembly) (version 2) ...
CGATGCCCAGCGCCCCGCCGGCCATCAGGGCATGCGCATGCACATGGCGCGCGAGATCCTGCTTCCAGGTGTGTAGCACGAGCGAGAAGGCGGGCGTGCCGCCGAGCCAGCGCGGGTTGGCCGCAAACTCGGTGAGCGTCGCCGAGACCGCGCCGAAGAGCATTTCATAGAGCGCTCGCGGACACTGCCCGATGAGTGCATTCAGATCGTGCGGCAGGGTGAATACCAGGTGGAAATAGGGCACCGGCAACAACTCGCGCCGCCGCGCTGCGAGCCAAGCCTCCTTGGCTCGCGTCTGACATTGCGGGCAATGGCGATTGCGGCAGGATCGATAGACATGGCGCGTCGTGCCGCAGGTGTCGCAAACTTCTACACGGCCACCCAAGGCGGCGGTTCGGCACGCGAGGATAGCGCGCCAAACCTTCGCCTTGGCAACAGATAAGGGGTGGGCCGCGAGATAAGCCGGACCGTGACGGCGCAGCACCTCGGCCAGCCCCACCCTAGGGGCTTTGCTACCCATATGGGCGCGCTCAGCGCGTGGACGGGTCGAGCAGATCCAGGGGCGAAGTAGTGCCAGTCACACGAGCCCGCGCCAGATGTACGTAGCGCATAGTCGTGCCGATATGACCGTGGCCGAGGAGGCTCTGCACGGTGGGCAGATCCGCGCCGGCTTCGATCAGGTGAGTCGCGAACGCGTGGCGCAATGAGTGAATACCGCCTTCAGGCGCGATGCCAGCAGCGTCGCGGGCGGCGCAGTAAATGCGTTGCGCCGTCTTGACCTCGATGGGCGCGCTGCCCGAGCGGTTGGGAAAGAGCCAAATCCGCGGCCGACAATCGCGCCAGTAGCGTCGCAGTGTGTCGAGCAGGCGCGGTGAGAGCAGCGTATAGCGATCTTGACCGCCCTTGCCTTGGCGCACCTTGATGCACATGCGCTCGGGGGCGCTCTCGATGTCGGAGAGTTGCAAGGCACACAATTCGGACAAGCGCAGACCGGCCGCGTAGGTCGTGGCGAGCAGCGTGCGCCCGCGCATAGTTGGCGCAGCGTCGATCAGGCGCGCGACCTCGGCGCGTGTGAGAATCTGCGGCAGCCGCTTGGGAACTTTGGCCATGGGAATGTCTATGCGCATCTCAGGTTTGCGCAGCACCGAGCCAAACAGAAACCGGAACGCGCAGGACGCCTGATTGACGCTCGCGTAGGCAAGCTTGCGCTCGGTGATCAGGTGCAGCAGATAGGCTTGGATTCGCGGCCCATCGAGTAAGTCCGGCGCCTGCCGGTAATGTTTGGCCAGTGCCCGTACGCAGGCCAGGTAGGTCTCACGCGTGCGCGGGGAAAACCCTCGCAACACCATCGCTTCGTCCATCCGATTGCGCAACTCAGTCATCTCGCTCTCCTAGTCAAGATCGGGAACATTCCCGTAGGAGAGGATAAGATGGCTGAGTGCCCCCGCTTGATCACGCCGGCAACGGATGACAGAGGAATTCTGAAAACAACAACGCGGTGGTAGATCACTCCACCACCGCGTCAGCGGTTTAGTTCAACAAGAAGTCGGCCCCCCAAAAGGGGCTTTATAAGACCCCAAAAGCGGGGGCGAGCACGGTCAGCTTACGCTCAAGCCTTTGATTCCTCAACCACGTCAACCGGGATGGGCACCTGTACGTTCATACAGTATCGCAACCACCGGGGGATGTCATGACTTCACTACGCTTGCTCGACCAAGTCCGCGACCGATTGCGCGTGAAGCACTACAGCATGCGCACGGAAGACACTTACCTGCAATGGATTCGCCGCTTCATTTTCTTTCACGGCAAGAAGCATCCGCGGGAGATGGGCGGCGCGCAGGTCGAGGCGTTTCTGTCGCACCTTGCCACGCATGCTCGCGTGGCGGCGTCGACGCAGAATCAGGCTTTGTCCGCGTTGCTGTTTCTTTACCGCGAGGTGCTGCAGGTCGATCTGCCGTGGATGGATGGCGTGGTGCGCGCCAAGCGGCCCAAACACGTTCCGGTGGTGCTCACGGAGAACGAGGTACGTGCGCTGCTCGCGCAACTGGAAGGCACGCGCTGGCTGGTGGTCAGTCTGCTCTACAGCTCGGGGATGCGCCTGCTGGAGGGATTGCGCCTGCGCGTCAAGGATGTCGATTTCGAGCGCCACGAGATCACGGTGCGCGATGGCAAAGGCGCGCGTGATCGCGTGACCATGCTCCCCGAGCGCCTGGTCGAGCCGTTGCGCTCGCACCTGGCGCGCGTGCGGATGCTGCACGAGCGCGACCTTGCCGAAGGTTACGGCGAAGTCCATTTGCCTTTTGCGCTGGCGCGCAAGTACCCGAAGGCCGGGCGCAACTGGATCTGGCAGTACGTTTTTCCGTCGGGCAGCCGTTCCGTCGATCCGGCCGACGGCGTCGTTCGGCGGCATCATCTGGATGAGAAGATCGTGCAGCGCGCGGTCGCTGCCGCGGCGCGCGCCGCGGGGCTTGCGAAACCGGTTTCGCCGCACGTGCTGAGGCACAGCTTCGCCACCCATCTGCTAGTCGCTGGGTATGACATCCGCACGGTGCAGGAACTGCTCGGGCACAAGGACGTGTCCACTACGATGATCTATACGCACGTCCTCAATCGCGGCGGGCGCGGGGTATTGAGCCCGTTTGACCGCATCGATCCGGGGCCGGCTCCATGCAAGCTATAAGCACAAAGGACACGAAGGAACACAAAGAGCCTCTTGGTTCCCCTGGTGGCCTTCGTGTCCTTTGTGGTGAAGAATTTTATCCGCCAAGGGGCCTAAGACCGCTATCTAAGCGCCCAGAAAGCGGAAATCCAGTTCCGGCTTTTTGCCGCTGACGATATCCGCGATCGCCGCGCCCGAGCCGCAGGCCATGGTCCAGCCCAGGGTGCCGTGGCCGGTATTGAGCAGCAGATTGGGATAGCGCGTGCGGCCGATACAGGGCACGCCTCCGGGGGTGGCGGGACGCAGCCCGGCCCAGAACTGCGCCTCTTCCGGCCGGCCTGCCTTCGGAAAAAGCTCGAAGGTGCGCCGCACGATGGCGCGGCAGCGAACCTCGTTGATCGCCGTGTCGTAGCCGGTCAGTTCGGCAGTGCCGGCCACGCGCAAGCGCTCGCCCAGGCGCGACATCACCAGCTTGTGCGCGCCGTCGCTCAGACTGATGTGCGGTGCCACGTCGCCTGCGGCAAGTGGAATGGTGATGGAATAACCTTTCAGCGGATAGACCGGAATCGAAATTCCGATGGGGCGCAGCAGCAGGGGGCTGTAGCTGCCCAGCGCCATGACATAGGTGTCGGCCTCGATCGCCTCGCCGCTGTCGAGGCGCACCCGCGCCACCTCCCCGCCCGCGGTCTCGACGCGCCGGATGCTGCTGCCGTAGCGGAAGCGCACCCCGCGCGCGGCGCAGAGCAGCGCCAGGGCTTGGGTAAATTTGTGCGCATCGCCGGACTCGTCCCCCGGCGCATGCACGCCCCCGGCGATGCGCTCGGCGCGAGCGGCGAGCGCCGGCTCCAGCGCGACGCACCCGGCCGCCGTCAGCACGCGCAAATCGACGCCGTGCAACTGCTCCAGGGAAGCGGCCGCAACCGCCTCGTCCAGGACTCGGCGGCCTTCGAAGAGGCGCAGGATACCGCCTGTCTGCTGCTCGTACTGGATGCCGGTTTCGGCGCGCAGCGCCAGAAGTTGCGCCCGGCTGTAGCGGTTGATGGCGGCGATCTGGGCCGCGTTGGCGCGGCTGCGCGCCGGCAGGCACTCGCGCAGGAAGGCGAGGCCCCAGGCCCACTGGTAGGGATCCGCGCGCAGGCGAAACAGCATCGGCGAATCTTCGCGCCCCAGCCATTCGAGAATCTGCCTCGGTGTTCCGGGATTGGCCCAGGGCTCGGCATGGCTCGCCGAGATTTGCCCGCCGTTGGCGAAGCTGGTTTCCATCGCTGCCGCCTGCTGGCGGTCGACGACCGTGACCTCATGCCCGGCGCGGGCCAGATACCAAGCGCTCGTCACGCCGACCACGCCGGCGCCCAATACCGCAATTTTCATTTTTTGTGTAGGCCGATGCGCCAAGCCGCCCGAAGAGGCGCCTGGCCGCTCACCGGAAACCGGGGCCGGAGACCCCGCAGCCTTTCAACCCGGATGGGCGACCACGTCCTGGCGCTGCTCGCCCAGACCCTGGATGCCCAGATTCATGACATCGCCCGGCTTCAAGAACACCGGATCGGGTTTCATGCTCGTGCCTACGCCGGGCGGAGTGCCGGTGGTGATGATGTCGCCCGGCAACAGCGTCATGTACCGGCTGCAGTAGGACACCAGCTTCGCCACGCCGAAAATCATGGTGCGGGTGTTGCCCTTCTGCATGCGCCGGCCGTTCACGTCCAGCCACATATCCAGGTTCTGCGGATCGCGAATCTCGTCGGTGGTCACCAGCCACGGGCCGATCGGTCCGAAGGTGTCACAGCCCTTGCCCTTGTCCCACTGGCTGGACTGATGCTGGAACGCGCGCTCGGACACGTCGTTCACCACGCAGTAGCCGGCGACATAGTCGAGCGCCTTGTCCTCGGGCACGTATTGCGCCTTCTTGCAGATGACCACGCCCAGTTCCACTTCCCAATCGAGCTTGGTCGAATGCTTGGGCACGATGACCTTGTCGTTCGGGCCGGTGATCGACGTGGTGGCTTTCATGAACACGAGCGGTTCTGTCGGAATGGCCGTATTCGACTCGCGCGCATGGTCGGCGTAATTGAGCCCGATGGCGACGAATTTGGAAATTCCGACATACGGCACTCCCAGGCGCGGCTCGCCCCTTACCAGCGGCAGCGTCTCGGCCTTGATTTTGCGCAGCTTCGCCAGTCCCGCCGGCGAGATCGTCCCCTGGTCGATCTGCTCCACCACGGCGGACAGCTCGCGGATGTTGCCCTGGGCATCGATCATGCCCGGCTTTTCGAAGCCATTCTTACCGTAACGACAAAGTTTCATGTTTTCTCCGTTTTGAGGGACCCGGAATTCAGTACGGGGCATTCAATAGAAGGACATTTTACTTAGCAATTGCCAAATTCCCAACTGTTTCCACGGATTTTCCCGCATTTTCCGCAGTTTTTCGACCGTCCGCTTTGGTTAAACCCGCAATTTAGCCGTCCGGGGCACAGAGGTTTTTTTCTCGGCGAGCCCTGAAATAGCGCGCGTCACCAAATACATAGAGTGCAGGTTCGCGTTCCTTTGGTAACAGAGCCGTCCGCGGGAGTAGAATAATCGTGCTTCGACGATAAGGTAACACCATGCTGCAAGCCGCCGACCTGACGATACGCCTCAATCCCGCCGCCGACGCCGTTCAGGGAACACGGCGGCAGCGCGATCCTGCCGAAAATGCCGGAGATCCGCGGCGCCGAGCACTTGGCAACGGTGTGATGATGGCCGAGTCCGGAATGCGCACCGCCCTGCTCCATCTCGCACTGGTCGCTGCGTTTGCCTGCGTCGCGCAACCGGCGCTGGCCAAGGTGGTAGTGAAAAAAGGCGTCTACGGCGCCATCGCCCTGCAGCGCGAGACGGGTCAGCTCGGCTACGCCTACAATTCCGTCACTTCGCGCGCAGCCAAGATCGAAGCCCTGAATCAATGCGCTCACCCGCGCTGCGAAGTCGTGGCGGCTTTCAGCAACGCCTGCGGCGCGCTCGCGCGCGGACCGAAAAAGTATTTTCCCGCCACCGGCGCCACCCGCCAGGAAGCGGAAACCAAAGCGCTGCGCCTGTGCGCGGCCAGGGAGTGCGAAGTGGCAGCCTGGGCCTGCACCAAGTAAATTCGCAGGAGCAATCCGGATTCGGTAAATTCTAAATAATTGATCAGGCGATGTCCATATCCAATATGGATTACAGCTTTATCCCTATACCGATGCTGATATAATCGCCAACACCGTTATCGATTACCCTCGGCCATGCCCGCCTCGACCCTAGTCCTACTCAAACGCCAACTCGCGCGCAGGATCGCGGCCTGCGTGGGTAAACTGAATCTGCGCCAGGTCAAGGCGGCGGAAATGCTCGAACTCACCCAGCCGCGCCTCAACGCCCTGCTCAAGGGCCGCGTGGAAATGTTCAGCCTGGATGCGCTGGCGCGAGTTGCCATGCGCGCCGGGCTCACGGTGCGCGTCAGCGCGACACGATCCTATCGGCATGGCTGAATCGCGCTTGACGACTCGTCACGTGGTACGGTACGATTTCGTACAATACGGAATCTGATTATCGTGGAAGCGGCCGAGCTAGACACATCCGAAATCGAACTGCGTGAACGCGGGCAGCTAACGCTGCCCAAATCGTTGCGCGACGCCCTGCATCTGGAAACCGGCGACGCGCTGCGCGCGGTCAAGATCGCCAATGCCATCGTATTGACTCCCCAGCGCATGGATCTCGACGCTCTGCGCAAGCAGATGCGCAAGCTCATGAAACAACACGGCGTGAGCGCCGAAGAGCTGCTGCGCGATTTGTGATCACGGTTTTTTTCGATAGCAACGTTCTCATTTCCGCGTTGATCGGCTCCGCGCATTCAGCCCCCGTGGTGCTGGTGGATTGGCTCGCCAGCAGCCCCGCCGCCGAGCTGATAACGGGCCGTTGCTGCATTCAAGAAGTGGAAAAGAACCTTGCGCGCAAGCTGCCGCAAGCGCAGCCGCTGTGGCGACAATTTGTGGACGCCAGCGGCATCCGCATTGTGCCTTGCCCGCGCAAGTCGATCACCGGCATCAACGCCAAGGACGCGGCTATTGTCGCCGCCGCGGTTGCCGCCTCTGCAACCCATTTTGTGACGGGCGACAAACGTCTGCTTGCGGAGATGCGGGCGGCGAAATCCAAGCTGCCGCCAGCGCTGACGCCGCGAGAGATGCTGGAGGTGCTGCTCACGCAAGGCTAGTTTTCCGGTGTTCGGACGACATTGCGGCGGCCGGACGCGCAGGCGTGGCAAAACCTGCGAGAATACCGTCCATGAAACCCTCCGAAGCACTCGCCACCCATCGGGACAAACTGCTCGCCATCGCTGCCGCGCACGGCGCGAGCAATCTGCGCGTGTTCGGCTCGGTGGCCAAGGGGGCCGACAGGGAGGGCAGCGACCGCGACGCGCGTGCGCCGGCCACCGCCGATGCTCGGCGCGCACAGTCGCGAGGTGCTCGAGCATTTCGGCTCCGGCGCGGATCAAATTGAAAGCCTGTTCGGCGCCGGCGCCGTGATCCGAAGCTGAGGAAACAAGGAGCAGCGCATGCGCTTCAGGGCGGTGAAAGTTTTCCATGAGGACGGCAGGCGCGCGAGCCGCATGGTGACGCAAAGCATCGACGATCTCGATCCGGGCGAGATTCTGATCAAGTCGAAGTACGCTGCCGTGAATTTCAAGGACGCGCGCGCGGTCTGCGGGGTGGGCAATGTGGTGAAGCGCTTTCCCTGCATTCCCGGGGTCGAGGTGTCCGGCGTCGTCGCCGCCTCCACCAGCCCGGCGTTTCGCGAGGGCGACATGGTGACGGTGCAGGGCGGGCAGGAATTCGGTATTCGCCACGACGGCGCCTATGGCGAATACGTGCGCGTGCCCGCGGCCTGGGTCGGGCGCGTTCCCGAGGGTATGGACGCGTTCGAGGTGGTGGCCCTCGGCACTGCCGCGTACACCTCCGCAGTGGCGGTGGAGGAACTGATTCGACTGGGCATCACCCCGGACAAGGGTCCGATCGCGGTCACGGGCGCCACCGGGGGGTGTTCGTCGTTCGCGATCGACATTCTGGCGGGACTGGGTTACCGGGTGGTGGCCAGCACCGGCAAACCGGACGAAACCGATTACTTGAAGGCGATCGGCGCCGCGGAAGTGATCGGCCGGGATGCCATTGCGACCGGCCCCAAGCCCCTGGAAGAGCAGCGCTGGGCGGGGGCGATCGACGCGGTGGGCGGCGCGCCGCTCGATGCGCTGTTGCGCACGATGAAGAAGCACGGCGTGGTGTGCTCCTTCGGCAACGCGGCGGGCGAGACCTTCACCTCGTCGATCTACCCGTTTATCCTGCGATCGGTGTCGCTGGCCGGAATCAACGGCAATCATCCCGTGCCCGCGCGAGGGTCCGCGTGGAAGCGCATGGCGCCGGGGGGCGACTTGCGGCCAAGGCACATGGACAAAATCGCTTACACAATCGCATTGGATGAATTGCAGGCGCACTGCGACAAGCTGATCCGCGGCGGCGCGCGCGGCCGGGCAGTCGTGAGGATGTCCGGCTGACCGCTTGGCGGCTCTGGCGCGCGGCCGGCGGATGAAAGCCTGTTTGCCGATGTTATAGTGTGGCGTGTGCAATGCTCGCGCCCGACCAGCCACGCCGCGTAGTTGAAGCGTTCCTGAACGATACCGCAATTGACCTGACCGCTTGCGCGGCGTATCGTCTTACCTTGTTGTCTTACCGGAGGTAATCATGGAGTCGATCAGGGCTTCGAGCAAAGGGCAGATGATCATTCCCAAACCGATCCGTGAAGCGCTGGACATCCGCAGCGGCACGCAACTGAACGTGGAACTGGATCCCGGCAAGGGTTTCAAGGTCACGATCAAACCGACCGATCACGTCGAGCGGGTGCGGGGGCTGGCGGGTTCGCTCGCTCATCGCGCCAAACGCATGACGCCTGCGCAGGAAGCCGCTGCGCTCCTTGAAACGGTGCGGGCCGACGATGAACGCACCAAGAGCCGCGGGCGGCGGCGGTGATAAGCGTCGACACCAACCTGCTGGCCCGCTTCCTGCTCAAAGACGATCCGGCCCAATTCCGCCGTGCAGTCGCTGTGCTGCAGGCCGACGAGGATGTGTTTATTCCGATCACGGTGCTGCTCGAACTCGCGTGGGTGCTGAAAGCCAGGGAAACGACGCGCGAGGAAATTCTCGCTTCGCTGCGGGGGATACTTGCACTGCCGCACGTGCGGCAGCAGCATGCGGAAGCCGTGCGCGTCGCGTTCGGCTGGGTCGACGCGGGCATGGACGTCGCGGACGCGCTCCACCTGGCATTGTCCGGAAAGGCGACGAAGTTCCTTACCTTCGACACAACGCTCGCGCGCCGCGCTGCCAGACTTGGCGCGCAGCCGCCCGCTTCGGCACCCTAAGGCCGCACGCCGACGCTCGACTGGCTCAAGCGCGAGCAGGCGATGCGCGCTCCCGCCAAAACCTGCGAGAATATCGTCCATGAAACCCTCCGAAGCACTCGCCACCCATAGGGACAAGCTGCTTGCCATCGCAGCCGGACACGGCGCGAGCAATCTGCGCGTGTTCGGCTCGATTGCAAAGGGGGTTGACCGGGAAGGCAGCGACATCGACCTGTTGGTGGACATCCGGCAAGGGACGTCGCTTTTCGATCTTGTGGGGATGCAACAGGATTTTGAGGATGTGCTGGGTATGAAAGTCGATCTTCTCACCGAGCCAGAACTGCATCCAGAACTCAAGGAGCGCATTCTTTTCGAAGCGCGTCCCGTATGACCCATCTTTCACACTTTTCCGGCTCTCTGAGTGGCCCGAGGCCGGTCGCGGCGTAAGCGCGCAGCTTAACGCGGTAATCAGCCGGAGCTAGACCGGTGCACGTAAATCTACAGGATTTATTATGTGCTATACCCTTCCCAGTCTAGTTAGCAGACAGATCGCTATCTCAGTTGCAGTATAGATTAGAAAAATGAAACCACCATTGCCGCGATCCACCGGAACGCGCCTGTACTGCGATTCGCCCCTCTCGCCCGGAGCGGAAATCGCGCTGCCCGAAGCTGCCGCCCGCCATGCGGTGACGGTGTTGCGCCTGCAGGTGGGCGACACGCTGAACTTGTTCAACGGTGAAGGCGGGGAATATCGGGCCAGCCTCGTCGCCGTGAGCAAGCGCGAAGCCCGGGTGCGCCTGATCGAGTTCCATGCGGCCGAGCGCGAATCACCGCTCGAGATCACGCTGGCGCTCGGCATCTCGGCCGGCGAGCGCATGGACTACAGCCTGCAAAAAGCCACCGAACTCGGTGTCAGCGCCATTCAACCGCTCGCCACCGAGCGCAGCGTGGTGAAGCTCGCCGGCGAGCGCGCCGACAAGCGCCTGCGGCACTGGCAGCATGTGGTCATCGCCGCCTGCGAGCAATGCGGACGCAACCGCGTGCCCGCGGTCGCGCCGGTACAGAAGCTCGTCGCTTATCTCGCGGCGGTCGACCGCAGCAAGCGGCTGCTGCTGCTGTCGCCGGATGCGGCCACGCCTTTGAAGCGGGTGCCGCACGCAGCCGGCGTGGTGCTGCTGATCGGCGCCGAGGGCGGTCTCGCGCCAGCCGAATATCAGGCTGCCCAGGCAAGCGGATTCGAGCCGGTCAATCTGGGGCCGCGCATACTGCGCACCGAGACCGCGCCGGTCGCAGCGCTGGCCGTGCTGCAAGCGCTGTGGGGGGATATCTAGCGTGCCCATTTTGCGCGCATCCCTGCGCTCGGCAGAAAGGAGTACGCGATGGTGACCGAAAAGCGCGCCAGGTCGAGGTCTCCAGTCCACGACGCGATCTGGGGCGGCCGGCTCGCTGCAATGCCGGCGTGGAAGGCTGGCATGATCACGCCGGCGCGGCTCGCGCTGGTGCTGATGCGCGACCTCGCCCATGGTCAGTTGACTTTGCGCGCGACGGGCCTCGTCTACACCACGCTGCTGTCGCTGGTGCCGCTGCTCGCGCTCAGCTTTTCGGTGCTCAAGGCGTTCGGGGTGTACAACCAGATCGATCCGATTCTGCTCAACTTCCTCGCCCCGCTGGGCGAGAAAAGCGCGGACGCGAGCAAATGGGTCATCAGATTCATTGAAAACCTCAACGTCAAAGTGCTCGGTTCGATCGGCTTGGCCTTACTCATCTATACGGTGATATCGCTGATGCGGAAAATCGAGGAGTCGGTCAATTTCATCTGGCATGTGGCACGTTTGCGCAGCTTCACGCGGCGTTTCAGCGGTTACCTGAGCCTGCTCCTGATCGGGCCGGTACTGATATTTTCGGCGATAGGCATCACGTCCAGCGTGATGGCGACGGCGCTTGTGCGGCCCTTGCTCGCGCTGGAGCCTGTGGGCGGCGCCGTATACGCATTGGGCCAAGCGATCTCCGTCTTTTTCGTGATCGGCGTGTTCGTCTTCGCCTATTACTTCGGCCCCAACACCAAGGTGCGGCTGAGCGCGGCATTGACCGGCGGAATCGCGGCGGGATTGCTCTGGCACGCGGCGAGCTGGGCCTTCGCCGAATTCGCGCGGATATCGACCCAGTACGCCGCGATCTATTCGAGTTTCGCCATTTTTCTGCTGTTTCTGATCTGGCTCTATCTTAACTGGCTGATCCTGCTGCTCGGCGCGAGCATCGCGTTCTACAGCCAGCATCCGGAATACTTGGTACTGCAGCAGGGCGAGCCGCGCTTGAGCAACCGGATGCGCGAGCGTGTCGCGCTGATGCTGATGTATTTGATCGGCAAGACCTACCAGGACGGCGGTCCGGCATGGGCCTGTTCCGGTCTCGCGCAGCGGCTGGGTCTGCCCGGCAACGCGCTGCAGATGGTGCTCGACGCGCTCGAGCAAGACGGCCTGCTGGTGCGGACCGCTGACGACCCGCCCGCCTACCTGCCGAGTCGCGACATCGGATCCATCACGCTCGAGGAACTGCTGCACGCGGTGCGCGCGGCCGGCGAAGAGCAATACCTCGGACTCGATGCAGTTCCCGCGCCGGCGGAGATCGAATCGGTTCTGGCAAGGGTGAACCTGGCGATCGACGAGCAGGTGCGCGATCTGACGCTCAGGGATCTGGTGACGCCGGCGGCTCCATCCCCTTAAGCTAGAGTCACTCAGAACGCCTGGTCCCAGGGGATGCTCAGGCGCATGGCCGAGTTGATCAACCCCACCATGCTGTAAGTTTGCGGAAAATTTCCCCACAATTCGCCCGTGCGCGAATCAATATGTTCGGACAGCAGGCCGTGGCGGTTGCGGGAGGCGAGCATGCCCTCGAACAGCACGCGCGCCTCGGCGGTCCGGCCGAGCGCGGCCAGGGCATCGATGTACCAGAAAGTGCAGACGATAAAGGCATTGGCCGGCACGCCGAAGTCGTCCGGATCGCTATAGCGGAAGACGTACTGGCCCTTGCGCAATTCGCGCTCGACTGCCGCGACCGTCCCGGCAAATCGCGGGTCATCGGCGCGCAGGAATCCCAATTCGTGCAGCAACAGCAGGCTCGCATCGAGAGATTCGCCGCCGAAAGTGGCGACGAAGCTGTTGCGGCCGCGATTCCAGGCGCGCTCGATGATGACCGGCCGCATTCGGTCGGCCGTGGCGCGCCAATAAGAAGCGCGCTCGGCGAGTCCGATGCGCGCGGCGATCTTGGCCAGACGATCGCAAGCCGCCCAGCACATCACGCTGGAGAAGGTATGCACATGCGCCGCGCCGCGCAGCTCCCACATGCCCGCATCGGGCTGGTCGTAGAGCGCGGCGGCACGCTCGCCAAGCGACTCCAGCCGCCGGAACAAGCCCTCATCGCCGCGGCGTTTCACGCGCTGATCGAAGAACAGGTGCGCCGAGGCGAGCACCGCCGAGCCGTACACGTCGTTCTGCACCTGGAGATAGGCTTGGTTGCCGACGCGCACCGGACCTATGCCGCGATAGCCGGGGAGCGAGTCGATCTTGTGCTCGTCCATCCTGGGATTGCCGCTGATGCGGTATACGGGCTGAAGCAGCGCGCCGTTCGAGCCGGCGCTCACATTGACGATGTAGTCCATGTAGCGTTCCATGGCCACTGTCACATTGAGCCGGTTCAGCGCG
>Ga0082335_1007725_pt1 | contig 12752 bp, 16 predicted proteins | sample Subgrocontami58m_FD_72375 | JGI IMG/M metagenome (GOLD analysis project Ga0082335, IMG submission 72375) | Subsurface groundwater microbial communities from S. Glens Falls, New York, USA - GMW37 contaminated, 5.8 m (SPADES assembly) (version 2) ...
TGCCGTATTTCTTCCCCGTTTGCATCATGGAAGGGATCTGGAAGGTCTTGGATTCTCTGATCAGGTTGCGTACTGCAGAATTGGCGATCAGGATTTCCAAAGCGGCGCAACGCCCTTTTTTGTCAACCCGTTTGAAGAGTACCTGGGCGACGACGGCGCGGAGGCCATCGGCGAGGGTGGAGCGGATCTGCATCTGTTCACTTGAGGGAAAGACTTCGATGATGCGATCGACGGTTTTGGGGGCGCTGGTGGTGTGGAGGGTCCCGAACACCAGGTGTCCGGTAGAGGCGGCCTCCACGGCGAGCGAGATAGTCTCCAGATCTCTAAGTTCGCCGACGAGAATGATATCCGGGTCTTCGCGCAGGGCGCCCCGGAGGGCGGCGGTAAAGGTTTTTGTGTGGACGCCAACTTCTCGATGGTTCACGATGCAACTCTGGCTCTTATGCACGAATTCGATGGGGTCTTCGATCGTAATGATATGATCCTTGCGGGTACGGTTGGCTTCATCAATGATGGCGGCCAGAGTCGTTGATTTGCCGCTGCCAGTAGGCCCGGTAACCAGTACCAGCCCCCGGGGCAGAGCAGCCAATTTTGAGATGACGGGAGGCAGGCCCAGGTCCTGGCAAGTGAGGATCGTGCTGGGAATCTCCCGGAAGACGGCGGCTACGCCATGTTTCTGCTGGAAAAAATTGGCCCGGTAGCGAGCCAAACCTGGTATTTCATAAGCAAAATCAACGTCACCCGTTTCCTCGAAGACTTTGACTTTATGTTCCGGTGCAATCTCATAGAGGATAGCTTTTAAGGCATCATTTTCCAGAACATCAAATTTGACCCTTTCCATCTCCCCGCGGATCCTGATTGCCGGTTGTTGCCCGGAGACAAGATGCAGGTCCGAAGCTCCCTGGTCGTGCATTAATTGAAAGAACGCGTCTATCTTGGCCATTAAGTGCCCCCCTTAAATTTGTCGTAATCTACCCTGTTTTCCATATAGAGCCGGGCGCTGAAAACAATCGCTTGACAGCGGTTCGGCTTGTCAAGTATGCTCCCGTCGCTTTTTTAAAATAGGTTCCTGTCCACAAATTCAGGTTGGGGATGTAGCTCAGCTGGGAGAGCGCGGCGTTCGCAATGCCGAGGCCAGGGGTTCGATCCCCCTCATCTCCACCAATCCTTAATCCAACACAGTCCAAAGAAGCACAAAACCCGTTAGAAATAGCGGGTTTTTTCTTGTCATTCGTCCAAAGACGTGCTAAGCGATACATTAACATTCAATGTTTTTGGGGGTACATTTCCCCTAATTATACCCCCAGGCCGCAACTGATACCCCCAAAAGGAGGGAATGGCTTATGGCGCTTAGCGATGTGATGATTCGTAACAAAAAGCCTCCGGGAAAGCAAGTAAAGTTATATGACAGCGATGGTCTCTTCCTTTTGGTTACCCCACAGGGCGGAAAATATTTCAGGTTCAAATATCGGTTCGACCGCAAAGAGAAAACTCTCGCCTTGGGCACCTATCCCGAAATTAGTCTTACCGATGCCAGGCAACGAAGGGACGAAGCAAGAAAGCAGGTTGCCCACGGCATTGACCCGGGGGCCGTTAAAAAAGCACAGAAGCAGGCCGTGACCTCGGAAACGGAAACTTTTGAGGTTATAGCTCGTGAATGGCACACCAAATTTATCCACACATGGACCACCGGCCACGCCGTCAAACTTCTCAGCGCAATGACCCGTGACCTTTTCCCGTGGCTTGGCACACGTCCGATTAAAGAGCTAAAAGCGCCTGAGTTGTTGGCAACCTTGCGAAGAATTGAAAGCCGGGGAACCCTGGAAACGGCACACAGGATGCGGGGCCTGCTCGGACAGATTTTCAGATATGCTGTAGCCACGGGAAGGGCGGAGCGTGATCCGGCTGCCGATCTACGGGGGGCATTGCCACAACCGAATGAAAAACATCATGCTGCAATTACAGATCCCAAAGAGGCTGCCCCCCTTCTCAGGGCTGCGGAAGGCTATCAGGGAAGTTTTGTTGTGAAGTGCGCTATGAGACTTGCGCCAATGCTTTTTGTACGGCCAGGAGAATTAAGACAGGCTGAATGGACGGAGTTTGATCTTGATGATGCGGTTTGGAACATCCCCGCCAGCAAGATGAAAATGAAGGAACCTCACCTTGTGCCCCTGTCAAATCAGGCTATTGAAATCTTTAAAGAGCTGCAACCCCTTACAGGTACCAGCCGCTTTGTATTCCCTTCAGCGCGATCATTTGCCCGACCCATGTCAAATAATGCCATTCTTGCGGCATTGCGACGCATGGGCTTTAGCAAAGATGAAATGACCGGCCACGGCTTCCGAGCTATGGCACGCACTATTCTTGATGAAGTATTGCAGGTGCGACCGGATTTCATTGAACATCAGCTTGCCCATGCCGTCAGAGATCCGAATGGTAGGGCCTATAATAGAACGGCGCACCTTGTCGAGCGCCGGAAGATGATGCAGCAATGGTCAGATTACCTGGATAAGCTGAAGGCCGGGGCCGAAGTGATACCGTTCAAGACGGCAAAGGGATAAACTTTCCACCATATCAGTTTATGGACTTTAAAAAAGAAAAGCAACGTCTAACCAATTAGGATAATTATGAAAAGCTACATTCCACAATACGTGCAAAACGTTCTTGATGACTGGGATGGTCTGGCCTTCCACGCCTATGATTGCTTTGAAAAATCCGGCAGAGTTGTCATGGCCCTTGAAGAGGATGAAAATAACCCTTCACAGGCTAAGATCATTGCCGTCAGCTATGATTATCAGCAGGGAAAACCGGATACAACAGTTGCAGGTCTTCTGGTGAAGTATGATCCGCTGTATGAAATTCTTGTCCAGTTTGTGGATCTGCAGGGCAATATCCGTACACAGCGTCTACGAACCGCGCCGGACAATAGAAATCCTATGGGAATCTACTTTTTTGAGATGCTACGGCGGATTGAAGAAGAACCAAATTCTGTAGACATGGCCACATTGCCGGAATGGTTTATCCAGGCAGTTGAAAAACTGAATCAGTCGCGGTGAGCGACAAGGAAACTGGCACAATAAAGGCTGGAGCGATACCTTAGCAAAAGATTGAAGGGGATAGGGAGGCCACCCGAAAACCGGCAACATTCCACCGGCTGCCCCTTCAATAAACCACCTGGAATGATTGCGAGGAATGGCAATATGAATTTTGAGACCTACAAGGCAAAGCTCTTATCGTTCGGGATGATTTTCCTCATACTTAAAATGGCTCCTGGTGGGAAAGATAGACTGTCCCGAGCTTATAAAGATGCTTTCGTTTCTGGCTTTAGGACATGGATGGATGACCCGGCAGAAGATTTTCCCGTGATTGGTGTCACTATCCCCTTGTCGGCGGAAAGGTTGACGACCATCAAGCGTGTTAATTTAGCAGCAGACCCTGAAACACTCATGCGACAGGCCGAAGCCGTGAAGAATGAAATCATAGCCCACGGGAAGCTAGTTAACATCATGGTGCGCACGTATAAAGCTGACAAGGTGTCCCTTTTGGACATAGGCTGCGTTACTGACTTTATTCGCGACCCTTCCGGAAAGATCGTGTACCCTTTTGACTATTGGCATGACTGCATTGAAGTCTTTATAAGTAAACATCTTTACGCACACAGCAACGGGAAGATTGCCAAAGACTTCAAGTTTAAGACCACAACTTCGACCGCTGTGCGACAACGTCAACAGGTCGTGGCTGATATGCTTGCCGAAACAGAACGACTCATCAAGGCAGCTTCCAGCGGTCACTTCCCACCATTAACCTTGAGTGGGACGAAACAACCAACCATGATAAACGAAGAGACGTAAATATATCATGATATTTCACAAGTAGCTGAAATATCAATCTTGTTTTACAAAAAAAGGATGTTATTGTCCTTTGTAAGATTGCGTTGCAAAGACGCTATACCATACAAAGGAGCAATGACATGAAACATTCTCTCCCCGAAACTGGACTAGTCCGGCTTCCTCAGATTCTCGAAGTAATACCCGTCAGTAAGTCCACCTGGTGGAACGGTGTTAAGTCTGGCCGTTATCCGCAGCCCGTCCACCATCTAGGTCCCCGAATCACCGCTTGGAATGCGGAAGATATTCGCGCCTTGATAGTGCGGTCGGCATAGGGGGGATGATGAACGAGCCTCCCCGGGACAACCGTCCGACAATCACCTTGGAGTTTAACCAGTGCGGCAATTATCTGACGGTAATTTATTTCAATGCTTCGTCAGATGAGATTTACAACGCCCTATGGAAAAGTTTGTGCCGACTGCTCGGTCGTGATCATCTTGCTTTAGATGAACCCGGCGAGAGGGGGCGGCCATGACCAACAGTGCAGAACCATTCAAACAGGCCATGCGTGAGGCCGGGATTGAGCCACCGATGGAGATTATCCCTGATAGCGCACTCCACCGCTTCACCGTACAAGGGGACAAGGCGCGGAGTGAAAACGGATGGTATTGTCTCCATGCCGACGAACCACCGGCGGGGGCTTTTGGTTGCTGGAAGCGTGGCATTTCCGAGACGTGGACAAGCAAGACGATACAGAGCATGACCCAAGCAGAAAGAACAGGATACACGGCCAAGCTGGACGCCATGAAGCGGCAACGTGAAGCAGATCGTCAGGAAGTCCAGGCCGAATGCCGGAAGAAATCGGCGGAGCTGTGGCAACTGGGGCATGATGTTGATGCACAACATCCTTATATCCTGAGTAAACAGATCAATCCTTATGGAGTGAAGCAGTTAAATGAAAGCCTCCTTGTGCCTGTACGCGATAGCGCCGGGAACCTTAACGGGTTGCAATTCATAGCGCCGGACGGATCAAAGAAGTTCAAGACAGGCACGGCGGTTGCTGGCTGTTATCTGTCCATAGGGAAACCGAATGGTAAGGTCTTGATTGCTGAGGGCTACGCCACCGGCGCGACACTCCACGAAGTAACCGGCCAGGCTGTTGCTGTTGCCTTCGACTGTGGGAACCTGAAACCAGTTGCGGCGGCTTTGCGGGCGAAGTATCCAGCACTTGAAATCATCATTTGCGCCGATGATGACCACGGCACGGATGGGAACCCGGGCTTGACGAAAGCCACCGAAGCGGCACGGGCTGTCAATGGAACATTGGCAATCCCGGCTTTTCCCGATAATCGAGGGCCGAAAGATACCGACTTTAACGATATGGCGAGAGTGTCGGGGGCAGCAGCGGTAAAGGCTTGCATCGACCAGGCAGCGGCGGTCACTCATCAGGCAATAACTACCGAGACACAGAAAGCGGCGCACCCGGGAAACGATGCGGCTCTCTCTCCGTTGAATACTGCAATCCAAAGATTGGCGGCACTTTCTCCACTGGAATATGACCAGGTACGCAAAGCAGAATCTAAAGTGCTTGGTGTCCGACCGGGAACCCTTGATGCTGTTGTGAAAACTGCACGCAAAGGGAACGACAACGACGGATTACCATTTACTGAAGTTGACCCGTGGGCGGCGCCTGTTGACCCAGCAGGGCTATTGTCTGACATAGCGGCAACAATCCGGCGCTTTATAGTCTGCACGGAAGAAGTTTCTCAGGCTGTGGCTCTATGGGCGGCAATGACGTGGTTTATTGACGTGGTACAGGTTGCACCGTTGGCAGTTATTACGGCGCCGGAAAAGAGATGTGGCAAGTCACAACTGCTGTACCTGTTGGGGCTGCTCTCAGCACGGGCAATAACCGCAAGCAGCATATCCCCGGCGGCGTTCTTCCGTACAATAGACGCATGGCAGCCGACGCTATTGATTGACGAGGCCGACGCCTTCATGAAAGACAATGAAGAGTTGCGGGGCTTGCTGAATAGCGGGCATACAAGAGACAGCGCCTATGTTATCCGCACCGTGGGCGAAAGTTTCACCCCTACCAAGTTCAACACCTGGGGGGCTAAGGCGCTTGCCGGCATTGGACACGTTGCCGATACCCTTATGGACCGGGCCGTCATTCTGGAATTGCGGCGGAAGCTGCCCCACGAAGTTGTTGAGCGCATCCGCTATGCAGAGCCAAGCCTCTTTACTGATTTACGCTCAAAGCTGGCACGATTCGCAGATGATTGCAGCGAACAGGTAAGACAGGCACGGCCACCTTTACCCTACAGCTTGAATGACCGAGCGCAAGACAACTGGGAACCATTGCTTGCTATTGCCATGACAGCCGGGGGGGATTGGTTACGGATCGGCACCACGGCGGCACTGAAGTTGTCAGGCGGTGAAAGTGCATCACAGACAATAGGTGTTGAGCTGCTTTCTGATATTCAAGAGATATTCGAGGGAAAAGAGGTTGACCGTATCAGCACGATTGAACTTATCAAGACACTTTGCGACGATGACGAAAAGACATGGGCCACTTACAATAGGGGAAAATGGATAAGCCCCCGGCAAGTTGCCAAGAAGTTAAAAGGGTATGGTATTCAAAGCAAAACAATTAGGATCGGTATTGATACCCCCAAAGGATACGATAAAGAGCAGTTTGCGGAAGCATTTTTACGCTACATCCCCTCTACCCCCGAATATATCCGCCACACGCCACAATCTGCGCCAGTATTCGATTTGAGTGTTGCGGATAATCAGCAACGTTGCGGCAACAAAACCGAAAAGGAAACACTCAAACCCGCTACAGTCCTGAGTTGTGGCGGTGTTGCGGATAAAAACCCCCTACCGGAAGAAAATATATTTGACCTTTCAGAAGAAGATTTAAAGGAGGTGACGTTTGCATGAGAGTAAAAGCCCTTCAAAATCTCAAAACGCCTCAAGGTGAAATTTCAGCCGGTCAGATTGTCAACATACCTTCCCACATGGCGGAGAGGTTAAAAGGAAAAGTGGAACCCGTAACCGATGCTTTGCCATTCCAGGGGACGGCGGAGATCGTCACAAAGGAAGGTGAAAGCATATGGATTGCCACCGGGCCGGAGGACGTGCAGTTGATACCGAAAGGCAAGGTCTATTTCTTGGCGGAAGAGATTGAACGTCTACACAAGGCCGGGAAGGAAACGGTGCGGGCGGCGCTTATGGTTAAGCTGATATTTGGCAACGGTGCAAAGGTTACGGGCACCACGATCATTCCACATGAACGGAAAGGATAAGTAAAATGAGCGGTTTGGAAGCACGTTTACGAAAGTTGGAAAGTATCAGTTTAGAAAATACCAGTGAACATGCACGGATAAGAGGGCCTATGAGCAATATTGAAAGGGCCGCCAGGATTATTTGGATCCTTAACCATCCTGATAAATGCGATCCTAAGAAACTGGAGCGATTGACGGAAATATTATCAAAATATATTCCCTTGAAAGGAGATAAGAAATGAATTTCACAAGGCGATTAGACGCGGTAGAGGATAAGTTAAATGTCACCATGACCCCGCACCAGGCGGCCTACAATAAAGAATTGCAAAGGCGGATTAACGAGGCGCGGAAACGTTGCGGTATTGTTCGGCGAGATCCTGACTGCTACGAAGACTACGCAGCCCAGGGAGGAAGTCTTGCTGACAGGCTGAGGGCTGCCAGGGAGAGAAAAGAGGCGAAACAGGTTATAAACAGGACGGTTCAGGGGTAGTCTTATGTCGTTAACCACTAAGCAGCAAAAGGTTATACCGATATTGATAGGCCATGATAGCACGGAAGCGGCGGCGCGGGCGGCTGGTATGTCAAAAAATACACTTTACACCTGGCTGCAACAGGAAGAATTTAGCAAGGCCGTTTCATCGGCGCGGAAGAAGCTTCTTGAAAAGGCCATGAACAAACTGATGAACGTTTCCATGAAGGCAGTAATTACCTTGGAGAAGCTGCTTGACGCAGAAAGCGAGGCCGTCAGAAGGGCGGCGGCTAATGATGTTTTAGGGCATATCCTTAAATATAGAGAACTATCAGAAATTGAGGAACGGCTTGAGACAGTTGAAAAGGTAGTTCTGGAAAGGAGAACCTATAGGCCGTGATTGAGAAACCTGATAGGATGATAGTAGCGAGGTGGCCGGCAATTATTGACCCGATAAACTAGCTGGCAATGTTCTTGTTGAAGATCAGAGCGACGAAGGAACAGCAATTAGAACTGGTAAAGGGGGCAGGACATGATTATTCATCCCGCAGCTTGCCGACGTTGAGGCCGGGGATTGATCTCCTGGAAGATAAGCTCCTTGCGGTCCTGGATGAAATTGTCGTGGAAAGCCTGGGCCTCGGCACGATCCTGAACAGCCGCGGGGATGGGGAAACACTTCTTTCCCCCGGAGCGGCCCTGCGGCCAGTAGAGAATATTGAAGTGACCGGATCGGTATTCAAGGCTCATGGGGTATATGCCCAATAAACTGCAATCCACAATAATAATAAGGCACAAAGTATTCTCTTTTTTACTTTCACCCTCTTAACCCTGGCTTCCAGGTCTGGCCCGTGCTTGACCACCTCCCCGCAGCACTTAAAGGGGGCTCCCCTGAAATAGTCCCGATCACCGCAAGTGCTGCATTCGTAATAGTCTTCACCATCGTCGAAGCCGTGCACGATCACCATGAAGGCAATCCCCATTATTGCCAAGCTGAAAATATTGTAAGCAGCTTCGGCCCATCCGAGCCATGTGCCTGCCGCAATAATGCACAGCGCAAGGGGGATGCCATACCCCTTGGTTAGCATGGCAAATACCTCCCGGATTGTTTCAAGCCCTTCCGCTCCGATGGACGTCTTAAATTTTCCGATCATCATTTACCCCCCCACACTAGCACCTTATAAGCACTAGCGCATTGGACTATAAAAGAAAACTGCACAATTTTCGGGCTCCCCGAAAGATAAGCTTTTCCCAGAGCGTACAACTAAGGAGGCTACCAGCAATGGTTGATGATGCCATGGCTACAATCCAGTACCATCAAATAAGCAGCGTTATTTCTAAAAACAATGATCAACAAAACGGCGATACAAATGTTTACCTTACGGCCCTTCATCATTCACCCTCTACTTGTTACGCGCAAGGCCTCAGGAGAGAGCCGCCTGGTAAAAGAGGTCAACTAATCTCTCATAGGTATTTTGGAATGCCTGGCCAGCATCGTCATCATTGGCAACACTATCTCGGACCTTCATCAATTCCATCAGCGCCTTCCGGATATCATCTACGGCGGGCTCGTCACTCAGGTTGTCGCGGGCGAATGTGGCTGCATCGAGGGTAGAATCAATGGTAGGTTTGTGGAAACCGGCAGTTGTTACTTGTCGGTTTTCAACGACGGGGAGGACGGATCGGGGCTGCCCTTCGGGAGTAGCGTCCGGGGTTGTGACTGGTAAATCGGCGTCTGCTCGCAGGGCGGTAGTTCCCCGGCTTGCCAGTAAATCTTTTCCTCGATCGGTTTGTAGTCCATTTTGTTGTCCTTCAAGATCAAGTTGTCCCTGGTTCTGGTTAAACGGCGCCCTGCGGCCTGCAACGATTAAACCATCTTCTTTTATTTGCGGGTTGTCAAGGGGTATGATGGGAAGGGGATGAGGGGGCCAGCAAACCGGAAGATGGCTTTTAAATCATTGCCATTAGCGCGGTACGATTAAGTTGAACGTCGAGTCGGCCAGTTGTGGATCGAGATGTCGCAGTTTCTGGATGGCCTCCAGGGCAGCTGTTCGATTTCCGGATAAGGCGCAAGCAAATGCAAGGCCGCTCCAGACGCCGGCATTCTCTGGATTAATACGCAGGGCCTGACGGTAGGCATCGATTTGGTCTTTGTACCGTTTTAGTTTAGAGTAAGCGAGCCCGAGGCCGATCCAAATGTCACCATTCCCCGGATCGATACTAACGGCTTACCTCAGCACTTACTATTCCAGCAGTCAAAGTGGTAATAGAGTCCTTTGTCATTTGGAAGTTTTTAACTTCTGTCTGGCTTTCCAGATAGGTACCCAATTCCTCCAAAAGAAGCCTTTTCACCTCTCGGAGGGCAATTGTCCTACTTGAATTGCGGCTATCTTCCTCGCTTGCCTGATAGGTGTATTCCTTGATGAAGGTTTTGACTTCCGCGAAGGAGAGATGAACATTAAAGACGACAAATAAAATGGTAAACAGGATCGTTGCTTTAATAATTTTGGAGTGTTCTGGAAAAACAAAAAAACCCGCTCTCGACATTAGGTTGCCTGCTATTTATATAAAAAAGCCTTATAGGACGCAGTTTTTGCGGGGATACCCTTGAATTCTAATGTCCCAACAACACCCGCAGCTACATCCCTCATATGTTGATAATATTCAACCGAATCATTGGCTGCATATATATGGCCCCCATCATCCATTAAGCATAGAACACTGATTGTATATACAGATGGGGGAGGTCTTGTCGTAAAGGCTTTACGTTGAGGGTCAGCCTTGAGAATTTCATAGACCACATACAAGCTGTCTTTAACACGAAATGTCCTAAGTATTTTCATCGTGCCATTGTTATCGACACCCTTTTCTTCTATTTGTCGTGACCTGGAAAGTGACTCTCTTTTTATGGTCGCACCTATTTCTTCCGGATTTACAGATGCCGTAACAGATTCACAAACCGTCCTTCCACTGATGGAATCGCCCGTGCTTTTAATGTTCTTCAGATAACCAGACGAAAGCGTCATGACAATGTCATTAGTCAAGGTAAAGTTTTTAATGCCACTGGTGGCAACAACATACGTCTGGTAATTCTCAATAGCGTTTCTGATGGCCAGGGTTCGTGTCAATTCCTTAGCGGCGACGAGGCTTTCATTGTCGCCATGAGTGTAACAATATTTGCCCTGGATGGTATCATCGGCGATCGTGTTTACGGCGGAGATAAGAATAAACAGAAAGGCAGTAAGGATACGCTTCATGGATTGGATCCCCCTTAGTGACGGTTTTTTATGATCCTGGATTATCAATGATGCCGATTGGCGAAGATTAAACCACGACGGGATGAATGTCAAAGGAACTTTTATGACGCTCTTTTTAACATCGGCAACAAAGGGATGATAGATTGCCCATGCCGTCACCACTTTTCCGCCTGATCTCGCAAGGGGCCGCTCAGATAGGCTTCCCCCGGCGCAGCTTGGCAGGCTATCCCTGTCTCCCCCGCCCCACGACTCCGGCCTGCCGGTGGTGCGCTGGCAGACCTACGCGAGGGGCTTCACGCGGTGCAAGCGCCACAAGAAAAGACCCCGCAAGTTGCCCGCCACACCCAGCAAAAAGCCGCCGGGAGTGGCTACTCGGGTGCCGACGCGAACAGCCCCCCATTGCCCGCCCCACGACTCCGCCCGCCGGGAAAAGCACCCGGCGACCTACGCGAGGGGCTACGTGCGGTGCAAGCGCCAACAGCACCCACCTTGCCCGGCACACCCGGTAAACAACCACCGGGAGTGCCTTGTGCCGTGCCGAACAGTGCTGCTCCGCCGCCAGGGACATGCAGCTACACAGCAAGGAACAACGAAAACCATCTAAAGAAAAGCAGAAAAACCAACAGCCCTTCGATTTTTTGCCACTGCCAGCCCCCCAATCAAAGGACTAATCAGATGGGCGCGCGATTTTATGGCCTGCTTTCTATTCGCCACGCCTCATAACGCTATATTATGTAATCGCGCCGAAAAGCCCGCTTCTTACATAATAGGCGTTATGCGGCATGTTTTTTTGTCATGTCCCTTGCAATGCTCATTCAGCGGTTAATTACTTGCTTCCCGGCAGCAAGCGCCACGCCAAAAAAATGCGCTCACTCTTCTACAGGCCACTTTTTTAAAGGATGCGCCCCCGATTATCCCCCCAACCCCCGAGGGGGATTTACCAACAACCCCTCCCTCCACTTTTGATAATATGGCGCGAACCGCTGAGAAATATCAAAACACCCTGGCTATTTTTGGCCGGGGGTTTTTATGGGAAGAAAATAAAAAAAGAGAGGTAGTGGCAAAATATGGGGGTATATTTGGGGGTACACGAAATACAATAAAATTTAAAACTGACTATATTCAATAAGATAGGTTGTAAATGTGATAGACCTCATCCCACCAATCCTAATTGCTAATTAATTTAACCTGTTGCTCGATTTCCAGCGCCTTGTCATTTTGCTGCTTGCTTTCGTAATAGAACTTCAAGCGTTGCAGATATGCGAGGAGCGCCTTTTTCCAGCCCTGGGCAGACGCGACGGCTACAGCCCTTTGCAATAACGCTTCGCTTTCCTGATTTCTATAAACCAGGACGCCCATAGCGATCAATTGGGACAGGGGGTTTTGCATCTTGCCGATAGCCGCGAGGCGTCCCTCTTCTCCCTCTGGCCGGAGGTTATTAAGCAAGCCCTGGTACTGCGCAGGCAACAGTTTTTCATCTACCTGCGCGGGTTCACCCTTTAAAAAGGCATAATAGTTCCTGTTGGTTGGCATGGATTGCAGGGCAGCGATTTTCAGGTAATCCTCCGCGTCCGGTTCCTCAAGCACCGCTCTCTGCAAGGCCATCCTTATCAGGTAAGCCCTGGCCAACATTTCCAGGTCGCCACTTTTCTTAATGTCGTTAATGGCTCCTTTAAACCGCAGGGCCGCGAGCTTATCGTTGCCGCTCAGATAATTTTTTTGGTAGGCTTCCAATTGACTGTGGCTGTCATTCAACCAGTCGGGAACCGGCTGGGAGGCGCCACAACCGGCCAGCAAGAAGCAGAAGGCAACCCACACGACTTTTCTCATGGCAGTTTGATCTCCGGAGTTTTTTTGAAGGGTATTTTTTTATCAATTTCCCTGATTAATTCGTTCAGGGAAACGATGGTGG
>Ga0082335_1007728_pt1 | contig 12751 bp, 11 predicted proteins | sample Subgrocontami58m_FD_72375 | JGI IMG/M metagenome (GOLD analysis project Ga0082335, IMG submission 72375) | Subsurface groundwater microbial communities from S. Glens Falls, New York, USA - GMW37 contaminated, 5.8 m (SPADES assembly) (version 2) ...
GCCACGATCGCCGCCTTGCGCCCCCCCGTCGCAAGCAGGCCGACGCGACGCGAGTCGAGGAGGTCGGCGATCCCCACCGTCAGCGCCTCGCGCGGCGCCTCGGCGGGCGCGAACGCCGCCCGCAGCTCGTCGCGCGTCGAGGCCTCGAGCGCGACGACCCGGATGCGCGAGGTCGCCTCCGACCCCGGCTCGTTGAACGCGATGTGCCCGTTCAGGCCGATGCCGAGGATCGCCAGGTCGAGCGCGCCGTCGAACCCCACCTCGCACGCCTCCGCGACGTCGACGTGATCGAGGAGTTCTCTGCGCAGGAACGCCCGGAAGCTACGCGCGTCGTCGAGCGGCACGCCGACAAGCTCGTCGAGCTGGACGGGGATCATCCCTCGGAAGGAGACCCCCTCGTCGCGGTGCCTCCGCACCAGCTCCGCGTAGAGCGCCACCGGCGTCCGTCCTGTCGGCAGGCCGATCGCGACACGCGGGTGGGACGCGAGGCAGGCACACACGACATCGGCTGCCGCGGTGGCGATGGCGGCGGCGTCCGGCAGAGTTACGACCTTCATGCCGCGAATGAGCAAGACTCAATACGCAATGTGCATGTAATTCTCCAAGAGGAAAGCCTCAAGGAACCCTCAACGAGCGAACTCCGGGGGCGCCCCCGGAGCCTGGTCTTGAGGATTCCTTGAGGCTTTCCTCTTGGAGAATTACATGCACATTGCGCATTGAGTCTTGCACATTTCCCGCCCTACTTCGCCTTCACCGCGTCGACGACGCCCGGCACCGGCGGCAGCGCCCCATAGCTCTCCGACCACGCCAGCAGGCCCTTCTCGCGCGCCTGCGCGAACACGACGTGCTCCGCCCCCTCGGCGAAGAACCCCGGATGGAGCCGCGGCTGCGCGTCGCAGAGCCGTGCGCCCGCCACGAGGTAGAACGCAACCGTCACCGTGTCCCCCTCCGCCTTCCCCTTGTACGTCTCCAGCACCTTGTAGGTGACCTCCTGCATCGCAGCGATCGTCCCCGACCAGATGCCGGGCGACTTGCCGACCGAGACGACCTTCCCGCGGAAGACGACCGTCGACGACGAGGAGAGCTCCGCGAGGGCCTTCTCCGCGATCCGCAGCCCGCCCCACCTGCAATCCTCGAGGAGCGACAGGGCGCGGACGCGCACCTCCGCGTCGGTCGAGCCGACCGCCTCCGCGAGGAGCGGCAGGGCCTCGGCGCCGGCGGCGCGGATGCGCGAGGAGGCCTCCTCCCGCTCGCTCCAGTCGGCGCTCCCGAGCCGCTTCACCCAGTCGGGGAGGGAGATCCGCGCGCCGTCCTTCATCGCGATCGAGAGCTCGCGACCGCTCGAGGTGCGGATAACGATCGTCCGCTCGGCCCCTCCGGGCAGGAGCGCGATCTGCGAGAACCACGGCGCCGTCGGCTTCCCCGAGAGCATCACCTCCTGCAGCTCCTTGTCGTCGAGGAGGTCCTTCGCGGTGAACTCGGCGATCGCCTTCCCCGCGGCGTCGCGGATCGAGAGGACCTTCTTCTCGGCGGGCTTCGCCGGGTCGCACTCCTCGACCGTCACGAACCCGTTCGCCCCGTCGGGGACGAGCGCGTAGGTGGGCATCGGGATGGTGTCCTTCCAGACCGCCTTCGGCGTGCCGTCGTCCTGGAAGACGAGGAGCTGGGCGAGGCACTTCCCCTCCCCCGCCGGCGCGAGCCAGAGGGCGACCTTGTGGGAGGCGGACCAGACGGTCCGATCCTTGGTCGCGGCGGAATCCTCGGCCAGAAGACCGAGAGAGAGGGTGAGGAGCAGCAGGGCGATTCGCATGGGACCTCCGGAAATGGGGCGGCAGTCTAGCAGACAATGAGCAATCGTCAATGCGCAATGTGCATGTAAGGTGCAAGCTTCAAGGCGAATTGTGGATTGCACCTTGCATGCACATTGCGCATTGACGATTGCTCATTCTCCCGCCTGTCTGCTATAAGTTCGCGATTCCTATGCGACCCATCGACGGCGTCACCAGCATCACACGTCGCGTCCCGAAGGCCCCGCCGAAGGGGGCCGCGGCCGGCGCTACGGACACGCTCGGCAAGACCATCCTCCAGTTCAGCGGCCAGGTCGCCCTCTACCTCGGCCACCTCTGGCGCACGATCAAGGGGATCAAGGGCGTCCGCTGGGGCATGGTCGTCGAGTCGTGCGCCGCGACCGGGATCGAGGCGATCCCGATCCTCCTGCTCATCGGCTTCCTCATGGGCCTCATCCTCGCCATGCAGGCCGCCGAGCAGCTCCGCCAGTTCGGCGCCAGCATCTTCGTCGCCGACCTCGTCGGCGTCGCCATGGCGCGGGAGATCGGCCCCCTCATCACCGGCATCCTCGTCGCAGGCCGCAGCGCGAGCGGCTTCGCGGCCGAGATCGGCGCGATGCGGATCAACGAGGAGGTCGACGCCCTCGAGACCATGGGCTTCGACCCGCACCGCTACCTCTTCACGCCGAAGGTCCTCGCCACCATCATGGTCATGCCCTTCCTCACCCTCGTCACGGACAGCATCGGGGCGTTCGGAGGATACGTCATCGGCGTCTCGAACCTCCACATCTCGACCCGCGCCTATCTCCAGGAGACGCAGCACGCGGTGAAGACGGCGGACGTGGTGAACGGGCTCGCGAAGGCGGCCATCTTCGGCCTCATCATCTCCCTCGTCGGGTCCGTGAAGGGCTTCCTCGTGGTGCGCGGGGCCCCCGAGGTCGGCCGCGCCGCGCGGGCCGCCGTCGTCCTCTCCATCATCCTCATCATCATCGCGGACGCGATCTTCACCGTCATCTTCCACGGCGGATAGAGAATGCCCGACGTCCCCGCCGCCGCTGCCTACGTGAACGCGATCGAGGCCGACCGCCTCGACGTCGCCTTCGCCCCCGGGCTGCCCCCCGCCCTCAACGACATGAAGTTCCATGTGCCGAAGCACAAGATCACCTACATGGTCGGACCGAGCGGGATCGGGAAGAGCACCCTGATCAAGGTGATCATCGGGAAGCTCCGCCCGATGCGAGGGACGATCAAGGTCCTCGGCACCGCCATGGAGAACGCCCTCGAGAAGCAGATCCAGGAGATCCGCCAGCAGATGGGGATCCTCTACCAGAACGGCGCCCTCTTCCAGTCGATCTCCCTCGTCGAGAACGTCATGTTCCCGCTGATCGAACGCCGGATCTGCGACGAGAAGGAGGCCCGCAGCCGCTCCCTCGACGCCCTCGCGAAGGTCGGCCTCGACCACCGCGCGAACGCGATGCCCGACCAGCTCTCGGGGGGACAGCGGAAGAGAGGCGGCCTCGCCCGCGCCCTCGTCCCGCACCCGAAGCTGCTCCTCTGCGACGAGCCGTCGAGCGGCCTCGACCCCGTGACCTCCGCGGAGATCGACGAGCTGGTCGTCGAGCTGCAGAAGAACGACCCGGACCTGACGACCGTCGTGATCTCGCACGACCTCGACTCCATCCGCCAGGTGGCGGAGCACATCGTCTTCCTGCACTACGGGCGGATGCCCGGCATGGCCAAGGTGTACCGGGAGGGGCCTCGCGACGAGGTGCTCAAGGACCCGGACCCGATCATCCGCGGTTTCTTCGATCGGCTCCCCGGCTCGTCCGGGAGGCCGCGAGGGGCCCGCGCACCGGAGGGAGTCCGATGAAGACGCGCTCGGGACGCGGCCAGAACGTGGCCGTCGCCTCCTTCTTCGCCATCCTCGGGATCGCGCTCGTGGGGACGCTCCTCCTCACCGGCGCGCTCGACAACATCATCCACAAGCGACAGACGGTCTACGTCGCCTTCACCGAGAGCGTGACGGGGCTGCCGGTGGGCTCGGCGGTGACCTACTTCGGGGTCCGCGTGGGGGAGGTGACCGACCTCACGCCCATGGACACGAAGATGGCGAAGCAGATCGTCGAGGAGGCGAAGGTGATCGACCCGAAGGGGACGCCGGTCCTCCGGGGCGGCGACAAGTGCTACGAGACGTGGTCGAAGTCGTACGCGCAGTCGGCCGGCGCGATGTCGGACGTCCCGCACGTCCTCGCGACCGTCGTCGTCGACGAGGGGACGCTGCCGCTGAACGAGACGACCACCGCCGAGCTGCAGCTCGTCAGCCTCGCGGGGGGTTCGTTCGCGGTGAAGATCGAGTCGAAGCCGGGGAGCGACCCCGCGCTCGCGAAGCACCCGGTCGTGATCCTCGCGAAGGTCTCATCGCTCGGGAGCATCGCGGAGCGCCTCCTCGACGAGCAGAAGGGCCTCCTCCGCAAGGACAACGTCGAGAGCATCTCGCGTCTCGTGAAGAACGTGGAGGAGATCACGGACAGGGTGCGCACGCTCACCTCCGCGCAGCAGCAGAACCTGAACCAGATCGTGGAGTCGACGACGAAGATCACGCAGACGATGGAGGAGTGGACGAGCGGGAAGGACGCGAAGATCGCGCGGACGCTCGACGACGTGCACGCGGTGACCGAGCGGCTGAACCGCTGGACGAACGACCAGCAGGGGATGGAGGGGGACGTCGCGATCCTCCTCAGGAAGACGAACCGCCTGGAGGACGACCTCACGAAGATCCTGGAGGAGAGCAAGACGGACGCGAACGTCCCCTCGCTCCTCAGGACGGGGGACGACCTCGGCAAGTCGCTCCAGAAGATGACGGAAGAGGTCGGGCGGCTCGCGGGGGCGGTGGAAGGGCTCGTCACGGACAACCGGGAGCGGATCGAGCGGCTCGGCGAGGACTTCGCGCGACTCGCGCGGCGTGTCGACGGGGTGATGGCGCAGCTCGACCAGGACCCGTCGAGCGTGATCTGGGGCAGGCGCGGCAAGGAGCTGGAGCCGGGGAAGTAATGGAGTAACGCCCGCAAGGGCGTCTTGGAGTAACGCCCGCAAGGGCGTCTTGGAGTAACGCCCGCAAGGGCGTCTTGGAGTAACGCCCGCAAGGGCGTCTTGGAGTAGCGCCCGCAAGGGCGTCTTGGAGTAACGCCCGCAAGGGCGTCTTGGAGTAACGCCCGCAAGGGCGTCTTGGAGTAACGCCCGCAAGGGCGTCTTGGAGTAGCGCCCGCAAGGGCGTCGTGGAGTAGCGCCCGCAAGGGCCTCGTGGAGTAGCGCCCGCAAGGGCGTCGTGGAGTAGCGCCCGCAAGGGCGTCGTGGAGTAACGCCCGCAAGGGCGTCGTGGAGTAGCGCCCGCAAGGGCGTCGTGGAGTAGCGCCCGCAAGGGCGTCGTGGAGTAGCGCCCGCAAGGGCGTCGTGGAGTAGCGCCCGCAAGGGCGTCGTGGAGTAGCGCCCGCAAGGGCGTCTTGGAGTAGCGCCCGTAAGGGCGCGCATCGATGCGCTCTCTCGTTCGCTGGATCGGGTTCGGGATCTGGGCCGCCTCCGCGGCCGTGGTCGTCCTCACGGTGAAGGCGGCCTGGCCGGCGACGACCTCCGCGCGCGTCTACATCGTCCTCCTCGGCGATTCGCAGGGGGTGGAGCCGACCACGGAGATCGCCTTCCAGGGGGTGCCGATCGGGAACGTGAAGTCGGTGCGCATGTACCAGCAGCTCGACGAGGCGCTGGCGCAGTCGGTCCGCGCCTGGATCCTCGCGCTGCCTCGCGGAGAGGGGAAGGGCTGCGCGCCGGAACGGGCGATCGTCGCGGAGACGATCGTGAACGTCACGATGATGCACCTCGACCAGCCGCTCTACGCGGACGTCTCGCACTCGCAGTTGACGGGACGCGCGGTTGTCGACATCTTCGTGAAGAGGGACGCGCCGGTCCCCTCGCAGTCGAAGGGGCCGTTCCTCCTCGGCCCGTTCGCCGAGCCCTCGAACATGGTCGAGACCATCGAGACGACGCTCACCTCCGTCCTCGCGCTCTCGGAGAAGACGGACGCGTGGTGGAAGGGGAACGGCCCGGCGAGCCTCGCCGGGATGGGGGACGGGGTGGCGCGGACCGCCGAGCGCCTCAAGAAGATGGAGGGGACGCTCAAGCCGACGGACGGCGGCGAGGACCCCGTGGAGAAGTTCGACAGGATGGTGCGCTCCCTCGCCGAACGCCTCCCGTCGGGCGAACCGAAGGCGGACCCGGGCGACTTCATGCCTGGGCTCGCCAGGCTCCGGGAGAAGACGCTGCCCGACCTGACGAAGGGCCTCGCGGACATCAAGGCGAAGGTGGAGGGGAACTGGAACGGCCTCCTCGAGGGCGCCTGGGACGCGGCGAGGTCGATGGGGACGGCGTTCGACCGGGTGGCGGAGACGATGACGAAGACGGCGGCCGGACTGCGGGCGCAGCTCGACAAGCTCGAGGATGCGCGGAGTGGAATGGTGAAGGACCTGCTCGAAGGAGGCGGAAAATGAGGGTTGCCGCGTGGTGCGTGGCGCTCGGCCTGGTCGTTCTGGCGGCTGGGTGCTCGGTGGGCGCCGAGTCGAAGGCGGTGGAGTACATCACGCTCGACGCGGGGCCGACGCCGCACGTGGACGGGGTCGGCGCGCCAGCGCGGACGCTCCGCGTGGTGGTCGAGCGGTTCCGCGCGCAGGAGATCTACGACGACAAGCTGATCGGGTGGCGCGAGGGGGCCCTGATCCAGCACTTCAAGTTCTGCCGCTGGGCGGGGTCGCCGACGGAGATGCTGCAGGAGGTCTTCGCGCGGGCGCTCGACGGGACGGGGCGGTTCGAGCACGTGGAGCGGAGCACGGGCACCCGGGGCGACGCCCCGTTCGTGCTGCGCGGCGCGCTCGAGGCGGTCTACTTCGCTCCCTCGGCGACCGCGGGGATGTGGGAGCTTCGCCTGGAGGGGCGCGTGATCCTGGTCCGCCAGGACCCGGCGAAGCGCGGGGACCCTGGGACGGTGCTCGCGGAGTGGCCGCTCGTCGAGCCTGGCAAGGAGGGCACCTTCACGGCGGCTGCGGTGAAGGGGGACGACGCGATCGCGAAGACGCTCTCCACGATGGTGGAGTCGCTCGCCGCCTCGCTGCGGGATCGCGCGGGTGTGATCGCGAAAGATGCGGCGGACCGAATCGCGGCGGTGCAGCCGCACTGACGGCGGCGGCGAAATTCGCAAGTTTCAATACGCAATGAGCATGTAAGTCTCAATTCGAAATGCGAAAGGACCGTTGCGCATTTCGAATTGAGACTTACATGCTCATTGCGTATTGAAACTTGCGAATTTCCCTAGTGGTATTCGATCTCGACCGGGACCTTCGCCTCGATCAGCTTCGCCTCCACGTCCTTCACCTTCTCCTTCACCCAGTTCTCGAGCACCTCCTCGAGGTCCTGGTGGAAGTCGCCGTCGTGGTCGTGGAGCGCGGCGCGGTACTCCGCGGCGCTGACCCGGTCCCGCGCGCGCATCATCACCGTCGTCCCCTTCATCGCCTCGTATTCGAGGATGAAGACGGGATCGTCCCCCTCTTTCGTGTCGTGGACCTTCACAACCACCTTGTCCATCCCGTCGAGGTTCACGCGGTTCACCACGTTCCGCATGAAGTCCTCCGTCGGGATCGGAAAGATCCTCCGCCAGAGGCTCGTTTCCCGGATCGACATCGTCGTCCTCCGTTGGGTGGCGTCCCTACCTGATCTATCGGCGAGCGGCCCTCTCCCCCATCATCTGCGCAAGGTCCCCGAAGTGCGGGAGCGCGAATTCGATCTCCCGCTCCGCCCCGCACGAGGGACACTTCGCGGAGATCGCGTCCATCTGGCCTCCACCCGGCAGCGCTCGAAGCGCCTGCCGCTGCACGGTGAGCCCGTTCTTCCCGCACGCGCAGGCGAGCCGCGCGATGACCGAATACTCCCGCGACACGTCGCTCATGTGCCGCATCACCGGCGTCCGCCGCGAATGCAGGAACCCTTCGATCCACCCCGCCATCCGCTCGAGGAGCGCCTGCTCCAGCTCCACCGGGACCTCTTCGCCGGTCGCGCGCATCCCCGCCTCGAACCCGGCGAAGGCCTTCGTCATCAGGTGGATCACCATGTAGGCGACCGGGTGCGGAGGGGGAGTCGGCGGGTTCGAGAGGATGTCCGTGAGCTGCTTCGCCGCCTCCGGGGGGAGCTCAGTCGTCTTGCGCGCGGCCATCACGCGGTCGATCGCGCCGAGGAGCCGCGCGTCGAGCGCGTCGACGAAGTTGATCCCCTCGAGGTCGAACGCGCTGCCGTGCTCCCCCGCCATCGAGAAGTACCGCTGTCGGCGGTTCAGCATCGTGCAGGTCGCGGAGAGGAAGTCGGCGGGGTCCGCGCACTCCTGCGACAGCTCGCCGGCGGCGCGGTCGAGGGCCTCGCCCTCCTGGGAGAGGAGCTTGTCGTACATCTCTGTGCGCGTCGCGGCCATCGCTGCAAGCATACCGGATCGGCTCCGCGGGTGCCAATCCAAGCGAGAGGAGGCCGACCCGCAATGACAAATGTCACCCGTGCAATTCCAACTTCAAGCCCCAACTCCAACGAATTCCAACTCGAATTCGAACGCCAACCACCCACGCCAAGGGCTTTGAGTTGGAGTTCGTTGGAGTTGGGGCTTGAAGTTGGAGTTCGGCGAATGCTCGCGCGACCGTCGCCTCCGACTGAACCAGGCCGACATTCGTCATTGCCGGGGGCCGTTACGACTCGGAACGGTGTTACGAATCCGCTCACCTGAACCTGGCATGTGTGAGTGCGACGTGAGTCGTCCGGGATCGCCGCAGCCGGCTCGCAACGGATCTCCTTATCCAGAGGCCCGTTCGCCCGGACGACCTTCGTCACCCGGTTCGCGTTCCCGGGCGTGCGTGAGTTCCCCGTCGTGCCATACCTTCCCCCGTCGATTCGAGGGTTCTCTCATGCGCCCGTAAGCAGCCCGGGCAGCCGCCGTCCTCCTTACGCTCCTTGCCTTCGCGGGGGATGCGCTCGCCCAGCAGCGCCCCGTCACGCTCTGGCGCCCCGCAAGCCCCGCGAACTACCGCCGCGGGCGGAGCGCGCGGATCAACTTCGTCATCATCCACACCGTCGAGGGGAGCGCCCTCGGCGCCGTCTCCTGGTTCCAGAACCCCATCTCCCAGGTCAGCGCCCACTTCGTCGTCGCCCATAGCGGGACGATCTACCAGGGCGTCGCCGAGTCCGACACGGCGTGGCACGCGGGGTGGATCAACAGCGCGTCGATCGGCATCGAGCACGAGGGGTACGCCCACAGGAACACCTGGACCGACGCGCAGTACCGCGCCTCCGCGGCGATCACGCGGTACGTCTGCGCCCGGTACGGCGTCCCCCGCGACCGCCAGCACATCCTCGGGCACCGCGAGGTCCGCGGCGCGACGCACACCGACCCCGGCGAGTTCTTCAACTGGGCGTACTACATGCGCCTCGTGAACTCCTCCGACACCGCCCCTCCGGGCACGACCGCGCAGGAAGTGGCCCCTGCGACCGCCGTCGTCCGCGACGGCCCGGGCTGGGGGAACGCGATCTTCGGCACGGTCATGCAGGGACAGATCTACGTCGCCAATGCCGACAACGCGGGCTGGCTCCGGATCTTCTATGACCAGCGGAGCGGCTGGGTGTGGGGAGGAAGCCTCCGCCGCCGCACGAGCGGCATCGGACGCCGCTACGTCTCGGACGCGACGGCGCGCACCGCGCCTGGAGGTTCCGCCGTCGGCCCCGTGACGCGTGGAGAGGTGTTCGTCGCCGACCTCCGCCAGAACGGCTGGGTCCGCATCTGGTACCGCGGCGGCAGCTCCTGGACCCCCGAGTCCGCGACCGAGGTCCTGTACTTCCCCTAGACTTCCTCTAGACCCTGCGCGGGGCGTGGGCGAAGTTTCAAGACTCAATACGCAATGTGCACGTAAGTCACACGTCTTCAATGTTCAAGGCAAGTTCGCGACTTGCCTTGAACATCGAAGCCTTCGAACTTACATGCAAATTGCAAGTTGAGTCTTGAGACTTCGCCCGCGCCCCGCGCCCTTACCGGGGGCTTGCGATCCGGGGCCCTTTGGGCGTACGCTGAAGGCCTTCACCCCGGAGGGGCTTCATGCGAGCGCTCGTCACCGTCCTCGCCGTCGTCGGCCTCCTTCACGCCGACGAGCCGACCTACCAGGGGAAACCCGCCTCCTACTGGGTGACCCAGGTCGGACTCGGGGACACGCAGGGCCGCCTGCTCGCCATCCGCGCGGTCGCGAGCTTCCCGCCCGACACCCCTGGGGTCATCGACGCTCTCATGAAGGGGCTCGCCGACGGCGTGCCGGAAGTCCGGGCCACGGCGATCTCGGGGCTTGGGAGCGCGGGTCCCAAGGCGGCGCCTGCGGTCGATGCGCTGGGCAAGGCGCTCGCGGACCCCGACACGGGCGTGCGAACCCGCGCCGCCGCAGCCCTCGGGCGGATCGGCGCCCCGGCCCTCGCCGCAAAAGACGCGCTCGCCGCGGCGATCGACGACCGCGAGCGACCGGTCCAACTCGCCGCCTGCGGCGCACTGGAGGCGCTCCCGCTCGACCCAAAGGAGCGGATCGCCCTCGCAAGGCGGGCCATGAAGGGCAAGGCCACGGGGGTGCGCGCCTGGGGCCTCAGACTGATCGCCTCTCTTGGTCGGAAGGCCACCGAAGCCGAGCCCGAACTCATCGCCCTGCTCCTCGATGCGGACGGCTCCATCCGCCAGCGCGCGGCCGAGGCGCTCGGGCGGATCCACGCGAGCGAGCAGGCGATTCCGCCGCTCGTGCAGGCCCTCTCGGACAAGGACCCGGACGTGGTGGATGCGGCCGGCGGCGCCCTCGCGTCGATGGGTGGCCCCGCCGCGCGGCCGGCCTTCGACCTCCTCGCGCAGAAGGACGGGAACACATGGGAGGCCGCCTCGCAGGTGATCGGGGAGATGGGCAAGGAGGCGGAGCCGATCCTCCCCGACCTCACGAAGATGCTCCGCGACAAGGACGAGGTCCTGCGCCAGCACGCCGCGGCGACGCTCGCGCGGCTCGGCCAGGACGGGATGATCATCCTCCACGAGGCCCTCAAGGACCAGGACGAGGGGGTGAGGAAGACGGCATGGGAGGCGCTCCCCATCTCGAAAGCGATGGAGGAGTTCGCGAGGCGGAGCGACCCAGCGGCGCGAGGGAAGCTCGTCGCGAGCGGCGGCGGGACGCAGGCGAGCGAAGACGCCGTCGCGGCCGCGCTCGGTTGGCTCGCACGCCACCAGTCGGCCGACGGGCATTGGAAGTGCGCGGGGTTCGGCGAGACGTGCGCCGGCGCGGCGTGCGTGGGTCCCGGAAACGAGGAGTTCGACGTCGGCGTGACGGGCCTCGCGGTGCTCGCGTTCCTGGGAGCGGGCCACGGGCCGGTTGCGAACGGCCCGGGATTCGGCCCCGTCGTGCGGAATGGGGTCGACTGGCTCATCGCGCAGCAGACGCCGACCGGCGCCTTCGGGAAGGCGTGCAGCAAGGAGATGTACAACGACGCAATTGCGACGTGCGCCCTCGTGGAGGCCTACGGGGCGACCGACGACGAGTTGATCGGCAAGGCGGCGCAGAAGGGGATCGACGCGTTGGTGCGGGCGAAGAACCCGTACAAGGCGTGGAGGTACACACCGATGTGCGGCGAGAACGACACGTCGGTCACCACTTGGTGCGTGATGGCGCTCGCCGCCGCGGAGCGCGCGGACCTGAACGTGGGCCACTCGACGCTTGTCGAGGTGAGTGAGTGGATCGACGAGATCACCGACAAAAACTACGGCAAGTGCGGCTACCAGTCGATCGAGGACGCAGGCGTGAAGGTCGTGATCCCCGGCAAGAACGAGACGTACGCGCAGCACGAGGCGCTCGCGGGGGCGGGGATGGTCGTGCGCCTGCTGGTCGATCACGACTGGAAGGACCCCATCCTCGGCAAGGGCGCGAAGCTCCTCGAGGGGGACCTGCCGGTGTGGAACACGAAGAAGAAGACGAGCGACTACTACTTCTGGTACTACGGCACGCTCGCGCTCTTCCTGTACGACGGACCCGACAGCGGCCGCGACCACAAGACATGGAAGTCCTGGAACGCCGCCCTCCAGGAGGCCCTCGTCAAGAACCAGCGGGCGAAGGCCGATGGCTGCGCGGAGGGGTCCTGGGACGCGGATGACCGGTGGGGTTGGGCCGGCGGACGCGTCTACGCGACGGCCCTGAACGCCCTGACGCTCGAGACCTACTACCGCTTCCCGGGCGCGAAGCCCCCGAAGAAGAAGTAGTATTTCGGTCTGCCTTGCGAACCGGGCCCCCCAGGCGTACGTTGAGAGTGAAAACTCTGGGAGGCCACCATGCGCACGTCGATCGTCCTCGTCGTCCTCGTCGCCCTCCTCGCCGTCTTCGCCCTCGTCCTCGCGGACGACGAAGTAAACTACAAAGGGAAGCCCGCCTCGTACTGGGCCAAGCAGATCGAGGAGGGGGACCCGCCGGGGCGCCTGGCCGCCGTCCGCGCCATGCGTGCGTTCGGGCCGTCCGTCGACGGCGCGGTCGCCGCGCTCGCGAAGGCGCTCGGCGACACGTCGGTCGACGTCCGGATCGAGGCCGCCTCCGCGCTCGCCGACCTCGGCCCCGCCGCGGCCCCTGCCGTCGAGGCGCTCGCGAAGTCGCTCAGGGACGCCCGCGCGGAGGTCCGCCTGCGGGCCGCCACGGCGCTCGGGAAGATCGGCCAGCCCGCCGTCGGCGCCTTCCCCGCCGTCGCCGACCTCCTCGACGACGCCGATCCGACCGTCCAGGCGGCCGTCTGCGCAGCGATCGAGACGTTGCCGATCGAGGCGAAGGACCGCGCCGCCGTCGCCACGCGCGCCGCGCGGAGCAAGTCCCCCGCCGTCCGCGCATGGGGCCTGAAGC
>Ga0082335_1007729_pt1 | contig 12750 bp, 15 predicted proteins | sample Subgrocontami58m_FD_72375 | JGI IMG/M metagenome (GOLD analysis project Ga0082335, IMG submission 72375) | Subsurface groundwater microbial communities from S. Glens Falls, New York, USA - GMW37 contaminated, 5.8 m (SPADES assembly) (version 2) ...
AAAACATTTGGCGGGCGATTGGGAAAACCTGATCGCCCCGCTCAATTGAGTCTATGAGTAAAAATCCGCCGATTGGCGGGACTCACAGCTTCAACAGAGCGGGATAATTTAACCAACGGGAGAGGAGCGAAAGCCCTCTCTTTTTGTTTTCCCTCCATGGAACAATTCTATAGAATTGTTCCATGGAGGAGGAGGGAATATGATTTCAGGTCTCGTCGTCTCAACGGTCTCATAGCGCGGAGCCGGTTTTTGTGGTACAATAAAAACATGCAAAATCGTGAGCGCCACTGGTCAGTTGATGAAACCGAACTCAAAAAAGACCCGGAGCAGTACGCAATCTGGCGGCTTGAACAGCGCATCAACTGGGGCCTCGGCACGGGGAAAATTAAAAAAAAGGAACTTCTCAAATATTGGAAAAAGATAGATATAGACACATCCAAACGCAAGGTGCTTGCTCTCGCACTCAAATAGTATGTCTATTCTCTCCGACAGCCAGCGGAGAATTCTTTCTTGTATTGCCGAAGAAGACGCGGTTACCCGCCGCTTTTATCTTAGCGGCGGCACCGCGCTCGCGGAGTATTATCTCCAGCACCGTTTGTCGGAGGACTTGGATTTTTTCTCCGAGGAAGAGTTTGAGCCACAGGCGATTTCCTCATTTTTCAAAAAGATTCAAAAGCGTGCCGGTATACGGACAATCTCCTACGAGCAGAGTTTTAACCGGAATCTTTTTTTCCTCGACTTGGATAATGACCGAATCAAAACGGAGTTTACCTATTTCCCGTTTCCACGGATTGAGCGGGGAGGGAAAGAGGGGAAGTTGGAGGTGGACAGTCTGCTCGACATTGCCGTGAATAAGCTCTTCACCATACATCAGAAACCGCGCTCCCGAGATTTTATTGATTTGTATTGCATTTTGCAAAAAGAGAAGTCGTGGAGTATTGACGATCTCGCCAAGAAAGTTCGCATCAAGTTTGACCATGTGGTGGATATACTCCAGTTAGGCGCGCAGTTTGCAAAATCGGAAACACTTAAAGATTATCCGAAAATGCTCGCACCTGTTATGGAATCCGAGTGGCAAAGTTTTTTCATGCGAGAAGCAAAAAGAATTGTAAAGGCGCAGCTTGAATAGCCGTTTTTCCCTTGTTGTTCCCATAAGACAATTCCATAGAATTGTCCTATAGGGGGGGGAACTGGTCGATTTTTTGTTACGGAGTATACTCGAAGCGCATGCCGGATTTAGAAAAAATCAAGAGCGTTAAAGTCCGACCTTTCGGCGGATTAAGGTCGGACCTTGGCGTGGAGAGCTTTCCCGAGACGCCGGGGGTGTACACGATGCGAGGCGGAAAAGGAGAAATTCTCTACATCGGCAAGGCGGGGAATTTGCGCCGGCGGGTGTCGAGTTACTTTCTTAAAATCCGCGATGCAGGAACCCCTAATGTTTGGGAAGTCGGACTTCCTGCAGGAAGTCCGACTTCGGGAAGGATAGAAAAACTCATGCAAGAGGTAAAGGAAATAACGTATGAGGAGACGGACACCGCGCTTGAGGCATTGATTTTAGAGTCGAAGCTCATCAAAGAGAAGCATCCCGTCTATAACATCCGCGAGCAGGATGATAAAAGTTTTCTCTACGTGGCGATTACACGTGAGGAATTTCCGCGGGTTTTGCTGGCGAGGGGGAAAGATTTCAATGCAGGGAGGTTTAACCTCCTTCGGGAGGTTAAACCTCCAAAAGGCGGGATTTTCAAGACATTCGGGCCGTTTACGTCCGGCGCGAGCATACGGGAGGCGATGCGGATTTTACGGAGAATTTTCCCGTGGAGTGTGCATCCGCAGACAGATTTAAGATTTAAGAATTACGATTTACGAACCACTCATAAATCTAAAATTGTAAATCATAAATCGGCGTGCGCATGCTTTGATTACGAAGTGGGATTGTGCCCAGGGACGTGCATTGGTGTGATAGATAAAGACGAGTACCGCAAGAACATACGGAGGCTCGTCGATGTGTTTGAGGGGAAGAAAAAGAGAGTGCTGCTGAGACTCGAGCGGGAAATGACGAAGGCGAGCAAAGATTTGGAGTTTGAGAGGGCAGCAAAACTGCGGAAGCAGATTTTTGCGCTGCAGCACATACAAGATGTGGCGCTATTAAACGAGGATGCGCCAAGGTTTAACCTTATGGATTCAAAGGTTAAACCTTTGATGCGGATTGAAGGATATGATATTTCAAATATTTCCGGAACTTCGGCGGTGGGGGTGATGGTGGTATTCAAAGGCGATGAGCCGGACAAGAACGAGTACCGGAAATTCAAGATTCGCACGATTGCGCAGTCGGACGATGTGGGGATGATTAAGGAGGTGCTCCGGCGCAGATTTAATAATGCGTGGCCGTTGCCGAATTTGATGCTTATTGATGGTGGCAGGGGGCAGGTGAACGCGGCGCGCGAGGTGCTCAAAGAGGTAGGGCGCCAAATTCCCATTGTGGGCATTGCGAAGGGACCCACGCGCAAGAAGAACGAGTTTATCGGGAAGATTCCTCCGGATACCGATGTGGCTACACTCATAAAAGTCCGCGACGAAGCGCATCGGTTCGCGATTGCGTATCACAAGAAACTGCGGGGAAAGAATTTTCTTGGATAAATCTGTGGTGTGGTAAGCTGAAAACATGACAATTGAGGCGAAATCGTTAGCAGATTCCCGCGTGACGCGGACTCTTAAGGATGGTGGTGTCGCGGTGATTCCGACGGACACGATTTACGGTATTGTGGGCTCTGCGCTCTTACCAAAAACAGTTGCGCGGATATATCAGTTGCGGAAGCGGAATATGAGAAAGCCGATGATTGTGCTTGTCGCTTCCATTCGGGAGCTTGCGCGGTTCGGTGTGCGTCTTTCGCCTGCGGTGACGAGGTTTCTCCGCGGCGCGTGGCCCGGGCGCGTGAGCGTTGCGCTTCCCGTGCATCCCTCCTTCGCTGAAAGCTACGGCGGGCAACGCGGCAAGAAGTGGGAATATCTCCATCGTGGGACGGCATACATCGCATTCCGGGTACCGCTCAAAAAAACGCTTCGGGAACTGCTTGCAAAGACGGGACCGCTTGTCGCGCCGAGCGCAAACCTTGAAGGCAAACCTCCCGCGAAGAGTATTCGCGAAGCGAGAAAATACTTTGGCACGAAGGTTGATTGCTATGTGGATGGCGGGGAGCTTGTGCGCAAGCCCTCGACGCTCGTGAAAGTTATCGAAGGGAAGCCGGTGACAATACGAAAGTAAAAGATACCAATATACGAATTGGTACGAATGATACTAATAATGCGAGTAGAGAGTAATTGGTACTATTCGTATAATTAGTATGCATTAGTATATTAGTATCGCACTCATGATGCTCGCTGACGAACTCAAAAAAGTAATAAAGGGAGATGTGGCGACGGACGACGCGACGATTGAAACGCGTAGCCGCGACTACTCTATTTTTAAAGTACGGCCTGAAGTGGTGGTGTTCCCCAAAGACACAGCGGACGTGAAGGCGCTGGTGAAATTCGTGCGCGATGCGCGGAATAAGGGGAAGAAAATTTCGCTCACCGGGCGCGCGGCGGGAACGGATATGACCGGAGGACCGCTCTCGGAATCAATTGTGGTGGATTTCACGCGGTACATGAACCGCATTAAGGAGGTTGTTGACGGCTCCCGCCTTCACCAAGGTTCCGGCGGGCAGGCAGGGCAAGCATACGCGGTGGTGGAACCCGGAGTGTATTTCCGCGACCTTGAGCCGGAACTCTCGAAGCGGGGGCTTATGTATCCGTCGTATCCCGCATCGAAAGACCTTTGCGCCATCGGGGGTATGGTGATGAACAATTCGGGCGGCGAGAAGACGCTCCAATACGGGAAGACCGACCAGTATGTTGAGCAGCTCAAAGTGGTGCTCTCCGACGGCGAGGAGCACATCATTAGGCCGATTTCCCGGGGTGCGCTTGCGGAGTGCGCAAAGAAGCGGGATTTCGAATCGATGGCGTGGAAGAAGCTGCGGCGGCTCCTCGAACGCCATGCCGAGGAGATTGCGTATGCGCGCCCTGATGTTTCAAAGAACTCTTCCGGATATTCCCTCTGGAACGTATGGGACGGGAATACGTTCGACCCCGTGAAGCTTTTTGTAGGGTCGCAGGGGACGCTTGGGCTCATGACAGAGGTAACGCTCCGTCTTGTGCCGCGGCCTGCGCACAGCCAGCTCATAGTGATTTTCCTCCGCGACCTCCGGCACATCGGAGAGCTGGTGAATACACTTCTCTCATTCAAGCCCGAGAGCATCGAGTCGTACGACGATAAGACGCTTGGCGTGGTGCTCCGGTATCTCCCGGGCTTTATCCGCTCCATGAAAGGAGATTTTTTTAAGCTTATCTGGAAATTTTTACCCGAAGTGGGAATGGTGCTTCGCGGCAGGGGAATCCCGAAGATGGTTTTGCTCGTTTCTCTGACTGCGCATGACGAGAGCGAACTTCGCGCGCGCACCATTAAACTTACCCAGGCGGTGCGGCGCGATTTCCGCGTGCCGGTGCGCGCGGTGAAGAATAAGGAAGAAGAAGAAAAGTACTGGAGCATCCGGCGGCAGAGTTTTGCGCTGCTTCATGGGCACATCAAAGACCGCGATACGGCGCCCTTTATTGACGACATCGCCGTGCGTCCCCAGTATCTTCCCGAGTTTTTGCCGAAGCTCAACGCGATTCTCGAACAGTATAAAGACAGTCTTGTCTACACCATCGCGGGCCACCCGGGCGACGGGAATTTCCACATTATTCCGCTTATGGACTTAAAGAATCCGAAGATCCGCGCGCTTATTCCCCAGATTTCCGACGAGGTGTACGCGCTCGTGCTTAAATATCGCGGCACGATTACGGCGGAGCACAATGACGGGATAATCCGTACGCCGTATCTCGCCAAAATGTACGGGAAGGCCGCCGCCGCGCTTTTTGGAGAAGTGAAGGACTGCTTCGACCCACTGGGCATTTTTAATCCGGGGAAGAAGGTGGGGGGAACGCTGAAATTTGCCTTGGAACATATCTCGAGCGCGAGAGAAGGAAAAAAATGATTCCCGATGCATCAATATTGAGCTTACTATGCGCCGCGCCTTGATTTTCATTGCCATAATTCTTGCGGGTGCGGTTCTTGCCGCGCGGGAATGGCGGCGTGCGCCGCAAATTCCAGTACAGATTGCTGCGATTTCTGCGATTGCGCGGGGCGTGGCGACGGGTACGGTGACGTACGTCTTTGACGGTGATACGATTGAGGTCGCCGACAGTGAGCGGGTGCGGTATATCGGCATGAACGCGCCGGAGGTCGCCCATCCGGAAAAGCCCGAACAATGTTTTGGGAGAGAAGCTACGGAACGCAATCGGGAGCTTGTTATGGGAAAGGAGGTGCGTCTTGTCTCCGATGCGGAGAACCGTGACAAATATGGACGACTTCTCCGTTACGTATGGGTGGGCGATACGTTTGTGGATCTCGCGTTAGTGAGGGAAGGGTATGCACGGGTGCTTGCCATCCCTCCCAATATTCTCCACGCATCGGAGTTTAAGGCGGCGGAGCAGGAGGCGCGGCAGCAAGAAAGGGGGTTATGGAGCCGATGTAAATGAGTCCTATCCGGCGCATCGCGATACGGATACACGGCAATGTGCAGGGAGTGGGATTCCGGATGGAGGCAAAGCGAAAAGCAGGGAAACTCCATCTCACTGGGTTTGTGAAGAACGACCCGGATGGATCTGTGTATATGGTGGCAGAAGGAGAGAATGCCGCGCTTGAAGCCTTCCTCGTGTGGTGCGGCAGGGGGCCATGGGGCGCAGGCGTTCGGCGGGTGGAGGCAGGTGCGTATGCGGGCACAGAAGCATTTCACGGTTTTGAGGTACAATAAGGAGTGTTCGCGAATATCGCGAATTGTGGCAAATAACGCGAATGGGTTCCCTATTCGCATTATTAAATCAAAATTAGCATTATTCGCGATTACTCCATGATGTACGAGGCGATCAAAAACTTTCATCTTCAGTTCAAGTTCCGGCCGAAGATAAAAAATGCCGCATGTTTGGCGCGGCGCAAAAAATTCGTGGTCGTGGGGATGGGCGGGTCGCACCTTGCGGCCGATCTCTTGAGAATCTGGCGTCCGGAATTGGATATTGCGGTGCATGCGAACTATGGGCTGCCGCCGCTTGCCGACCTGCGTGAACGCCTTGTAGTGGTGAGCTCATATTCAGGCAACACTGAAGAGGCGCTTGACGCGTTCGCGGTCGCGCGGAAAATGAAGCTGCCGACGCTCTCTATCGCGATAGGGGGTAAGCTCCTTGCCCGCGCGAAGCGGAATGCATCACCTTACATTCAACTCCCCGATTTCCATATTCAGCCCCGTGCCGCACTCGGGATAAGTATGATGGCGTTTCTCGCCGCGGCAGGAGACCGCAAGGGGTTGCAGGAAGCGGCTGGGCTTGCGCGCACGCTCCGCCCCACGGCACTCGAAGCGCGGGGAAAGTCGCTTGCCCGTGCGCTCCGCGGCAAGGTTCCGGTGCTCTACGCGTCCGCGCGGAATGCGGCGGTTGCCTATGTCTGGAAAATCAAGCTGAACGAAACGGGGAAAATCCCCGCGTTCATGAACGTGCTTCCGGAGTTGAGCCACAACGAGATCACCGGGTTTTACGCGCGGCCCGCCACGCGCGCATTGGTGCGGCCGTTTCATTTTATTCTGCTCGCGGACAAAGAGGATGACCCTCGCGTGCAGAGGCGCATGAAGGTATTGGCGGGGGGCTATCGCGCGCGCGGGCTTCCGCTTACCATGCTCCACCTTCACGGACGCAATGCGTTTCAAAGGATTTTCTCCTCGCTCGTAATTGCGGACTGGACGGCGTATCACATTGCAGTTTCTTCCGGCGCGGATCCGGAACAGGTGCCTGTGCAGGAAAAGTTTAAGCGGCGTATTGCCGAAAAGTGATGCAAAAACTTTCGCGTTCCAAAATTGAATTATTTCTGAAGTGCCCGCGTTGTTTCTGGCTCGATGTGGTGAAGGGGGTAAAGCGCCCGCCGCCCGCGCCCTATACCATCAACAATGCCATTGACTATCTCTTGAAACAGGAGTTTGACGTGTATCGTGAGAAAGGTGAACCGCACCCGATCATAACGCGCAATAACATCGACGCGATTCCGTTTGCGCACCCGAATCTCGACAAGTGGCGGCATAACTTTACGGGCGTGTCGCACGACTATGCGCCCACCGATATGCATATCTTCGGCGCAGTGGACGACATTTGGGTGAGTCCGAAGGGAGAAGTGATGGTGGTGGACTACAAGGCGACCGGTGCGAACCAGCACAACATTTATGACTCGTACCAGCGGCAGATGGAGGTGTATCAGTGGCTTTTGCGAAGAAACGATTTGAAAGTGTCTTCCACAGGATACTTTGTCTTCGCGCGGGTAGACAAGGGCGGCGGGTTTGGTGAAACAGGGGAGGGAATTAAGGGTTCGCTCCCGTTCAATATTTTTGTCGAGGCGTATGTGGGGAACGACGCATGGGTGGAAGAGGCGATTCATGGTGCCCGTCGCGTGCTTGATTCGGTTGCTGCGCCTGCGGCGGACAAGGAATGCGAGTACTGCATTTACCGCGAGAGTGCGCAGTTGCCGGTCGCGGTGGGAAAGACGGAAAAGAAGAGCGGGAAGGGAACCGGCAAGGGAGGCGCGTTGTTATGAGCCTGATTTTGAGGAAACCGAAAACGCTCCAGTGGACGCACCATGCGCGCGGGAAGATGCGGTATTATGGGTTCTCCGAACAAAGGGTGCGGCGGGTGTTTCACTCGCCGAAACGCGTGGAGGAAGGAATCGCGCCGAAGACGGTGGCGTTCATGCAGCCCCTTTCAGTGACAAGCTACAAGGAACAAGGGACATGGAGAGAGAAATGGAAACAGGAGATTTGGGTGATGATTCAGGATACGAAAAATACGCGGAAAGTCATCAGCGCGTGGCGGTATCCGGGCATGACGAAGCCGGGTGCGCCGCTTCCCGATGCAATCTTGCGGGAGGTCCGCGACGGGGCAGTCGCACTTAGTGCGGAAAACCTTGCTGTGCGGGAGAGGATGACGGGGATGCTGAAGAAGTGGAGGAGAGCAACTTAACAAATAACCAATAACGTATGACTTATGACTATGACGTGGCGGATTCTTGGTATACTCATATTGTCGGTTATTCTTTTGTTGGGTGTCATCAGTTATAGGTCATTGGTTATTAGTCGTTTCATGCTTATCACCAGTCCCGCATTTAAGAACGGAGAGGGTATCCCGAAAAAGTTCACCTGCGAAGGGGGAGATTTTAACCCGGAATTCACCGTGCAGAATGTTCCGCAGGGCACAAAGAGCCTCGCGTTCCTTATGGACGACCCTGATGCGCCGGGCGCTACTTTTACGCATTGGATTGTGTGGAATATTGACCCTGTCGCAGGGTTCATAAAAGAGGAGAGTAAACCGACGCGGAGCGTTGAGGGAACAAACTCCGCCGCGAAAGTCGGCTACACGGGACCATGCCCCCCGCCCGGAAAACCTCATCGGTATTTCTTCAGGGTCTACGCACTCGATGCGAATGTGGAACTTATGTCCGGCGCACGGCGGCAGGAGTTCGACGGGGCGCTCGCGGGGCACGTGCTCGCGGAGGCGGAATTGATGGGGACGTATGAGAGGAAATAACGAGGCGAATACCTGTGCATAAGTAGGTGCTTGACAGGGAAAAGGAAGGGGAATATTCTCTACCAGTCAGCATGTCAAAGATGTCAACCATAAAAAGTAATCGACCGCTTTATACGCCCTCGGTTGGCGCGTGGACTTTTTGCTTTAGTTTTGTGTTTATCAAGTCTCGCGAGGGGGTAACTGGAAATGTATGATTGAGGAATAAATAATATTCCAAAGTAGCCAGTAAAAACCTCCTCGCACCGCGAGGAGGTTTTGTTTGTTGAGAGGGCCTCTCATCTCATCCGCTGTTTCATATGGATACAGCAGGGAAATGGCAGATAAGATGAGCGTCTCCGATGGAAACCGGAACCATCTGTGACATTCATAAATAAAATTAAAAGTCGCGATTGCGCATAACAATTAAAAGAATCACATGAAAATAGGAGTTTTGGGGGGTACCAGTCCACTGGTAAGTATTCAGTTGCAGCGGCTGATTGCGGAGTCCACTCCTGCGAGAAAGGATGAAGACCATTTGGAGGTGGTGTGCTACACCAATCCAAAGGTTCCCGATTGCGCCGACGGGCCCGAGAGCGAGCGCGATGCGACGGAGCATCATGAAGCACTCGTGACTTCCGCGCAGCTTTTGGTGCGGGCGGGCGTTTCTATGATTGCGATACCGTGCAACCGGGCGCATATGCGCATTGCCGACATTCAAGGGCGGGTTCCGGTGCCTGTGGCGAATATGGTGGAGCTTGCGGTGCGCAGGGTTGTTGAGGAGCATGGCAAAGCCCATGTAGGCCTTATTGCCGCGGGGCCGGTGGTCGCAGGCAAGATATACGAACGCGCGTTGCCCGATTCCGGAGTGCATTGGATATTGCCCGATGCGCGGGGGCAGGAGACAATTGCAAAAGCAGTTCAGTCGGTCAAGGCAAACGCGGAGTTTGATGGCGGCGCGGTGGTGAAGGTCGCGAAACAACTCATCGAGAACGGCGCGAAGGTGCTTGTCGTCGGGTGCACGAAGCTCTCGATGCTTACGGACGACCTTGAGAAGTTGGGGAAGCCCGTCGTCGACCCCATGCGTGTGCTTGCGGAGCACCTTGTGGACCAGGCGAGAGTGGTATGAATCAGAAGCGGCGAGGAACAAAAGTTCCTCGCCGCTTGCTGTCTCGGGTATTGATTTCAGGCGAGCCGCCTCGCATGAAATCAGTATCGGAGGAAACCGTGTTGTGTGGACATGGCCGATGCTGAAGCTCTTTGACTTCTTAAAAACGTGCGAAGTGAGAGAGTTGATAGAAATGCAGCAACGTTGGGAGATGGATTTATGTTGAAACAGTTTCCGAAATTCTCGCCCGGAGAATGGACTCTCGAGGCGAAGGCAAGGGCATTGCGATCACCAGTGGTTAAGAGGGTGGTGTCATTTGCTCTGGGACCGGATGGCACTAACATCATGCAGGCGGCAGGACGCTGGCAGGAGGGGACGGGTATTTCCGGGAAAACAACGATTAAGCTTTGCGACTTGCCGGAAACGGCGGTCCGCGAGGCTCTTGCGTTACAGGAGGATGGTGCCTTGGCAGTTTTCTGGACATGCGCCGTTTTCAGGAGGTTGAATGAGATATTTTTTGATAATCCTGGAACGTTCCCCTTCTTCTTTCAGCAGGACATGCTACTTGACGATATGCAGCTTGCTGCAATTTCAAGGGAGCGATCGAAGCTGGACACTCCGGCATTAATGACGGTGGCGACACACATTTCTCCGGCGCGGCTGGTAACTGATCTGGTGGCTGCTGGCGCTCGGGTGATTGATGCCAAGAGCAACGCCGAGGCCGCGCTCATGTGCGAGCGGGGGGAAGTCACTGCTTGTGTGACTACTGAGTCCGGAAGAACATTGCACAGCCTTGTGACACTGCATGAGTTCGGTTCTCCGCTCATGGTGTTCTTCGGTGGGGTCACTGAGAGCGGCTTGGCATTGCTGACCAGAGCTGATGGACGTGGGGATGTCACTCCTTCCCTCAACTCTTGAGTGGGTATTTCACCCCACAATCAATTTCGATCCCCGTTGCGGCAGCGCAGCGGGGGCCTTCTTTTTTTGATTTCTTGAGTTATGCTTGAAAATAGAATGGTATGAAGAAAACACAATCGAAATTTACACAAGCGGTTATCGGAGCTAAGGGGAGTATGGGCCGTTTTTTGGCGCAACACTTGGCTGCGCTTGCGCCGGTTATCGAAATAGATACGGACAGCGGCGCTGCCGCGTGGAGAAAAGCGTGGAAAGCGGATGTGGTGTGGCTTTCCACTCCGCGGGAGGCAATCGAGTCGATTCTCCGGGGAAAGAAGCTCAACAAGAAGCAGCTTGTTGTCGATATTTGTTCCTTAAAAAAAGATGTGGGAGAAATTATTGAGAAGAGCGGCGCTACGCACCTTTCTTTGCATCCGTTGCATGGTCCGAAGGTTCCTTTGATAGGACAGCGCTGGGCAGTGGTACAAACTTTTTCTCACGGCGAACAGCATCCTTTGGGACGCGCAACCCTCGATTTTTTTAAGAAACAAGGAGTGGCATTTCTGCCGCCGGTCCCGCAAGACCAGCACGATTTTATGATGGGAATCACGTTGAGTATCCCTGAAGTTCTTACAATTGTGCTCAATCGAGTTGTCGCGAGTTATGCGCAGCGCTCGGGGAAGCCTGTTCCTTCAGAAGAAGAGCTGATGCGATGGGCGGTGCCTGCTTCTAATGCCATTTTTGGGGCCTATGTCCATATTATCAACAGTACGCCGGAGTGGCTGCGTTATGAGATTGTGAAGCAGGCCCCGCATGATGTCCTGGGCGCCATCCGGGATGCTTGCCGGGGGATTGAGAAACTTTCTTTGGGCGATATGGAGAAAGAGATTGCGAAGCAGACGCAATGCGTGCATCAGATTGCTCCCGCAGAGCGGGACCGCATTCGAAGATGGATTAACCAGTGGTTTGTGGATTCAACTAAAACGTTTTTCAAAGCTGCGAAGGAAAGCCGTGTGAAGCCGACGCTCACCATTCAATGGATGGAGGAGAAAAATAAAATTTTTCACCGCACAAAAAAAATCATGACGGTCGGGATACACGGTATTGACGGGTGTTTTACCCATGAAGCATTACTGCGCTTTTTGGAAGAAAACGGGATTTCTGAAGCTTGCGTTGTTCCCAAGTTTCTCGTGACGGCAGAAAATGTGCTTAAAGCCGTTACTTCAGGCAAAACCGACCTCGGCATTCTCGCGGTCGCCAATTCCGGTTCGGGCGCGTATGTCTCAAGCATGGCGCCGTTAGGGAAATACACGTTCAAGGTAAAGGCGGTTGTTGGTATGGAGATTATGCAGTGCCTTTTAGCACACTCATCAGTGAAGGATGTGGAGGATATCAAAGAAGTATTCGGTCATCCCCAAGCAGTCAGTCAATGCAAGCGGACGCTTGAAGAAAGTTATCCGCGGCTCAAAGTTATTGCCGGAAAAGACAGCGATGACACGGCGCTTTGCGCGAAGTGGATTGCCGAGGGCGCTTTACCCAAAACCACCGCGACGCTCGCGTCGCAGATTGCGGCGAAGCGCTATGGATTGAATATTATTTCGTACAACATGCACCATGATCCGTTCAATACCACTACGTTTCTTTTAGTGTCAAAAAGATAAACTTCTGGTTTTGTGGGGTCTGTTGATTCTCCCGTGCCGATACGGTAGGGTGGTAAGGCTTGTCGCAGAATGACGAGCTCATTCCTTAACAATTTTAATCATGGATGATATTTGCGGCGCTTGGTGGTGCTTGTGAGTATTGTCTGACACAACCAAAATGAAAGTGGAGAATTATGAAAAAATCACGGTTAGAAGTCGGCCCGGACTTGTTTGTCCGGATAAAGTCGGCAATCGCGAAAGCGGAGGTATCGGGAAAGAGATTGATTCCGCTTGCGGTCGGGCAGCCGACGGGGGCGGCGTTCCTTGAGGCAAGGCAAGCCGCAGCGGCAGCGGTGATGAGCGATGCAGAAGCGATGCACCAATACCAGGATGTGTGGAGTCCCGGAGTGCCGAATTTTGCCAAGCGGTTTGTGCAGG
>Ga0082335_1007731_pt1 | contig 12748 bp, 10 predicted proteins | sample Subgrocontami58m_FD_72375 | JGI IMG/M metagenome (GOLD analysis project Ga0082335, IMG submission 72375) | Subsurface groundwater microbial communities from S. Glens Falls, New York, USA - GMW37 contaminated, 5.8 m (SPADES assembly) (version 2) ...
TCCTGCTCTTCCGCGTCCTGGTGGCCGCGAGCCTGGCGAGCACCGTCCTCTATGCCGCGATTCGATTCGCATTCCCGGCCAGGACCCCGTTCGGCAGCCCCGACTACGCGGTGGGGATCTATCTGTCGATCTTCGTCCTCGCCGTCGCGGGCCGCCTGGTGGTCGGGCTCCGCGTCGGCCGGGACGTGCTCATCCTGGCCGCTGCGGCGGCGGCGCTCATAGCCTGGCTTCCGGCTCGAACCGTGTGGGTCGCCATGCTCGCCGCCGTCGTCGCTCTTGCTGTCCTCGCCCCGGGCGGGCGTCGCGTTCGCGTCGCCGTGCTCGGCGTTGCAGCCTTCATGCTCGCCCAGGCGGCCGCATATCCCCTCCAGCGGATCGAAGACTCGCGGATCGCCGCCTCATCGGCGAAGCCCGCCGCCGAGGCCGCGAGCCCGGGCGTGGCGATCGCCAACCCGGGTTACGTCGCCGACGACGGCCTCTCGGCGATGACCGGCGGAAGGGTCGTCTACGGCCACGCGGCCCAGGGGCGCCTCTCCCGTCAGGTCGCACGGTCGGAGGTACTGGATCTCGGCGCTCTGGAGGGGCTGCATCCGGGCAAGGCGTACACGATCGTCTTCTCGGTCGAGCCCCGCTCGCCGACCGCGACCGTAGGCCGTGTGGGCGACACCGGCGGCACCGGCTGGGGCGCCGCCGTCTTTCGAACCGCGCCGAAGGTGGCCTGGCAGACCTTCAGGCGACGCCTCGTCGCGACGTCCACGACCGAGCGGCTGGCGCTGATCGCGGACGCGCCGGGCGCCGCGTCGGTGCGCTTCGACGCGCTCAGAGTCATACCGGGCTGGATCGCGGCGACGGCGACGGGGCCGAAGCACGGGCGCCCGCCCACAGGACAGAGGAAGCCCGCGCCGTCGAAGCAGGGAACGGCGGCGGTCCCGTCGGCCGCACCGAGGATCGTCTCGGACATCCGCGGGACGCTCAACTCCAGGGTCGCGACGGCCAAGACAGCGAACCTCAACATGCGCTGGCGCCTGGCCATCTGGGCGTTCCAGTTGAAAAAGTGGGCGCACGAGCCGCTGTTCGGCGTCGGGTTCGGCCGTCCGACCGACTTCCGCTGGAACGTGACGGGCGGCGTGTACGACGCGCGTACCGGCTCGGGCTCACAAGACGTGACGGGCCCCCACAATTCGTTCGTCAACCTCCTCTTCCGGATGGGCCTCGCCGGCGCGCTGCCGCTCCTCGCCCTGGTCGTCCTCGCCGCCGTCCGGCTGCGCCGCTGGCTCAGGGTGCCGCGCGCGGATGAGGACAAGGCGCTCGTCCTGGCTCTCGCTGCGGTCTTCGTGTTCGTCGTCGCGACGGCGACGTTCAGCGTTGCGCTCGAAGGTCCCTACATGGGCATCTTCTTCTGGGCCACGCTGGCGCTTCTCTTCGCGACGCCACGGCTGCTCGAGGGCGAGCCCTTCCCCCCAATGCAAGCGGGTCAGATCCCCGCCACCCCCGTGCCGGTGCGGACCGACGCGCGCCGACTCACTGGGGCATTCAGGTCCCTTCCCTGGCCGCTGGCGCTGATCGCGTTGTGGACCGCGGTCATCCAGGTCGGCGGGCCCCGGGCGGCGAAGCTCGGTCTGCACGGCCCCCTCTACCCGACGGAGGTCGTGTTCGCGATCGCATTCGCCGGGCTCTTCCTCCGTCGGGCCTGGCGCCGGGATCGGCTCGCCGCGATTCGCGCCGCCGCGCCGCCGCGGTGGATACAGGCGACGGTCCTGCTCTTCGCTGTCGCCTTCGCGGTCGCGCTCGCTCGCGGGCTGCAGGACTACGGGAGCGGGGTCGTCAAGGACGCAGGCCTCGGCTACATCCTGCTCGTCCCACTGATCGCGTTCGCATTCGTCGACCGCCCACAGTGGCAGCAGGGCTTCCTGGACGTTCTCTTCTGGGCGAGCGTGGCAACCGTCCCGGTGCTGGTGCTCGAGTACACCAACGGCAACACGATTGCGCCGCTTTCGCTTTCGCTCGGCTTCGTGCTCTTGTTCTCGCTCGCCCCGTTGCTCGACGACTGGCTTCACGGCACGCTGCCCTGGATCGGCAGGGTCTACGTCCTCGCTGTTCCCGTGTTCGTCGTCTGGGAGGTGAAATCGCGATCGGCGCTCAGTTCGCTGGTGGTGGGGTTGCTGATCATCGTCGCGCTCAACTTGCGCGGTTCCCGTCGGCAGATGATCGCCCTCGGCTCGACGTTCGCGCTCGTCGTGGCCGCCATCGCCTGCCTCGTGATCGCTCCCGGGACGCTCGACAAGGTGCCTCCGGTCACGCTGATCAAGGACACGCTGAACCTGGCCCAAAACACCAAGGGAAACAACGCCCGCTGGCGACTCGACTTCTCCGGAGCGCTACTCAACCGCTCGATCGCGAGCGCCCCCAACGTACTCGAGGGTGTCGGGCTCGGAAGGCCCAGTCGATTTCTCTGGCACGAGGACTGTTGTCACGTGCAGGCCTATGACTTTCGCGGAGGGCCCATACCGAAGAACGTGATCCCGAACGGCGACGTCAGCGGGCCCCACAACGGCTTCGTCGACGTCGTCTACCGCCTCGGCTGGCCGGCGGCCCTCGCGCTGATCGGGATCCTCGTGTTCGCGATGGGCGCCGGGGCGCGGGCGCTGCGCAGCGCCCACGGCCGCGACGCCCGCTCGATCCGGGTTCTGCTCGCCGCGACGGCGGCTGGAGTCATCGTCCTCCTGACGAGCGACGCCCTTCGTGTGCCGGAGGCCGCGGTCCCCTTCGCATGCGTCGTCGGGCTGCTCGCGGCCCGCGGGATGACGGCGTCCCGCGCAGCGGCAGGCCGACGCCCCTGAAGTGGCCTCAGGCTATCGTCCCGATCCATGTACGAGTTCTATCTCGGAGACGCAAGCGAGATCAGGGAGAAGGAGGAGAAGTTCCTTCTCACCGTCAAGCGGCTGCTCCCCAAGTGGCTCAACGGGATTCCCGACTGCGAGCTGATCAACATGCACCGGGTCATCGGCGACGTGGCCTCACGCGCGGCAGAGTCGGGCCGCCGACTCGTCATGGTCGAGACCGGGGTCGGAGCGAGCACGTTGGCCATGGTGTATGCGGCGCTCAAGTACGACGGGCTCGGCTTCACCTGGGATCTCAACGCGGAGAAGGCATCGCACATCCGGTCGGTGTGCACGGAGACGATCGGCCATGTCTTGGAGGGCGACATCAACGCGCACTGGCGGGGGGGCGGTTACGACAGCACATCGCCCGTCGCCGGCTTGCCCGTCCTCGCGGACATCGTCGATCATGTCGACTATTTCCTCCACGACGGCGACCACGTCTGGAGCACGATCGTCAAAGAGCTCGATGCGGTCGTGCCCCTGCTTGCGGAGGGCGGCGTCGTCGCAGTCGACGACGCCCAGTACGCCTACGCGCACACGAACGAGTTCATCGTCAACATCGCGCGCCGCAAGCTTGGTCTCCCGGACGCCTCGTTCGAGGACAATCGCACCGGTCCGTTTCACGAGGAGGTCGAGCACTACCTGTCCGAGCGCTGGCAGCAGGTGGAGAGCGTGACCGGCTTCTACCGGGAGAACTACCGGAACGACCTCTTCTTCGCTTACTACGACGTCGACACGCAAGTGAGAGCGGAAATCGTCAGTGACCAGTTCCTCGACCAAGAGCACCGTTTCGAGGCCTGGCATCTGACGGACAGACGCGCTTGAGCCAATCGACGCTGCTGCTTGCGCACGCGTCGGCGCGACCGCGGCGAGCTGCCTCGCACCTGATCCGGCGGGAGCGAAGCTTCACGTGGCTGTTCCTGTCGGACGACTATCTTCGGTTTCTGCGCTGGCGCGAGGCGCTCGAACCGATCGCCGAGCCGGTCTCCGCAGCCACGCTCGTGCGGGCCGCGGCGAGCCGCCTGCGGACGCCGTTCCTCGACCGGATCACCGAGCTCGGCCGGAGATACGACTCGCTCGCCTGGTGGACCTCGCGCGTGTCGGAGCGCAACACCATGGTCAGCCCGCTGTTCCTGCACTGCTGTTACGTCTCGGCCGCGCTGAGCGCGCTCGACGACGCCGAAGAGGACACGTGCGTCGTCTGCCAGAGCTGGGCCGTCCTCGAGTCGCTCGCGACGCTGGCCGAGTCGCGGGGGTGGATGGTGAGCTGGGTCACCAAGCCGAACCGGGCCCGACGTCGACTCGTGACGGCGGGGGGTGCCGTCGCGCGATGCGCCCTCTGGCTCGCGACCTCGTGGGCGCCGGGCGAACGTCACGGCGCCGGCAGGGTGCGCGCCGAGCCGGACAAGCCGCTCGCGCTCATCCGGACGTGGGTGGACGACGCGTGCCTCGGAACCCGGGGTGCATTCCGCGATCGCTATTTCCCCGGCGTAGCGGAGTGGCTCGACGCGCGTGGATGGCGCGTGGCGACGGTCCCGGTGCTCTTCAACACCGAGCGGTCGGCGCGGTCCACCTGGGAGTGGTGCGGGAGCAGCCCCCAGAGCTTCCTCAACCCGCGGAGCCTCTACAGGTGGGCCGACTACGTCTTCTCGCTCCGGACGGCGCGACGGCAGACGTCGATCCCCGCGGGGCCCGTGCCCGTCGAGGGAATCGATGCGACGCGGCTGTTCGACGAGGAACGCAAGCGGTGGGCGTTCGATCGGGGCAGCCTCGATGCGATTCTGTCCTACCGCCTGCCGCGCCGGTTGGCCGAGGCCGGTCTCGAGGTCGACCTCTTCATCGATCCGTTCGAGAACATGCTCTACGAGAAGGCCCTCAACCTCGGCTTCCGGCGGTACCAGCCGCGGACGAGGCTCGTAGGCGTCCAACCGGCAGCCGTCTATCCGCTCCATCTGTGCCTGTTCGTCACCCGCGGTGAAGCCGAGTTCGCGCCGTTGCCGGACCGAGTCGTCTGTAGCGGGTCGTTCTTCCGTGACCTGCTGATCCGCGAGGGTCTACCGACCGACCTCGTGGCGGCGGGACCGGCGCTGCGCTACACGCACCTGTGGCAGACCCCGCGATCCCCCCAGCCGCGCCCGGCCGACGGTGCCTGCGTGCTCGTGCTGCTCTCGCTCGTTCAGCGCCCAGCCGTGGAACTGCTGCTCAAGGCGATCGAAGCATTCGGCACGGCAAACGATTTGCGCGTGTTGGTCAAGCCACACCCGATGGCGCCCGTCGGAACGCTCCTGCACCTCGCCGGCATCGAGCGCCTGCCGGCCCACTTCGAGCCGGCGGACGAGGCCATGGCCGACGCGCTCGCTCAGGCGCGGGTCGCCGTTGCGATGGAGACGAACTCCGTCTACGAGAGCCTCGCCGCCGGCGTGCCGGTGGTCGTCGCAGGGCGGTCGGCCGGCCTCGACCTGAACCCCCTGGCCTGGCACGACGGCCTGAGCGCCGTGTTCTCCGAGCCCGAGGAGATCCGCGCGGAGACCCGACGGCTGCTCGCGCTCGCACCCGAGGAGCTGGATGCCTACCGCGAGCGCGGGCGGGAGATCCTCCGCGAGAGCTTCAACCCCGTCACAGACGAGACGATGAGCGCACTCGTGGACGGGCTCGTAGGCCCGCGTCAGGCGCGCAGCTGACCGCCGTCGGCGACGAGACACGCGCCGGTGATGAACGAGGCCGGCTCGGAGCACAGGAAGACCACCGCGGCGGCGATCTCCTCGGGTGAGCCGAACCGCGCCATCGGCACCTCCCGGCTGATGTAGCTCTCGACCCCCTCGCGGTCCTCGCCGAGCAGCTGCTCCCAACGCCCGCCGGGGAAGAGCACATTGCCCGGCGCGACCAGGTTGACGCGGATACCGTCGGGCGCAAGGCGGCGGCCGAGGTCGCGCGCGTAGCGGACGAGTGCAGCCTTCGCGACGTTGTACGGGAGCGGAGCGCCGAAGTCGCCGAGCCCGGCAATCGAGCCGATCAGCGCCAGCGCGCCGCCGTCGTGCATCTCCGTCGCGGCGCGCTGACAGAGCAGCACCGCCGACATGAGGTTGTGGTCGAGGATCGTTCGCCAGTCGCCCGGATCGAGCTGCGAGCCGGTGGGTCCGCGACCGCTGCCGGCGTTGGCCACCGCGCAGTCGAGCCGGCCGAGCTCGGCGACGACCTGGGACACGGCCCGGTCCACGTCGCCCGGGTCGCACATGTCTGCCCGCACCGCGAGCACCGAGCGATCGGCGAAGCTCGCCGCCAGCTCTGCCCGGGCGGCCTGCAAGGGCTCCTCCCCCCGGGCCGCGAGCGCTACGTGCGCTCCCTCGGCGAGAAAAGCCCGGGCGATCGCGAGACCGATCCCGCGACTCGCCCCGCCCACGAACACCACCCTGTCACGTAGCCCTAGGTCCACGCTCGGCTCCCGCTGCGTGCCCAGAGCCGCCGCACGTGATCGGTGTCCGCGCGCACAGTCTCCGCCTCCAGTCCCTCCTGCCCGCGCGCCGTCTGCAGGACGAGCGGGCGTTCCCAGCCGCGCTCGTGCAGCAGCGCGAACACCAGCTCGAGATCGGCGGCGCCCTGTCCAAGCGGCACGGTCCCGCCGCCGAGCACGCGATCCTTGACGTGCACGCTCCCGACCCGCGCCCCGTAGGCGGCAAACTCCTCGCGCGAGTCGTAGCCGAGCGACGCGCTGTTGCCGGTGTCGTAGTTCGCGCGCAGGCGCGGATGGTCGATGCGCTCGAGCAGCGCGGCGAACTCCTCGGGCGGCAGCGACGTCTCCAGGTGAAGCTCGACCATCACCTCGTCGAGCACAGGCAGCGTGCTCGCGATCAAGCGCGTCGCTTCGTTGACGGCGCGTTCGTCGCGCAGGGCTGACGCGTCGACGAACGGCAGCACAACCCGCCGGATCCCTGCGGCAGCCGCCCGCGTCAGCACCCACCGGAGCTTCTCGATCCCGACCCGTCGCGCCTCGTCCCCCTCGGCGAGCAGCGGACGGTCCATGAACCAGTCCGCGCACAGCGAGTCGACCCGGACGCCGTGCTGTTGGGTGAGAGCGCCCATCCTCGCCAGGCCGGCGTCGCTTCCGAGCGGGTTCTCGGCCGCTCCGGGCTCCTCGTAGATCCACTCGATCCCGTCGACCCCGGCGGCACGGGCGAGCTGGAACTCACGGTGCCAGGCCGACGCCGGGAACGCCTGGATCCGACCGTCCACAGGCGGTAGCAGGCGGCCCTGCATGCAGTGGATGGCCACCGATCCAGCCACGGGGTGTCAGGCGCCGATCGGCTCGACGAGCTCGAGCATCGCCCCGTCCGGATCGGCGCAGAATGCCACCCGGGCGCGTCCGTCGGCGGATGTCCGAGGCGGCGAAACGAACCGGACGCCTGCGCCGATCAGGCGGCGATAGATCGCGTCGAGGTCGTCGACGGTGAGAGCCGAGTGGGTCGGGCCGATGCGCCTGAGGTCGCCCGATTCGTCGGTGAGCCGCTCGGAGCCCTCGAACTCGAGCAGCTCCAGGAGGGTCGGCCCCTCCGGCGCGGAGAGCTTCACCGTGCGGACCCGTACGTTCGGGAGGCCGAGAACCGTCTCGATGAAGTCGCCGTGCTCGACCTGGTCGACCTCGACGCTCAGACCGAGCAGGTCGCAGTAGAAGGCGAGCGAGCGCTCCGCGTCCCTCACCACGATGCCGGCGTGCCGCACGGATCTCACGCTCATCGCACGGCTACGGCGCGCTCTGCGACCGCCTCGGCCACCGCCTCCTCGATCACGTCTGCGCCCTCGAACGCCGCGTCCTCGGGGATGGTGAGCGGGGGGCCGACCTTGATCGTCCCCGTGCCGGTCCGAACGAGCAAGAGCCCTTTTCGCATCGCCCGCTCGATCGCGATGTCGCCGAGCATCGCGTCGAGCTCGCCCGTCTCGGGCTCCACCAGGTGTAGGGCCCAAACCATGCCGCGGCCCTCGACCCTGGCCACGGGATCCCCCAGACGCGAGGCCGCGTCGCGCAGTCGAGCACCGAGGCGTTCTCCGATCGTCGCCGCTGCCTCGATCAGCTTTTCCTTCTCGATCACCTCCAACGTGGCGAGGGCGGCGGCACAGCACAGCGGGTTCCCGCCGTGCGTGCTGTTCAGCGAGCCGTCGACGTCGAGCAGCTCTCGGCGGCCGAGCACCGCGGACAGCGGCAGGCTGGACGAGATGCCCTTCCCGCAGGAGACCATGTCCGCCTGCACGCCGAAGTGCTCGTGAGCGAGCAGCCTGCCCGTCCGGCCGATGCCCGACTGCACCTCGTCGAAGCAGAGCAGCGCGCCGTGATCGTCCGCCCAGGCGCGCATCGCGCGGATGTAGTCCGTGGGCACCAGCGCTCCGGCCCAGCCCTGATACGGCTCGACGAGGAAGGCGGCGATCGTGGCGAGATCGACGCCGGCCTCCTCCAGGGCGTCGATGCCCAGCTCGAAGCACGCCGCGCCGCACGGCTGCTCGGGGTCATGCCCCCACGGACAGAACGGGGCGTACGGGACCGGCAATTGATGGAAGTTCGGGTCGAGCGGGCCGATCCAGCGTTTCTGCTCCAGACGGCCGCTCGCCGTCTGGGCGCCCATGGTCTTGCCATGGAAGCCGAGAGCCAGCGAGACGATGCCGAGCTTCGTCCTCGCAGAACGCATGCCGTGCGTGCGCGCCATCTTGATGAGCGCCTCGTTGGCCTCTGCACCGGTGGTGAGCAGGAGAACGGTGTCGAGCTGCGCCGGCGTCATCGCGATCAGCCGCTCCACGAGCTGCGCCCTCACCTCGGTGGGGAACGAGTAGCTGTGCAGGAGCGGACGCTCTGTAAGCGCCGCGATCGCGGCCCGAACGCGAGGATGGCCGTGCCCGGTGTTCGCGACGAAGATGCCCGACGTGAAGTCCAGCCACCGGTTTCCGAATGGGTCCTCGACCTGGAACCCGGATGCCCGCTCCCAGGCCACCGGCAGCTCGAGCGTCATCGACGCCGGTTCGTGGCGGCGCAGGCGCTGTAGCAGCTCAACGGTTCCCGGGGGCGGCTGGGGAGTGACGATCCGCCTGTACGCGGTCTCGACAGGCGCCACCTCCACCGGCTCCATGGCGAACTCGTAGCTCGTCTCAGCCATCGCCGTACCCGGCCCGCAAGGCGTCGAGGAGGGGGTGGCCGATCCGGTCCACCCTGTAGCGAAGGTAGTCGAGCTCCTCCGGTCCGTCGATCTCGGCGACGGGGGGCGTGACGAACGCGAGCACGCGCGAACCGTACAGGGCGCGATGCTCCTGGATCGTCCGCACCCGAATCACGTCGACATACCCATTCGGCGAATAGGCCGGGGGGAAGGCCTGACGGGGGAGATTGAAGTACTCCGGGCGCGGGTCGTGCGGGAACAAGCCCGTGAGAAGGCCGTCCTCGATGCCGAGCAGCTTCTGCGGCGGCTCCGCGAGCTGGTGCACCGAGCGCAACCCGGTAGCGTCGGAGCGCGCCCTGATCGCGTCGACCGCCTCTCCGATTCGCTCGGGCTCGCGCAGCGGGGGGGTGGGGCGCAGCTGGACGACGAGCTCCGGAGTTGTCCCGTCGTTGTCGGCGAGCCAATCGAGAGCATGTCGAACGTAGTCGATGTCGAGTGAGTCGTCGGTCGCGAGCTCTCCCGGCCGCAGGAACGGCACCTCTGCACCGTAGCGACGGCCGGTCTCGGCTATCTCCTCGGAGTCGGTCGTGACGATGACACGGTCGACCGAGCCGGCCTCGAGCCCGGCGACGATGCTGTAGGCGATCAGCGGAAACCCGCCCAGCTCGGCGAGGTTTTTTCGCGGCACGCCTTTCGACCCGCTGCGCGCCGGGACGAGCCCGATGACGCCTCCCCTGGCCACCCTTCACGCGCCGCCCTTCCGGCCGGCGGCCAGCAGCATCACTTCCTTGGAGAAGCGGATCAGCGTGTTGAGCGACTCGGGCCACGGGGCCTGTTCTCGATAGGGCCGGTACGGCAGGGGAAGCCGGCGCACGAGGCCCGGCACGAATCTCAATGCGGGGTGCCGCCAGACGAACGGCAGCTGGTGGAAGAAGGCCGACTCGACATCCTCGAATCCGGCGAGCAAGAGCAGGTCCCGGAGCGCGGGAGCCGTGAACGGCGTCACATGGGTGTGGTCGATGTAGAAGGGACCCCAGGCCTGGTGCTCCCAGCTCGGCGTCATCACGACGAGCACCCCGCCTGGGCGGAGCACTCGCCACGACTCGCGAACGAGATCGATCGGGCTCTGCATGTGCTCGACGACCGACTTCGAGAAGACGCCGTCGAAGGAAGCGTCCGGGAGGGGGAGGACGGAGGTCTCAGGGTCGACGATGACGACCTCGAAGCCGGGAGAGAGCGCCCGTGCCCTGGGCGAGACGTCGGCACCCACCGCCTCGAAGCCCAAGCCGGCAAACGCCCGCAGCGCGTCGCCGCGGCCGCAGCCGAAATCGAGCAGGCGTCCCGGACGGCCGTACCGGCGCTCGAGGAGGTGGGCGGCGAGCAGGCTCGGATAGTCGCTGGCAGGCGCCCGGTCGACGGAGTACGTCAGGTCGAGGTACTGCGCGTCGAGCAGCACCGGCTCGGGAGCGGCGCCGGGGCCGCTGCTCCCGACGAGCTCCGGACCACTCACTGGGTGACGAAGTAGCGCAGCTTGTTGGCGATCGGCTGCTCGTCGGGAGTCATCCGCTTCTCGCCGTCGCCCATGATCGCCGGCAGAGCGCGCACGTCGCGCACGAGCAGCTCGAGCCCACGCCGCTCGAGCGAGGCGGCCTGATCGCTGCCGTACATCGCGCGATCGAGCGTGATGTGGCGCTCGAGGGAGGTTGCGCCGAGCGACGCGGCGAGCATCGAGCAGATGAGTCCGATCTCGTGGCTGGAGTAGCCGACCGGGCAGTCGTAGCGCTCGCGAAGCTTCAACATGGTTGCCACGTTGGCCTGCTCGTCGGGCATCGGATACGTGGCTACCGTGTGCATGAGCGTGAAGGACGTGCCGTGCGAGCGGAAGACCTCCACCGTGCTGTCGACGTCTTCCCATTCACACATTCCCGTGGAGATGAACGTGTGCCGACCCAGCGCGGCGACTGCATCGACGAACTCCCGGTTCGTGATCAGCGCGGAGGCGATCTTGTGGTGGGGCGGTTTGTACGACTCGGCGAAGGCCAGACTCTGCAGGTCCCAGGCGGAGAGGAACCAGTCGATGCCGCGACCGCGACAATAGCGGTCGATCTCGTCGTACTCCTCCTTGCCGAGCTCGAGCCCCTCCTTCTGGGCGCGCTGCGTCATGCCCCATGGGCTCTCTCTGGGCTGATCGAGCACCTCTTGCGGGTAGACGACGTCGATCGTCCGCTTCTGGAACTTGACCGCGTCGCAGCCGACCTCGATCGCCATGTCGATCAGGTCCTTTGCGAGCTGGAGGCTGCCGTTGTGGTTGATCCCGACTTCGGCGGTGATGTAGCAGTAGGGAGCGGGGCCGATCAACGATCCTCCTTTTCCGGCGACCAAGACATCCGAGCCGCAGCAGTGTATTCGGAGATTGCGTAGCGTGTCCCACCGATGGCGGGCCCGCAGCGCAGCTTCGATGTCGTCGCCGGCCTCCGGGAGCGTGCGACTGCGGTGGCTGCGCGGCTGACGGAGTTCCTCGATCGGTCCGCGGCGGATCTCGAGCGGGCCTCGGAGCTGATCCTCACGAGCCTCACAGACGGGGGGAAGATCTTCACCTGCGGCAACGGCGGCAGCGCCGCCCACGCGATGCACCTGGAAGCGGAGCTCGTGGGCCGCTACCGAACCGACCGGAGGCCGCTTCCCTGCGTCTACCTCGGTCTGAGCACGCCGAGCTCGACCGCGATCGTCAACGACTACCCGGCGGACGTCGCCTTTGCCCGGCCTCTCCAGGCGCTCGGCGCTCCCGGCGACCTGCTGATCGCCTTCTCCACCAGTGGCGCGTCACCGAACATCGTCCGGGCGCTCGATGCTGCCCGCGAGCAGCAGATCGCCTCGATCCTCGTCAGCGGCCCGGACGCCCCGGACGTCGCAGCCATCGTGCTGCGCTTTCCAGGCCCCGGCGCAGACGCGATCCAGGACGGGCACGACCTCATTCTCCATGCCCTGATGGATGCGATCGACGCCGAGTTCGCGCCTCCCTCTTCCTTAAGCGGGTAGCAGGATGCGGCGCACGGGCTCTTTGAGGCCCACCGAGTCCAGCGCCCGCCCGACAGCGCGAATCGGAGTCCGCAGACGATACGTCCTTGCATAGCGCCGCACGAGAGCCGCCATCTCGTCGTAGTGCCCGGACAGCACGCCGACCGCCAGAGGCGGCGCCTCGGAGGCGACGAGGACGGCCGACATGTGGCCGTTGGGCTCGCGCCTCCGGTCGACGATCCGGAGGCCGGCCAGGCTGGCACAGAACTCGAAGGTTCGCCGCGTGAAGTAATACGTGTGCGCGTTCTGGAGCTGCCCGACGTAGAAGTTCTCCATGTCGGGCACCTCGACGAACGCGAGCCCGTCGGGAGCGAGCCGGTCTCGGAGCTTCTTCATCGTGCCCGGCACGTCCGTGAAGTGCTCCATGACGTGGTTGAGGATGATCACGTCGTAGGTGCCCTCGAGGTCGTCGACGCCTCCCTGGATCAGGTTGAGCCCCTTGCTCCTGCCCAGAGCGACCAGCTCCTCGCTGTAGTCGTAGCCGGTGACATCCACCCCGGCCTGCACGAACGGCACCAGGTTCCAACCTCCCGCGGCACCGAACTCCAGGACCGAGCGGATCTGCGCAGCCGGCCGGTGCGCCGTCACCCGCGCGAAGACCTCCTCGCCCCGTCCGTCCGAGTAGTTCACCGCGCAGCTCTCGACGAACCG
>Ga0082335_1007735_pt1 | contig 12743 bp, 8 predicted proteins | sample Subgrocontami58m_FD_72375 | JGI IMG/M metagenome (GOLD analysis project Ga0082335, IMG submission 72375) | Subsurface groundwater microbial communities from S. Glens Falls, New York, USA - GMW37 contaminated, 5.8 m (SPADES assembly) (version 2) ...
CAATTTGACACTCTATAGATTATACGACATAGCAGAGTGCAATAAGCGCGCAATCAATGACTTACAAGCGCAACCTAACACATTACGCAACTGCCGGATAACACACACTCACTGATTATTAAGGCTTTTCTGCCTTTTGAGTGCTGACAGTTCGCAGCTTGTCCAGTAGCTCCAGCGCGTCCCCTGCGAGGCTATCACCGAGGACTAGAACGTTGTTGTTGATGGTTATGCCGGCCTGCTTGATGCCGTAACGGTCTGGAACCTCTCTTTCCGCTCGCCAGGCTATTGCCCGATGGTAGGCGCCCGCGCGGGAGACAGCGCGGCGGGGTCACGGGCGGACCGGCGAGCCGTTCGGCTGCGCCACAGAGCCTCAACCGAAGCGAACGACTCTGACCGACCGAACGACGTAGCTCGGCGCCGCTGCAAGCCGTGGTAGGACTTGGCCGTCAGCCGATACGGAGAAACTCCTTCTTCCTGATGCCAATGGCCAGCGAGCGATCGCTGATGTAGTCGTAGCCTAGACAAGCATAGGACCACGGGTGTTTGAGCAGAGTCGCCAGCGCCTCGTGTCGCTCAAATGCGAAAACGTACTCCTCGTCGTGAAGGATCTTGTCAACAGCCTTGGCTTTCGTGGAGACGCCGAAGGCGGCACAGAGCTTTTTCGGGTTGCCTCCGGACGGCGGTTCGTCGTCACCTGTGAAACACCCAGGGCACGAATTGTACTTGTCCGCAACCTTGCCGGCTTCGAAGAGCCAGTAGCAAAGGACATCGTCATCGTGGTTGAGCGTTGCCATGACGGGAGACTTCAGGCTCTTGGAGACGAATTTGCCGAGGGCGATAGTGACCGATTCGTCCTGCTTGTCCGCGTCCTGGTCGTAGAACACGGTTACGTCATCGACCGTCGGGCTCACGTACGCCTTTCGCTTCGCCGCGCGCAAACACTTTCCGACTGTGGCCTGGTCCGAACCCCGAGTCGTGAAGTTGACGTAGAAGTTGCCCACCGGACTGACCTCCGAGGGTCTGACGCCATGCCGCTCAGTTGCGGCGCGAAGGGCCGTCAACTGCAGCGGCTTCATGGACCGTACCCGAGCGATGCGGTCTTCAGTTTCGCTTGCTCTTTCGGTACGCGTTTGGTCGGCAGCGCGACGAACTGCCGCCCGCTTCGCGAACCCGGCGAACCTCCTCCACAATAGGATCGTTCATGACGTGGACTCCAGAAGTTCCTCGGGTGTGAAAATGATCCGCGATTTCCATCTTGGCGGCACAGAGGATTCTCTGAGCCGGCGCTGGACCCGCTCCTGGAGCGCTTCGCGCGTGCTTCGCTTCGAGGCGTCGCGCCAGTGCCAAGCTCGTTTGGGGTTTAGACCGCCCTCTTCCTCCGCCGGACCCGCCCGCCCCGCTGTCCCGGAAGGGCCACGATCACCGAGCGCAGCAGGTCGTTCACGGACTTCGCCGTGCGGAAGACTGCGGCTACGTCCGGATCGAGGACCACCGAAACGACATCCCCGCTCAACCGGGCGGCAAACCGGTTGGGGCGGGCTCGTCGGTAGTCGAAGTCATACTCGGCCCTCATCTCGGAAGCCGCCGCCCTGCTAGACGTTCTCTTCATAGGCCTTCCGCTCACGTCTGGTCGCCCGTCGGGCGCTGATGATCCTCACGCGGCCACCACCTTCCGTGAAGCATACCACCAAGACTCGCCCTCGGGAACTTCGCCCGATGATAATCTCCCGCCGTTCGTCGAGGGAATGGTCGGGGTCATCGAAGATCTGGGCGGTCCGCGAAAACGGTTCGGGCTTCCTCGAAGGCGACACCGTGTTTCGTCGCATTCGCATCCGCCTTGCGAGGGTCCCATTCAAAGACCATACTCATCCAAGAGTCCTATGCTGACCACTTAGCTCACCCGCCCAGGCCGACGGTCCGGTGAGACAACAATCCTTCATGGGCGAGGGTCGTGGATGCGGCGAATGGGTTCCAGGAAGCGACTTCAGTCTCTTGGATACGAGTATGCCGAGGGCGACAATGGACGATTCGTCCTGTTTGTCTGCGTCCTGGTCGTAGAACACGGTCATGTCATCGACAGTCGGGCTCACGTACGCCTTGCGCTTCGCCGCGCGCAAGCACTTTCCGACTGTGGCATGGTCCGATCCCCGAGTCGTGAAGCTAGCGAAGAAGTTGCCCAAGGGATCGATCCTCGAATGGTCTGACGCAATGCCGCGCAGTCAGACGGCAGTCAGACGGAGCGTGCCCTCGCAACCTACAGCGCATACCCCCCCGCCTTGATCACATGCTCCGCGATCCCGCGCCTCAGCCGGATCGTGTCGAGCGGCGCCTGCTTGGTGAAGCGATTCAGCGCCACCAGCTGCGTGCGCAGCGTGTCCCCCTCGGTGCACGCCGAGAGCACGCGCCGCGCCTCGAGCCCGCAGCGCTGCAGCGCTTCATGCACGTAGAGCTTGACGATGTCCACGTACACCTTGCCCGCCTCCTCGCCGCGCGCGGCGACCAGCTTGAGCGCGCGCAGGTACGCGCTCTCCATGGCGTACACCTCCATCAGGATGTTCGCCATCGAGGTCAGGATCTCCTGCTCCTCCTTGAGCGCCTCCATGTAACGCTGGAAGGCCGCGCCCGCCGAGAGCAGGCCGAGCTTCTTGGCGTTCTTGATCTGCTTGGCCTCGACCGAAAGCAGCGTTTCCTCCGCGATCTCCGCGGGCGTCGGGTTGAGGATCTCCTCCATGACTTTCATCACCGCGGGCATCAGCGGCAGGCTGCCGCGCATCGCCCGCTTGATCAGCATCCCGGGGATCAGCAGCCGGTTGATCTCGTTGGTCCCCTCGAAGATCCGGTTGATCCGCGAGTCGCGGTAGGCGTGCTCGACCATGTACTCCGAACTGTACCCGTTGCCGCCGTGGATCTGCACCCCCTCGTCGGCCACGTAGTCCATGAACTCCGAGCCCATCACCTTGATCGTCGAGCACTCGATGCAGTACTCCTCGATCCCCTTGAGCACCTCGTCGTTGTTCAACCGGTCCACGCTCTCGAGGACGCCGTCGATCAGCCCCGCGGTGCGGAACACCATGCTCTCGCCGACCCAGGTCAGCATCGCCATCTGGCCGATCTTGTGCTTGATCGCGCCGAAGCTGGCGATCGGCTTGCCGAACTGGTGGCGCTGGATCGCGTACTTGACCGACTCGCTGGTCACGTGCTTGCAGCCGGAGGCGCAGCTGGAGCCGAGCTTGAAGCGGCCGAAGTTCAGCACGTTGAACGCGATCTTGTGGCCCTTGCCGATATCGCCGAGCAGGTTCTCGACCGGCACCTGAACGTTGTCCAGGTTGAGGATGCAGGTGCTCGAGCCCTGCAGGCCCATCTTGCGCTCCTCGGCTCCGGTCGAGACGCCGGGGAACGCCTTCTCGACGATGAAGGCGGAGAACTTGTCGCCGTCCACCTGGGCGAAGACGATGAAGAGGTCGGCGAAGCCCGCGTTGGTGATCCAGGCCTTGGTGCCATTGAGCACGAAGTGCTTCTGGTCCGGCGAGAGGTCGGCGCGGCACTTGGCGGCGAGCGCGTCGCTGCCCGAGCTCGGCTCGGTCAGGGCGTAGGCCGACACCAGGTCGCCGCGGACCATGCGCGGCAGGTACTTCTTCTTCTGCGCCTCGTTGCCGAAGTAGACGATCGGCAGCGTGCCGATGCTGGTGTGGGCGCCGAACGTGGCGGTGAACGAGGGCACGCGCGAGAACTGCTGGCCCACGAGCATCGAGGTGGCGATGTCGAGCTGGAGACCGCCGTACGCCTCGGGAACGTCGATGCCGAGCAGACCGAGCTCGCCCGCCTTGCGCAGCAGCTGGACCGAGAGCGCGAAGTCCTTGTGCTCGATCTTCTCGTACACCGGCACGATCTCCTTCTCGACGAAATCGTGCGCCGTCTGCGCCATCATCCTGTGCTCTTCGGTGAAATCCTCGGGCGTGAACACCTGGTCGATGGTCGCATCTTCGAGAACGAAGGCGCCCCCCTTGGGAGGCTTGGTGCCGGTCGCGTGCGTCTCGGTCGTGCCCATGCGTTGCTCTCCTATTTCGTCGATCCCGAAGGACCCTCTATCCCGCCAACCGCTCGAAAACGCCCGCAGCGCCCATGCCGCCGCCGACGCACATCGTCACCACGCCCCAGCGGGCGTTCCGCCGCTGCAGCTCGTATATCAACTGTACCGTCAACTTCGTCCCCGTGCACCCCAGCGGGTGCCCGAGCGCGATCGCGCCGCCGTTCACGTTCACCTTGTCCTGCGGCAGCCCGAGCTCCTTGATCACCGCCAGCGCCTGCGCCGCGAAGGCTTCGTTCAGCTCGAACAGGTCGACCTGGTCGAGCGTGATCCCCGCCAGCTTGAGCGCCTTGGGAATCGCCCCGACCGGCCCGATGCCCATCGTCTCGGGCTTGCAGCCCGCGGTGGCGAAGGAGACGAAGCGGACGAGGGGCTTCAACCCCAATCGCTTCGCCGCCGTGTCCGACATCACGATCACGGCCGCGGCGCCGTCCGACATCTGCGAGGAGTTCCCCGCGGTCACCATCCCCTTGACCGCGAAGGCGGGCTTGAGGCCGGCGAGCGCCGCCATCGAGGTCTCCTTGCGCGGCCCTTCGTCGACCGCGAAGGTCTCGGTCTTGCGCTCGATCTTCGCCTTGGGCAGAACCCGCTCGCGCACGATCTCGACCGGCAGGGTTTCGTCCTTGAACCTCCCATGCTCGATGGCCGCGAGCGCGCGCGCGTGGCTCTGGAGCGAGAAGGCGTCCTGGTCCTCCCGCGTGATCTTGTACTGCGCGGCGACGTTCTCGGCGGTGAGGCCCATGCCGAGATAGGCGTCCGGGTAGCGCTCCGCGAGGGTGGGGTTCGGGCGCATGACGTGGCCGCCCATGGGGACCATGCTCATGCTCTCGGCGCCGCCCGCGGCGATGATTTCGGCGCCGCCCGAGCGGATGCGATCGGCGGCGAAGGCGATCGCCTGCAGGCCGCTCGCACAGAATCGGTTGACCGTGACCGCGCTCGACTCGACCGGGAAGCCCGCGCGCAGGGAGGCGATGCGGGCGAGGTTCATTCCCTGTTCGGCTTCGGGCATCGCGCAGCCGAGAATCACGTCCTCGATCTGGGCGGGGGAAAGCCCGGGGGCGCGGCGCACCGCCTCCTGCAGGACCAGGGCGGCGAGGTCGTCCGGCCGGGAGGCGCGGAGCGAGCCCTTGGGGGCCTTGCCGACGGGGGTGCGCACGCCGGCGACGATCACGGCTTCGGGCATGGGGTCGACTCCGATTCGCAGGAAGCCACAGAGGCCACAGAGAACGACAGGGAAGAATGAGAGGCGTCCAACACGGTCCGCCCAGGGTAGTACCAGGAACCGATCGGCGTTCTGGGCAGGGGAATTGGCAGCCATGTCGCAAGGGACAGGCATAGCCATACGGGTTCGTCGGTTCGTCCTCCCCCTTCTCGGTGGTCTCTGTGGCCAAACTCGGGTTGTAGGGTTAATTCCGCAACGGCTTTCCGGTCTTGAGCATGGCCTGGATCCGTTCCTGAGTCTTCTTTTCGCCGCACAGCGAGAGGAAAGCCTCGCGCTCGAGGTCGAGCAGGTACTGCTCGTCGACGAGCGCAGGGGCGATCAGGTCGCCGCCGGACATGATCCGGCCGATCTTCAGCCCGATCTTGACGTCGTGCTCGCTGGCCCAACCGCCGCGGAACATCTGATGGACCGCGGCGCGGAAGGCGCCCATCGCCGCGCTGCCGAGCACGGGGATGGCGGTGCGCGGGGCGGGCGCGCGCCAGCCGGAACGGGCGAGGCCGAGGGCGAGCTGCTTGGCGTCGGCGATCAACCGGTCGGCATTCATCGTGATCCCGTCGGTCGGCCGCAGAAAGCCGAGCTTGCGCGCCTCCTCGGCGCTGGTGGCGACCTTGGCCATGGCGATGGCTTCGAAGGCGAGACGGATGAAGGGCACGAGGTCGACGCCGGGCGGCGCGGCTTCGACGGCGCGGCAGTACAACTCCTTGGTGCCGCCGCCCGCGGGGATCACGCCGACTCCGACCTCGACCAGGCCGATGTAGGTCTCCGCCGCGGCCTGGACCCGGCCGCCGTGCAGCGTCACCTCGCAGCCGCCGCCGAGCGCGAGCCCGAACGGCGCAGAGACCACCGGCTTGCGCGCGTAGCGCATCCCCATCGTCATGCCCTGGAAGGCGCGAATGGCCAGGTCGAGCTCCTCCCAGTTCTCCTCCTGCGCCTGCAGCAGGACCATCATCAGGTTGGCGCCGACGCAGAAGTTCTGCCCCTGGTTGCCGACCACCATCGCGTCGAAGTTCTGCTCGAGCTCCTTGAGCCCGGCCATCGTCATCGAGATGTTGTCTTCTCCGAGCGAGTTCATCTTCGAGTGGAACTCGCAGCAGAGCACGCCGTCCCCGAGGTCGACGAGCGACGCGCCCGGGTTCTTCTTCACCGTCTTGTTCCGCTCCTTGAGCGACGGCAGCAGGATCACGCCGCCGGGGAGAGGTTCCGGCACCGGGTCCCCCTTCGGACCATAGAAGTACGTCGAGCCGTCGCGACGATCATAAAAGCGTTTCTGGCCGGACTGGAGCAGCGCGCGGACCAGTTCGGGGACCGGGCGCTTCTCCTTGTCGAGGCGGGCGGCGACGGCTTCGACCCCGAGCACGTCCCAGGTTTCGAACGGCCCGAAGTCCCAGTTGAAGCCCCACTTCATCGCGCGGTCGACGTTGAGCAGGTCGTCGGAAATCTCCGGGATGCGGTTGGCCGAATAGCACAGCACCTCGGAGGTGGTCTTCCAGAGGAAGGCCCCGGCCCGGTCCTGGGCGTTGACCAGCATGCGCAGGCGCTCCTTGCCGTCCTCGACGCTCTTGGCCATGCCGAGAGACGGGAAGGCGGCTTTGCCCTTGGGGGCGTAGGTCAGGGTCTTGGGGTCGAGGGTGTGAATGTCGGAGCCTTCGGCCGTCTTCACCTTCTTGTAGAAGCCCTGCCCGCTCTTCTCGCCGTACCATTTATTGGCGAGCATTTTGTCCATGAACTCCGGCATCTTGAAGATGTCGCGCTGCGGGTCGTTGGGGACGGCTCCGTGGAGGTTGCGGATGACGTGGCCGACGACGTCGAGGCCGACGACGTCGAGGGTGCGGAAGGTGGCCGACTTGGGCCGGCCGACCGCGGGGCCGGTGAGGGCGTCGATCTCGTCGACGGTGTAGCCGTCGTCGAGCATGGTCTTGACGACGTACATGAAGCCGAAGATGCCGATGCGATTGGCGATGAAGTTGGGGACGTCCTTGGCGAAGACGATGCCCTTGCCGAGGCTGCGCTCGGCGAATTCGACCACGGAGTCGCGCACCTCGGCGGCGGTCTCCGGGGTGACGATCATCTCGAGCAGTTTCATGTAACGCGGCGGGTTGAAGAAGTGGGTGCCGAGCCAGTGCTTGCGGAAGTCCTCGGAGCGCCCCTCGGCGAGCGCGCGCAGGGGCAGGCCGGAGGTGTTGGAACTGACGATGGTCCCGGGCTTGCGGACTTTGTCGATCTTCTCGAGCAGGCTGCGCTTGATTGCCATGTCCTCGACGATCGCCTCGATGATCCAGTCGCACTCGGCGAGCCGGGCGATGTCGTCTTCGAGGTTGCCGACCTGGATGCGGTCGGCGAGGTCGGGGGTGAAGAACGGGGCGGGCGAGAGCTTCTTGGCCTTGTCGAGGCCGCCGGTGACGAACTTGTTGCGGAACTCCCTGGACTGGGGGGTGAGGCCCTTCTTCTTGTCGTCGTCACCAAGCTGGGGCGGCACGATGTCGAGGAGCAGGCAGCGTTTGCCCGCATTGACGACGTGCGCGGCGATCTGGGCGCCCATGGTGCCGGCTCCGATGACCGCCACCTTCTCGATCGACCTCGGCATCACGCGCTCCCTCCCGCGGCCGGGAAACGGCCATCCAGGCCGATTCCGCGGCGCCTGCCTCTTGTGACACACTGCGTCATACATGGGCCTCTATACGCCGATGGGTTTCCCCTGTCAAGAGGAAAACCGGGAAATCCGAGAAGCGGAGGGGCGGGGGCCCCTGCGACCCGGTCGGCTGCCATCGTCGAGTCCAAGACGACTCAGCCATCGGATACGGAGCCATGGTGGGGGAAGCAGGACGTGGAGGAGGTGCTGGGGGGAGGGAAAAAGTAGCCGGTCGGGTCAAGCGAGCATCAGGCCTGCGCGCGCGGCCCGGCCCCGGCTTCCACCCCGGCCAGAAACCGGACGCGATCGCCGTAGTCGCGCGCCATCCGCCGGGCGCGCCGCACCGCCTGCCCAGCTTTCGAAGCGCCCCTCATCGAATCCGGTGCCGCAGTGCCGGCATCGTGTCCACGCCATGCGGGGCTCCCCTCCCTCGAGTCGCCGGCCGTCGCGCCGTCCGGCGCGTCCGCCCGCTCCCCATGTTGGCGCGCGCCCCGAGGCGCGTCAATGATCGTGGTTGCGCCCCGGCCGTCGCCGTGCACTCGCTGGACGGCCCAGGCGTTCACGGCCTGAACGGCGCGTCCCCGCCCCGCAGCGCGTGAAGCCGCGAAGTGCCGCCCCGAGCCCGAGACCCACAAGGGTTTGCGTCGATCGACCCGCATCGAACGAGGGCGGCACAGGCGTTGCTATCCCTCCCCTCGTCGGAAACATCTGGATCGTTCAAGGAGAGCGGATCATGGAAACCAAGCATGAAGCTCCGGTGCTCCAGCAGTTCAGCCGCTCGTGATCTCCGCTGGCCGCGGCCGCCGATGTCTTCTCATCGCGGCCGCGCGCCGGGGCCGAACCGCGCAGCGACGGCGGTCTCCGCAAGAGCCTGGGCCGGGATGGCCGCCCGGTCCGGCGCTATCCGCCCGTTCCGATCCCCGCCTCGCGCATGCAGTAGGCGTACAGTGCGTCGTACACGATGAACTCCTTCTCGAGCATTTCGTGGTCGTCGCGCAGACCGAGATGGCGGAAACCCTCGGCGATCGCCTCCAGCCCGGCGGCCTCTGGGCGCCCGTAGAGGTCTTCCTTCACGTCGGCTCCGTGCACGATCTCCCCGAGGATGCGCAGCGCCGGATCGTCGAGCCGGTACTTCGCGAGGATCGCCTCGAAGCTGCACTTGCCATTGTGATGCCCCAGTTCGACGTCCGGGACGTCATACGGAGTCGCGCCCTCGCGCGCCGCGACGGCCATGACCTGCTCCGTGGGGACGAACAGGAACTCCGCCTGCGGATCGACGAACTTCCGGATCAGCCAGGGACAGGCGACGCGATCGACCTTGACCTTCTCGCGCGTGATCCACTTCATCGGTTGCTCCTCGTCGAAGGGAACTCTCGGTCGCCACTCCTTGCGCCGGGGAGATTTCACTCCTTCCGCCCGAGGCGCGTCAAGCGAGTCCGCATGTGGATTCGGGGGGGCCGGGGAGGGGCTGCCCACCCCCCTCGAGATCGTCAAGAAGTCCCTCGACGGGATCCTCACGGCTGCTTCCACGCAGGAACAGATGAAGAAGATCCTTGCCGGGGCGACGAAGTCGCTGAACATCCTGCTGCGGGACGCGCGCGAAATGGTGCGTGCGAACCTGGCGGTGGCGGCGATGATCCACCAGCCGAACTCCGACGCAGTCTCGCTCCTCGGCGGGAAGCCGCGGCGCGGAGGGCGTCGGCCGGCGGCCAAGCAGCCTGCACCCACATATCTTCGCCGACTCTCGTTGGAGTTGAACGACGCGGGGAGGCAGGCTACACTCGTGTGGAATTGCAGAGATTGGAAGGCGGCGACGGCTTGAAGAGTGTCGGGCGTACCGGGGCGGCCGTGCTCACGGCCGCGGCCCTGCTGGCGTTCACATCCGACCGGTCCCGCGTGCTGGCGCAGGACCCTGGCCGCATGACGCTCGTCCATTGCGAGAAGTGCCTCGATGGGCCGGGTCGCTGCGGTGAGGGACTTGGACAATTCGCCGATCCCCCGCTCGACGCGGATTGTTTCCGGCGATCGTCGATCCGAATCGGCGAGGAACGCGGCACACTTCCCAATGTGTTTCCCGTTCGGGGGTCCAGTTTCGCGCCGTCGCGCCGCGACGCCGAGCAAGATTTGCTCCTGCGCGCGCCGATGCTGACTCCACCCCCGATCTTCGATGCGCCGCTAGAGCCCCCCCCATGACCCTGGCCATCGAAACGCAGCAACTCACCCGTCAATTCGGCTCGGTGTACGCCGTGCACGACGTCGACCTCCGGGTCGAGCGCGGGACCGTGTACGGCTTCCTCGGCCCCAACGGCGCCGGGAAGTCGACCACGATCAAGATGCTCACCGGGCTGCTGGCCCCGTCGCGCGGGCGCGCCGTCGTGCTCGGCCGGAACATGTTCGACCCGCGCGAGTCGCTGGAAGCCAAGGCCCGCATGGGCGTCGTCCCGGAGGACCTCGCCCTGTTCGACAATCTCACCGCGCGCGAGCACCTGACGTTCATCGGCCGCATGTTCCTCATGGATCGCGACACGATCCGGAAGCGCAGCGACGAGATGCTCGCGCTCCTGGACCTCGCCGGCGAGGACTCGAAAGTCACGCTGGAATACTCGCACGGGATGAAGAAGAAGCTCGCGCTCGCCGCGGCGCTGCTGCCCAATCCCGACCTGCTTTTCCTCGACGAGCCGTTCGAAGGGGTCGATCCGGTCGCCTCGCGCACGATCCGCGAGGTCCTGGCGAGCTACGTCGCGCGGGGATCCACGGTGTTCCTCACCTCCCACGTCCTGGAAATCGTCGAACGGCTGTGCACCCACGTCGGCTTCATCGTGCAGGGGAAGCTGGTCGAGCAGGCGTCGCTCGCGGAAATCCGCGCCGCCGGCTCGCTGGAGGCCCGGTTCCTGGCCCGGGTCGGCGCCGACGCGGAGGCGACCCGCAAGCTCTCCTGGCTCGAGGAGGGCGCCCCGTGAACCTGCGGCACCTGACCGCGTTCCTGTGGCTCCAGTGGCGGATCCGCGTCAACCGCATGCGCCGCACGGGATGTCTCGGCGTCGCGCTGGCGAGCCTCGTCGTCGTCACCTTCGCCCTCTGGATCCCCTCGGCGTTGGTCGGATCCGCGGTTGTCGGAGCGATGCTCGGCGACGTCTCGCCCACGACGCTGATGTACCTTTGGGACGGCCTGGTGACGGCGTTCCTTCTCTTCTGGGTGCTCGGGTTGATCACGGAGCTCCAGCAGTCCGAGCTGATCTCGCTCGCCAAGTTGCTGCACCTGCCGGTGTCGCCCACGGGCGCGTTCCTCATCAACTACGTGGCGACGCTGTTCACCCCGGGTCTCCTGGCCGGCCTGCCCGTGGCCCTCGGGTTGTCGGTCGGGCTGGTGTATTCCCACGGTCCGGCGATGCTCTGCCTGTTCCCGCTGACGGCGGGCTTCGTCCTCGTGATCACGGCGCTCACCTACCAATTCCGCGCCTGGCTGGCCGCCATGATGGCCAACCCGCGTCGGCGGCGGACGGTGATCGCCGGCCTCACCATGGGCACGATTGTCCTTTGCCAGGTGCCGTACCTCCTCAGCCGGTCCCGGGACCGTGAAGGACAGCGGGAATCCACCCCGGCGGATCGAGTGCCCGAGACCCCGGAGGAGCGCGCCGAAATCTCCGCGCGGCGCGAAGCGGAGTCCCGGGAAAGCCGGGAGCGGACGGCACAGACGATCGAGTTGGTGAACCTCGCGCTCCCGCCGGGCTGGCTTCCCTTGGGGGCGAAAGCCGCGGCGGAAGGGCGCGTGCTTCCGGCGCTGCTCGGGTCGCTCGCGTTCGGCCTGATCGGGGCCGGAAGCCTGCTGCGGTCGTACCGCACCATGTTGAGCCTCTACACCGGACGCAACGTCGCGCCCGCGACGCGGGACCCCGGCGTGACCGGCCGCAAGCGCCCGATCGGAGCGGCCTCCGCCGCGCGGACGGAAACGCTGGAGCGGAAGATCCCCTGGCTTTCGGAACCGGCGTCCGCGGTGGCGCTCGCGGGGTTCCAGTCGCTCTCTCGCGCCCCGGAATCCAAGATGCTCCTCTTTTCCACGCTGCTGCTGGTGGCCATCTTCGGGTCCATGACGGGAGTGCGGATGGGGAAACTGTCGGTGGCGTTGCGCCCGCTTCTCGCCTGCGCGGGGTCGGCCGTGGTCCTTCTGGGTTCGTTCCGGCTGCTGGCCAACCAGTTCGGATTCGACCGTGCGGGATTTCGCGGCTACGTGCTGTCGCCGGCTTCGCGGCGCGACATCCTGCTCGGGAAGAACCTCGCCTGGAGCCCGCCGCTCTTCCTGATGGCCGTGATTCTCGCCGGCGTGGTGCAGTGCCTCTTCCCGATGCGGGTGGACCTCTTCCTGGCCACCCTGCCTCAATTCGCGATCATGTATCTGCTGGTCTGCGCGATGGGGAACTTCCTCTCCATCTACACGCCGATCGCGGTGGCGTCCGGGTCGATGAAACCCGCGAATGCGGACTTCCTGACCGGCCTGTTGCAGTTGCTCATGATCTGTGCCTTTCCGCTCGTCCTCTCGCCGGCCCTGCTCCCCTGGGGGATCGAGTACTTGATGCGGGACGCCGGTTTCCCGGCGCCGGTCCCGGTGTGCCTGCTGCTGACGCTGCTCGAGCTCCCCGCGATCGCGTGGCTCTACCTGCGGGTGCTCGACTTCCAGGGGAGGCTGTTGCAGGCCCGCGAGCAGAAGATCCTGGAGGTCGTGGCGGCCCGATCGGAGGAGCGGGGAGGCGAGGCCGAGCCGATGCGGGGCGGCATGACGGGCGGGAACCCCGCCACCACTTCCGGGC
>Ga0082335_1007736_pt1 | contig 12741 bp, 13 predicted proteins | sample Subgrocontami58m_FD_72375 | JGI IMG/M metagenome (GOLD analysis project Ga0082335, IMG submission 72375) | Subsurface groundwater microbial communities from S. Glens Falls, New York, USA - GMW37 contaminated, 5.8 m (SPADES assembly) (version 2) ...
GACCGGGTCCTACTTGATGTAGCCGTAGCCGCCGAGGCCCTGGACGGCGTCGGTCGTCACCTTCATCGCCGTGTCGGCCGCGAAGCGCTTGGCGAACGAGGAGTAGAGGGTCGACTTGCGGCCGTAGCCCTGGTCGATCATCCAGCAAGCCTGCCAGGTGAGCAGGCGCGCGGCCTCGATCTCGCACGCCATGTCGGCGATCAGGAAGCTGATCCCCTGGTGCATGGCAATCGGCACGCCGAACGACTGGCGCTCCTTCGCGTACTCGACCGCGTGCTCGTACGCCGCCCGCGCGACGCCGACCGCGCCGATCGCGGTGCCGGGCCTCGTGAAGTCGAGCGTCTGCATCGCGATCTTGAAGCCGTCCCCCTCCTCGCCGAGGCGGCTCTCGACGGGCACGACGACGTCGGTGAGCGCGAAGGCGGAGGTGTCCGTCGCGCGCTGGCCCATCTTGTCGAGGTGCTTCTCGCGCGTGAGGCCGGGGGCGTCCATCGGGACGACGAACGCGGTTAGGCCCTTGTGGCCCGCGCTCACGTCCGTCTTCGCGAAGACGACCGACCAGGCCGCGTAGCCCGCGTTCGTGATGAACATCTTCGAGCCGTTGAGGACGTACTCGTCGCCGCGCCGCTCCGCGGTCGTCTTGACGCGCGCGACGTCGGAGCCGGCGTCCGGCTCGGTGAGGGCGAACGAACAGAGGATCGGCTTCTCGAGCAGCGGCGGCAGCCACTGCCGCTTCTGCTCGTCGGTGCCGGCGATCAGCACGGGCGCCATGCCGAGGCCGTTCGTGCCGATCGAGGTGCCGATGCCCGAGCAGCCCCAGTTCAGCTCTTCGCTGATCAGCAGGCCGTCGAAGGCGGACAGGCCGGCGCCCCCGAGCGACTCCGGGATGTGGAGGTTCATCAGCCCGAGCTCGTGCGCCTTCGCGATCACGTCGGCCGGGTGCGTCTGGTGCTCGTCGTACTCGGCCGACTTGGGCCGGATCTCCTTCTCTGCGAACTCGCGCGCGAGCTCGCGCAGCGAGCGCTGCTCGTCCGTGAGGGCGAACGAGACGCCGCTCGCCACCCCGTGCTCGATCGTGGCCATGTTCTTCGCTCCAGGATTTCGATTGACTAGTCAGTCAATGATGATAGGGCGGCCCCCCGCGGGCCGTCAAGGCGGCCCGCATCCGCGCGGTCGGCGATTTTTCTATAGGATTTTTGGGCCTCGCTTTCTCGACACCGGAGGTTCCCGCCGTGGCCGCGACCACCGAGCTCCCCGCGCTCGATCCACTCGACTTCCTCGGATTCGATGCGCTCCTCGACGCCGAGGAGCGCGCGATCCGCGACACCGTGCGGCAGTTCGTCCGCGAGCAGGTGCTGCCGGAGGTCGGCGACTGGTTCGAGCAGGCGATCCTGCCGCGCGAGGTCCTCTCCGAGCTGGCGAAGCTCGGGCTCTTCGGGATGCACCTGGAGGGCTACGGCTGCGCGGGGGCGAGCGCCGTCGCGTACGGCCTGACGTGCCTGGAGCTCGAGGCCGGCGACACGGGCGTCCGCAGCGCCGTCTCGGTGCAGGGCTCGCTCGCGATGTACGCGATCTGGCGCTGGGGCTCGGAGGAGCAGAAGGAGCGCTGGCTGCCGCGGATGGCCGAGGGCGAGGTAATCGGCTGCTTCGGGCTCACGGAGCCCGATGCCGGGTCGGATCCGGGCACGATGCGCACGCAGGCGCGCCGTGACGGGCCGGACTGGGTCCTCAACGGCGCGAAGATGTGGATCACGAACGGCTCGATCGCCGACATCGCGATCGTCTGGGCGCGCACCGGGGACGGCGAGATCCGCGGTTTCATCGTCGAGCGGGGGATGCCCGGCTTCACCGCGCCGGAGACCCACAAGAAGCTCTCGCTGCGCGCCTCGGTGACCTCCGAGCTCGTGCTCGCCGACGTGCGCGTCCCCGGCGAGAGCATGCTGCCGGGGGCTTCGACGCTGCGCGGCCCGCTCTCGTGCCTCAACGAGGCTCGCTACGGCATCGTCTGGGGCGCCGTCGGCGCGGGACGCGCCTGCTTCGAGGCCGCCCTCGACTACGCGAAGGAGCGCATCGTCTTCGGCAAGCCGATCTCGGCCTACCAGCTGACGCAGCAGAAGCTGGCGGAGATGGCCCTCGAGCTGAACCGCGCCTCGCTCGTCGCCCTGCACATCGGGCGCATGAAGGATGCGGGAACGCTGCGGCCCGAGCACGTGAGCATGGGCAAGATGGGCAACGTGCGCGGCGCGCTCGAGATCGCCCGCTCGGCCCGGACGATCCTCGGCGCCAACGGCATCACGCTCGAGTACCCGGCGATCCGCCATATGAACAACCTCGAGTCCGTGCTCACGTACGAGGGCACGCACGAGGTACACACGCTCGTCGTGGGCCAGGCGCTCACCGGCGAGAACGCGTTCCGCTAGATCGCCGATGAGCGCCGCCCCGGTCGCAGCCCGGTCGCCGACGGCGCAGGACCGCGCCGCCGCCGCCCTGCGCACGGCGATCCTCGAGGGCGGACTGCGACCGGGCCAGCGCGTGAACCAGGAGGCCTGGGCGGCCCGCGCCGGAGTCAGCCTGATTCCCGTACGCGAGGCGCTGCGGGCGCTCGCCGGCGAGGGCCTCGTCACGTACCGGCAGCGGCGCGGCTACGTCGTCACCGAGCTCGACCTCGCCGAGCTGGAGGAGGTCTACGCGCTGCGGCGGCTGCTCGAGAGCGAGGCGCTGTGGCGGGGCGTGCCGCAGGCGACGGTCGAGGCGGTTGCTGCGCTCGGGGACGCGGCCGACGCGTGCCGAGACGCCGCCGGAGCAGGCGACGTGGCGGGCCAGCTCGAGGCGAACCGCCGCTTCCACGGCCTGCTGCACGGGCTCGCGGGCAGCCGTCCGCTGACACGGCTGATCGACCTCCTCTGGGACTCGACGGAGGCCTACCGGGCGCTCTACTACGTGCTCCCGGGCGAGGCCGAGGAGGCCGACCGGGCACACCGGGCGATTGTCGCGGCGGTCGCGGCGGGCGACGCGAAGCTCGCGATCGCGCTCCAGGACGCCCACCGCGAGCGCGCCCTCGCGTGCCTCCGCGAGACGCTCGCCGGGCCTCATGGCTCGCCCGCCCAGACGCCGAGCTTGCCGCTGCCCGGGTAGAGACGGCCACGGCCGGCTTGCCCTTCGTCGAGAGGGTGAGCGCGATCTCCACTACGTCGCCCGGCGGGTCCCGAGCGCAAGCTGGTAGGGCCGGGGCTGGTGCACGCCGATGTGCGTCGTCCACTGCTCGTAGAGGCCGACGAACGCCTGGCGCAGCGCCTCGCGCCGCTCGGGCTCCAGGGAGGCGACGAGCGCCTTCGTGGGCCCGTAGGAGGTCGAGAACAGCTCCCAGACGCTCTCGGCCGACTCCGCGGTCTGCGGGCAGTCGCCGTCCTCGAACTCCAGGTCGAAGGCGTCGCCGAGGAGCGCAGTGACGTGCTCCTCGCTCCCCCAGTCGAACGGGTTGCCGATGCCGGCAGGCGCCGGCGGCTGGAAGGGCGCCATCAGCTTGAACACGTCGTGGACGCCCACGTTCGGCCGCCAGCAGGCGAGCGCGAGGCGCCCGCCGGGCCTGCAGACGCGTGCGAGCTCACCGGCCACCGCGGCATGGTCGGGCGCGAACATGCAGCCGAAGCTCGAGCAGACGATGTCGAAGCTCGCGTCCGGGTAGGGAAGCCGCTCCGCGTCGCCGACGTCGAAGCGGATCGCGAGCCCCTCCTCCTCGGCCCGGCGGCGGGCGGTCTCGATCAGGCCGGGCGCGAGGTCGAGGCCGGTCACGTCGGCGCCCGCGCGCGCCGCCGGGCGGGCCAGCTCGCCCGTCCCGGTGGCGACGTCGAGCCAGCGCTGGCCCGGCCCGGGCGCGAGCCGGGCGAGCAGGTGCTCGTGGGCGATCCCGAGGTGGTCGCTGACTCGCTCGTACGGGGCCGAGCCCCATATCACGGCCTGCTTCTGCTTCAGCTCCTCGAACGCCATCAGTAGCTGAACACCGTCGCGCCGTCTCCGATCCACTCCCAGAGCGGCGTGGCGCCGGCGATCTTCGCGTTGGAGACGATCGAAGTCTCGTCGAGGGAGCGCGACTTGACGCAGATCGGGCAGAGCCAGAGCTCGCCGCCGCCGTCGGCGAATTGCTGGAACAGCCGCTCGAGCGGCTGGCAGCCGTCGCAGTGCTCGCCCTGCGCGACGCCCGGCAAGCCGAGCTTGACGGCGTCCTTCGTCAGCCAGATCACGACCTGCTTGCCCTGGTCAACGGCGGCCGTCGCGACGAGGAAGGCGACGGTGACCTTCTCGGCGTCCTCCATCCCCGTCGTCAGGTTGACGAGCGCTTTTCCGCCTGCGGTCATGTTGCCTCCCGTTTCTTGTAGGCCTTCACGGCGGTGCCGTGCGCCCCGAACTTGACCGCCTTGCGGCGGGTGTCCTCAAACGCCGAGTTGGCGTACGTGGCGACGAGGTTGCCGCTCTCGATCCGCTCGAAGCCGTGCCGCTCAAGGACCCCTGCGTACTCTGCCTCCAGCAGAGCGCCGGCGATTCAGCCGGTCCAGAGGTCGATGTTGCGGCGGCCCTCCTCCGACACCGGGTGCTGGATCGTCACGTCGGCGACCTGGATGCGGCCGCCGGGGACGAGCACGCGGTGGATCTCGGAGAAGACGGCGTCCTTGTCGGGGATCAGGTCGATGACGCCGTTCGAGATCACGACGTCGAAGCTGCCGTCGGCGAACGGCATTTGCTCGGCTTCGCCTTCGAGGTACGTGACGTTGCCGGCGCCGAGCTCCCCGGCGGCCCGGCGGGCCTTCGCGAGCATCTCGGGCGTCATGTCGATGCCCGTCACGGAGCCCTCGGGGCCGACCATCTGCGCCGCGACGAGCGAGTCCATCCCCGCGCCGCAGCCGATGTCGAGCACGCGCTCGCCCGCCTGCAGCGAGCCGAGCGAGAACGGGTTGGCGACGCCCGCAAACGACTCTGCGGCCGTCTCGGGCACCCGCGCGAGCAGGGCCGGCGGATAGCCCAGGTCCTCCGCCCACGCGCGTCCCGTCGGGAAGACGAAGTCCTTCTCGGGCTCCTCCGAGACGGACGCGTAGGTCTTCCTGATCTCGGACTTCAGCAGCCCGACGTCGATCGCAGCGTCAATCGCCATCGCCACCTCCTCGGATGCGTCGTAGCGTACGACACGCGCTCGCATCGCACAACACGAAGCTTCTCGATGGCCGCCATCGGCCCGGTGCATGTCACAGCAGCTCGGCGATCAGCGCCGCCGCGCGCGCCGCGCCGTCGCGCTCGACCTCGCGGTACGCGACCTCCCGCCCGATCTCGGCGGCGATCGCCGCGGCGATCGTCTCCGGCGTCGCCGTCTCGAAGTCCATGCACCGCCCTGCGCCGTAGCGGTCGAGCCGGTGGCGGACGTGGAAGTTCTGCTCGAAGTGGTGCCGGAGCGGAAAGTAGAGGAACGGGCGCCGATTCGCCGTCAGCTCCATCGCGGTCGTGAGGCCGCCCTGGATAACGGCGAGATCGCACACGGCGAGGTGGCGGTAGAGCTCGTGGACGTAGGCGCGGACCTCGATCCCCTCGTGCGACGGCAGCGTCGCCGGGTCGATGCGCGGCCCGGCGACGACGATCATCCGCAGACCGGGGACGAGGCGGCGCGCCTCCGGGAACGCAGCGATCACGCGCCGCAGCAGGTGCCCGCCGACGCCCGAGCCTCCGACGGTGACGATGCACACCTGCTCGTCCGGGCGGTAGCCGAGCTCCGCGCGCAGCGCCTCGCGGTCGCCGAGCTCGACCGGGTCGAAGCCGGTGACGTAGCCGGCGAACGAGTAGTGCTGCTCGGTCCACTCGCGGATCCACGGCAGCTCCGGCCCGAAGCGCTCCGGGACGATGTCCTCCGGGTTGCCGACGAACACCGCGCGGTCTCGCACGCGCGGGAAGCGTGCGATGTGCTCGATCATCTCGGCGTTGTAGTCGGCCGTGAGGAAGGACTCGCGCTCGCCGCCGTCGGCCATCGGCAGCCAGCCGACGAAGTCGGTCAGCCAGACGTACGCGGCGCGCTTCTCCTCCGGGTTCTCGTGCAGGTAGTAGTCGAGCTCCCACGCCTCGTCCCCGATCCAGAGGTCGTACTGCTCCTCCCGGACGAGGTCGTGGAAGACCATGAAGTTGGCGATCAGGATCTCGTCCATCCGCCGGATCGCCTGGAAGCAGTGCAGGTCGTGCTCGGCCGACTCGCTCTCGATGTGGCGCGACTCGTTCGCCAGGTGCGCGCTCGCCGGGTGGACGCGCTCGCCGCGCGCCTCGAGCACCGCGATCACCGGGTGCTGCGCGAGCCAGTCGATCTCGAGGTCGGGGTGCAGCCGGCGCAGCTCGTCCGCGATCGCCCCGTCGCGCTGCGCGTGCCCGAGGCCGATCGGCGAGGAGACGTAGAGTGCCCGCCTGCCGCGCGTCCTCGCCCGGCGCCAGCGAGTCGCGGGCGAGGGCGAGACAAACTCGCGCAGGAGCCGGTTGACCTTCACCGGGTCGCGCGCGTGCGGGCCGTGACCGGGTCCGTCGAGCGCGACGAGCGTCCCGCCCGTCGCGTCTGCGAGCGCCCGGCCCCGCTCGTGCGGCACGATCGCGTCCTCGTCGCCGTGGATGACGAGGACCGGGCAGCGGACGCGGGCGAGGAGCGCGCGCGCCTCCTCCTCGCCGAAGTGGCCGTCTCCCTGCGTCAGGAGCAGCGTCGCGGCGCCGGTGTCCAGGCCCCAGCCGACGCAGTCCTCGATCTGCTTCGTCGAGTGCGGCTCGCTGAAGACCTGGCCGAAGAAGAACTCGAGGTAGCCGCGGTAGTCGCGGAGCCAGTAGTGGCGGTTCTCCGTCGCCCAGCCCTCGTCGGTGTCAAGCTCGGCCTCGAAGTCGTACACAGTGCGCCACGGATGCGGCGGCGAGAGCGGCAGCGACGGCCCGATGAACGCCGCGGAGCGCACGCGGTCCGGGTGCTCGGCCGCGAGCAGGAGCGCCCAGCGCGCGCCCATCGAGAACGCGACGAGGCAGGCGGAGTCGGTGCCGGTCGCGTCGAGCACAGCGAGCGCGTCGAGCGCGAACTCGCGGTCGCCGTACGCCGCCTCGTCGCCGGGCCGGTCCGACCGCCCGTTTCCGCGGCCGTCGAAGGTGACGACCCGGAAGTGGCGCGCGAGGTACGGGATCTGCGCCTTCCAGTGCCGCGAGTGGATGATCGACCACGTCGGGAGCAGGAAGACGGTCGGGTCGCCCTCGCCGTAGACCTCGTAGAAGACCCGGACCCCTTCGCGCTCGACGTAGCCCTCGGCGTCGGGGTAGCTCGCCCGCGTCTGCTCGCGCGCGGCGCAGCCGGCCTCGATCTCGACCGTCATCGCGCCTCCTTCCCGTTCAACCAGCCGTCGATCCACGCGATCAGCTCACGGTGGCCCGCGTCGACGCCCGAGAGGCGCTCGAGCATGATCCCCTGGTTGAAGGTCATGACGAGCGAGACGAGCGCGTCGAGCGGCATCTCGATCCCGAACTCGGCGTGCGCCTGCTCGAACGCCTCGGTAAGGACCGCGCGCCACTCGCCGTTCACGCTCGCCAAGCGCTCGCGGAGCTCCGGCCGGTTCCAGGCGAGCGCCTGGAGCTCGAGCCACAGCTTCTGGTAGGGCGCGTCCTCGTCGAGGTAGCGCATCGCCGTCCGCCACTTCTCGGCGAAGGGCATGTCCGCCGCGAACAGCTCGCGCTGGCGGCGGATCAGGCGCTCCGTGAAGCGCTCAAGCACCCGCACGAGGAGGTGCTCCATGGAGCCGAAGTAGTAGTGGACGAGGCCGTGGTTCGCGCCCGCCTCGTCCGCCAACCGCCGCGTGGTGACGCCTGCACGGCCGACGGTGACGAGCAGCCGCTCGGCCGCGTCGAGAAACGCCTCCTCGACGTCCCGCCGCGCCTCCGCCGTGCCGATGTTAGACATACGCCTAATACGTTTGACTAAACCACCGGAGAAGTCAAGGGCCACCGCACCTCCCTGCGGGGGGCACGAGATCACACGCTCGGTCTAGCCCATCCGTGTTATGCCAGCTATCGCCTGCGCGAATGGCTCAGAAGACGAGCGCGCGCTCGGCCCAGAGCGTCCAGTCGGTCAGCTCCTCGAGCGAGGAGTGGCGGGCGCCCTCGACGAGCAGCTCGTCGCGGATCCCGCGCGCCTTGAGACACGTGCCGCAGCAGCCGACGTCGCCGCCCCGGCCGGCGACGGCCTTCACCATCCGCTCGAGGTTGTAGTAGCCGTCCGGCGTGAGCTGTCCGGCGACCGCGCAGCCGACCGCGTCTCCCATCAGGAAGACGCGCACCTCCTCCCCCTCGCGCTTGACGAGCGCGTGGGCGAGGCGCAGGCCGTTGTAGGAGCGCTCCGTGCCGTAGGGCGGGTCGTTGAGAATGAAGAGATGTCGCATTGGCCGAGCGTACAGCCCCGTCGCCGCGGCGGCATCGGGAGATACCGCAGAGCCCTTGCGGACGTCCCGCACGCTCGGCGGGTTCGAGTCGCGGCCGTCCTGGCGGCCGGGCTCGCACTCGGCCTCGCGGGGCCCGTCGCGGCCGCGCCGCCGGGCGCCGGGGTCGTCGTGCCGGGAAGCAGCCTGGGCGGGCTGCGGCTCGGGGCGACGAAGGCGCAGGTCGAGGCCGCCTGGGGCCGCGCCTACGGCCGCTGCCGCGGCTGCGCGGCCGAGACGTGGTACTTCAACTACTACGCCTTCCAGCCGAAGGGTGCCGGGGTCTCCTTCCGCGACGGGCGCGCCGTGGCGCTCTTCACGCTCTGGCAGCCGGCGGACTGGCACACGACGAAGGGACTCGAGCTCGGGGAGAGCGTCGCGCGCGTGACGGCGGTCTACGGCCCGCTCACCCGCCGCGAGTGCGGCTCCTACTACCTGCTCGAGCTGCCCCAGGACGCCTCGGTGACGTCGTTCGTCGTGGTGTACGAGCGGCTCTTCGGCTTTCTGCTGCGCCGGAAGAGCGAACCCGGCTGCCGCTAGTGCCAGGCACTACGCAGTTGACCGGCGCTCGGCGTGCACCCTCAGGCTCGCCACAAGCGGGATCACGAGCAGAACCGGGAGGGCGCAGATCGGCCACAGCACCTGGTAGCCGTGGGTCTCTGGGAAGTAGGGCTCGAGGAGGTCGATCGCGCCGCCCGCGAGCAGCGGCCCGATCAGCAGCCCGAACCCCTTCGTCGTCGTCGCGAGCCCGGCGATCGCGCCACGGTCGGCCGCGGGCATGAGCGTGAAGAGCAGACCCCACGCGAGCGTCATCACCGAGCCGCCCGCGATCGCGGCGAGGAAGATCAGGGGCAGGTACCAGGAATGCCAGTGCACGGCGAGCCCGCCGAGCAGCAGAGCCGCGCCGTAGACGAAGGAGCAGAGGAAGATCACGCGCGCGATCCCGAACCGGTCGCCGAGCCGCCCCGAGACGAGCGCCGCCACGATGTAGCCGCCCGCCACGGCGGCGAGCACGGCGGTCGTGCTGCCGAGCGGCTGGCCGAGCCCGACGGTGATGTAGAGCACGACGAACGTCCGGGCCGCCGAGAAGGTTCCCTCCCAGGCGGAGTTCGCGATCAGGAACTTGCGCACGTCCGGGTTACGCCGGAAGACCCGCCAGCTGTGGCGCACGTACACGCCCACGCCCTCGAACACCCGGCCGTGACCGCCGTCCTCGCGCACGAGCACGATCGGCGCGAGGCACGCAAGGGTCACGACCACGGAGGCGACGAGGAACGGCGACGCCTCCCAGACGTGGAAGAGGGCGCCGCCGCCGATCAGCGCGGTACCCAGCGCGATCCCCCGCAGGAGGTGCTGGATGCCCTGCGCCCGGCCGAACATGTCGGCCGGCAGGAGATCGGGGTAGAGCCCGCGGTACGGCGGCTCGTAGACGTAGTAGGCGAAGAAGAAGGCGAAGACGAGCAGCGCCGTCGTCCACAGGCTCGGCATGAACGCGAGCAGGGCGAGGCAGAACCCAAGCGGCCCGAGCGCCGCGAGCATGAAGGGGCGCCGCCTGCCCAGCGGCGTGTGGAAGGTGTCGCTCCACGGCCCGATCACGAGCGGCAGCGCGATCGCAAACAGCCCCTCCGCCGCGAGCACGGCGGCAATCAGCGTCGTCGAGGACGTGTAGTTGCGAAGCAGCGGCGGCAGGTAGGCCGCGGTCGTCGTCAGGGAGAACGCGAGCCCGAACGCGCCCAGGCCGAGCGACCAGATCGCCCGCGCGTGACTCCCGCCCGCGCTACGCCGGCGCCGCCGCGCGGCCGGCGGCAAGCCCGCCGCAAACGACGTCGATGACGGTTCGCTCCGCACGCGCGACCTCCTCGTCCCCGTCCGGGAGCTGCCCCAGCACCCAGCCCGTCAGCAGCTCTTCGAGGGCACCGTAGAAGATCCAGCTGACGAGGCGCGGGTCGAGGTCGCAGCGGAACGCCCCCTCCGCCTGCCCGCGCTCGACGATCCGCTGGATGACGAAGAAGCCTTCGCGGATCTCGTTCACCTGGAGCTGGAGGTGCGGGCTGCGGGCGACCTCGCGCACGATCACGCGCACGAGGTCGGGGTCGTCGCGCCACGAGCGGAGGAGGATCTTGGCGACGCGGCGGAGCTGCTCGAGCGCCGGCTCGCCGGACGCCTCGACCTGGTGGAAGGCCTCCAGCAGCCTGCCCCAATTCTCGCGGAAGACCGTCGCCAGCACCTCCTCCTTCGAGGCGAAGTAGTGGTAGAGGAGCCCGTGCGCGATGCCGGCCTCCTCGGCGATGTCGCCGACGCGGCTGCCGTGGTAGCCCTTGCGGGCGAAGACGCGCACCGCCGCGTCGAGGATGACGCGGCGCTTCTCCTCCTGAGCGATTGAACGATCAGTCAACACTCGCTCATCGTAGTGATACCGTCATTCGCCGTGCAACCGCTCGCCGGCGCGCTCGTCGCGGAGCTGACTCGCTACCTGCCCGGCGCCTACGCCGGGAGGGAGTTGTTGCGGCTCGGCGCCCGGGTGGTGCGCGTCGAGGCGCCCTCGGGCGACCCGATGCGGCACGTCGCCCCGGCCTGGGACCGGGCGCTCAACGCGGGCAAGGAGTCGGTGGTCTGCGACCTCAAGGCGGATCCCGGACTCGCCCGGGCGCTGTGCGCACGCGCCGACGTCGTGCTCGAGGGCTTCCGCCCCGGTGTCGCGAAGCGACTGGGGCTGGGCCCGGCCGACCTCCCGGAGCGGGTCGTCTACTGCTCGATCACCGGCTTCGGGGCCGAGGGCCCGCACGCGGCGTACGCCGGCCACGACCTCAACTACCTCGGCTGGGCCGGCGTGCTCGCCGACACGGCGCCCGCCCTGCCTCCCGTGCAGCCTGCCGACCTCGCCGCCGGCGCGCTCCAGGCCACGGTCGAGGTGCTCGCCGCGCTGCTCGAGCGGGAGCGGAGCGGACGCGGCGGCCATGTCGTCGTCTCCATGGCCCACGGCTCGCACCGCCTCGCCGCCCACCGGCTGGGCGGCGACCCGCTCCCCCGCTTCCTCACGGGCGGGCTCGCCTGCTACCGGATCTACGCGACGGCCGACGGCCGCCACCTCACCGTCGGCGCGCTCGAGCCAAAGTTCTTCGCCCGGCTCTGCGAGCTGATCGGGAGGCCGGAGCTGGCTGGGGGCCAGTTCGACCCGGACGGCCAGGAGGCGCTCGCCGCCGAGCTGGCGGCGGCCTTCTCGGCAGAGCCGCTCTCCCACTGGCTCGACCTCTTCGAGGACGAGGACGTCTGCGCCGGCCCCGTCGCGACGCTGGCGGAGGGGGCGGCGCACTTCGGGGAGCCGAGCACAGGTGCGGCTCCCGGTCTCGGCGAACACACACAGGCATGGCGCGGCGAGCTCGGACTCATCTAAGTCTTGCGGCGGCCGCGTTGCTCCTCGCCGCCCTCCCGGCGGGAGCGCGGGAAGCCGCGGTCGCCTCCCGCGACGGCGATCTCTGGCTGGGCGCCCGGCAGCTGACGGCGGGGCCCGCCGCGGACTCCTGGCCCGACTGGTCGCCCGACGGCCGCCGCGTCGCCTTCTCGCGGCAGGAGCCCGGGCGTCCCGGCGCCGCGATCTGGGTTGTACGCCGCGACGGCGGCGGCCTGCGCCGGCTGACCGAAGGCCGGAGCGTGGACGTGATGCCCGCCTGGTCGCCCGACGGCCTGTGGATCGCGTACGCCTCCTCCCCGGTCGCCGGAGGGAGCTTCGACGTCTACGTCGTGGGCGCCCGCAGCGGAGCGCCGAGGCGAGCCGCCGGCGGACCCGGCGACGAGATCGCCCCGTCGTGGAACGCAGCGGGCGCCGTTCCGCCTGCTCGTGGACGGCACGAGGCTCGCCTTCGCCTCGGCCACCGACAACGTCGGCGAGGGCCCGATCTGGATCCGCGGCGCCCGCGCCGCGCCGGCCGGCCCGATGGAGGCCGTCCAGCTCGTCCGGCTCTCGGACGGCGGCGTGCGCACCTACCCGGATGCGGGCCGGCTCCGCTTCGCCCACGCCGACTCGCACACGCACTGGCACCTGCTCGACTTCCAGCGTTACGAGCTGCGCCGTGCCGACGACCTCTCGCTCGTCCTCCGCGACCGCAAGAGCGGCTTCTGCCTCGCCGACCACTGGGGCCTCGCCGAGCGCCGTGTCGCCGGCTTCGGCCCGCCGGTCTTCCTCGGCAACTGCGGCCAGGGCGAGCCGGACGCGCTGCGCGTGGAGCAGGGCACCTCGATCGGCTACACCGACCTCTACCCGCCGCTCTTCCACGGTCAG
>Ga0082335_1007737_pt1 | contig 12741 bp, 9 predicted proteins | sample Subgrocontami58m_FD_72375 | JGI IMG/M metagenome (GOLD analysis project Ga0082335, IMG submission 72375) | Subsurface groundwater microbial communities from S. Glens Falls, New York, USA - GMW37 contaminated, 5.8 m (SPADES assembly) (version 2) ...
CCCCAGGTACAGCTTTTCATCCTCGGTGGCGCCCCACGGAGCATGGGACACTGCGGTGAGCAAGTTTAGGAACCACCCCCGGCGGCTCGCAGCACCTTTTCAGGGCTCAGAGGCATCTGGGTCAACCTGACTCCCACGGCATCAAAGATGGCGTTGGCGATGGCCGGGGCGGTCGGCCCCACCGTCCCCTCGCCAGCCTCCTTGGCCCCAAAGGGCCCCTCCGGGTCGAACACCTCCACGTGCAGCGCATCCACCTTGGGCATCTCCCCCACGGTAGGCACATGGTAATCGGTAAAGGAGGACTGGATGGACTGCCCGTCCACCTCGGAGAACTCCTCGCTCAAGGCGTAGCCCACCCCCATGTAGACCGACCCCTCCAACTGCCCCTCTACCGACATGGGGTTGATGGGGACCCCGCAATCGTGGGCGCTGGTAAGGTAGGTGACCTGCACCTGCCCCGTCTCCCGGTCTACCTCCACCTCCGCTATCTGCACGCTAAAGCTGATGGAGGGGGAGATCAGCTTGGGATTGGGCAGGTAGACCCCCTCGGCCACGATCTGCTCCCCATGGTTCATCCGGTAGGCGGCCTGGACCGCTTCGACGAAGGAAACCCCCCGCTCCGGGCTGCCCTTGACTGAGATTCTCCCATCCTCAGACTCCAGGTCGTCGGCCTTGGCCTCCAGCAGCTCCGCCGCCCCCTCCAGCACCCGGGCCAGGGCCGAGGCAGCCGCATTCTTGGTAGCGTTCCCCGCGAGCATGGTGGTCCGGCTGGAATAGTTGCCCATGTCCACCGGGGTCAGATCTGTATCGGCGGCCACCACCGTAATGACCTCCACCGGCACGCCCAGCCCCTCAGCCGCTATTTGGGCCAGGGTGAAGTCCGACCCCTGGCCCGTGTCCACCGCCCCCGTTAGAAGGGTCACCTGCCCTTCAGCAGAGATGACGATGCGCACCCCGGAGAAGGCCGCGGCCGTGGGACGTACCGGGAAGGCCGCCCCGCAGACAAAGCCACTGCACCCCACCCCAATCCCCCTGCCCGGGGGCAGCTTGCCCCGCTTCTCCTTCCAGCCCGACCTCTTGGCCGCCTCCTCCAGGGATTGTCTGAATCCCGAGGAGGGGATATAGAAGCCAGAGGGGTTCAGGTCCCCCGCCTCCAGGGCATTCCTCATCCTTAGCTCTATAGGGTCCATGCCCAGATCGCTGGCCAGCATGTCCAGTTGGGACTCTACTGCGAAGTGTATCTGGGGAGCACCGTGTCCCCGCATGGCACCTCCAGGGGCCTTGTTGGTATAGGCCCTGATCCCCTCGTACTCGTAGTTGACCATGCGGTAGGGCATCAGGTTCCAGTTGGAGCAGAGAATGGTGGTAATGGGTCCCCAGCTATTATAAGCCCCACCATCCAGAATGGCCCGGCACTTTCTGGCAGATAGTATCCCATCCTTCCTTACACCCGTCTTCAGCTCGATCATCAGGGCGTGGCGACGCCGGGTATAGATCAGTTCTTCTTCGCGGCTATAGGCCATCTTTACCGGGCAGCCGGTCTTTATAGAGAGGAGGGAGGCGCAGAAGTCCAAGGAGTCCATGCCGTCGGACTTGCCCCCGAATCCCCCTCCCACGTGGGGCTTGATCACCCGGACCCTCCCCGCAGGAAGGCCCAGAGTCTTGGCCAGGTCCATCTGCACAAAGTAAGAGCTCTGAGTCGAAGTCCAGACGGTCAGCTTCCCGGTGGCATCGTATTGAGCCAGGACCACGTGGGGCTCCATGGGGGAGTGGGCCTCCGGATGCGTTGTGAAGCGGTCCTCCCGAACGACTGCCGCTTCCCCAAGTCCCGCCTCCAGGTCCCCGACCTTGACCACGTGCCTCTTACTGATGTTGCCGGGCTTGTCAACGTGGACCAGGGGCGCCCCGTCCCGGAGGGCCTCCAGTGGGTCGAAAACGGCCGGCAGAGGCTCATACTCGACTTTGATCAGGGACAGGGCCTCCTGGGCCGTATCTTCGTCCACGGCGGCCAGCGCGGCCACCTCGTCTCCGACATACCGGACCTTATCTGTGACCAGGGCCCGCCGGTCCATCAGCTTGTCAGAGGTAGCCAGAACGCCAAAGATCACCCCCAGGGTATCCCGGCCGGTAATGATGGAGCGGACCCCGCGCAGGCGCAGGGCCCGGCTGGCGTCTATGCTCAGGATGCGGGCATGGGGTAAGGGACTGCGCAGGATAGCGCCGTACAGCGTCCGGGGCAGGGACAGGTCTCCGACGTAGGCGGCCTGGCCGATAGCCTTAACCCTGGCATCGGGCCGGGGCAGGGACTTGTTTACGGCAGAACCCATGGCTAAAGCCCTCCTTGCGAGCGTGGGGGCAGAGTCCCCGTCTTGCGGTGGTCAAAGAACCTCCTGGCCTTGAGCTCGTAGCGAGGCAGTGAGCCGGGAGGCAGCACCTCCACCGGAATACGCACCCTGATCCGGTGCCGGAGCAGCTCCTGGGCCCTGGCCTCCGTCTCGCGGCGGGAGTCCGCCACATCCCGGGAGGCCTCTACCCTCACCAGAAGCTCATCCAGCCCCTTCTCCCGCCAGACGTGCATCTCGAAATGCTCCGAGGTGCCCTTCACCTCACCCAGCAGGGCCTCGACCGCGGCGGGGAAAACGTTGACGCCCTTGATGGTGATCATGTTATCGGTCCGCCCCAGGACCCCTCCCTGCAGATACTTCCAGGTGCGGCCGCATTCGCATCCGCCGTAATGGACCTCCACCAGGTCATGGGTCCGGTATTTGATAACGGGCTGAGTCAGCATCATGAAGGAAGTTGACACATGCTCCCCTACCTGTCCATCAGCCACCGGCCGGCCCTGGTCGTCCAGCACCAACGAGAACACTTCCTGCTCGAAGGTGTGCATCCGCCCCTGGATCGGGCAACCCTGCCCCAGGGCCCCGGTCTCGGAAGCGCCGTAGTACTCGTATACCTTGGCTCCCCAGGCCTTTTCGATGGCCGACCGCGTCGAAGGGATACTCCCTCCAGGCTCCCCGGAGACGAAGATGTACTTCACGGAGGACGAGGCCAGGTCCACACCGAGCTCTAGGGCCACCTCGGCCATATGCAGGGCATAGGTAGGAGTGGCGAAGAGCATGGTGGGCTTAAAGTCCTGTATCTGCCTGATGCGAGTCTTGGTATCCACGCCGCCGCCCGAGACCACATGGACCCCCAGTCGAAAGGCGGCGTGATAGGCCACCCACATGGCCACGAAGATGCCGAAGCTGAAGGCCAGGTACATCGTGTCCCCCGGCCGGACCCCTACCGCCCAGCACATAACGGCCACGTGTTCGGCGCAGCGCATCATCTCGTAGTGGTTATAGGGTACCTGAAGAGGGATTCCCGTGCTGCCGGAGGTCATATAGAACTGGCTGGTAGCATCCTCCTGGAAATGGGCCAGGAGGTCTCCGTAGGGTGGGTTGGTGGCTTGGGCCGCCAGGAGATCGGCCTTATCCACGCCAGGGACCTTCTCCACGAAGTCCTGGAGGGTCTGTACGTCCTCCGGCCGCACCCCGGCCCGATCGTAGAGCCTGCGGTACATGGGGGACCGCTCGTAGGCGTACTTCATCAAGGCCCGCACACGCCGCAGGTGACCGGCATCCAGTCCCTCTCGAGGCATGGTCTCCAGGTGCTCGTTCCAATACTTGCTATAGGGCGGGGGCGGAGAGCTGGGAGGGGTCATCGCTGCTTACACCTCGTGTTAATTAGCTTGGGTTGAGCCGGCCGGATCCCCCCTGGACCTCAACCCCGGGCCACGCCACGGCAGGCAGCCAGCAGAGCATTTACGCACTCGCTGGCTAGTATAGCTTTTGCCTGGGCGGCTGTAAAGCCGAGAGCGTGCCAGGTAACGGGACAACCTTCCACTTCACTCTACCTAACGACCCGGTCGCGGGGACAACCGACGGGGCATGAAAATCCCTTGCTGGGAGCGCTGGCTTCCAGCCGGCGTGTCCGGTGGGCCGGCGAGACGCCGGCGCTCCCGGGCGCGGCGGGATTTCGGACGTTCACCGCAGTGTCCCAGGCCCCTGTGGGGCGCAACCGAGTATGAAAATATGTGTCCTTATGTACGGGGAGCCACCGCGCCCGGCAATCATTGAAGAACTCGACCAGGCGCTTCACCCCAGGGTGCGGGGAGCCACCCCAGGCTAGAAGCCTGGGGCATGAGAACCAGAAGCGACGTGGGCGCATTCTCATCCCGGCGGCGCACAGAATTATTGGTTATCCTCAGCGGTCTCGGCGATCTCTGCGTTAAGACGAGCGGGTCCCTTGGTTCACCACTAGGGCCAGACATCCTCGGCCAACGCATCACCCAACGCGTACTTGTCCGCATACCCTCGAGGGGTGACCATGGCGTGGCCGAACGACGTGGACCGGGAGTTTCCCACGATAATGGTGGTAAGCATCCCCATCTCAAATTCCAGCATGTGTTCCAGGTCGGTGATCACCACCACCTGGCCTTGGCGGTAAGCACTGGTCACCAGGCCGACGGGGGTCGCTCCGGAGCGGTGGGCCAGGAGAATGCGCCGGGCCTCCTCGACCTGGTGGGTCCTCCGGCCGCTCTTAGGATTATAGAGGGCCACCACGAAGTCCCCGCCGCCGGCCGCCTCCAGCCGCCGCACGATCGTCTCCCATGGCGTCAGCAGGTCGCTGAGGCTGATAACGGCGAAGTCGTGCATCAGCGGCGCCCCTAAGAGGGCCGCCGCCGCGTTCAGGGCGGAGACCCCGGGGACAACCTCGATGTTCTCAGTCGAGGTCCAGCCCCGGGCCCGGGCGACCTCGTATATCAGGCCCGCCATTCCGTAGACGCCGGCATCGCCTCCCGAGACCACGGCCACCTTCTTCCCAGCCTCGGCCAGCCCCATGGCCGCCCTTGCCCGGGCCACCTCGTGCCGCATCCCTGAGCTAACGATCTCTTTGCCCGTGAGCAGGTCGCTTATAAGGTCCAGGTAGGTCTCATAACCCACCACCGCGTCGCAGGCCGCCAGCGCTTCCCTGGCTCGGAAGGTCATCTGCTCTCTGGCGCCCGGTCCCAGGCCCACGACGAAGACGGGGCCTGGGACCGAAACGCCATTCGTCGTAGGTGACTGTTCGGGAAAAGGGGCGAGGAGGTCCCGGCCCGCTCTCCCGGCCTCAGCCTCAAGGAAAGCTCCGGTCCCGGCATCCGAGGACGAGGCCGCCTTCGTCGCGCCGGAGGACGGTTCAGGATCGATCCTGGCTACGGCCACCGTAACCCGCCCCACTTTCTGCTTGGGTACCAGCAGCTTCTCCGTCCCGGCGCTGAGCAGGGCTGCCGGCTCACACACGCCCTTCGTGCCGACGATCCGCAGGACGGTATCGGATGGATTGGCAACCGCCTCTACGGCGTTTAGCTGCTCGGCAGAGAAGTAGGCCAGGGGAAGGCGGTAGGTCTGAGCGAACCCCAGCAGGCCTTCTTCGCTACTCTTGATATCGATGGTTGCCAGGTTTCTCAGGCTTCTGATGGCCAGGGAGTGCTCCTGTAGAACCGAGAGCACGGCCTGCTCGATCTCCTCCTCCGCCACTCCCCGGTCGCATCCCACGCCGGCGACCAGGCTTTTCGGCCGGTAGACGACCGACTTACCCAGAAGGGGGCCATACTCTTTACCCAGGAGACGGTCGGTCATGACCAGGGCCGCCGCGCATGGGGAGTCCGCCAGAGACTCCAGGTTATCGAAAACCTGCAAATTACCGGGCCACTGGTGGCCCGCAGGCCACCAGTCCCTTTCGCCGGCGTCCTGAAAAAGCCCGACCACCTCCCCGTTGATGAGGGCCGCACTGGCCTGTGTCAGAACGCCTTCGTTCTCGATGGCCCAGCCGTACTCCCTTCCGATCAGGTCCGGGGAGATCGTCCCCAGGACGTCCGTGGCCGTCGTTATCACCGGCTCGGCGCCCAGGATGGAGGCGGTCCGCCGGGCCAGGTCGTTGGCTCCGCCCAGGTGCCCCGACAGGGCGCTGATGGCGTATCTGCCGGCTTCATCAACCACCACCACGGCCGGGTCCGTCCGCTTGTCCCTCACCAGAGGCGCCAGAAGCCGGACGGCCGCGCCCAGGGCCACGAAGAGCACGATCTGGCGGTGCCTGCGGAAGACTTCCGCCAGCACCGCGGAGACCGGCCCCTCGAAAACCTGGGCCTGGCCATCCGGGACGTAGCGGGCTATCCTGGCGGGAACGTAGAGGCGGCTGCCTGCCAGTCCTTCCCGCAGCCGGGAGGCCTGGAGCACCCCATTCCTGGTAATCGCTATGATCGCGGCCGGTTGGGCCTCACTCCCCGCCATCCCGGCTCCTTCTATGCTGGTGGCTGAACCCTTTATCGTAGAGCCTGGACCTCCGGTCATCAGTGGATGCCTCAAGGTCATCTGACAGCGCCTCGCCAACCAGGATCAGGGCCTGGCTGGCAATGCCCGCCTCCCTGACTTTCGCGGCGATGTCCGCCAGGGTCCCCCGCACGATCTTCTCGTCCTGCCAGGTAGCTCGGTGCACCACGGCCGCCGGCGTGCTTACCGGATACCCACCCAGGAGCAACCGTCCTACCGCGTCCTCGATCATTCCCACACTGAGAAAGAGGGCCAGGGTGGCGTTATGGGCCGCCAGACCGGGGAGACCCTCCAACGCCGGGACCGGCGTGCGTCCTTCCAACCGGGTGATGATCACGGTCTGCGAAAGCCCGGGCACGGTAAGCTCGGCGGGCAGGGCGGCGGCGGCGGCGAAGATGGAGCTGACTCCCGGCACTACTTCGAAAGCTATGCCGTGGCGGTGCAACATGTCCATCTGTTCCCGCAGCGCCCCGAAGATGCTGGGATCGCCCGTATGCAGCCTCGCTACGGTCTTCCCCTCCCTTACTGCGTCGACCATCAGCCGAGTTATCTCCTCCAGGGTGAGGGAGCTGCTCCCGTAGACCTCGGCCCCTTCCGGCGCGAACCGGCAGATCTCCGGATTCACCAGCGAGTCGGCATAGATGACCACATCCGCTCCCTCGATGATCCGCTTCCCCTTGAGCGTGAGCAGATCGGGGTCGCCCGGTCCGGCGCCGATGAAGTAGACTTTGCCTTCCGGTTGCCTCACGCCCGCTTCCTCACGATGAGCAGTGAGAGATAGTCCAGTCTCCGCCCCCGCAGCGTCCGGATATCCCTGATGATCTCCTGGCCGGGGGTGGTGCACCTCTTCACGAAGACCGCCCCCTCCACCAGGCCCATCTCCTCCAGGATGTCCAGGACCTGGTCGAAGACGCTGTGGACCTTCATGAGCACTACGGTGTCGAAATCCCGGAGCGTTTCTCGCAGCTTCTCTCCCTCATAGGTGGCAGGCAGGATGGCCAGGCGTCCATCTCCGCTGACCAGGGGCACTTGGGCTCGAGCCGCCGCGGCGGTCACGGATGATATCCCGGGCACGATCTCGACCCGGATCTCCGGATGGAGGTCCTTGAGCATCTCGTAAACATAGATGAACGTGCCGTAAAGAAGCGGGTCCCCTTCCGTTATGAAGGCGCAGTCTTTGCCCTCGTCCAACCTCTGATGGATGGCCTCGCAGGCTTCGCGCCAGTAGGACCGCAACTGGTCCAGTTCTTTCTTCATGGGAAAGACGAGAGGCAGCACCTCCTGCCTTCCCTTATCCACCAGATGAGAAATGATGGAATAGGCGTAGCTCTCATCCCGGCTGGTCTTTCGTGGGACCACCACCACCGGTACCTGCTGAAGCAAGCGGACAGCCTTGACCGTCAACAGGTCCGGGTCGCCGGGACCCACGCCTACCCCATAGAGACAGCCCGAAGGAGAGCCGGCCCCTTCGTTTCCCTCCAGGCAGGCTTTATCCCTCACCGGACCTTCCTCTCACCCCGCTGACGATGAAAACCGGGTCCAGGGCCTCCAGTCTCCACAGATCGGCCACGCCCCTGCTCCTGGCAACGTTCACCATGGTCACCTCGGTGTGAAACCCTCTGGCCGCCAGTCCCCGCACCGCGGCATCAAGATTGGCCAGGGTGGCGAAGTTGGCAACCACGTGACCGCCGGCCTTGAGCTTCATGCCGGCCACATCCAGGATCCCGTCCATACGGCCCCCGGCGCCTCCGATGAAGACTGCATCCGGGTCGGGCAGTGCGCCCAGCGCTTCCGGGGCCAGCCCCTCCACCACCACCATGTTGCCAACCCCAAACTTCTCGACATTCTTTCTTACCAGAGAAGCATCCTCGGAGCGCCTCTCCACCGCGTAGACCAGGCCACTGCCGGCGATCAGGGCCGCCTCTATCGCGACCGACCCCGATCCCGCGCCGATATCCCAGACCACGCTGTCCTGGCGCAACCCCAGCTTAGAAAGGCTTACCACCCTGACCTCGGCCTTGGTAATCAGCCCCTTGAGCGGCTTTCTCTGATGAAACTCGTGGTCAGGGATCCCCAGGGACCACTCTCCCCGCCGGGCGGTAGACCCATGCTCCTCCCTCTGCTGCTTCAGGAGAATCAGCACGTTAAGCGGCGATACCGGCAAGACCACCAGGCCGTCCAGGTCCGTCTCCGTGACCCTTTCGTCGGCGCCTCCCAGGTTCTCGCAGACAAAAGCCTGGTAACCGGTCAAGCCCCGGTCCAGCAGCATCCGGGCGATCTCCCCCGGCGTGCGCTGGTTATCGGTAAATATGCCGATCTTGCGGCTGGAGCGCACCGTGCCCAAGATTTCCTCGATGGTCCGGCCATGGACGCTGGTAAAGACTGCGTCATCCCAGCTCTCCTTGACCAGGGCAAAGGCCAGTTGCATCGAGCTGACGTTGGGAATGATCTCTACCCGTTCCTTGCCCAGCTCGCCCACCAGGTACCTGGCTATCCCGTAGAAGTTGGGGTCCCCCGAAGCGAGCACCACGACCCTCTCCCTCTCGAGCCCCTCCCCGATCAGCGAGGCCAGCTCCGCCAGATTTGACTTTATGACCACCTTTCGGGCCCGGACCCTTGGGAAGAAGTCCAGCAAACGCTGTCCTCCGCAAAGAAGATCGGCCTCGTCAATCACATCAAGGGCTCTCGGTCCAAGGCTGGCGGCCCCACTAACGCCAACTCCGATGATGTGGGCCTTAGGCATCAGCTAAGGCCCTTCCGAGCACCTGCCCATCGAAAGCTACCAGAATGCATTCTACGTTCAGTCTCCCACGAGTGTGCTGCCGGCACCGTCCCGCAGCCACCTCACATAATCTGGAAAAGACCCGTCCCGCTTCCGGCTCCGGGAGGATTTCGTAGAAATGGCGGGCAGTGTTGCTTTCACGGGTCCGGCTCACCATATCCGGAGGCAGCCCGCACGACCGGGCGATCTCCGCCAGGAACCCGGTATCCACCCGTGAATGGCTGGCGTGGGTCTGAAAAACGCCGGCGGCAATCTTGGACATCTTCCCGATCATGGCGACGATGGCTACGTCCGGGATTCCCTTGGCGGCGCACTGTCCAAGGGCAAAGCCCACAAAATCGCCCATCTGAATGAAGGCCTCTTCCGGGAGAGGCCGGACGGCGCGGGCGTATTTCTCAGTACGCCCGCCGGTGGTGAGGACGACTCTGACCAAGCCGCTGGCTACGGCGACGTTCAGGGCCTGGGCGATGCACGCCTGGTAGGCGCTGGTGGAGAACGGCCTCACTATGCCGCTGGTCCCCAGGATGGACAGGCCTCCCACAATGCCCAGTCTCTCGTTGAGGGTCCTCTTGGCCAGCTCGGCGCCTCCGGGCACGGAGATGACGACCTCAACCCCCGGGCCCGAGGGGTCCAAGCCAAGGACCTCTTCTACCGAGGATGCGATCATCATCTTCGGGACGGGGTTGATAGCCGGCGAGCCTATCTCGAGACCCAGCCCGGGCCTGGTAACCAGCCCGACTCCCTCCCCACGCCCAATGGCTATGCCGGACTGTTCAACCCAGCGGACCGTCGCGCAGATGCGCCCCCCATGGGTTACATCGGGATCGTCGCCGGCGTCTTTGATGACCGAGCAGCGGGCCTCAGCGGGCCCGAAGACGCAGCTTTCTACCTGGAAGCCCGCAGTGCCTCCGCCAGGCAGGGATATCTCCACCTGGGAGACCTCCCTCTGGGCGGAAAGGGAAATTGCGGCGGCCTTGGCGGCCGCGGCCGCGCAGGCCCCCGTAGTGTATCCGGTCCGCAGGTCCTTCTTACGGTTCGCCGCCGTCTCCATCCATCTCGTGGACCCTCTCGACGATGATCTCCGCCAGCTTGGGGTGGAAGCCGATGTGACGGCCGAGGACGATCTCCACGCCAGGATACCGTTGCTTCAGCTCCCGGACGGTGTTAGGAAGGTCTCTTTGCACGTGCCTCCCCAGGTGGAGGAAGTAGGGAATCATCAGGACCATGGTAGCGCCCTGGGCGACACAGGCCGCCGCTCCCTCGGGAATGGAGGGCGCGTTAAGGTCCATGAATCCCGCCTCCACAATCTCATAGCCGGTCATTTCCTTGACCAGACCCATAGTGCGGTACATGCCGTCATTGGCATCAGCGGCGCGGCTACCGTGGCCCAGGAATAACAGGGCCTTCTTACCTTTCCCCAACGCACCCTTTTCGGGGTCTTTCGATGATACTGAAATCATGGCTGGTACTCTGTAACATAGGTTTTGATTGACGTCATTGCGAGGCCGGGGGATAGCGACCACCGGCGCTGGTAACCCGCAGGCCGTAGGGGAGGTTCATGAACCTCCCCTACATTGGCGGCGCGCCGAGATTGCTTCGCTATCGCTCGCAATGACGTTGGGCCATTTCCTGTGTTACAGACCACTAGTTGGTATTAGGGCTGGCGGAAAAAGAGCCGCGGCGGGGGCGAGAGGCTTCGAAGGCCCATGTAACCAACGCAAAACCCCCGGCGAAAACGCCCCAGAAGACGGTCAGGCCGGCCAGCGAAACGGCCCGGAACGTCCAGACGAGATCAGCCGGCATCATGATTGGGTCTGGATTTGCCGGCATGGCCAGATACAGCCCAGCCGCTCCGGCCACGTACATGGCCAGCGGGCCGGTCCAGGACCAATCTTTTCTCCACGGCGCCCCCCCCGGTTGACTCAGGTACCGACGAAGCAGAAGGGCTATTAGAGTATTAAGCGCAGACAAGGCGATAAAGGCAAAGAAAATGATCTGCCGGTATTGGACCGTCCCTGGATCCCCCACTCCCGGCGGGTTTGCAGGGTATTTCAGGAAAGGGAAGACTGCCACGGACCAGCCGGCCAGAAGAACCAGGAGCGGCCCGCGAAGCCGGGCTCCGATGAACGGCAGCCAGCGCTCAGTTGTACGGTAGGCGGCGCCAAAGAGCAGGCCCCAGGTCAGGCCATACAAAAGGAACCCTAAGAAGAGCCCGCCTCGCTGGACACCGCGGTCCACCAGCAGCTCTTCCCCGGTAACGCCTTGAGCCTGCATCAGGAGATCTTCCAGTTCGATGGCGCGCTCCATCACCGGCTCGGTGACGAAAAAATGGAAGACCGCGGTGAGAAGGCCTGCTGCCAGTCCCGCGATGACTGCCGCCTTAATAATGGACCCCAAAGGCTTTGAACGCACTCTTCTCCTCCCCATGTGCCCGGACTGATTCTCTCTATGTGTGACAATGGCAAGTCTGCATCTGGACGCTAAGCGCGCATATAGGACGCTTTATGTAGAACAGGCCCGCCCCGGGCTAAAGCCATGGGCTACATAGCCGTAGCGGAGGCTCATGAGCCTCCCCTACAAGGGGCTACGGCCGGTTTCCCAGGGTAGACGTTCGACTTCTTCAGTATGACCTTCGAAGGCCAGGCTGCGCTGCCAAACATCTGGTGAAAAACAGCTACCTTGGCCGGTTGTTGCTCCAAATCAGCCCCTTTAGTGGGCTTCGCTATTCTAGCCCATGGCTTTAGCCCGGGGCGGGACTGCCCCAGCATCGAGCCCCTGGTAGCAGCCACCGGCACGGCTGAGATCCCGCCGCCGACTTCCAACTGGCATCGCCGCGCCATGCGCAAATACTTGAGGCGCTTCATATAACAGCACCTAGTTCCGCGGTCGGGGTCGTCCCTGGGCCGTCCCTGACCAACCGTCGGCATCCTCCCAGATGCCGACTACGGAAGTGATTCAACCCTCCCCGGGCTGTTTGGGCCGGGGAAACGCCGGCAGGGGGCGCCGCAAGTGGAAGCCCACGGCAACGACTTACGGCGATCGGCCGGTCATGGCCCCAGCAGGGGGCGGCCATGGCAGCGGGCGACGGGGATCAACCCGCCGGCTGTTCCCCCGGCCGGGAAAACCTAGCTACTGCTTCTCAGTGACAAGGGAATCCGGCGGCATGCCGCGCATCGTGAACGATTTCATGTAGAAGGTTCTGCTTGAAAGCGATGTCGCCTTGGGCCAAAGACAGCAGCAGCCCTTGATCGATCGCCACCACATAAAGCGCCAGGAACGCCAGAAGACCCGCCGCCACCACCACCCAGTTTCTAACTACTGCTGGACCCCATAGTTGTATTGGCAAGATATCCCTCCCTCGTGTGCAGATAGGATTCGTGTGTTAACCAACCACAATCGATTCTCAACACCCTCTTGCTAAACATCACCCCCTTTCACAACCTCGCATGTGGATCACCACCGCTTTGCCCCCCGCAGGATGCCCCAACCCTTCATTGGTCCTTTCTTGCTGCAACCGCTAGCCTGAGAAGGGCGTTCACCACGGCCGTCGCAATAGCGCTTCCCCCCCTGGTCCCCAGGATGGTGATGTGAGGCAAGTCACGG
>Ga0082335_1007739_pt1 | contig 12738 bp, 11 predicted proteins | sample Subgrocontami58m_FD_72375 | JGI IMG/M metagenome (GOLD analysis project Ga0082335, IMG submission 72375) | Subsurface groundwater microbial communities from S. Glens Falls, New York, USA - GMW37 contaminated, 5.8 m (SPADES assembly) (version 2) ...
TAACGCATCTTTCAGTGCTTTGCCAGCGCGGAATTTCGGCACGCGCGCGGCCTTGATCTTGATGCTTGCGCCGGTGCGCGGATTGCGCCCGTTGCGCGCTGCGCGCTTGCCCACATAGAAAGTGCCGAACCCTACCAGCGTCACCATCCCGCCTTTTTTCATCGAAGTCTTGATTGCGCTCACGGTCGCGTCCAAGGCACGTCCTGCAGCTGCCTTGGAGATGTCGGCCGTCTTGGCGATTTGATCGATCATTTCGGATTTATTCACGTTGAACTCCCTCTTTGTTGATTGAGCGTCGCGCTAGGGACAATAGGAAATTGGGAAAATGGAAAATTGTGAAATTGGAACAGATGTGCTGTTTGTGCGAAGGCGTGACCGCAATCTTACCGCAACCGTCGACTGCGATGGGATCTTTATAGCAAGCGCCATTCCCGCGTGTCAAGCGCTTTTCCTTAGGACCCGGTTGCAAAATCAATTTTGCAACTGACCAATCTAGGGGAGCATGAGGGGAGGTATCCCCTCATATTCAAATAGCTTGGCGATCGGCGACTTGTCAGTGCGTAATGATTCCGCTTACCGGTTGGCCGTCGGCGGCGGGCGTAATCGGGGCGACTTCATCTTTCTTGGTCAGCGCCTCGGGTCTGTGCTCGAGCGCGAGATCGAGAACCTGATCGATCCACTTGACCGGCAAGATCTCCAGGCGATTCTTGACGTTGTCCGCAATCTCGGCGAGGTCCTTCACGTTTTCTTCTGGAATCAGCACCGTCTTGATCCCGCCGCGGTGGGCGGCAAGCAGTTTTTCCTTCAGTCCGCCGATGGGCAAGACCTCGCCGCGCAGCGTAATTTCGCCTGTCATCGCCACATCCGCACGCACCGGGATGCCGGTCAGAATCGACACCATCGCGGTGCAAATACCGATGCCGGCGCTCGGTCCGTCCTTGGGCGTGGCCCCCTCGGGCAGGTGGATGTGCAGGTCGATCTTCTGGTAGAAATCCTCGGCGACGCCGAGCTTGGCCGAACGGCTGCGCACCACGGTGAGCGCGGCCTGGATCGATTCCTGCATGACTTCGCCGAGCTTGCCGGTGGTGATGCTCTTGCCCTTGCCCGGCATCACCACCGCTTCAATCGTCAGCAACTCGCCGCCGACCTCGGTCCAGGCAAGTCCCGTCACCTGTCCAACCTGGTTTTTCTTTTCGGCGATGCCGAAGGCGAATTTGCGCACGCCCAGGAACTTGTCCAGGTTCTTCGCCGTGACCACGATTTTGCTATCGCGGCTCTTGGTCACCAGGGTCTTCACCACCTTGCGGCAGATCTTCGAGAGCTCGCGCTCCAGACTGCGCACCCCCGCTTCCCGGCTGTAGTAGCGGATGATGTCGCGGATGGCCGACTCGGTGATCGAAACCTCGTCGAGCTTGAGCCCGTTGTTCTTCAGTTGCTTGGGCAACAGATAGCGCGTGGCGATGTTTATCTTCTCGTCCTCGGTGTAGCCCGAGAGCCTGATGACTTCCATGCGGTCGAGCAGCGCCGGCGGTATATTGAGGGTGTTCGCGGTGGCGACGAACATCACCTCCGACAGATCGTACTCGACCTCGACATAGTGGTCGACGAAAGTGTGGTTCTGCTCCGGATCCAGAACTTCGAGCAGCGCCGAAGACGGGTCGCCGCGGAAGTCCATGCCGAGCTTGTCCACCTCGTCGAGCAGAAACAGCGGATTGCGCACGCCGATTTTGGCCATGTTCTGCAGGATCTTGCCCGGCATGGAACCGATGTACGTGCGACGGTGCCCGCGGATCTCCGCCTCATCGCGCACGCCGCCCAAGGACATGCGCACGAACTTGCGGTGGGTCGCCTTGGCAATGGATTGGCCCAGCGACGTTTTACCCACGCCGGGGGCGCCGACCAGGCACAGGATGGGGGCCTTCACCTTGTCCACGCGGCTTTGCACCGCCAGGTACTCGACGATGCGCTCCTTCACCTTCTCCAGACCATAGTGGTCTGCGTCGAGGCTTTTCTCCGCCGCGGCTATGTCCTTGGAGATCTTGCTGCGTTTTTTCCACGGCAAGCCCGACAGTATGTCGATGTAGTTGCGCACCACGGTGGCTTCCGCCGACATGGGCGACATCAGGCGCAGCTTCTTCAGCTCGGCCTCGGCCTTCAGACGTGCGTCCTTGGGCATGCGCGCGGCCTTGATCTTCTTCTCGATCTCATCCAGATCCGCGCCGTCCTCGCCTTCGCCCAGTTCCTTCTGGATGGCTTTGACCTGCTCGTTCAGGTAATACTCGCGCTGGCTTTTCTCCATCTGGCGCTTGACCCGGCCACGGATGCGCTTTTCCACCTGCAGGATGTCGATTTCGGTTTCGAGCTGCCCCAGCAGGTGCTCCAGGCGCGCCTTGACGTCGAACATCTCCAGCACCTGCTGCTTTTGTTCCAGCTTCAGCGGCAGGTGCGCAGCGACCGTGTCCGCCAGGCGTCCTGCCTCCTCGATGCCGCCGAGCGAGGTCAGAATCTCGGGCGGAATTTTCTTGTTCAGCTTCACGTACTGGTCGAACTGGGTCATCAGCGCCCGGCGCATCGCTTCGACCTCGTTATTGTCGCTCGCGTCCGCCGGGACCGGGCGCGCCATGGCCACATAATGACTGCGCTGGTCCTCGATTTCCTTGATCACCGCGCGCTGGCTGCCTTCGACCAGCACCTTTACCGTGCCATCAGGCAGCTTCAGCATCTGCAGTATGTTGGCGATGCAGCCGATCTGGTACATGTCGTCGGCCGCAGGCTCGTCCTTGGCCGCGGATTTCTGCGCCGCCAGCATAATGCTCTTGCCCGCTTCCATGGCGATTTCCATGGCCTTGATCGACTTGGGACGGCCGACGAACAACGGTATCACCATGTGCGGGAAGACCACGACGTCGCGCAGCGGCAGCAGCGGAAACTGGGTCAAATCGGGGGAGTATTCAGTAGCGGACATGGCGAAACCTCGAAGGGGTATTTACGATATAAGATGGGCGCGGGGGACATTAGTTCAACCCCGCCGGCGTTCTCAGGAAACAGAACCTGCGACCTTGGGCGGGTCGGAGTAAATCAACAGCGGCTTGCCTTCGCCGCGGACAGTCGGCTCGTCGATGACTACCTTGCTTACATTCTCCATGGTCGGCAGTTCGTACATCGTGTCGAGCAGCACCTGCTCGAGGATGGAACGCAAGCCGCGGGCGCCGGTCTTGCGCGCAAGCGCTTTCTGCGCAATCGCCGACAGCGCTGCAGGACGTATTTCGAGATCGGCTCCCTCCATGCCGAACAACCTCTGATACTGCTTGATCAGCGCGTTCTTCGGCTGGGTCAGGATCTGCATCAGCGCCGCCTCGTCCAGCTCTTCCAGGGTGGCGAGCACCGGCATGCGCCCGACGAACTCCGGGATCAGGCCATACTTGATCAGGTCTTCGGGCTCGACGGCGCGCAGCACCGCGCTGATGTCCTTGCTGTCCTTGAGGCTGCGCACCTCGGCGCCGAAGCCGATGCCGCTCTTCTCCGAACGGCTGCGGATGATCTTCTCCAGGCCGTCGAAGGCCCCGCCGCAGACGAACAGGATATTGGTCGTGTCCACCTGCACGAAATCCTGGTTGGGATGCTTCCTGCCGCCCTGCGGCGGCACCGAGGCGATGGTGCCCTCGATCAGCTTAAGCAGCGCTTGTTGCACGCCCTCGCCGGAGACGTCGCGGGTGATCGACGGGTTGTCCGACTTTCTCGATATCTTGTCGATTTCGTCGATGTAGACGATGCCGCGTTTGGCCTTGTCCACGTCGTAGTCGCAGTTCTGCAGCAGCTTCTGGATGATGTTTTCGACGTCCTCGCCGACATAACCCGCCTCGGTGAGGGTAGTGGCGTCGGCGATGACGAAGGGCACGTTCAGCAGCCGCGCCAGCGTCTGCGCGAGCAGGGTCTTGCCCGAGCCCGTTGGCCCGATCAACAGGATGTTCGACTTCGCCAGTTCGACCTCATCGTTCTTGGACAGGTGCTTGAGCCGCTTGTAATGGTTATATACCGCCACCGACAGGATTCTCTTCGCCATCTCCTGGCCGATCACGTATTCGCCGAGAATGTCGCAGATCTCCTTCGGCGTGGGCAGATCGGACTTGACGGTCTTGCCGCCCTTGTCGGTGCTGGTTTCCTCGCGGATGATGTCGTTGCACAGCTCGATGCATTCGTCGCATATGAACACCGAGGGCCCGGCGATAAGCTTCCTCACCTCATGCTGGCTCTTGCCGCAGAAGGAACAGTACAGGAGTTTTTCACCGGTATTTCTTTCGCTCATTTAAGCCTCATTTCTGGGTGTCGGCGCGGTTGCTCAGCACATTATCCACCAAGCCGTATTTCACCGCTTCGTCAGCCGACATGAAATTGTCCCGATCGGTGTCGCGCGCGATGGTCTCCACGCTCTGGCCGGTGTGCAGAGCCAGCATTTCGTTGAGCCGCCCGCGCAGGTACAGAATTTCCTTGGCGTGGATTTCGATGTCCGAGGCCTGTCCCTGGAAGCCGCCCATCGGCTGGTGGATCATGACGCGCGAATTGGGCAGGCAGAAACGCTTGCCCTTGGCCCCCGCTGCGAGCAGAAAGGATCCCATGCTGGCGGCCTGGCCCACGCACAAGGTGCTCACGTCGGGCTTGACGAACTGCATGGTGTCGTAGATGGCCAGTCCGGCGGAGACCGAACCGCCCGGCGAATTGATATAGAAAGAGATGTCCTTGTCCGGATTTTCCGATTCCAGGAACAGCAACTGGGCGACGATCAGGTTGGCCGTCATCTCGTTCACCACGCCCACCAGGAACACCACCCGCTCCTTCAGCAGGCGCGAGTAGATGTCGTATGCGCGCTCGCCCCGGCCGCTCTGCTCGATGACCATGGGGATCAGGCCCAGGCTCCGGGCACCTTCGAAATCGGCCTGCGGCTCCATCCATCCCGCCGCGCGCGGCTTCCAGCCTGGCTGCATCATGCTTTCCCCATGAATTCATCAAATTTCACCGCCTTGTCCTCGACCTTGGCGTGCGCGAGCACCCAGGCGACGACGTTGTCTTCCAGCACCAGGCTTTCGATCTCGCTCAGGCGCTGCGGCTGCGAATAAATCCATTTTACCACCTCATCGGGTCGCTCGTAGCTCTCGGCCTGCTCCTGCACCATGGCGCGCACCTGCTCCGGCTTGGCCGCAAGACCATGCGCCTTCACCATTTCGGCGATGATCAAACCGAGCGACACCCTGCGCTGGGCCTGCTGCTCGAACATCTCGGGATTGATGGGCAACTGCTCGATCTTCATGCCGCGCGCCTCCAGGTCGGCGCGCGTAGCCTGCACCAGACGCTGCGTTTCCATCTCGATCAGCGCCTTGGGCAGATCGATCTTGGTCGCGTCGAGCAGCACCTGCATGACCTTGTTCTTGATATCGGTCTGGGCGCGTTTTTTCACCTCGCGCTCGATATTGGCCTTGACCTCGGCGCGCATCGTGGCGAGGTCGCCGTCGGCCACACCGAGCGAGCGGGCGAACTCGGCGTCCATCTCGGGCAGGTGCCCCTCTTCGACCAGCTTGACTTTGAGTTCGAAGCCGGCGCTCTTGCCGGCTACGTCCTTGCCATGATAATCGGCGGGGAAAGTCAAATCGAACGTCTTGTTCCCGCCGGCCGCAAGTCCGAGGGCGTTGGCTTCAAACTCAGGCAGCACCTGCTTCTCGCCCAGCACAAAGACAAAATCGCTGGCCTTGCCGCCGGTAAATTCGACGCCGTCGATCGTGCCCAAAAAATCCGCCGTCACGCGATCGCCCTCTGCTGCCGGCCGTTCCACCCGGTGGAAATGCTGGCGCTGTTTGCGCAGGATTGCCAGCGTCTTGTCGACATCGGCATCGCCCAGCGTGAGCGCGGGGCGCTCGATCCTGCTCTCGCCAATATCGCCCAGCACCACTTCCGGATAGATCTCGAATATGGCGCTAAACTCGATGCTCTTGGCATCGGCCTCGCCCGATTTGGGTTCGATGCGCGGAGAGCCGACCACATTGAGGTTCTGCTCGCGCACCGCATCGTTGAAAGCTTTCTGCACGGCGTCGCCGATAACCTCGGAGCGTACCTGCGGTCCATATTGCTGGGCGACGAGTTTCATCGGCACCTTGCCCGGACGAAAGCCCGCCATGCGCAGCTTGCGGGAGAGTTTTTTTAGACGCTCGTCGACCTGTTTCTCGATCTCCTCAACCGGAACCGCCATGTTCAGGCGGCGCTCCAGCCGGCTCAGATTTTCCAAACTTGTTTGCATCAAGTACCCTCAAAGTCCGTAACTAAACCGGGAAATCGAAAGGAGGCGCCCCCCTTTGCTTACCCACTTACCAAGCCCCACGGCATGGTGCGAAGGAAGGGACTCGAACCCCCATGCCCTAAGGCGCTGGAACCTAAATCCAGTGCGTCTACCAATTCCGCCACCTTCGCGCGGATGTAATTTTACGCGATTTCCCCATATACTGTCAGCCCAAACTTTAAGTAATTCCTCAAGAATTTCAAGCTAATGTCGGTAGGCCACTACGAGAATTTCCCGGTCGCCTCGGTGCTCCTGCCGGCCCCATTGCGCCATCCGGTCTCGGTCATCTACCGCTTTGCCCGCTCGGCGGACAATTTTGCCGACGAAGGCGATCTGGCGGCCGCCGCGCGACTGGCACAGTTGGATGGTTATCGTCAAGAACTCAGACGACTGGAGGCAGGCGCTGCGCCACAAAGGCCTCTTTTCGCCGAACTCGGGCAGATCGTGAACCGATACCGGTTGCCGCTGCCGCTGTTTCACGCCCTGCTCGATGCGTTTGCGCAAGACGTGGTCAAAGGCCGGTATGCCGATTTCGCCGACCTCATGGATTATTGCCGCCGCTCGGCCGACCCGGTCGGTCGCCTGCTGCTGCAATTGTTCGGCGCCGCGACCGAAGAAAACCTGAAGCTTTCGGATGCGATCTGCAGCAGCCTGCAACTGATCAACTTCTGGCAGGACGTGGAAGTCGACTGGCGCAAAGACCGAATTTATCTGCCGCAAGACGAAATGCTGCGTTTTGGCGTGACCGAGAGCCAGATTGCCAGCCGCGACACATCCGGCCAATGGCAAGACTTGATGCGGTTTCAGGTCGAGCGCGCGCGCGCGCTGATGAAATCGGGGGCGCCTTTGGGCAGCGTACTGCCAGGACGCATAGGCCTAGAGATCCGTACCATCGTCCAGGGCGGTCTGCGCATTCTGGAAAAAATAGACAAGGCCGAAGGCGACGTCTACCATCACCGACCAGTGTTGAGAGCTTACGACTGGCCCTTGCTGCTATTCAGGGCGTTGACAGACTGATGCCACGCTGCCGCTTTTTTCACCGCGGTCAATTGAGGCCCCCGATCCCGGAATGTCCGTGAACCCCGACGAATACTGTCAACACAAGGCCGCACAGAGTGGATCGAGCTTCTACTACTCCTTCCTGTTCCTGTCACCGGAACGCCGCCGCGCCATCACGGCGCTGTACGCCTTCTGCCGCGAGGTGGACGATATCGTCGATGAATGCACCGATACCGGCGTCGCGCAGGCCAAGCTTGCCTGGTGGCGGCAGGAACTTGTCCGGCTTTACGCCGGAGAGCCGCAACACCCGGTGGCGCGGGCGCTCGAGCCCGCGCTTCAGCCCTTCGGCATCAAGCACGAATATCTGGCCGAGATCATCTACGGCATGGAGATGGACCTGAGCCAGAACCGCTACCTCGATTTCGCCGCGCTGGAGCAGTACTGCCACCGCGTCGCCGGCGTGGTGGGCTTGCTGGCGGCCTCCATCTTCGGCTACCGCGACGAGAAGACGCTGGACTACGCACACGCCCTGGGTCTCGCTTTCCAGCTCACCAACATCATCCGCGACGTCGGCGAGGACGGCCGCAAGGGACGCATCTATTTGCCCATGAACGAACTGCGGCAATTCGAGGTCAGCGCGGCCGACGTCCTGCACGCGCGCCAGACCGAGAATTTCGCCCGCTTGATGGCGTTTCAGATCGAGCGCGCGGAGCGCTATTACGCCGCGGCCTTCGAAAAATTACCTGAAGTGGATCGCAAGGCGCAGCGGCCCGGCCTGATCATGGCGGCAATCTACCGCACGCTGCTCAGGGAAATCGAAGCCGACGGCTGCAGGGTACTCACCCAGCGCACGGCGTTGACCCCGGTGCGCAAGCTGTGGATTGCGTGGAAGACCTGGATGACGGCGTGAACGTCGCAATTATCGGCGCCGGCTGGGCCGGCCTGGCCGCTGCGGTCGCACTGGCACAGGCAAGGATTCCGGTCACGGTATTCGAAGCAGCACGGCATCTGGGCGGCCGCGCGCGCTCGGTCGAAATCCAAGGCATCGAACTCGACAACGGCCAGCACCTGCTCATCGGCGCTTACCGCGAAACCCTGCGCCTGATGCGCGCAGTCGGCGCCGATCCGGATCGGCTGCTGCTGCGAGCGCCGCTCGCCATCGAGTACCCAGGCAAGTTCAGCCTGCGCGCGCCGCGCCTTCCCGCGCCGCTGCATCTGGTCGCAGCCCTGCTGACTGCCGGCGGGCTCGCCTGGGGCGAGCGCATCGCCGCCATGCGTTTCATGGCGGCGATGCGCCGCAACGCTTATCGCATTGCCGCCGACATGCCGGTCAGCGAACTGCTCGCACTGCACCGCCAGAGCGGGACGCTCGCGCGCTATTTATGGGAGCCCTTGTGCGTGTCCACCCTCAACACCCCGGCCGCCTCGGCCTCGGCGCAGGTGTTCTTAAACGTGTTGCGCGATGGGTTGGACGGCGCGCGCGAGGCGAGCGATTTTCTCATCCCGCGCACCGATCTGGGCAGACTGTTCCCAGAGCCGGCAGCGGCGTTTGTGCGCGCCAACGGCGGCTCGGTGCGGCTGGGAACGCCGGTGCGAACGCTGGACCAGAGCGTGGACGGCTTCGTCCTGGACGCGAGTCCGGAGCGCTACACCCATGCCATCCTCGCCGTCGGGCCGCATCAAATCGACGCGTTGCTGGACCGGTTCCCCGTACTCGCGACTACACGCCAGAGCCTGGCAGCCTTCGCCTACGAGCCGATCTACACCTGCTATCTGCAGTATCCGCGGGAGGTGTCGATGCCTCGGGCCATGACCGGCTTCGATGGCGGCACGATTCAGTGGGTATTCGATCGCGGCAGGCTGAATGGCACGGCGGGGCTGCTCGCAGCGGTGATCAGCGCGCGCGGCGTCCATCAGAACGTTTCCCAGGACGTGGTGGCGAGCGCCATGCATCGCGAACTCACCGCATTTCTGCCCGGCCTGCCGCAGCCGCTGTGGTCGCGCGTGATCGCGGAAAAGCGCGCCACCTACTCCTGCCGTCCCGGCCTCGCGCGACCCGGCAATCAGACTGCCGTCGGCAATCTCTATCTGGCGGGGGATTACACCGCCTGCGACTACCCGGCCACGCTGGAGACGGCCGTCCGCAGCGGCGTGCTCGCCGCGAGCCTCGCGCGCCGGCGCTAGCGCAGGCGAGCGATCGCGTCTTCGACCCGGTCGCTCGCGATAATTTCCAGGCCGCTTATCGCCTGCCTGGGCACATTGGCCTTGGGGATGATCGCTTGGGTGAAACCGAGCTTGGCCGCCTCGCGCAGCCGCTCCTGCCCGCGCGGCGCGGGACGGATTTCGCCCGCCAGGCCCACTTCCCCGAACACCACCAGCTTCTGCGGCAGCGGCTTGGCGCGCAACGATGACACGATCGCGAGCAGCACGGCGAGATCGGCGGCGGGCTCGCTGATTTTCACCCCACCCACGGCATTGACGAACACGTCCTGGTCGAAACAGGCGATGCCCGCGTGCCGGTGCAGCACGGCGAGCAACATCGCCAGCCGGTTCTGCTCCAGCCCGACCGAAAGACGGCGCGGGTTGGGCGCATGCGCCGCATCCACCAGCGCCTGGATCTCGACCAGCAGAGGCCGCGTGCCTTCCTGCGTCACCAGCACGCAGGAACCCGGCACCTCGCCGTCGTGCTGCGACAGAAACAGCGCGGAAGGATTGGACACACCCTTCAGTCCCTTGTCGGTCATGGCGAACACGCCCAGTTCGTTCACCGCGCCGAAACGGTTCTTGAAGGCGCGGATCAGGCGGAAGCTCTGGTGCGTGTCGCCCTCGAAGTAAAGCACGGTGTCGACGATATGCTCCAGCACCCGTGGCCCGGCGAGCGCACCTTCCTTGGTCACGTGGCCGATGAAAACGATAGTCGTGCCGGTCTGCTTCGCCAGGCGCGTCAACTGCGCGGCACATTCCCGCACCTGGGCCACCGACCCCGGCGCCGAGGAAAGCGCTTCGGAATACAGCGTCTGAATGGAATCGATGACCACGATTTCCGGCTTCGCCGCGGCGAGAACCGACTGGATTTTTTCCAGATTGATTTCGGCCAGCAGTTCCAGCCCGCCGGAATCGAGTCCCAGGCGCGTAGCACGCAGTGCCACTTGCTCGGCCGATTCCTCGCCGCTGACGTAGATAGCCAGATGCTCCCTGCTCATGACGGCGAGTGCCTGCAGCAGCAGCGTCGACTTGCCGATGCCCGGATCACCACCGATCAGCACCACCTGCCCCGCCACCAGTCCGCCGCCCAGTACGCGGTCGAATTCGGCCACCCCGGTGGGCAGGCGCCGCGCTTCGCGCGCGCTCACCTCGGCCAGTTTCTGCAGTCTGGAGGCGCCCGCGGCGCTCTTGTAGCGGTGCGTCGACGCGGCCTCGGCTACGGTTTCGACCAAGGTGTTCCAAGCGGCGCAACTCGGACACTGGCCCTGCCATTTCGGCGCGCTGCCGCCGCACTCGGTGCAGGTGTAAATGGATTTGGATTTAGCCACGATTGGGTCCCGTCACGGTCTCAGACTTTAGGACTCGAACTCCGAGCGCGGCAAACCACATTGCCGGATGATCGATTGAAGCGTGCCGATCTTCAACTCGTCATGATCGGGCACCGGAACCGTGGTGCTGCCGGCAGACGTGCGACGTTGCATCACAATGTGGCTGCCGCGCTTTCTCACCTCCACGAAGCCGTGGCGCACGAGAATTCTGCAGACTTCCTTGCCGGAGAGAACGGCAAGTTTAGCCATGCACTGCTTCGAATCGGGTCACGTAGACTTCGCCGTGCTGCCGCTTTGCGATCTCCTGCGGGTCGGCGCATTCGATAAACAGCTCCACGGCTTCCTTCAGATTTGCGGTTGCCTGCTCGATGCTCTCGCCCTGGCTGGCGACGTCGAGTTCAGGGCAAAGCGCCACGTACATATCGCCTTCCTTTTCCACGATTGCGGTATAGCTGTGCATTGCCATGATGACCTCTATTTGAGATTGAACGGCAGCAGAATCGGCATCGTTGTTGTCCTTTCAGGGCCGAATCATACCCCGCTTTCAGACCTCCACGACCGGCACCCGCGCGGCCAATGCGCACAACAACTCATAGCTGACCGTGCCGGCGCTGGCGGCGACTTCGTCCGCCGGCAGCCCGTCGCCCCACAAGGTCACCGGACTGCCGATCCTGGCTTCCGGGATGGCACTCAAATCGGCGCAAAGCATGTCCATCGACACGCGACCCACCGTGGTGGTGCGCTTGCCCGCAACCACTATGGGCGTGCTCCTGTCGTTGAACCCGGGCGCATGGCGCGGATATCCGTCGGCATAGCCGCAGGCAACCACGCCGATGCGCATGGCTTGCTGCGCCGCGAAGGTACCGCCGTATCCGACCCGGTCGCCGGACTTGAGATCCTGAACGGCGATGATCTCGCTCGTCAGCGTCATCACCGGCTGCAATCCCAGCGCTTCTGCGCTCAAGTCGGCGAAGGGCGAGCAGCCATAGAGCATGATCCCCGGCCGCACCCGATCGGCATGGGTTTCGGGGTAACGCAGAACAGCCGCCGAGTTGGCAAGCGTCACCTCACCCTGCAGGCCGTGCGTCCATTCAACGAAGCGCGCGAGTTGCGCGGCGACGCCCGCGGGGCCGTCCGCGTCGGCAAAATGCGTCATCAGCGAGATCGCCGTAACCTTACCGCTCGCCTGCAGCCGCCCGTAGGCGGCGCGAACGCGGGATCCGGCGAACCCCAACCGGTTCATTCCCGTGTTGAGCTTGAGGCAGACCGCGATTTGCGACGACATACGGCTGCACTCCAGCATCAACACTTGCCCGAAATCGTGAACCCCTATTGTCAGCCCGTAGCGATCGACGACGGCGAGATCAGCCGGCTGGAAGATTCCCTGCAGCAGCAGGATGGGCTTGGCGACGCCCGCCTCGCGCAGGCGCACTGCCTCGTTCAGATCGAGCAAGGCATAGCCGTCCGCATCAGCGAGGGCTTGCGCGACACGCACCAGACCATGGCCATAGGCATCGGCTTTCACCACCGCCAAGATCTTGGACGCCGGCGCATGGCGGCGCGCGACGCCGAGGTTGTGTCTCAAGGCGGAAAGCTTGAAACTGGCGCGGATCGGGCGCGGCATTTATGTCGGCGGATGAGCGAAAAAGCGGATCAGCCCTCACCCCTTGCCGGTGCTCTTCAGCTTGCCCTTGGAGAACTCGACGAAGCTTGAGACCAGGCGCGAGCGAAACTTCTCCCTCGGATAGACGAGCGAGAGCGTGCGCGTGAGCTTGGGCGCGAGCGGCAGCGCCACCAGCACGCCGAGCTGCTTTTCCTTGGCCACGATCACCTTGGACATGATGGCAAAGCCCAAGCCGGTCTCGACCACGCCCTTGATCG
>Ga0082335_1007741_pt1 | contig 12735 bp, 10 predicted proteins | sample Subgrocontami58m_FD_72375 | JGI IMG/M metagenome (GOLD analysis project Ga0082335, IMG submission 72375) | Subsurface groundwater microbial communities from S. Glens Falls, New York, USA - GMW37 contaminated, 5.8 m (SPADES assembly) (version 2) ...
GTCCCCGGGCCGCCGCGTCGCCTTGGCGAGGAACCCGCAGGTCGGCTCGAACGGGTAGATGTCGAGCTTAGAGCCGAAGCCCCCGCCGATCGGCGGCTGGATGATGCGGATGCGCGCCGGGTCCATCGAAAGGATCTCGGCGAATTCGCGCTTGTGCAGGAACGGCACCTGGGTATTCGAGTACAGCAGCAGGTTGCCGCCCGCATCGAACTCCGCGATGACCCCGGATACGCCCATGCAGCAGTGGGTGACGTAGTGGAGCTTGAAGGTGTCCTCGATGACCACGTCGGAGGCGGCCTCGCCCGCGGCGACGTCGCCCTGCTCGTAGGCGAAGCTCATCGCGATGTTGTCCGGCTTGCCCGCGTAGGCGACCGGCGCGCCCGGCTTGAGGCTGTCGCGCGCCTCGCCGCCGTGCGGTTCGGGGTGGACGAGCGGCGCGCCCGGCTTGAGCGAGTCGCGCGGATCCGAGAGCACCGGCAGGTCCTCGTATTCCACTTCGATCAGCGCGAGCGCGGCCTCGGCGATCTCGACGGTGTCGGCGGCGACCGCGGCAATCTCGTCGCGGGGGCTGCGCACCCGGTCGGTCTTGAGCGGCAGGTGGTCCTTGCCTACGCCGATCGGCCGCTGGTAAGGGACGTCTGCCGCGGTGATCACCGCGTGCACCCCTGGCAGTGCTTTCGCCTTGCTGGTGTCGATGCGCTTGATCAGCGCGTGCACCCGCGCCGAGCGCAGGATCTTGGCGTGCAACTGGCCCGGCACCTCGAGGTCGTGGACATAGCGCGTCTTGCCGCCCGCCTTCTCCGGCGCGTCGAGCTTCTTGATGCGCTTGCCGATCAGCGTGCCCTTCTCGATGACGGCGCCCATGTCAGGCCTCCTTTCCGGCTGATGTCGACGCCGCAGCGATGGCATCGACGATCTTGACGTACCCCGTGCAGCGGCACAGGTTGCCCTCGATGCCGCGCTGGATCTCGGCGCGGCTCGCGCCCGGGTTCTTGCCGAGCAGGTGCGTCGCCTGCACGACCAGGCCCGGGGAGCAGAAGCCGCACTGCACCGCCCCGGAGTTGACGAAGGCCTGCTCGACCTGTGCGCCGACCGCGTTCTCCGCCAGCCCCTCGATCGTGGTGACCTGCCTGCCGTCGCAGTCCACGGCGAACAGCAGGCAGGAATTGAGCGACAGGCCGTCGACCAGAATGGTGCACGCGCCGCACTCGCCCTCGCCACAGCCGTACTTCGTTCCGGTGAGGCCGAGCACGGTGCGGATCATCTCGAGCGCGCTCATTGCGACGGGGACCGACGCAGTGGTCGGCACGCCGTTCAGCGTGAAGCTAATTTCCTGATGCAGCGACATCTTCGAGCATCCTTCGGGTCATGTTGTGGACGAGTTCCTTGCGGTACCAGGCCGAGGCGCGCACGTCGGAGATCGGCCTCACTTCCTCGCGCGCGGCGTAGGCGGCGGCATCGATCGCGGCTTCGTCGAGCGCCCTGCCCTCCAGGACCGCCTCGGTGTTCGGCGCCCTCACCGGCGTGGGCGCCACCGCGCCGAAGGCGACGCGCACGCCCGTGAACCTGCCCGCGTCGCGCACCCCGCCGATGCCGATCGAGATCGTCGAGATGTCGAGCGCCGGGCGCGTGCCGAACTTGAAGAACCGCGCCGTGAAGCCCGGCTTGGGCACCGGCATCCATACCGCGGCGACCAGCTCCTGCGGCTCGCGGCGGGTGCGCCCCGGCCCGACGAAGAATTCGCGCAGCGGCATGCGCCGCCGGGTGATGGCCCCGTTGGGCTTTGAGGCGAGCTCCACCTCGGCGTCGAGCACCAGCAGCGGCACCAGCATGTCGCCCGCCGGAGAGGCGTTGCAGATGTTTCCGCCCAGCGTGGCGACGTTGCGCAACTGGTCGGAAGCGAAATGGTCGGCCGCCTCGGCGAGCACCGGGATGCGCTCGAGCACGAGCGGGTCGGTGAGCAGTTCCGTGACCGTGGCGAGCGCGCCGATGCGGATCGCGCCGTCCACCGCCCCGATGCCGCGCAGCTCGGCGATGCGCCGGATGTTCAAGAGCGTGCCCTGGAACTTCACCTTGCCCGACTGGCTCTGCGGCATCAGGTCGGTGCCGCCGGCGAGTATGGTCGCCCCGCCCTGCGAGAGGATCGCAGCCGCCTCGTCCAGCGTCTGCGGCGCGAAATAGCGTTCGATGGTCATCGATATACTCTCGGTTCCATTACGGGAAACCCATCTCAGGTGTCATTCCGAGGGCGCAGCCCGAGGAGTCTGCTGTTGCGTTGGATCGAAAAAGCAGATCCCTCGTTCCACTCGGGATGACATGAAATTGGCATCGAAGTCACGACCTCAAAACCGGATCGGTTCGCGGTAGCGGCCGTAGACGCCCGCCAGCTCCTGCGTGATCTCGCCCACGGTCGCGTAGGCCTTCACCGCCTCCATGATCGCCGGCATGACGTTCGCGCCGGTGCGCGCGTCCTCGCCCACGCGCGCGAGCGCCGCTTCCGCCCGCGCCGCGTCGCGCTCGGCGCGCACGCGGTTCAGGCTCTCGACCTGCATGCGCGTGTCTTCCTCGCTGTAGGGATGCATCTTCACTTCGTGCTCTTCCTCGTCCTCGCTGCGGTAGCGGTTCACGCCCACCTTGGGGAAAGCGCCGGACTCGATGTCCCGCTGCATGCGGTAGGCCTGCGCCGACACCTGCGACTGGATCGCACCCTCGGCGACGAGCTTGACGATGCCGCCCTGCCGGTCGACCTCGGCCATCACCTCCTCCATCCTGCGCCGCATGTCGTTGGTGAGCGTCTCGACATAGTAGGAGCCGGCGAGCGGATCGACGGTGTCGGCAAGGCCCATCTCCTCGGTCAGGAGCTGCATCGTGCGCAGCGAGATGCGCTGCGCGTATTCGCTGGGGATCGTGTAGGCCTCGTCGTAGCAGCACAGCGCCATGGTCTGCGCGCCGGCGAGCGCGCTGATCAGCGCGTAGTAGGCGCCGCGCACGATGTTCACCTCGGGCTGCTCGAAGGTGAGCCCGCCGCCGCCGCCGCCGGCGATCATGCGCATCCACATCGAGCCGGGGCTCTTCGCGCCGTACTGCTCGCGCATGATCTTCGCCCACAGGCCGCGCGCCGCGCGGAACTTGCATACCTGCTCGAAGATGTTGCCGAAGATGTTGAAGTTGAACGACAGGCGCCCGGCGAACTCGTCGATGTCCAGGCCCCGCGCGAGCACTTCGTCGGCGTAGGCCTTGGCGATGCAGAACGCGTAGGCCATTTCCTGCGCCGGGTTCGCGCCCGATTCGCGGATGTGGTAGCCGCACACCGAGACCGGGCTGTACTTGGGCGCTTCCTTGGCGCAGAACTCGATCGTGTCGCCGACGAGCTTGATCGAGGGCTCGACCGGGTAGATCCAGGTGCCGCGGCCGATGAACTCCTTCAGGATGTCGTTCTGCGCCGTGCCGCGCAGCTTCTTCGGGTCGTAGCCGCGCTTCTCGCCCATGGCGAGGAACATCGCGATCAACTGCGGCGCCGCGCCGTTGATCGTGAGCGACACCGTGATCTTGTCCAGGTTGATGCCGTCGAAGGCGATCTCGAAGTCGCGCAGGCTGTCCACCGCCATGCCGACGCGCCCGACCTCGCCCCAGGCGAGCGGTTCGTCGGAATCCAGCCCGATCTGCGTGGGCAGGTCGAAGGCGACGTTCAGTCCCGTCTGGCCGTTCGCGATCAGGTACTTGAAGCGCTGGTTGGTCTGCACCGGGTTGCCGAAGCCGGTGTACTGGCGCATCGTGAAGGGACGGTGCCGGTACATGAGCGGATGGATGCCGCGCACGAACGGGTACTCGCCCGGCTTGCCGATGAAGCCGAAGCCGCCGCTCGCCTCGACGTCCTCGGCCGTGTACAGCGGCTTGATCTCGATGCCGGACTCGTTCACCACCTGTCCCGATTTGAGCCTGTCGTTCATGCGACGTTCTCCCGGATGAACCCGACGATGTCGTCCAGCTTCGACCCCGTGGGGAAGACTCCCTTGAACCCGAGCGCGCGCAGCGCGTCGTGGTCCTGCCTGGGCAGGTTGCCGCCGATGACCCACAACTTGTCCGTGAGCCCCGCCTCCTCGAGCAGCGGCTTCAGCCGCTGGCAGAAGGGCAGGTGCGAGCCGGCCATGGAGGAGAGCGCGATCACGTCGACGTCCTCCTCGAGCGCGATGCGCGCGACGGCCTCCGGGGGCTGGCGCAGCCCCGTGTAGATCACCTCGAAGCCCGCGTCCATCAGCGCGCGCACCACCACCTTCGCGCCGACGTCGTGGCCGTCCAGGCCCGGCTTGGCGACGACGATCCTGATCCTGCGCTGTGCGTTCATGCGGACAATTCCTTCGCAATGATGAGTCTCAGGATTTCGCTGGTGCCGCCGCCGATCAGCGTGAAGCGGATATCGCGCAGGTAGCGCTGCACCGGGTATTCCATGGCGAAGCCGTACGAGGCGAGCACGCGCGCGGCCTGGTCGCAGATGCGGGCGCCCGCCTCGGTGGCGAAGAACTTGGCCATCGCGGCCTCCTTGTGATGCGGCCTGCCCGCGTCCTTGAGCCACGCGGCGTACATCACGAGGTGGGTCGCCGCTTCCAGCTCGGTCGCCATCTCCGCGAGCTTGAACTGGATCGCCTGGTAGCGGTCGATCGGCTTGCCGAACTGCTTGCGCTCGCCCGCGTAGCGCTGCGCCTCGGCGAGCGCGGCGCGACCGACGCCCAGCGCCATCGCGCCGGTGATGATGCGGATCTCGGCAAGCAGCTTGCGCAGGTGCTGCTCGCCGTCGCCCTCCTCCTTCGACAGGCGGTGGCTGTCCGGAACGAAGCAGTCCTGGAAGGCGACTTCCGAGGTGGGCAGCGCCCAGACGCCCATCTTGTGGATCGGCCGTCCCACCGTGAGCCCGGGCGCGCCGCGCTCGACGAGGAAGATCGTCAGCTTCTTCTCGGCGCCCGCGCGGGCGAACACGGTGAAGAAGTCCGCCACCGGCGCGGAGGTGACCCAGGTCTTCTGCCCCGAAAGGAGGTACCCGCCATCGACCTTCTTCGCGCTCGTGGCGATCGAGTCGAGGTCGCTGCCCGCGTTGGGCTCGGTCATGCAGATTGCGCCGATCTTCTCGCCGCGCAGCGCCGGCCGGAAAAGCCGCTCGACGATGTCCGCGCTGCCCAGCATGTGCAGGAACTTCGTTCCCATCAGAGACTGCATCGCGGCGGCGCCGGCGAGCGAGAGCGAGCCGCGCGCGACTTCGGCCAGCGCGACGCAGAAGGTCACCAGGTCCAGGCCCGTGCCGCCGTCGGCCTCCGGATAGCGGATGCCGAAGAAGCCGAGATCGGCGAGCTGGCCGAACAATTCGCGCGGGAAGGCGTGCGCCTCGTCGAGCGCCGCCGCCTGCGGCGCGATGCGCTCGTCGCAGAAACGCGCGAAAGCGTCGCGTATGGCCTTCTGGTCTTCGGTGAGTTCGAAATCCATGCTCGAAATCCGATGCTGTGCTATTTCCCGGAGAACCGCGAGAGCAGGATACGCCTGGCTTCCTGCATGTGCTCGCGCATCACTTGCGCGGCCGCGTCCGCGTTCGCCGCCGCGAGCGCCGCCACCAGGCGCTTGAGGCGCTTCGTCACGCCCGTGCGCACGACCGGGTCGTTCAGCGTGGACAGGCGCAGGTAGCGCGCGTGGTCGGCGTACAGCTCGATGGCGTGCGCCAGGCGCCGGTTGGGAACGAGATCCATCCAGGCGGTGCGAAACCGGTAGTTGGCCTCCATGAACGCGGCGTCCTCGGCCGCCTCGTGCGCCGCGGCCATGTCCTCGAGCGCGCGCCTGAGCGGCGCGAGCCGCGCCCGGTCGTGCGCGGCCATCGCGACGAGCCGGATCGCCTCGGGCTCGAGCAGCAGCCGCAGCGCGTAGATGTCCTCGACGTCCGCGGCCGAGAGCTCGGGGCCGGCGAAGGTGCGCCCGTCGGCGATCACCAGGCCCTCGCTCGCCAGCCGCGCGAGCGCCTCGCGCACGGGCGTGCGCGACACGCCAAGCTGCGCCGCCAGCGCCGCCTCCTGCAGCGGCACGCCGCGCGCGATGCGGCCGGTCCGCAGGTTCTCCCGCAGCGCCGCGTAGACGCGCTCCCCGAGCGGTTCGGGCCGCTCCAACGCTTCGAGCTTGGCTGTCATGTCGGCCTTGGACACCGCACCGCATCCGGTGCGGTTCTGGCAAATGTATACCAAATACCGTACACTTTATCTCGCCTGCCGGCGCCGGTCAACAGCAAGCGGGCCGTTCCGGGCTGCAGTGAATGGAGAGACAGCATGCGTATCGGCATCGACGTCGGGGGCACCTTCACGGACTTCGTGCTGCTCGACGACGCCACCGGCGAAACCCTCACCCACAAGTGCCTCACCACGCCGCGCGACCCCTCGGACGCCATCGAGGAAGGCATCCGGGGCCTCGAGCGCCAGTCGCCGGACTGCCTGTCGCGCTTGGAGGAAATCATCCACGGCACCACGCTGGTCATCAACGCCATCATCGAGCGCAAGGGCGCGCGCACGGGCCTCGTGACCACGCGCGGGTTTCGCGACGTGCTCGAGCTCGGGCGCGAGATCCGCTATGCGGCCTACGACGCGTTCGCCCAGATGCCCGAGCCGCTGGTGCCGCGCGAGCGCCGCCTGGAAGTGGACGAGCGCCTGCGCGCCGACGGCAGCGTGCTCGCGCCGCTGGACGAGGCGCAGGCGCGCGCCGTGCTCGGCGCGCTCGCCGCAATGCGGGCCGAGTCGGTGGCGGTGTGCCTGCTCAACTCGTTCGAGAACCCGGTCCACGAGCTCGCCCTGAAACGCCTGATCGCGCAGGAGCTGCCCGGCGCCTCGGTGTCGATCTCCTACGAAGTGCTGCCGCAGATCCGCGAATACGAGCGCACCAGCACCACGGTCACCAACGCCTACGTCAAGCCGCTCACCGAGCGCTACCTGCGGCGGCTCGAGGAACGCCTCGCAGCAATGGGATTCCGCGGGCGCCTGTTCATCATGCTCTCGTCGGGCGGGGTCACCTCGGCCGAGACGGCCGCCGAATTCCCGGTGCGCATCATCGAGTCCGGGCCCACCGCGGCGGTCATTGCCGGCCAGTACTTCAGCCGGCTATTCGACCTGCCCGAGATGTTCTGCTTCGACATGGGCGGCACCACGGCGAAGTCCTGCCTGATCCAGGGCGGCATTGCAGGCGTAGTGCCGACCTTCGAGGTCGGCCGCGTGCAGCGCTTCCAGAAAGGCAGCGGCCTCACGATCCAGGTCCCGGTGGTGGACCTGATGGAGATCGGCGCGGGCGGCGGCTCGATCGCGCGCCGCAGCCGCCTCGGCACGCTGCAGGTCGGCCCGGAGAGCGCCGGCGCCGAACCGGGCCCGATCTGCTACGGCCGCGGGGGCACCGAGCCCACGGTCACCGACGCGGACCTGCTGCTCGGCTATCTCGACGCGAATTACTTCCTGGGCGGCACCATGCGCCTCGATGTCGATGCCGCGCGGCGCGGCATCGAGGAGCACGTCGCCAAGCCGCTCGGCGTCTCGTTCATCCAGGCCGTGTGGGGCATCCACGACCTCATCAACGAGACCATGGCCGCGGCCGCGAAGACCCACATCGCCGAGCGCGGCGGCAACCCGAAGGTGGTCACGGTGGCCGCGTTCGGCGGCGCCGGGCCCGTGCACGCCTACGGCCTCGCGCGCAAGCTCGGCGCGCCGCGGCTCATCGTGCCGCCGAACGCGGGCGTGGGCTCCGCGCTCGGGTTCTTCACCGCGCCGCGCGCCTTCGACCTCGTGCGCAGCCACAAGACGCCGCTGCTGACGGCCGACTACGCGCAGATCGAGGCGCTCTACCGCGAGCTGGAGGCCGAGGGCGAGCGCACGCTGCGGCGCGCCGGCGCCGGGGGACAGATCGAATTCACGCGCTCGGTCGACGCGCGCTTCATCGGCCAGGGATCGGAGACCAACCTGCCCGTGCCCGAGCGCGATTTCACGGGCATCGCCCCGGCGACGCTGCGCGCGCGCTTCGACGACATCTACAAGGGCCTGTACGGGCGCACCTATCCCGAATCGCCGGTGGAGTTCGTGAACTTCTGCGTGCGCGCGAGCCTGCCGGTGCAGTTGCTCTCGCTGCCCAAGCTCCCCGGCAAGGGCCGCCGCCGCGTCGCCGACGCGGTCAAGGGCGAGCGCAAGGCCTTCTCGGGGATCTCGCGCGACTTTATCCCCCACACCGTGTACGACCGGTACAAGCTGTTTCCCGGCGCGAGCCTCTCGGGTCCGGCGATCGTCGAGGAGCGCGAATCCACGGTGATCATCGGCGAGGATGCCAAGGCCGGCGTGGACGAATACGGCTTTCTCTGGATCGAGTTTGCGCGGCAGGAGAACCCCCATGGCTGAGAGATTCGACCCCGTCACGCTGGAAATCCTCTGGCGGCGCCTCGTATCGATCGTCGACGAGGCCGACGCGGCCGTGGCGCGCACCGCGTTCTCCAGCCTGCTGCGCGACGCGCACGATTACACCTGCATGTTCACCGACCGCACCGGGCGCGAGCTCGCGCAGGGCACACTCGCGACGCCCGGCCAGTCCGGCGCCATGGCGCTGGGCATCAGAAACCTCGTGCGCGCCCTGCCCGAGGGGTCGCTGCGGCCGGGCGACGTGTACATCACCAACGACCCGTGGGCGCTCGCCGGGCACCTGAACGACGTCTGCGTGCTGAGCCCGATCTTCCATCGCGGGCGCCTCGCGGCGTTTACCGCCTGCATCCTGCACCACGCGGACATCGGCGGGCGCGTCGCCTCGGACAATCACGACGTGTTCGAGGAAGGGATCTTCATTCCGCTGGTGAAGCTCTACGACGGCGGGCAGATCAACCAGGGCGTGCTCGACATGATTCGCGCCAACGTGCGCACGCCCGAGCAGGTGAACGGCGACATCCGCTCGCAGATCGCCGCAAACCACGTCTGCGCCGAGCAGATCGTGCGCATGCTGCAGGAATACGGCCTCGAGGGCCTGGACGACCTCGCCGACGAGATCATCGAGCGCAGCGAAGCGAGCCTGCGCGCGGCGATCGCCAGGGTGCCGCGCGGCACCTACCGCGCCGAGGCCGCGATCGAGCAGGTGCAGGGCCAGCCCGACGTCGTCATCAAGTGCGCGGTCACGATCGAGGGCAGCGACATACTCGTCGACCTCTCAGGGTCTTCGCCGCAGGTGGATTGGGGCGGCAACGTCGTCTACAACTTCACCTACGCCTACGTGCACATGGCGGTGAAGAGCATCTTCGACCCGGACATTCCGAACAACGACGGCGCGGCCGCGCCGATCCGGCTGATCGCGCCCGAGGGCACGGTGGTCAACTGCCGCTTCCCGGCGGCGGTCGCCGCGCGCATGCAGATCGGCCACTTCCTCACCGAGGTCATCTATCGCGCGCTCGCCGAGGCGCTGCCCGAGCGCGTCATCGCCGGCAGCGGCGGCACGCCCGCGACGATGCAGGTGTTCTACGGCCGGCGGGGCAGCGGCGAAAATTTCCACACGGTGCTGATCCGCGGCGGAGGCCTGGGCGCGGGCGCGTCGCGCGACGGCGAGGGCAGCTTCATCTTTCCGGCCAACGGCGCCAACACGCCGGTGGAGATTCTCGAGAGCGACACGCCGCTGCTCGTGAAGGAGCGCGCGCTGATCCCCGACTCCGGCGGCGCCGGCAGGCAGCGCGGCGCGCTCGGGCGCCGCGAAACCTTCCAGGTGCCCGACGACGCCTACGCGCCGAGCGGTCCGGTGACCCTCGCCATGCAGTCGGGACGCTTCCGCATTGCGCCCGACGGCCTGTTCGGCGGCAAGCCCGGCGCCAAGGCGCAGTTCCTCGTGAACGGCGAGCCCGGCAATCCCTACGGCCTCACGCGCCTGCGCGCGGGCGACACGGTGGTCATGGACGCGGCGGGCGGCGGGGGCTACGGCGATCCCGGCGAACGGCATCCGGATGCGCTAGAGCGAGACATCGCGGACGGACGCGTGAGCGAAGCGAACGCGCTGCGGGACTATGGACCGCGATCCTCGAAGGGACGATGAATCCCCGTCAGCGGCGATAGCCTATCCCCAACAGCAGCAGATCGGTATCGCGGTCGTAGTGGGAGTTGATGCGATTCCAGGAAAAGCGCACGGCCCAGTGGTCGCCGAACCGGTACGACGCCGTCGCGGTGAACATCAACGAGACCCTGGCGGTGGCGTCTTCGCCCGGCGCGGGGGCGCGATACCGGTCGATCGCCACGTAGGGACCGTAGCCGATCCCCAGCGTGAGGCGATCGCTGGCGAGAACCTCGCGCACCGCCCAGAGCTGCGCCGTCACGCCTTTGCGACGGATCAGCCTGGCATCGCCCTCGTTGATGAAGCCGAGCGTCCCGTCGATGAAGCGGGCCAGGCCGTGGCGGTACTCGAAGGCGCTCGCCACGCCCTGCTCCGATTCGAAGCTGTTGACGATCGTGCGGCCGGCAAACAGCGTGAACTCATCGCTCGTCGTCTTGTTCCACTGGTACGGCGGGGACTTGATCGGACCGCGTTCGTCCACCGGCTCCAACTGGTAGCCGACGCCGAGCATCAGCGAACGGGTGTCGATACTGTTGTGGGCGAGAACGCGGTTGGCGCGCAATTGCAGGAACCAGGGCCTGCCGGTGTAATAGGTCGCGGCGAGACTGCTTACCGTCCCCCATCCATGAATGTTCGCGTAGCCGCCGCCGGCGGACGATACGCTGGTGTCGAAATAGCGGTACGGTCCGATGCCGAAGGCGAGCGACAGGCGGCGATCGAGCAGGTTGGCGCGCCCCCAGAGCTGAAACGCCTGTCCATCGCGATGGTGCCCGGGAACGTGTCCTTCGTTCAACCACGAGAAGCTGCCCGCGAAGTACTCGCCCAGGCCCTGTTGATACTCGAAGGCCCACGCGGGCGCTCTTTCGGTCGTCCCGGATTCCTGCAAGCCTCCAACGAACAGCGTCATTTCCTGCGCATGCGCCGCGCATGCAAGGGCCAATCCGAGTGCCAGGAGGATTCGTCGCATGGTGTTTCCTCTCCAATGGAATGCGCCTCCCGCCAATATCCTACCTGCATCGCAATCCAGCTGTCAGCCGCGTGAACGGCCGTTCATTTTCGAGCATGTATTGACCCAAATCACAAACGCGGGCCCTTCGCATGCTTACAATCGGTGCTGCAATATAGTGCTAACATATTGTCTTTGCTGCACTATATTGCATGTCCCGGCCCCGCTTCACCACCCTGTAACGCAGAGCCTTGTGCAGCAAGGTAGGGCCGATTAGTGCTTGCTCAGTTTTCCTGTGGAGGACCACCGAGATGGGACAAGTGATCGCCTTCCGTCCGGCGCCCGCGCCGAGCACACCACCTTCTCCGGCGCTGTACCGCTGCACTCGCTGCGGCGCCGATCTTTGGAATATCCTTGCCGATGGCAGCATCCGATGCGCCGATTGCGAACAGGAGTGCCCCTTTCGCCTCGCCGACAGGAACGCGCGGCAGATGAACGAGGATGATTGATTCGAGGCGATGCCCGGCGGCTCGCCCGGCATCTGCGTCACGGCCACCTGAAGCAGCGCGCGATTCTCGCACCCGACTTCCGAACATCCACTGAACCGAACCAAACCGATGGAGATGAAAGATGAATGACCTGAGCTGGCTGCCGCGCGAAAACGACCTCAAAGACCATTCGCTGTTCGACGAACGCTTCTTCGGCGAACAGGCGCCGAGCGTCAAGTACGAGAAGCGTCCCATCGTCGACGAGAAGGGCAAGCCCGTGGAGGGCCTGTACTCGGCGTGGATCTGGCTGAACAACGCAGCCCAGTACAACTCCTACACGACCGGCATGGCGAAGGCCATCATCGCGGGCTTCCAGAAGGCCTCGAGCGACCGCAGCGTGGTCGTGGCGGTGTTCACCGCGGTCGGCGACAAGGCGTTCTGCTCCGGCGGCAACACGGTCGAATACGCTTCCTACTACGCCGGCCGGCCCAACGAATACGGCGAGTACATGGACCTGTTCAACGGCATGGTCGACGGCATCCTGAACTGCAAGAAGCCCGTCATCTGCCGCGTGAACGGCATGCGCGTCGGCGGCGGCCAGGAGCTGGGCATGGCGGCCGACCTCGCCGTGAGCTCCGACCTTGCGATCTACGGCCAGGCGGGCCCGCGGCACGGCTCCTCGCCCGACGGCGGCGCAACCGACTTCCTGCCCTGGTACCTGGGCATCGAGGACGCGATGTACAACTGCATCTCCTGCGAACCCTGGAGCGCCTACAAGATGAAGATGAAGGGCCTCATCTCCAAGGTCGTTCCGGTGCTCAAGAAGGACGGCAAGTGGGTGCGCAACCCGCTGGTGCGCACCGACGCGTACATCGAGGACGGCGAGATCGTCTATGGCGAGTCGGTCGCGGGCGAAGCGCTGAAGAAGGGCAAGGAGTTGATCGCGCAGTGCACGACCGACTTCGAGCTGCTCGACGCGGAAGTGAACCGCCTGATCTGGAAGTTCACCAATATGTTCCCGCATTGCCTGATGAAGGCGATCGACGGCGTGCGCTCGAAGAAGCGCTACTTCTGGGACCAGGCGAAGCTGCCAAACCGCCACTGGCTCGCCGCCAACATGAACTTCGAGGCGCCGATGGGCTTCTCGGCGTTCTCGACCAAGAAGCTGACCGGCGAGGACGTGATCGACTTCGTCAAGTACCACCAGCTTCAGGCCCAGGGCGCGCG
>Ga0082335_1007742_pt1 | contig 12733 bp, 12 predicted proteins | sample Subgrocontami58m_FD_72375 | JGI IMG/M metagenome (GOLD analysis project Ga0082335, IMG submission 72375) | Subsurface groundwater microbial communities from S. Glens Falls, New York, USA - GMW37 contaminated, 5.8 m (SPADES assembly) (version 2) ...
CGCGCGTGTCCGCCCCTCCGACGAGCACCCGGCCGCCGGTCGGGTCGTAGAAGCGCGGCAGCAGGTTGAGCAGCGTCGTCTTGCCCGAGCCGGTCGGACCGCAGACGGCGACGATCTCGCCCGGCTCCACTTCGAGATCGAGCCCGGACAGCACCTCGCCCCCCTCGCCGTACGAGAAGCGGACGGCCTCGAAGCGCACGGGCAGCGGCCCCGCGGGGAGGCGCACCGGCCGTTCCGACTCGGGCAGCGACTCGATCCCGTCGAGCCAGGCGAAGCTCCGGCCGGCCGACGCGACCGCGCGCTGGCCGAGGTTGACGATCCAGCCGAGCGCCTCGAGCGGCCACACGAGCTGGAGCAGCAGCGTGATGAAGAGCATGAACTCGCCGATCGTCAGCCGGCCGTCCATCACATCGCGCCCGCCGAAGAAGAGGACGGCCGCGATCCCGAGCGTCGGCAGGAACAGCAGACCGGGCAGGAACCGCGCCTCGACCGACGCCTGGCGCATCGCCTCGTGCCGCACGGCCTCCGCGCGCCCGCCGAAGCGGGCGCGCACGTCGTCCTCGCGCCCGAACGCCTGCACCATCTCGATTCCGACGACGGCCTCGTCCGAGGCCTCCGTCAGCTCGGCCTTCCGCTCCTGCACCCTGCGGGAGATCGGGAAGACCCGGTGCGCGAAGAACCACGTCAGCAGGGCGATCGGCGGCATCGCGAGCGCCGACCAGAGCGCGAGCCGGGCGTTCACCGTGACGAGCACGATCCCGGCTCCGACGAGCATCATCGCGCTCTGGATCCCCTGGACGACGCCCCAGCCGATGAAGTAGCGCACCGGGTAGATGTCGTTCGTCGCCCGTGAGATCACCTCGCCGGTCGCATGACGGTCGTAGAACGCGCGCGGGTAGCGCAGGTACGCCTCGTAGAGCAGCCCGCGCAGGCGCGCCTCGACGGCGATGCCGACGCGGGCGGTCAGGTAGCGCCGGGTGAAGTTGACGCCGAAGCGGACCGCGGCGACCACGAGGATCGCCACGAGGTAGGGGACGAGCCGCTCGCGGTGCTCGCCCTTGATCGCGTCGTCGATCAGGTACCGGACGAGGATCGGGATGGCGAGCGACAGGCCGGTGAAGGCGAGTGCGCAGGCGAGCCCGATCGCGGCCTGGCGCCACTGCTCCCGCCAGAGGGCGGCGAGGCGGCGCAGGGTCGGCCGGGTGGGCAGGTCGGGCGGGTCTACGTGACTCGGCGGTGCGGGGACGGTCGGGCTCCTCGGGTCGGGGCGCGGGTCACGCGCCGGGGGACGAGGCGGATGTCTGCGGCGCGCCTAGCGCTGCCGCGCCGGGACGCCGGAGGTCGCCTGGCTCACGCCGTTCGTCGTCGTGGTCGATCGCATCGCGTCCTCCTTTTCAGCGTCGCGGGCCGGAAAGCGAGACGATACCAGCGCACTCGGACGGGAGCGCCTGCGTCGTTTCGATGTCACAATCGCCAAGAAAGATGTCTTGACAGACGCTAGAATGATGTCATAATGATGTCATGCAGATGGCACCGCACGTCCAGTCGATCCAGTCCGATCTCGCCGCCGCGGCCTCGCTCGGCGACGACGCGATCGCCGAAGCCGGCCGCAGGCTGAGCGAGGCCGTCGAGTCGTCGCTTCAGCTGCGCTTGCTCGACCTGCTCAACCAGGTCGCCGCCGAGATCTCCTCCCAGCTCCCTTCCGGCCACATCGAGCTCAGGCTCGCCGGCCGCGACCCGGAGCTCGTGTTCGTCGAGGAGCAGCAGGCGGAGCCGGCGACCCAGGCGGGGGCGAGCGATGATGGCCTCACCGCCCGGATCACACTCCGCCTGCCCGAGAGCCTGAAGGTGAGCGTCGAGCTCGCCGCAGGCAGCGAGGGCGTTTCCACCAACTCGTGGCTCGTTCGCGCGATCGCGCGGGCACTCGAGTCGCGAGGCCCTGCCCGCGGTCATTCCACCAACCGCCTTCAAGGCTGGGCCCAGAGCTGAAAGGAGCCCCGATGGCCCTCTACCCGTCCCCCTTCGGCTACGTCGATCTTCCGGAGCCCGATCCGACCCGCCCGTCGCCCCGGCCGCGCCCGTCCGAGGTCCGCCGGCCGAAGCCGCGGCCTCTCGGCCGCGACCGCGCCTGAGAGAGGAGCACGCAGTGCCCACCTACGATACCCCCGGCCACGTCTGCCTGAAGCTGCGCACGGCAGGCGGTGTGGTCGAGCTCGAGAGCGTCGATTCCACACAGACCCAGGTCGAGCTCGAGCCACTGCGCGACGACGAGGTCACGCTCGAGGCGATCCGCGAGGCGTCGGTCGGGGTCCGCCCCACCGGCGCCGGGCACGAGGTCTACGTCGAGCTGCCGAAGCGGCGTGGCTTCCTCGGCCGGGGCCCCAAGCTGGCGATTCGCATCCGCTGCCCACAGGGAGCCGATGTGGACTGCGGGTCCAGCTCGGCCGACCTGTCTGCGACGGGCAGCTTTGGCGCCGTTGCCATGAAGACCGCCTCCGGCGACGTGGCCGTGGACGAGTGCGGCGAGCTCCAGGTCGCCTCCGCGAGCGGCGACGTCCACGCGCGCCACGTCCGGGGACGCGCGGTTCTCAACACCGCGTCGGGCGACGTCCGGGTCGAGACCGCCGCCGGGCCCGTCTCGGCGAATGCCGTCTCCGGCGACGTCCACCTCGGCGAGGCTCGCGACTCCGTCGCGGTCACGACCGTCTCGGGCGACCAGACGCTCGAGGCGGTCTCGGGGAGCGACGTGCGCCTCCAGTCTGTCTCCGGCGACGTGCTCGTCGGCGTCGCGCCGGGGCTCCGGGTGTGGATCGACGCCGCCTCGATCTCCGGCTCGATGAGCTCCGACCTCGCGATGGGCGAGTCCGAGCCGCCCGTCGGCGGGCCGTCGGTCGAGATCCGGGCCAAGACGGTGAGCGGCGACGTCAGGGTCTCGCGCTCGACCCGCGCCGCCGGCCTCGCCGGCGCGTGACGCTACTCATCGGCGAGCTGTTCGGCGAGCATCGCACAGGCGAAGGCCTGCCAGGCCAGGTCCGCGTCGGCGAGCAGCGCACGCGCCGCTCCGCCGACGGTGGGCAGGCCCTCCGCGCCGTCACGCACCGCGGCGAGCCCGTCCGCGAGTGCGGCCCGCGCTGCGGGCGCGTCGAGATCGGCAGCGAAAGCCGCGACGGCGCGGCCGTGGAGCTCCAGCTCGCGGCGCGGGTCGCCGCCCGCGGCGAGGAGCTGCAGCGATCTCCGCGCCGCACCCCGTAGCTCGTCCTCGTCGAGGACGACGCCGCGCCCCGCGAGGTAGGCGATTCCGACCACAAGCTCATCCGACCGCGCCGCCTCGAGAAGCTCGAGCGCGCTTCTCACGGGTGTGGAGGGCTCTGGCGGACGGCGGCGATGACGTGCTCGTCGCCGCCGTCGCGCAGCGCGTCCACGAGCCTGCGGGTGCCGCCGAGGCCCTCGCGCGAGGTCAGGACCTCGTACAGCCGGATCTCGTCGAGCCCGCCCTCGCGGGCTGCGGCGACGATGCGCCGCACGGCTGCCCGTGGCGTGGCGCCGTCGAACTGCCAGGCCGGGTACAGGTGTTCCTGCGAGCCGGGAAGGCGGACGCCGATCAGCTCGCCGGCGCGGCGCATCGCGTCGATCCGCTGCGTCCCGACGCCGAGGCGCGTCGAGAGCCACGAGGCGCTCAGAGCCTCGCTGCGCAGCTGCCGCTCGATCCCCGCGCGTTCGGCCACGGGCGCAGCGTAGCCGCCGCGGAGCGTTCCGGGCCGCTACTCTGACCTCGACGGGACGGCGCCGGAGCGCAGCACGCCGGCACGTTGGAAGCCGTGACGAAAGGGCGGGACCGAGCGTGCGAGTCGCGATTCTCTCGACGTATCCGCCACGAGCGTGCGGAATCGGCACCTTCGCCCACGACGTGCGGACGGCGCTCGCCCCGCTTCCCGGCATCGACAGCGTGGAAGCCGTGGTCGTGGTCAACGGGCCGTCGAGCCCGCAGCACCCGGACCTGCTGGCCACCGTCGCCCAGACCGTCCGCGGCGACTACGTCCGGGCGGCGCGGCTGCTCGGAACGCTGGACGTCGACGTCGTGCTGCTGCAACACGAGTACGGGATCTTCGGCGGGCGCGACGGCGAGTACGTGCTGTCCTTCGCGGAGGAGCTCGAGCAGCCGCTCGTCCTGACGCTGCACACGGTGCTGTCGGAGCCGTCGCCCCACCAGCTCCACGTGCTCGCGGCGCTGTGCGACCGGGCCGAGCTCGTGATCGTCATGACCGACACCGCGAAGCGGCTGCTGCTCGAGACCGCGGCGTGTCCGGAGGACAAGATCCGCGTCGTGCCGCACGGCGCCCCCGCCGTCCTCGGAGCTCGGGCCGGCGAGCTGGCCGAAGGCCGGCGGCCGCAGTACGTCGCGCCGATGCCCGGCGGGTACGAGCAGGCGCAGGAGCGCTTCCTGCTTTCGACGTTCGGGCTGATCTCCGAAGGGAAGGGGCTCGAGACCGCGATCGAGGCCATGGCCCTCATCGTCGAGTGCCACCCCGAAGTGCTCTATCTCATCGCCGGCCGCACACACCCTGAGGTCGCGCGCCGCGAGGGGGAGCAGTACCGGCTCCGCCTCGAGCGGAAGGTCGCCGATCTCGGCCTCGGCGACCAGGTCGAGTTCGACGACCGGTTTCACTCCGTCGGCGAGCTGGCTGACCTCCTCGCCGCAACCGACGTCTTCGTCACCCCTTACCGCAACCGCGAGCAGATCGCGTCCGGCGCCCTCACCTTCGCGCTCGCCGCCGGCTGCGCGGCCGTGTCGACACCGTACTGGTACGCGCAGGACATGCTCGCGTCCGGCGCCGGGCTGATCGTGCCGTTCGGAGACGCGAAGGCCCTGGCGGACGCGGTCTGCCGGCTGATCGAGGAGCCCGAGACGCTCGCCGCCGCGCGCGCCGAGGCCCGCCGGGTCGGCTCGACCCTCGGCTGGCCCGCGGTCGCGCAAGCAACAGCCGACGTCCTCCGCGAGGCGACGGAGCTCGCGCCCCGGCGGATGGGTGCTCCCGCGGCCAGGCTGAAGGTCACGGATGTGCGGGTCGACCACCTGCTGACCCTCGTCGACGACGCAGGGATCGCGCAGCACGCACGCGGGGTGATCCCGAACCGGGGAAGCGGCTACTGCGTCGACGACGTCGCGCGGCTCGCGGTCGTCGCGCTCCAGCTCTCGAGGCGCGGCGACGAGCGCACCTGGACGACCGTCCTCTACCGCGCGCTCGCGTTCCTCTACGAGGCGACGGACGAGGATGGCAAGGGCATGCGGAACTTCATGAGCTACGAGCGCCACTGGCTGGACGAGCCGCATGTCGGCGACCATGTCGGCCGGTCGGTCTGGGCGCTCGGCGCAGTCCTCTCGACGGCGTGGGTCCCCGCGGTCGTGGGGCCCGGCGCCCGCATGCTCGCTGCGCTCGTCAGCTCCCTGCGCGGCGACCTGTACCTGCGCACCGCGGCCTACGCGACCCTCGGCCTGGCGTCGCTCGACGCCGACCGGCTGGACGACGACGCGAAGGTGCTGCTCGAGCGGTTCGTGGAGCAGCTCGCCGCCGCGCACGCGGCCACCGCCTCCGAGGACTGGTGCTGGTTCGAGGACGCGCTCACCTACGACAACGCGCGCCTCCCCCACGCGCTCATCGTCGGCGGCGAGGCGCTCGGTCGCGACGATCACGTCGCAACCGGCCTCGCGGCGCTGCGCTGGCTGGGAGACGAGTGCGGCCTCGCGGACGGGATGCTCCGGCTGCCGGGCCATCACGGTCGCCGTCGCGGCGAGCCCGCTCCCGGGGCCGGCGACGAGCAGCCGCTCGACGCCTCCGCGTTCGTCGAGGCCGAGCTCGCCGCCTTCGCGGTCACGCACGAGGCCGAGCACGGCACGCGCGCCCGGCTGGCATTCGACTGGTTCCTCGGCCGGAACCGCCTCGAGCGGCCGCTCTACGACTTCGCGACAGGCGGCTGCAGCGACGGGATCGGCCTGGACGACCTCAACGAGAACCAGGGTGCCGAGTCGACGCTCGCCTTCCACCGGGCCGAGCTGGTGCTCGACGCCGCAGGGCTGCCGGTTGCGTCGCGCCGGCGCGCCGGCGGGGGAAGCCGCGCCTGAGCCGGGTCGAGCCGTCTCAGGAGGAGTGGCGCCCGAGCCAGGTCAGGAGCGCGGAGAGGCTCGCCGTCGCCACGCACACGGAGGTGTCGGCGGCGCCGTAGTAGACGAACAGCGTGTCGCCGTCGTCGTCGAGAACCCAGCCGCACGGGAAGACGACGTCGCTGACGTCACCCGCCCGCTCGTACGGCGCCCGGGGGCCGAAGATCCACTCGCTCGAGCGTGCGAGCACGCGGTCGGGCCGCTCCGCGTCGAGGAGCGCGAGCCCGAGCCGGTAGATGGAGCCCGCGGCGGTGACGCGGACCCCGTGGTAGAGCAGCAGCCAGCCTTGCTGCGTGAGGAGCGGCGGCGCGTTGAGCCCGACCTTGTGGGCATCCCACCAGGCGCCCTTGCGGGCCTGGAGGAGGATCGTGTGGTCGCCCCAGTGGCGGAGATCGGGGCTCCAGGAGAGCCAGATGTGGGCCTCGTGCGCGGGGGCCCTCGCCACCGGCCGGTGGATGAGCGCCCAGCGGCCGTCGAACTGGCGCGGGAACAGCGCGGCGTCCTTGTCCTCGGGCGGCATGATGACCCCACGCCGCTCGTAGGAGCGGAAGTCGCGCGTGGCCGCGAGGCAGACGAGGGGCCCCACCTCCGAGTAGCCGGTGTACACGATCATGTGCTCGTCGCCGCACTGGGTGATCCGCGGGTCCTCGATCCCGAAACGCTCCGACTCCGCGTCCACCTTCGGCAGCAGGCTCCGGTCGGGCTCGACGATCCAGTTCGTCAGCCCGTCGGCGCTGCGGGCCACGGAGAGATGCGAGAGGCCGGTACGATCCTCGACGCGAACGAGCAGGAGCGTCTCGCCGCCGAACCGGGTGACGCCGGGGTTCAGCACCGCGTTGACCGTGTACGGCCAGTCGGCCGCGGTGAGGATCGGGTTCCCGTCGTGGCGCTGGAAGAGCTCAGAGGATCTCAAGTCAGCACCTCGAACGTCCGATCACTCCTGTAGATAGCGTACTCCGATGCGGCACCCCTCTACTCAGGCCTGCAAGGTCACCGTGCGGCGCGTCAGCGATGCGCCCATCGTCGCGGCGGGCTCCGTCCCCGGCTACGGGCCGATCTTCAACGCGGGCGCGATCCACCACGACGGCGCTTTCCACCTTTTCGCCCGCGGCGTGCGCGACGGCTACGCCCGCAACGAGGGGCCTGGGCCGCGATTCCTCGACTACGTCTCGGACCTGCTCGTGCTCACGTCCACGGACGGTCTGGACTACGAGTTCCAGCATGTGCTCGCGCGCGGCTCGGCTACGGGTGTCCACAGCTACGAGGATCCACGGGTGCAGACGATCCGGAGCGGCGGCACAGATCACGTGATGATGACATACACGAGCCTGCCCAACCCGAAGTCGGGCCGGCCGTGGCGGATGGGCATGCACCGGCTCGCCTACGCGGGGGGTCGCTTCGCCCTCAACCGCACCTCGGGCCGCGTGATCGGGCCCGAAGGGCAGCCGGACAAGGATGCGGTGATCTTCAACCTCCGCGACGAGCGGATCGGGCTGATCCACAGGATCCACCCGAACATGCAGCTCGCGCTGTTCGACTCCCTCGACCACCTCTACAGCGCCGGCGCCGACTACTGGGACGAGCACCTGCGGGAGCTCGACCGGCACACGATCATCACGCCTTCGCCCGGCGCGCTCGGCGTCGGAGCGGGTGCGCCGCCCGTCGCGACCGAAGCGGGCCTTCTGCTCTTCTACCACGAGCGCAACGCAGCGTCGCAGTACACGCTCAACGTCGCGCTGCTGGACGACGAGACGGGCCGCGTGGCGTCGCTGCTCACCGAGCCGATCCTCCGCCCCGAGCTCTCGTGGGAGAGGTCCGGCGACGTCGACGACGTGGTGTTCGTCCAGGGCGCGGTGCCGCGCCCTGACGGCACGATCTACCTGACGTACGGCGCCGCAGACCGCTGTGTCGGTGCGGCCAGCGTCGTGACGGCTGAAGTCCTCGGCGCCCTGCGCGCCGCCGCCTGACCGAACGGCTATTCGCTGCGGCGCAGGAGCCCGCGTGCGGTCTCGCGCGCGTCGGCGTCGTGCTCGCTCCAGCCTCTCTCGACGAGCGTCCGCAACACGTCGCGGATGCCGATCATGCCGAGCAGGTCGTCCTCCTCGACAACCGGCAGGTGACGAACCTTGTGCTCGCCCATCAGCCTCGCCGCGTCCACGAGCAGGTCCTCGGGCGTCACGGTGACGGGGCGCACGGTCATCACCTCGGCGACCCGCAGCTCGAGGAAGCCGGCCTGCTCCCCCGCGAGCCGGAGCACGTCCCGCTCCGTGAAGATGCCGGCGAACCGGGCCCCGTCGAGGACGGCCACCGAGCCGACGCTCTCCTCCATCATGCGGGCGATCGCTCCTCGGACAGTTGCGTCGGGCTCGACGCTGACGATGCGAGCACTCATGACGTCGCCCACTTGCACGTGCGGATTGTGCCAGAGCGGAGAGCCGCAGTCACGTCACCGGCGGCGGCCGGCTCCTGCGCCCGGTAGGGAGCACGCGCGCGTTCGAGCTCACGTGCGGCGCTGAGGGCCTATCGTCCTGGCTGATGATGCTCGCCTCGATCGCCGACACCCTCGCGTCGAATCCGGTCCTGCTCCTGTTCGTCGTCGCGGCTCTCGGCTTCGCGGTCGGAGGGATCCGGGTCGGCGGCTTCTCGCTCGGCGTCGCGGCCGTGCTGTTCGCGGGCATCGCGGTCGGGGCGGCCGACGACCGGCTCAAGCTGCCGGATCCGATCTGGGTGCTCGGGCTCGCGCTCTTCGTCTACACGGTCGGGCTGGCGAGCGGGCCGGGCTTCATCGCCGCCCTGCGCCGCCGCGGGCTCGCGACGAACGCCGTCGTCGTGGGCGCGATCGCCGCATCGGCGCTCGTCGCGTTCGGTTGCCACGCGCTCGGCCTGTCCGGCCCGCGCGCGACCGGCGCGTTCGCGGGCGGCGAGACGAACACCCCTGCGCTCGCGGCGGCGCTCGAGACCCTGAAGGGGAGGAGCGGCTTCGACAGGCTGGCCGCCGAGCCCATCGTCGGCTACTCGCTCGCGTACCCGCTGGGCGTCGTGCTGCCGCTGCTCGTCGTCTGGGCGCTGCTCCGCCGCGAGCGCCGCCGCCCGGGCGCCCGCGCGCCCGCGCTCGTCGTCCGCACGGTGCTCGTCGAGCGAGCTGCCGGGTCACTCGACGAGTTGCGCGAGCGCCACGGCGGCTCGGTCAGCTTCGGGCGGCTCAAACGCGGCGAGGATGTCGAGGTGGCGGTCGGGGCGCTCGAGCCGGTGCCGGGCGACCTGCTCTCCGTCGTGGGCACAGCCGTCGAGGTGGACTCGGTCGAGCGGGAGCTCGGCCGGCGCGCGCCCGAGGAGATCCAGTTCGACCGGAACGAGCTCGACTTCCGCCGCATCGTCGTCAGCTCCCACTCGGTCGCGGGCCGGCGGCTCGGCGAGCTCGACCTCGAGGACCGCTTCGAGGCGGCGGCCACCCGGCTGCGCCGCGGCGATATCGACCTCATCGCGGACCCGGAGCTCCAGATCGAGCTCGGTGACCGGATTCGCGTCGTCGCCCCGCGGGCGCGGATGCGGGAGATCGCCGCGTTCTTCGGCGACTCCTACCGCGCACTCGGGGAGGTGGACGTGCTCACCTTCAGCGCCGGGATCGCAGCGGGGCTCGCGCTCGGCGCCGTGACGATCCCGCTGCCCGGCGACTCGAGCTTCACGCTCGGCTTCGCCGGCGGCCCGCTCGTCGTCGGGCTCATCCTCGGTGCGCTCGGCCGCACCGGCCCCTTCCTCTGGCAGCTGCCGTACACGGCGAACCTCACCCTGCGCCAGTTCGGCACGGTGCTCTTCCTCGCGGGTGTCGGCACCCGCTCGGGGCCCGCCTTCGCCGATGCCGTGGTCAAGCCGTCCGCCCTGCTCGCAGTCGCCGCGGGCGCAGCGGTCACCGGCACGGCGCTGCTCATCCTGCTCGTCGCGTCCACGCGGATCCTGCGCCTGCCGACGCAGACCCTCGTCGGCGTGCTCGCCGGGATGCAGACCCAGCCCGCGGTGCTCGCCCACGCCTCCGAACAGCTCGCAGACGACCGCGAGCTCCTGCTCGGCTACGCGAGCGTCTACCCGGTGGCGATGATCTCGAAGATCGCGATCGCCCAGATCCTGGCCGTGCTCACGCTCTGAACTCGCGCAGGGAACGGGGCACGTTTGAACCGTGACCGCCTCGCCGGTCCTTCAAGACCTCGCTATCCGACCCTCTTGAGGACAACGGTGATGGTGTACGTCCTCAGCGTGTTAGTGCCGACGATCTTGCCAAGCGTCCCGGTCTGGGTCAGCTTTCCGCCTCGGGCCGCAAAGGTGAACGTGTGGCCAGGTCCCCCCGCGGCCGCCTCGATCGCGTAGCCGAGGAGGCGGCCCCCGTCTGCCTGATACTGCGGCAGGCCGCAGACCGTGTGCCAGTTCGGGGTCATCGTCTCACCCACATCCGAGAAGGAGAACGTCACGGTCCGGGCCAGGACGGTGGGCGAGAGGTAGTAGCGGATCTTGCCCTCGAGAGCCCCCGACTCGTCAGGCCCCTTGCAGAGCCGGTAGTCCGAGGTCCCGTGGGTGGTCTGGAAGTGGCCCGTGAGAGCCGCTGTAACAATGCGGGTCTGCGTCAGGTGCCCGGAGCCGCTGAAGGCGAACGGGAGCGTGGCAGTCGAATCGTATGCGTAGGCGCTGCGGCCCCCGCCGCCGGGGGACGACTCGCGGGCGCTGACAGTGATCGTGCCGGTATATCGCGGAGCTTTCGCCAAAGGGGCGGACCCGGACGACCGAGCAAGCGGCGGCGCTGCCAACGTGAAGAGAACCGCCGCCACGGAAACGGGCAGCGCCAGCCGGGCGCCGAGGACGATGGGGAGCCTGACTCTCATCTCGATTCCCCCCTCCTGGGTAGAGAGGTCCAATTCTAATGCCACTACCACTCGAGTTGAGCGGTTCATGCCGAGAGCAGGCAGCGGCCTTCGCGAGAAGGCTCGAGCACGATGCCGCGAAGTTGCTTCACTCGACCACGATGTCGGCGCGACGGTGTCCTTCTCGCCGACATCGTGGCTGAGGTCGTTCTTGCGCGTGGTGCCGGACCGCCTGATGATTCTCCGTAGGCCCGTGGGTGCCGTCACCACTAGCGGGGCTTTCGTCCGATGGAGCGTGTCGGGATCGAACCGACGACCTCCAGCTTGCAAAGCTGGCGCTCTCCCAACTGAGCTAACGCCCCTTGTTGTCCTAGTTTAGGGACGCTCCCAGCCGGAGAGCCACGCCAAGAGGCGCCCGCACGTTCCTGGCACGTCGCTGCGCGTGCCGGGCCGGAGGGGACAGTATGCGAATACGGCCCCGGAGAGCCCGGTGCGCGCAGCGACGCGAGGCGGCGCCGGAGGCCGGCTCCGCCAGGCGAGGGCGGCAGCAAGAGGCGCCCGCACGTTCCTGGCGCGTCGCTGCGCGTGCGGGGCCGGAGGGGACAGTGTGTGAACACGGCCCCGGAAGGCACCGTGCGGGCAGCGGCGCGAGGCGGGCGGAGCCGGGCTCTGCCCGGCGGGAGCCCGCCGCCCAGGGACGTGCGGGAGTGCGGGAGTGCGGGTGAGAGGACTTGAACCTCCAAGAGCCTGTCGGCTCAGCGGGACCTAAACCCGCCGCGTCTACCAGTTCCGCCACACCCGCGACGCTCACAAGGATAGAGGCGGGACCTCGCTCGGAGACCCCGCCCCGTCACTTCGCCGGCTAGTTGCTGATGTCGTAGCCGGCCTTCTCGAACTCGTCGGCGGCTTCCTGGATCTTCTTCATCGCGTCCGAGCTCGCAAGACCGCTGACGAACGTGAGCGCTGCGCCCATGTCGCCGCCCATCATCCCCTCACCGGCCTTGGAGATCTCGTCTGCGAGCAGAGAGATGCCCTCGGAGAACTTCTCGTGCGCCGCCTGGACCTCCTCGGGAGGGTTCAGCGCGGCGAGCTCGTCCGCAGCGCTTTTCAGAGCCTCGCTCATGGCCGAGAACTGCTTCGCGCCGGCCTTCGGGTCGGTCTGCGTCTCGCCGAGGCCTTCCAACGTGGTGCTCATCTTGTCGCCGACGGCCGTGACCTTCGCGATGTAGTCGGCCTTCGAGAGCCGGTCTCCGCCGCCGGCGCTGCCGCCACCGTTGCCGCCGCCGCACGCCGCCGCGAGCAGGGCGAGTGCCAGCGCCAGTGCGAGCAAGCCCAATTTCTGCTTCATGTCGTCTCCTCGTCGCCTCGTGCAGGGAGGGCGAGCCTACAGGCGCGACCGGCCGGTGACGACCCTCAAAGGAGCTATTGCGTCCGCGCGAACCGCTGGACCGCCGCCAGCAGCTCGCGGCTCTTCTCGGCCGCCGCCTCGGGGTCGCCCGACGCGAGCGCCCCCGCGACGCAGTGGTTGACGTGCCCCTCGAGGATCTGGAAGGCGAGGCTCTCGAGCGCGGTCGAGACCGCGCCGATCTGCGTGAGGATGTCGATGCAGTAGCGGTCGTCCTCGACCATGCGCTCGATCCCGCGCACCTGGCCCTCGATCCGGTGCAGCCGTTTGGTCAGGGCGTCCTTGTCGGACGTGTAGCCGTGGACGTGGCTCATGCGG
>Ga0082335_1007747_pt1 | contig 12726 bp, 6 predicted proteins | sample Subgrocontami58m_FD_72375 | JGI IMG/M metagenome (GOLD analysis project Ga0082335, IMG submission 72375) | Subsurface groundwater microbial communities from S. Glens Falls, New York, USA - GMW37 contaminated, 5.8 m (SPADES assembly) (version 2) ...
CGGATCACTTCGATCAATGGAAGATACCAGTCGTCGTACCAACGTGACGCCGCCTCTTCCAGCGTGATCTCTCGATTCTCTTTTTGCTTAATTCGGCGGCGATACAGTTCGATCTGCTCTTGCAGCTTTTCGTATTGTCCCGGCACTGTCGTGTTGAGGTCAACCTGGCGAGATTGATTGATTCGAGTCCGCTCCAAAAATTCGGCGTATTCCGCTTTGACGATCAGATCATCCGGTTGAACATCGGAAGTGAGCGGCACTTTGGTGCGGACTTCGGTGACGTAAGCCTCAATAGAATTAACGCCCAACTGTTTAGCAATCGAGACGCGGTGATGACCGTCTTTGACAAAGTAGACATCGCCGAGTTGGTAGACTTCGATAGGCGGCAGCCCCTGAGCCCTCACATTCGTCATCGCCGACATCACGTTCGCCCAACGCGATTCGTCGCTGTCGCGTCGCGGCAGAAAGCTGCGCGTGAAATCGGTGTATCGTCCCACACTGCCGATGATCTTTTCAATTGGAATCTCTTTCAAGCCGCGATGCGCGCTGCCAACAGCTTTAAGTTTTTGCGAGACGTCTTCGTAAGAAAGAAGCTCGGTGGACTTGCCCGTGAAGCGCGCAACGATTCCTTGAATCGCCGCTTCACGTCGCGCGTGGCGAAAATCTTCGCGGGCAGAACGGTAACTTTCGATGTAGTCTGACATTGGGTAATTAAAGATTGATGATTGGGGTTTAGATCATACTCGGTGTTGTAGATTGATTCAATATGTTCTTTTCCCATTGCCCTAAGAGTGATACACTCACTTCAATCTTCGATCTTTAATCTTTAATCTTTTATGCCTCTCTCTTCCTTCTCCGAAAAAATAATTCACAACATCGAAACCGTCATCATCGGCAAGCGGCAGCAGATTGAATTATTGTTGGTCGCTATGTTATGCGAAGGTCATGTCCTGCTCGAAGATGTGCCGGGTACCGGCAAGACCATGCTCGCCCGCGCCGCCGCCATCAGCATGGGCATTGGCTTCAAGCGCGTGCAATGCACGCCCGATCTCTTGCCCAACGACATTACGGGCGTCAGCATTTTCAACCAGCAAACGAATCAATTTGAATTTCGCGCGGGTCCCGTCTTCGCCAACATTTTATTAGCCGATGAGATCAACCGCGCCACGCCGCGCACCCAAGCCGCCTTGCTCGAAGCGATGCAGGAGCGACAGGTTACGGTTGACGGCGTCCCCCGCGCGCTCGACAAGCCGTTCATCGTCTTGGCGACTCAAAACCCAATCGAGTTCGAAGGCACGTTCCCTCTGCCCGAAGCGCAGTTAGATCGATTCTTGATTCGACTCTCACTCGGCTATCTCGCCAGCGACGACGAAAAACAAATGCTTCGCAATCTCAAAACGACTCATCCCATTGAATCGCTGACGCAAGTCGTGGATGGCAAAGAATTGATTCAACTCCACGAATCGATCAGCAAGGTCAACGTGGATGAAACGCTGGAGGGTTACATTCTCAACATCGTGCGCGCCACACGCGAACACGAAGACGTGTCACTCGGCGCAAGCCCGCGCGGTTCGCTCGCGCTCTACAAAACATCGCAAGCCTTCGCCGCGTTGCGCGGGCGCGATTACATCATCCCCGACGACATTAAACTTCTCGCGCCGATCACCTTAGCGCACCGTTTGATCCTCAAACCCGAAAGCCAACTGCGCGGGCGCACGGCACCGATGATCGTCGAAGAGATTCTGGAGAAGACGGTGTTGGATATTGGATCGCTGAACAGATCAGCGTCGTTGCGAGGAGCGTCCTGAGCGGAGCGCGGTGATTTTCGCGCGCAGTCGAAGGATGCGACGAAGCAATCTCGCGTTGGCAGAGTCTGAGATTGCTTCGCACAGAACGCTCGCAATGACGACATGGTTCGCAATGACGACGTCGTTCATTGTTCATTGTTCATTCTTCATTCTCCATTCTTCATTGACTCCTCGTGCGCCACTTCCTCCCTTACCTCTTCCTCCTCTTCCTCCTCGCCGCTTTTCTGCGGATTGACTTCTTTTTCATCATCGCTTATTTTTTCTTCGCCATCTACCTCCTCTCGCGCCTGTGGATGAATCGCATCGAGCGTGGATTGCGCGTCAGCCGCCGCTTTAACTCGCGCGCGTTTTTTGGCGATAAAGTGAATGTTGAGATCAATGTGATCAACGACAGCTGGCTGCCCGCGCCGTGGATTGAACTGCGCGAATCACTGCCGATTGAACTTGCCACGCCCTCTTCTTTTCAACAAGTCGTCAGCCTCGGCGGGCGCGGACGCCGCCAACTTAACTACACCCTCCATTGTCATCATCGCGGCTACTACTCACTCGGTCCGCTTCAAGCGCGCACCGGCGACCTGCTCGGACTCGCCGACAAAGATTTAAAGCGCAACGCAGAATTCATCATTGTCTATCCACGTATGGTCTCGATGCAGCAACTCGGTTTGCCCACACGCTCTCCATTGGCGATTCTGAAAACGCCCACGCCGTTGTTTGAAGATTCGTCGCGCGTGATCGGCGTGCGCGAATATCAACGCGGCGACTCGCCGCGCAAGATTCACTGGACGGCAAGCGCCAGCGCCGGAAAACTGTTGGTTAAAAATTATCAACCGGCTATCGCCCGCGAGACTCTCATCGCGCTCGATCTGGATTACGCCAGTTACCCGATGCGGCACCGCTATAGCGCGATTGAGATGGCGATCACCACGGCAGCATCCATCGCCAACCACGCCATCGTGCATCAGCATTTGCCAACGGGTATCGCCAGCGAAGCCCGCGATGCGGCGAGCAAATCTGTGGTGCGATTCTTTTTGCCGCCGCGATCAGAACGATCTCATTTGGCGCACATTCTCGAATCGTTGGCGCGGGTTCAAGCCGTCGAAGGCGTGACGCCCTTCGCCGAAATGTTGCGGCGTGAGAGCGTGCATCTTTCGTGGGGAACGACTCTGCTTGTCATCACCGCGCGCGTTGACGACACACTGCTCAAGACTCTTGCTTATCTTCAACGATCCGGTTTCGCGGTGGCGTTGATTATGATTCACTTCGGGCGTGTGCCGCTTGACCTTCAGGCGAAAGCCAACGTGTTGGGGATTAAGGTGTATGCGGTGTGGGATGATTTTGATTTGAGGAACATTTAGACGTTGCGGTGCAACGTCTCTACACAATAGACATTATCGGAAATAGACAGGACTGTTGTAATTGGGGCACTCTAATCCGCTAACGAACTTTATTCCAAACTTTGACCGTTAGCGCGTGTGCGACTCATACGTTTCCATGCAGGACAATGGTTGGGATCAGAAAAATGCTAAACAGCGGATTAGAAAACCGTTCCCACACCACTCCGAAATTGCAAAGAGCTATTTCCGATAAAGCCTAATAAATAATGTCCACCTCTGAACGTTTCCGTGCTTTGTTCATTCACCCCCTCCTCATCGGCGCGATGGTGGGCTGTGTTCTCACGCCACTCGTAGACATCGTGCGGACGTTCCTCGCTACATGGAACACGACTTCGATCTTCATTATCTGCGCCCTCGCCGCATTAGAAGGAAGTTACGCCCACTATTTAATTCGCACGCGAGAATTGCGCGGTTGGGATGCTCTGCGATTCAGAGTGATCGAGATCGGGATGATCGTGATCGTTATCAAATTGATCAGCCTGCTGATGTATCCCCCGATAAACATCATCGCGCAGTTCGTCAGTTGGACAAACAACCCCTTCTCTATTTTCGATCCGCAAACCATCGTCGGGTTATTCATCGCCTTCATCGCCTGGCACACCGCCACCATCACCGCCGAAGACATCGCCGACTTGAGCCGTTTTGTCTTTCCGAATGAGATGAGTGGCTCGTACATCTCGCCATTACAACGCCTCAACGAAAGATTTTTTTTGAGCGGTGGAATTTTGTTGGCGGCGACAGGAGTGAACTACACGCCGCTCGCCGAACTCATTTCGCTCTCGCGCCCGACTCTTTCAAACGTGATCCTCAACGTGCTGATCTATTTTGTCTTGGGCTTGGTGTTGTTGGGGCAAGCGCGTTACACCGCTCTCAACGCGGATTGGAAGATGCGCGAGATCAAAGTATCCGGCGATATTGAGAATCGCTGGCTGCGCTACAGTTTGATCTTGGTATTCATCGCCGGCGCGGCAGTGATCTTTCTGCCCACACGTTACACGTTAAGTCTTTTAGATTTAATCAACACGATCACCGTCGTCGTGTTCGGGATCATTTTTATCCTCTCGCAGATCATCGCCGTGCTCCTCGCCATACCGTTGACGTTGTTGATCATGCTCATACCCAAACTGCCGCCGCTTCCGTTTGTGCTGCCGCTGCCTGCGGTTCGCCTGCCGACTCCCCCTGCCACGCCCCCCGGCGATTGGACGGAATTTCTGCGCGCGTTAATCTTTTGGGCGATGTTGATCGGCGTTGCGTTTTATATCGTCGTCAATTATTTGCGCGAGCGACCCGAACTGTTAGAGATGTTGCGAAATGCAAAAGTGATTCGGATGCTGCGCCGTTGGTGGGCGACAATGCAAAAATGGTGGGGCGTGATGCGGGAGCGAGTCGGCGCGCGAGTGGCAGAGATGCTGCGCGAGCGGTGGTTAGGTGACGCGGCGAAAAGATTGGGCGACGTTTTTAATTTTTTCAGTCTGCGCCCGCGTTCGCCGCGCGATCAGATCGCTTATTTTTATCTGAGCATTTTGCAGAGGGCGAGTCAACAAGGATTTGCGCGGAGCGAGACTGAAACGCCATACGAGTACGAGCCGACGTTGGAATCGAATCTGCCCGAGGCGCAAGGGGATGCCGCCGACTTGACCCAAACATTTGTCGAAGCCCGTTACAGCGCGCACGTCATCGGCGCGGATGATCTTAAACGGGCGAAAGAAATTTGGGAGAGGGTGCGTGAGGCGATGCGGATTAAAAAAGCTTGAGGTCTCACAACACCTGACAGGTCTGTTTAAAATTCGACGGGTGTTAATCTCGGCAAGACCTGTCAGGTGTAGTCAAAGCGCTACGGAACTTTTAGAAGATTGGTATAACTGCCACGCGCTACCGTGACGGTGACCGAAGATTTACTGCCCGAGCCTTGCACGACATAGAAGACCGTCGTTTGATTAAGTGTTTCGAGTCGTTTGGTGGTTGGGTTGATGGTGCTGAGAACGGTCTTGGCATACCAGGCAAAGCCGGGGCTGGTGATGGTCATTGGCGTGAACGTCAAGCGCCCCACCGTCGGAAAATTTATTTTGGCTAAATTGAGCGCGGACGTTTCGGTGAGCGTCGAGGCGCGGGCGGCGGCGGCAGTGGAGGTGCCTGCCGGATTAAATTGAGGCAGTGTGGGGATGGCGGCGAGCGTCGCTCCCGGATTAAATTTTGGAACGGTGGGCAAGGCGGTGAGAGTCCCCGCCGAATCGAATTTGGGTGTGTTGGTCGGCAGCGCAAAAATGGGTGGGGCAGTGTTGGGGATGTTTGTTGGTAGGCGTGTGCCTGAGGCGGGCGTTGCGGTGTCGGGAAACCCGGAGGTGTTGACGATCAAAGTGTAAGTGGCGAAGGCGGCGTTTTGCAATTCGTTGTTGAGGTCTGTCGAGACCGCGCCACTGCCATAGCTGAGAACCGCGCCGCCGTTGCTGAACGCCGCGCCAAAATTTTTAGCGGCGACGTTGATCGCCCCGGCGTGAGCGATGCTGCTGACAGGAAGTTGTGTCAGAAGACCGATGTAAGCGGAGGGTGAGGCACTCGAACTTGTTACGTTGACCACCGTGCCTAATACAAGTTGAGCATACGTGCTGATGGCAGTGGTCGCTTCACTCGGGGTCGTCGGCGAGGGTGTGCGTGTGGGGGTGTTGGTCTTTTGAGTTGAGGTGCGCGTGCTAGTCGTGGTAGGTGTTTTGCTCGGCGCGGCAGTAAGAGTCCTGCCAAGAGAAAATGCGGTGCTGGTGAAACGTTGGCGGTTCATGCTTGCTACGCCAGTGAGATCATCGGGATCGAGTATGGCGGAGGGTGCGCTGAGAGTTGTTGGCACGGCAACACTCAACACTAACAAGACGCCTACAAAGAGCGCGATGATGCGAATTGCGTATTTGCGAAAAAACATACTCGTGATCTCCTCGTGGACTGATTATAGCGCGTTTAGATCGCCCACGAGATACGCCCACAAGGGGCTATACTACAATTTAATTTCTCAAGACTTCCGAAGTCTGTTAGACTTCGGAAATCTTCGCCGACAAAGACCGACGTGCTTCGCAAGACCGCGTCGGTCTGATGCGAGCCGTTTCATGCAACCCTCTCGAATCAATTCCGTATTCTTTAATCGTCAACGCATCACCGACCCGCGCTTCTTCTGCGGGCGTGAGCGCGAAGTTGAAGCGCTGTATAGCGCGGTGTTAACCAAACAGTGCCGCGCTATCGTCGGCGAGCGCAAGCTTGGAAAAAGTTCCCTCCTCACTCACATCGCCCATCCCGATCTGCAACGCAAACACGGTCTCGATCCCTCTTGCTATATTTTTCTTTACATTGATCTGGAAGGGATGTCGAACATCACGCGCGATGAGTTCTGGCCCGAGGTGTTAGATCGATTGGCGACGCTGCTACCGCAAGGCGAGCTGCGCGATCAGATCAGCAACGCGGCGGTGGCGGGTGATATGCGCTTTATGCAAGTGCGCCGCTTGTTGCGCCGCCTCTCCAGCGCGGACCTCAACCTGGTTCTGATGTTAGACGAGTTCGAGAGTCTTGCTACTAACGAAGCGTTTGATCCATCGTTCTATGGCGAGATGCGGAGTCTGGCGGGCGAGTTAGGCGTGGTCTACATTACCGCATCTAAACGCAGCCTATACGAATTAACTTTTCAACACGCCGATACGCTGTCGTCGCCATTCTTCAATATCTTCTCTGAAGTGCGTTTGACGTTGATGAGCGAAGCCGAAGCGAAAAAAGTTTTGGGCGATCTCTCGGCGCACACACCGTATCCGTTTTCCGGCGATCACGTTGAGAGCTTGATCAAAGTAGCCGGACGCCATCCGTTCTTTTTGCAGATCGTCGGCGGCTATTTAGAATCGGCTCTGGCTGAAAGAGGCGGCGACACCTTAGACGATGAGGCGTGGAATCAAGTCCGTCATAGATTCTTGGCAGAGGCGGAAGATCATTATCGCTATTTGTGGAATCAACTCGCCGATAAAGATAAGAGCGATCTGTTTCATTTGGAACGGCTCAAGCCGGAAGAGATGCGCCACTTGCAGGGCAAGGCGTTGCTGCAAGACTCGCAACCGTTTGCCGAGGGCTTCAAAGAATTTTTAAAGCGGCGCGATCATGTTCACGCGGTCGGCGAACCGCAATCCACATCGTTTGCTTCGGCGACGGACACCGACAACTTGACCGGCATCACGCTCGGCAACTATCGCGTGTTAAGTGTTTTGGGGCACGGTGGCATGGCGGCGGTGTATCAAGGGTATCAGGCGTCGTTGGATCGTTACGTGGCGATCAAAGTGATGCGCTCGGCGTTGCAAGACGATCCCGAATTTGCGAATCGATTCAAGCGCGAGGCGGAAGTGGTGGCGAAGCTGCGTCATCCTAACATCGTGCAGATGCTAGATTTTGGAACGCAGGACTCCGTGTTATACATGGTGATGGAATATATTCAGGGACAGACGCTGAAAGAATATCTGCGCGAACTGCGAAAAGAGGAGAGGCGCCCGACTCCGAAAGAGATCGTCTATATCGTTAAGAACATCGCCGCCGCGCTCGATTACGCGCACGATCATGCGTTGGTGCATCGCGACATCAAGCCCGCCAACATTATGTTGCGCGAGGAACCCATTCAAGGGGCGCGTGGTGAGATCGCCTACACGCCGATCCTGACCGACTTCGGCGTGATGCGGATGATGGAAGGTTTGCAGCAAACCGGGACGGGCAACACCATCGGCACTCCCGATTACATGAGTCCCGAACAAGCGCGGGGCGACGTGGCGGGTCCCGCTTCAGATATATATTCGCTGGGCGTGGTGTTGTATGAAATGGTGACGGGCAAATTGCCGTTCACGGCAGAGACGCCTGTCGCTGTTTTGGTGAAGCATATTCAAGAAGAGCCGCCTTCGGCGCGGACGATGGTGAACGACGTGAGTGAAGACCTTGATGCAATTTTGAATCGCGCCTTGTCGAAAGACGGACGCAAACGATTCGCTCGCGCCAATGATCTGGCTACGGCTCTGGCACTTACTTATAAAGGTGGTTAGGTGGTTGGGTGGTTAGGTGGTTGGAGATTAGAGATTGGAAGTTTGAAGTTTGAAGTTTTGTTTTTGGGATTTGGGATTTTTATTCATTGTTCATTGTTCATTGTTTCATTCTTCATTGATCTATGACTCGTCGCGCAATGTTTAATGGTTTGGCGGGGGGACTGTTATTTATCCTCGCTTCGATCTATCCCTTGCTGGCGGTGCTGGTGCCGGTGATCGTGCCGGAGTGGATGCCGCCTGTCAGCAACCCGGTGTTCCACGCCTTGTTGCTGATGGCTTCGGCAATAGTAAGTTTAGCGGCGATCTTCCTGCCAACAGTTCTCGCCATTATTCAATCGGATATTCGCAGCGCATGGGGCGGGATACGAAGCGGCGGCATCACCGGACTCCTGATGGGGATCACTATTGCCTTCATTATCAGCGCGCCGCTCAACACCCTCTCCGGTTGGCAATTGCTTCGCCCTCATCTTCAACCCGAACTTTCTCCACCTAGCGCCACAGCATTAGTCAGCTACGCAGTGCATGTCTTCAATCGAGGCGGCGAAGTGATGTTGTGGACGATTGGGATCGCCATCATGGTTAACGCGCTCATCGGCGGCGTCACCGCCTGGGGTCGCCGCCACCATTTACCATCGCTGCCCACGCCGACTCTGTTCGATCTGATCGAAAAACGAAAAGGCAACGAGTGGTTGAAAGACAACGATGAAGCGGCAAGCGTCGGGCTGGCTGTCGGCGTCATCGTCGGCGCATTGGTGTGGATTTCTGAAGCGCAAAGTTTTTACATCAGCTTCTCTCAACTCTGGCCCGATCTGGGCGGCATTCTCTCACAATCGTTGGGCAACACCGTTGTCATGCGCGCGATTCCATTTCCGCCTCTCATCATCATTGCCTTCATCGTGATGGGCGGCGTGATCGTGTTGTTGATCAAGAATCCATCCAGTCGTTTCAGGAATCGAATGTTTGGGGTGTCGGTCGGTTTCGACGTGGCGCTCATCATCTGGTATTTGCAATTCACGCGCAACTCCAATTTTTATTTGGGCGTCTCGCCGTTTCTCTTGCAGCGTTTCATGCACACCAGCCCTGACCCGAATGTTGAGATGTATCTGCACGAGATTCCATCATTGCTTGCCAGCCCCGAAGTTCAAGTGGCGCTCGTCTTCACCATCCAATGGTTGTTCCTGCCGCTGGTGTTAATCATTTCATTGACCTTCGGCATTTTGTCGGGTTTGTGCTACACGCTTCTCATTCCGTTGCTGTTGCCGCGTCCGGCAGATCGCGCCGCGCGTTTTATCCGCGCACTTCACCGTGAGCCGGGGAAAGTTCTGCCCACGCTCTACGGACTCTTCATCAAAGATCCGCAAGCCTACGAGGTGTTAGGATATGCGGCAATCAACCTACCGCGCAAGTATTCGGATGTGGCGCGGCTCGCCGCCGCCTATCACACACTTGGCACCAGCAAAAATGATCAGGGACGGATGGCGAGTGAGTTGGCGACTCTGATTCAAGCCCACCCCGAATGGAAACTCTCCAAAGAAATTTACTCGGTGATGCGGTCACTCCACACCATCATCACCGCCGATTCACTTGAAGCATTGAGCAACGTTCCCGAACCCCTCACCAGTGACACCACCAGCCTGCCGCCGCTCATGGTGAAATCCATCGAGCGCATCAAAGATGTCTTCATGGAATTACACAAGGTGATGCGTGTTAACGATCTGCCAACCCAACTCACTTTTTACAACGACGCCCTCAACGCCATCCGCGTCGCCGAAAATTTTGTCAACAAAGAGATGCGCGATCCAAAAACATCGGCAACCGTCTTCGCCGAACAGCCTTTGCTCTCGACTGCCTTAGAACGTTGGGAAGAGATGGTGAAGATCGCCATCAAACGACTCAAGGGTCGCGCCGATGTGGTGATCGAACTGAAGAGTCATCGTGTCACGCCAAGCGCGCGGCTGCCCATCACCGTCTTGGTTCGCAATCGCGGACTCAACGTCGCCGAACATGTGCGGGTTAAGATCGTCAAAGGCGATGATTACTACGTGACTCAACCCGACGAGCAGGGCGTCGAGATTCTGGGCGCGGGCGAAACGCGTGACATCACATTCCTCGTCGAGCCAAAACCCGAAGTGAAACGATTGCGTTTGCAGTGGCAAGTCTCATTTGACGATTCCATCGAGTCGGCGCGCCAAGCCGAGTTCGCCGACATCGCCGAATTCGTCGCGCCCGATAAACCCTTCCAGAAAATTTTCCCCATCCCCTACGTCACCGGCACGCCGCTCAAAGATAGCAGTGTGTTCGTCGGGCGGCAAGATATTTTTGAATTCGTCAAAGAGAATCTGTTGGGCGCGCACCAGAACAACGCCATCATTCTGCACGGTCAGCGGCGCACCGGAAAAACATCGGTGTTATATCGCTTGGGCGAAATTCTGCGCGAGACTCACGTCGCCGTGTTAATTGACATGCAGGGCAAACCGGCGCGCGGCGAAGCCGACTTTTTATTTTCTATTGCCGATGACATTGTGTATGCCTTAGAGAAAGAGAAGATCGAAGTCGCCCTGCCCGAACGCAAAGCCTTTGACGAGTCGCCCGAATTTTTCTTCTCGTCACGTTTCATTCGCAGCTTGCGCGAACCGCTCGGCAAGCGCAATTTGCTGCTGCTGTTCGACGAGTTCGAAGAGCTGCAACGCCGCGTGGACGACAAGAAGTTGAGTCCGGAGATTTTCCTATTCCTGCGCAACTTGATGCAGCACGAAGAGAAACTCGATTTTATTTTCTGCGGCACGCACAAGTTAGAAGAACTCGGCAGTGACTATTGGTCGGCACTGTTCAACATCGCCATCTACAAACAGATCACCTTTCTCTCCACCGCCGAAGTGCGCCGCCTGATCACCGAGCCGGTTGCCCAATACAGCATCGAATACGATCCGCTCGCCATCGAAAACATCATCACCCTCACCGCCGGTCATCCTTACTTCACCCAATTGTTGCTGCACGAAGTTGTGGTGTATCACAACGAAACCGAGCGCAGCTACATCACTGCCGCCGACATCGAGCAAGCCGTATCGCGCGTAATGGAGCGCGGTGAAGCGCACTTTAAATATATTTGGACGGAAAGCGGCGAGACACAACAAAAGATGATGCAGTTGTTGGCAGAGGGGTTGGTGGGCAAACGTGAACTCGCCTTGAGCGATATGAGCAGCTTGAATGAGCGTTTGTGCGGCTGTGAAATAGATGAGAATGACATTGCCGAATTAAATCACCTTGCCGAGCGCGACATCGTCTCGCGCAACGGCAAGCTCTATCGCTTCACCGTCCCGCTTATTGAGAAGTGGGTGCGGCACACGTATCCTATGATGGCATAACTTGACGGCGGATTAATCCGCATCAACACAAAGCAAAGCCTGCCTTCGCAGGCTTCGACGAAGTCCACGTAGGTGGACTTCGCCTTGTGTTGCCGCGATTTCAATCGCTTGGCGATGATTTCAATCACTTGGCGACGATTTCAATCGCTTGGCGATGATTTCAATCACTTGGCGACGATTTCAATCGCTTGGCGACATGATTTCAATCGCTTGGCGACTCTCCTCCCTCGTGGTATCATCTCACTCGCAGAACCGAAACCTCGGCGCGCAACATTGACCGGGGTTTTATATTGAAGTGAATGACTGGCGACGAAGGACGACAGAATCACATCGTCCTTCGTCTTTCGTCTATCGTCAGGTAAAACAATGGAACAGCCACGCACCAACATTCGAAACATCGCCATCATCGCCCACGTCGATCACGGCAAAACAACTTTAGTGGATGGCTTGCTCAAGCAAGCGCACACCTTCCGCGACAATCAACAGATCACCGAGCGCGTCATGGACTCTAACGATCTTGAACGCGAGCGCGGCATGACCATCCTCGCCAAGAACACCTCGGTTGTTTTTAACGAGATCAAGATCAACATCGTGGACACGCCCGGACACGCCGACTTCGGCGGTGAAGTGGAGCGCGTGATGAACATGGTAGACGGCGTCCTTCTCCTCGTGGACGCCGCCGAGGGACCCATGCCGCAGACTCGCTTCGTCCTCCGCAAAGCGTTGGAGATGGGACACAAAGCCATCGTCGTGATCAACAAAGTGGATCGCAAAGATGCCCAACCTGAAGACACTCTCAACAAAACATTTGATCTCTTCATCGAGCTTGGCGCAAGTGATGACCAAACCAACTTCCCGATCATTTACGCCAACGCGCTGACGCAGCAAGCGGGAATGACTGCTGATCTCACCGCCGACTATCAACCGTTGTACGAAGCGATCATCCAACACATCCCCTCGCCCAAAGTGGACGCCGACGCGCCGTTGCAAATGTTGGTCGCCAACCAGACCTACGACGACTACAAAGGCATCATCGCCATCGGGCGCATCTTCGCCGGAAAAATTAAAATCGGGCAAGACATCGCCCGCATTGATCTGCACGGGCGTGTAA
>Ga0082335_1007748_pt1 | contig 12722 bp, 7 predicted proteins | sample Subgrocontami58m_FD_72375 | JGI IMG/M metagenome (GOLD analysis project Ga0082335, IMG submission 72375) | Subsurface groundwater microbial communities from S. Glens Falls, New York, USA - GMW37 contaminated, 5.8 m (SPADES assembly) (version 2) ...
TGCAAGCGTCTCGCGTGCCACGCGATAGAAGGCGGGGTGATAAGGTTCAAACTCCGGTGAGATGATCCAATCTTTGAAGTCAACTTCTTTAAGTTTTCGCAATACGCCGTCACTCGCGCCCGAAAAAGCCAGCGCGGCGCGATACATCGCCGGGAGTTCGAGGTCAATGAGCCGCACCGAGCGGATCGATCCGACTTGCGGCGCGTCGCGACTGTAGAAGATCGCCGTGAAGCGTGTGCTGCCGCCTTCGGCATAATGTTCAAAGACCAGATCGGCAAGTGACAACCCGTGCTGCGGGCGAACACAATCGGGATAGTTAGAGATTTTGATCGCCAGTGGGCGGCGATTTAACACCAAAGGATCGGACACTGCTTCGCCGGTTAAGGGGTTAATGTTGAACGGGAACTCATCGGGCCCAAAAATGTTATTCGGCGTAGGTGTCGGCAGCGCAGTGGACACGCGAGTCGGTGTGAGGGTGAGAGTCGGCGTCACCGTGCGCGTGGGAGTCGGCGGCGCGGTGACGGTGGGTGAAGGAAGTGGAGTCTTCGTCGCCACTGAAGGTGGGAGGGTGATCACAAAAGTGGGCGGCGCATCCAATCGGCTATTGCACGAAGTGATCAAAAAAGAAATCAGCATCACACGAAAGAATCTTGGCATTGTTAGTCACATTTCTTTGACTGGCGACGTATACACAGGTATAATCTCCGAGACTTCATCACGAGCGATGGTCGAGGAAACAAATGCCACTCCGAGGCAACCTGCGAGATTTTAGCACTACTCAATTACTTAATTTGGTCAATCTGGCGAAGAAGACTGGCACGCTGACCATCGAGGGACCCACCGAAGCGGCGCAAATGTGTTTCCGCGAAGGCAAGTTAGTCTACGCCCAAATGGGAACTGAAGATGGAAGTTTGCCTTTGGTACTGCGCAAAGTTGGCAAGTTGAATGATCAACAAGCACAAGCGCTTAAGCAGCGACCTGAATCGGCGAACGATAAGGCGCTGGGCTTGTTGCTCATTAACGCCGGTTACGTCACTCAAGCCGATATTCTGCAAAGCATCAAACAAAATACACTCGACATCACCTTTCGACTCTTTTCATGGGTCGAGGGTCTTTTTAATTTTGACGCGACGGGGGCGCCGCCTGCCGGACGTATCACTGTTCCGATTGAACTTGATAATGTGATCATCGAGGGGTCGCGCCGCCTGCGCGAGTGGGAGCAGCTGCAAGACGAAATCCCGAATCTCGATATGGCGTTGAAGTTCGTGGACAAACCGGAGCGTTTGAAGAATCTTAATCTGAGCGTTGAAGAGTGGAAGGTTGTTTCGTATATTGATCCCAAGAACAGCATCAAGCAGATCGCCAAGACAAATAATATGAGCGATCTGGACGTGCGTAAGATCGTCTACGGGTTGCTGCAAGCCGGTTTGGTGGACTTGGTGAGGCCAGCCGGTACACGACCACTGGGCAATGCGCCAACGCGCAAGCCGCTGACGGCTGAAGCGAAAGAACAAGAGAAGTCGCTGGTCAATAAGTTGATTTCGAGAATTCGATCTTTGTAATGCAATTATTTTGAGAGGATAGACACGAATGCAAACTGTCAAAATGGTTGTCACCGGTCCCTACTCATCGGGCAAGACTCAGTTCATCGGCACGATCAGTGAGATTGACGTGGTGAAAACCGAACGCAAGGTGACGTCGGAAGCGGAAAAAGTTAAAGATCAAACGACGGTGGCAATGGACTTTGGCCGTATCACCGTGGACAACGATTTGATCTTGTATCTCTTCGGCACGCCCGGACAGCGACGATTCGATTTCATGTGGGAGATTCTGTCTGAGGGTATGTTGGGATTTGTGGTGATGGTGGATAGCTCGCGCCCTGAAACATTCCGCGAAGCGAAGAGCATCCTTGAAACTTTCCGCGCTTACGCCCCCACCCCGTACGTGGTTGCCGCCAACAAACAAGATCATCCCGAAGCCTGGTCGCCGGAAGATATGCGTATTGCTCTGCGGCTTGATCCGAATGTCAAACTTTTGCCATGCGTAGCAACCAACCGTGATAGTGTGAAGAATGTGTTGCTGGAGTTGTTGTACAGCATTCTCGCGGAAATGGAAAAATGAGTCGCGCAGCCGATTCGTCATTGCGAGCGCACTTCGCGAAGCAATCTTGGTCGCGCTATGAGATTGCTTCGTCGCGGAGAACGCTCTTCGCAATGACGCTGAGCAGTCACCGCGCAGGAATGGCGGGTTGTGAGCTCTATTGTCACTGAGCACGGCATCGTTCACTACGAGACTTACGGATCGGGCAAGCCGGTTGTTCTGCTGCATGGTTGGCTGGGTTCATGGGGATTGTGGCAGCCGACCATGGAAGTGTTGGGGAAAAGTTATCGCACTTACGCTCTCGATTTTTGGGGGTTTGGTGAATCGGGCAAGAAACTTGACAGTTACGTGATGTCCGACTTTGTGGCACTGGTGGAGGAGTTTATGTCGCGCATGGGGATCGAGTCGGCGCCACTCGTCGGTCACAGCATGGGGGGCTCGGTCAGTTTAAGCACGGCTATCAATAATCCACGTCGCGCACAAAAAATTGCGGTAGTTGGTTCCCCCATCGTTGGTTCTTCTCTTAATCCATTGCTCAAACTCGCCGGACGCCGCTACATTGCTTCTATCATTTACAACTTGCCTGTTTTACTGCGGTTGGGCTTAAAAACATTTTCAAGAGTGATCGTCAACAAAAATCCGGATAAGTGGTATCAAATGCAAGAGCGCGATCTCTCTAAGACTACTTTGGAATCGTTCTTCGCTTCGATTCGGAGTTTGCATCGCACCGATCTGCGCCCGCGTTTGAACGAGATCAGTGTGCCGACGTTGGGCATTTACGGAAGCGGCGATACGATTGTGGATCCCGGACAGCACAAAGCGTTGAAAAGCGGCGTGCCGCACGCGCGCATCGAAGTAATGAACGGCTCGCGGCACTTCCCGATGTTGGATGAACCTGAACGTTTTGTCAGTGTATTGAAAGATTTTTTGGATAGCAAGTAGAAGAATGAACAATGAACGGACAAGATAGCAGTCCAACGTACTATTACCCAAATAAGATCGGGCGCATCGTGCTGTTAGCGATGGAAGAGATCATGGGGCGCAACGGCGTGAACGCCGTGTTGAATCTCTCCAAGATGCGGCATCTGATCGGCAACTACCCGCCTAACAACTTGGATCGGCAGTTCAGCTTCAACGATGTCAGCGCCATCCAAAAAGCCTTAGACGATATGTACGGTCCTCGCGGCGGGCGCGGACTCGCCTTACGCGCCGGACGCGCCTGCTTCAAATATGGGTTGAAGGAATTCGGGCCCGTGTTGGGCATCGCCGACCTGACCTTCCGTTTGCTGCCCTTAAATATGAAGCTCAAAGTGGGGGCAGAAGTATTCGCCGACACGTTTAACAAGTATTCTGATCAAGTGGTGCGGTTGAGCGAGGACGAAGATAAAATTTTGTGGCACATTGATCGCTGCCCAATCTGTTGGGGGCGAAAAGCAGAGGCTCCGTGTTGTAATCTGGCGGTAGGGATCATTCAAGAAGCGTTGTACTGGGTGAGCGGCGGCAAGAATTTTTCGGTGCAAGAGATCGAGTGCGTGGCGCGCGGCGATGAGACTTGCACGATCCTGATTGACAAGAAGCCGCTGGATTGATGTGCGTTGCGTTACCATTCCATTACTGCCCTGTCAGTATTTTGAAACTGTAACAGGGTGGGCATCTGTGACATAGTCGTAGATAATGATAGGTGCATCACGCCTCTATGCGAAAAGTCATCCTGCGTCACTCTCACTTCATTGCTCCGTTTAATGAAACCGCGCGCGATCTGCGTATTCAGAACAAACCGCTTTGGTTAAATCAACGCGATCTATTAGCGTCCTACACGACCGAAGAGCGCGAGGTGGAAACGGGACGGTTTGAAGACGTGCCGCAGGATCATGTCGAGCAAATTGTCTATCGTGACAATTTATGTTTTGACAAAGGCTACATTGATCTTTTTCTCAACGAAGCCAAGAAATCGCGCCAGGCGCGGCGCGCGGCATTTAGCAAAGACAACCGCGCCTTCATGCAGCACGCGCTGCCTCTCGCCACAGGCTACACCCAACAAGGCGATCTCTATCTGGCCGATCTGTGGTACTTCCCCAATAGACCCACAACCGAAGCAGAGCCTTTAGTCGTTGATTTCGACTCACGCGAGATCGGTTACTACCGTATCCCCGAATACATGGCAAGCGAGAAGGGCGAACTGACGTATCAGGTGCCGCTACGTAGTTTGATCTCGATTGAAAGTTGGGTGCATATCCATATCGCCGATGCCATCTTTGGGTTATTCTCGCGCGGCGCGCGCGTCGAAAACAAGATCAACAAGGACATTCTTTTTAAATTACAAGTGTTGTGGCAGGCGCTACTCGAACAGAAGCAGGTGTTGTCGTGTTCAAGCCTGGTCAAGATCGGGCGCAACTGCACCATCAACCCGCACAGTGTAATTCTGGGACCGACGACGATTGGCGATAACGTCAACATCGAAGCCGGGGTGGTGATTGACAACTGCATCATCGGCAGCAACACGACGATCTCGCAAGGATGCCAATTGATGTTAAGCGTGATCGGCGACAATAATTTCTTGCCGTTCCGCGCCTCGTTGTATTTAACGACGCTCATGGAGAATTCGATGGTGGCGCAAAACACCTGCTTGCAAATGTGCGTCATCGGGCGCAAAACGTTCATCGGCGCCGGCAACACCTTTACCGATTACAACCTGCTGCCCGCGCCGATACGGGCATTAAACGGAGACGGCATACTGGCCGAGTCGAATCGTCCGGTGTTAGGCGGGTGTGTCGGTCACAATTGTCGAATCGGCAGTGGTCTGATCATCTATCCGGCGCGCACCATTGAAAGTGACGTGGTGTTGTTTGCCTCAGCCGAGCGACGGGTGATCGCCAAGAATGTGATGTACGAGGAAAGCGATCATCACAAATTAAAAAATGCCTCAACACATCAACGGTTATACCCGCGCGTGGGCGAAGAGCCTTCGTCGTCGTGGTGAATTAAAAATCTGGAGGACCTTCTATGGCTAAAGGCAGAATTTTGATCGTCGAGGACGACTTCGACATCTCCAACATGCTGAGGATTTATTTTGGCGGGCAAGGCTTCGATATTAACGTTGCCGCGCGCGGCAGTGAGGCGTTGACAATGGCGCGTCAACAACTTCCGCATCTCATTATTCTGGACATCATGCTGCCAGACATGGATGGCTACGCTATCTGCAAGCAGCTGCGCCAGACGCCGCGCACGAGTCACATCCCCATTATTTTTCTGACGCAGAAAGATGAACGTTCCGACCGCATCGCCGGATTGGAATTGGGCGCGGACGATTACATCACCAAGCCGTTCGACATCGAGGAACTTAAACTGCGCGTGCAGAATGCCATTGCCCGCGCGCAGGTTCAAAACCTGTCCGACCCCCGCTCCGGTTTGCCTGCCGGTAAATTAATAGAAGACGAATTACGCAAGCTGATGCGTTCACACGATTGGGCTTTCATTGATTGCAAGATCAATTACTTCAACCCCTTTAAGGAAGTGTATGGCTTCGTCGCCGGTGATGAGGCGCTGCGCTTCGCCGCGCTCGTCATCCGTGAAGTGGTGGATGAGAAAGGCACGCCCAACGATTTCATCGGTCACCCCGGTGGTGAAAATTTTGTCGTCATTTCTACGCTGGCAAATGCCGAAACGATCAAGGCACGACTTAAGAGTCGCTTCGCCGAAGAAGTGAAAACGCATTACTCCTTTATAGACCGCGAACAAGGCTACATGGTGGCGCACGGTGACGGCACTCCAAACGGCGTCGCCGAACAAAAAGTGTCGCTCATGACTCTCTCTGTGGGGATCGTCTCGGCCATCACGGAATTTTCCGACATTCGCGAGATTACCGAACTCGCCGCCGAAGCGCGACGCACTGACAACGGATAAGTGACTACTCACGCTAAGACCGGGCAAACCTCCGAGTTCTTAAAGAACTCGGAGGTTTGCCCGCGATGTAGAGTCTGATGAACGACGCTAACACTCTTGGGATCGCTATTGCCGCGATGGTCGTCGGCGGCATTTTGCTCAGCCTGGTCTACCTGAGCGCTCAGCTTGTGTCACGCGGTCGCGCTCCGGCAATTGAGTCGACTCTCGCCTTCACTTCGGCCTTAGGCAGTGTCAACGACGCGGTGCTGGTGGCGCAGGGCGGCGGGAAGATCATCTACGCCAATAATCGCGCCAAACTCATGTTTAGCTCCGGTGTCGAGATGCCAAGCCTCAACCGCATGGCGCGCATGGCACAACCGCCAGACACGCTGTACGATCTCTTCGCCGCCGAAGGTCAGACCACGCTGACCATTAGCAATCGTCCGCTCGAAGCGCTGTCGGTGCGCTTGCCGGGTGACCTGCCGCAGTTTATGGTCACACTGCGCGAGAACACGCAACTCGAAAAGTTACGCGATAGTGACAGCTCGGCACAGGCAATTGCCGCCATCGGCGAGATCAGCAAGACCCTTTTTACCAGCCTCAATCTCAACACCGTTGCCAACAATACATTGCAAATCATCGAGCGCATCATTCAATTCGACGTTGCCGAGATCAACTTGTGGGATTCGCAGGCGCAAGTGATTCGTCCCTGTGCGCGGAGCGGTGATCGGGCTTACACCATTACGCTCGATCAAAAGGCAGCAACTTACAATTTAGATGAGGGCTACAGCGGATGGATCGCCCGCAACAAATCCCCCATATTGATCGGTAATATCGAGCGGCGATTGGATGTGAAGCCAAAACTTAAATTGAGCGAATTCCCTGTGCGCTCTATTGTCGGCGTGCCGTTGTTGTACGGCACGGAGCGTGAATTCGTGGGGACGTTGGAGATCGCCTCCATCGAACTCGACCGCTATCAACCTCAAGATGTGCAACTGCTCGAAACCATTGCCAGTCAGGCGGTCATTGCGATTCGTAACGCGCAGCGTTTTGATCAACAGCAAATGCGGGTGGCAGAACTTTCCGGCTTGGCACAAGTGGCGCAGACGGCTTCGGCGCTGGCGAACTCGCGCGAGCTGAATGCCAACCTCACCGGACGCATTGCCAGTTTGATGGGCGTGCAGTTATGCGGCATTTTGCTTCACAGCGAGAGTGAGCGGGCTCTGATCAGCCAAGCGCCTTTCTATGGCGGCATCCCCGACGCATTTCTCGAGTTGTATCGCATTCCTTTAACACCTCACAGCCGCGCCGAACATTTTTGGAACCACGACGAGTTTTGGTATTCCAACGATGTGCCAAATGATCCGCTTGTGGCTGAAGCCGGGTTAACCCAATTTGCCGAAACCATCGGCGTGAAAACAACGCTCATTGCTCCACTCAAAGCAGGCAACACTCGGCTGGGCATCGTGCAGGTCTCCAACAAAATCGGCGGCGCCCCCTTTGGCGACGATGATGCGCGCCTGCTCCAGATATACACCGGTCAAGCGGCGATCTTAATTGACAACGCGCGTCTGGTTCGTGAATCCGAAGAGCGCGTCAAACGCGCCGAAGCCATCCGTGTGATCTCGGAGATCAGCGGGTCGAGCCGCCCGCTTGAAGAAATATATCGTGAGGTGATGAAGCGCGTCGCCGGACTGCTGCCGGTGGATTTCGGCATCCTCTTGCTTTTGGACGAAGCCAAGGGCGAGCTCATGCCTCAGCGCGGCTCGGAGATCGGCGCAGACTTTAGCGAAGCGGAAATCGTTCATATACGTTCCGACGATCCTTCGTTTCAATTAAGCGTGACCTATCTTCGCAAACCGTTTTACACCTGGCGCGCGAGTCGAGATCGCCGCATTACAAAAATGTACCGGCGCGTGGTCGAACATTATCGAGTCGAGAGCGCGATCATTGTGCCGTTGATCGCTCAAGACAGCAGTCTGGGAGAGTTGTGGTTGGCGGCGCGGCGTGAGCGCGCCTTTGCGCGGGGCGATGTGAATTTAGTGGAGACGGTTGCCGCGCAGCTGGCATCGGCCGTCGAACGGAATCGCCTGGCCTCTATCACCGATGAAACTTTGCGCCGCCGTGTTGAGCAGTTGACCGCCCTCACCCGTTTGGGTCGTGAACTTAATCAAACGCTGGAACTTGAACATCTTTTGCAAAGTGTGTACACCGAAGCCCTCCGCGCCACGCACGCCGATTGCGGCAGTATCGTTCTATTGGATACCAGCGCGGCGATGCCCACAGCCAGCAAGCGACTCGGTTGCCGAAGTCAGGAAGACGAGCGGCAGCTCGATTCGCTCGAAATGAATGTCGCGCTGTCGGGTATGAGTCAGACGATCCCCGACCTCATGGCGGTGGAGGCCTTCGCCAATTTAACGACGGTGAATGATCGGCAACCGACTGTGGCGCACGACGGCATCCGCTCGCTGATCGTGGTGCCGGTGTTGTCTCAAGGTGTCACCGTCGGCGTGATCGAGATGCACAGCCGCCGCCCGAACAGTTTCGATCAAGTGATGCTCGACTTTCTGCAAACATTATCGGCGCAAGCCGCCGTCGCCGTGAGCAATACTCAGCGTTACGAAGAACAGCTGCAGCGCGGCGATCTGCTGCGCCGCCGCGCCGATCAACTCTCTCAACTTCTGCAAATCTCGCGCACGGTTCGATCTGATAATCCTCTGGAAGCAAATCTGGAAGCGATTGCCTTTGGCGTGCAAGAAACCATTGGATACAACAAAGTGTTAATCAGCGTGCTGGACGCCGAAACCAATTTAGTGCATCGCCTCGCCGCCGCCGGAGTGCCATTCTCGACATTGGATACTCTTAAGAGTGACCCTCAACCCTGGACACTTTATGCCTCGTGCTTTAAACCGGAATTCCGTATTAGCCAATCGTATTACATCCCTCACGACCAAACCCCGGCAGAGTTGAAACAAAGTGGCGTGCGTACCACCACCTCCTCGTGGGAAGGAGCCGGGTATTGGCATGATGAGGATTACTTCTTCGTGCCTTTGATCGGTTCGGGTGGTCAGTTCGTCGGCATTATGAGTCTCGACGATCCGCAAGATCGCCGCGCGCCTGATCGATCCACCGTAGAGACGATTGAAATTTTTGCCAATCAAGCGGCGTTGGCAATCGAGAATGCGCGGTTGTATCAATCCGCCGAGAATCAGACGGCAAAGTTGAGCAAGGGTTTAGAAGAATTACAAAAGTCGTATCGCGATCTGGACGCGGTGTCGCGCACCCTTGCCCGCAAAGATCAAGAACTCGGTTCGTTGATCGGGCAGACCGACGTGCGCGCCAAACGTTTGCTTGCCCTGCACCGCATCGCCAGCAGCGCGGCAGAGCTGCGCGATGAACAAGCCATGCTGCAGCGCGTCGCCGAAGCGACGGTCAACGAGATGAGCGTGGAGATTTGTTTGATCGGTTTGAGCAGCGTGGTAGATCACAGCAAACTGCACATTGTCGCCCTCGGTGGCGCCGTCGCAAACCCCGGCGATCTGGATTCGCTTCTGGCGTCGCTCAACCCGATGAGCCAAGTGGTGGAACTGCACACGCCGTTGTTAGATCGTGAATGCAGCCCGCACGGCTGGGGCGCCTCGCAGTTGATCAAAGCATTGGGCGTCCGTTCATTTATCAGCGTGCCGATCACGGTGGCGCGGACGATCAGCGGCGCGGTATTGATCGGAAGTCAACAGGACGTTGCCCCATTCTCTAACGAAGATATTGATCTGTTCACGATCCTCAGCAGTCAGATAGGCGTGGGGCTCGAAAACATCCGGCTCTACGAAGATCAAACCACCATCGCCGAAGAGAACGCGCGGCTGTATGGCGAAACGCGCGAACTGCAAGAATTCAGCGAGTCGGTATTTGAATCGTTGCAACAAGGCGTGATCGTTCTCGACGCCGACAACCGCGTGCTGAGCATCAACGGTTGGATGCGCCAAACATTTGGATGGACAGACACGTTGATCGCCAAAAATCTTTTTGAATTCCGCCCGCTCTATCGCGATCTCGGTTTAGCCGATTCGATCCAACAAGCGATCTACAACGGGCAACCGATTGACCGCTTGATCGTCCGCGACACGGATCCACAAGGGGCACCCTTGATCACGAACTTCTACGGGTATCCCTTGCGGCGCGACGGAATGGTGTCGGGTGTGGTTCTGTTGGTGGAAGACGTGACGGCACAAGCCCGTTTGGAAGCCGATGTGCGCGAGCGCGCCACACAACTGCAAGCCTTAGCCGAATCGGCGCGGGTGGTGTCATCCGCCTTGCAGCGTGAGGAGGTCATCGCCCTGACGCTGGAGCAGATCAAACGGGTGATACCGTACGACACGGCAACGCTCTGGCTGCGCGAGGAAGAATTTTTGCGTGTGGTAGGCGCGCGGGGATTCGACAACGACGAGACGCAGTTAGGCTTGGTGGTGCAGGTAGAAGATAGCTTACTATTTAAAGAACTCTCGGCGAGCGGTAAAGCAATTCTTGTCCCGGACGTGCGCGACGATGGACGATTCCCGGCAGGGATCATCAGCCGCACACGTTCTTGGCTGGGCGTGCCATTGATCGTTAAAGGTCAATCGTTAGGGTTGATCGCCTTCGACAAAGTGGAAACGGGATTCTATTCAACCCATCATACCGAGTTGGCGATTGCCTTTGCAACGCAGTCGGCAATCGCGCTCGATAACGCCCGACTGTATGAAGACAGCCTCCGCCGCGCTTACGATCTGAACGAGCGCTCACAACGTTTGGCGCTGCTCAATCGCATTTCATCGTCACTTAGCACATCGCTCGACATCCACCGCATTCTGGAGATCGCCGTCCACGAAATGAGCAATGCCATGGACTCGGCGCGTGTAGTAGCGATCACACATGACGACGATCATGATCTCAGCAACTTGGTGATCAGCTATCCCGTCCTTGCCAACTTGCCGTCGGTGATGCCGCTCTCGGGCAATCCGCTCGTCGAGCGTCTGCGCGAAACACTTTCGCCGGTGATTATTGACGATGTCGCCCGGAGCGATCTACTCCTTAAACCCATCGCCGATTATTTTCTGGGCATTGGCACGAAAGCGTTGTTGGTCGTGCCGCTCATCGCCAGCAGCAAGTTGCTTGGCACGTTCAACATTGATCCCGGCAAACAGGAACACTTCAACGCCGGCGAGATCGAACTCGCCCAGACGATTGCCAATCAAACAGCCATTACAATTGAAAACAGCCGCCTGTATGCCGAGTCGAGCAAACGCAGCACAGAACTGAGCGCGTTGTTTGAATTGGGCGTGAGCGTCACGCAAGAACTCAACATTGATCGCGTGATGATGCTACTGTTTGAGAAAGTGCAGCAGCTCCTCAATGTGGACACGATTGCCGTGACGACCGTGATAGATGAGGACACGATGCGCGTGGAGGGGATAGAGCGGGGCGAACGGTTTGAACCGCTGATCTTGCCGCGCACAAGTTTAACCTCTACCGAGATGGTGCTTAAATCTGGCGAGCCGCTGCTCATTGGCGGCATGTCGCACACTCAACCCAATAAGCCCACACCGGTTGACGTACAAGACTCAGACAGCCGAACCTGGATCGGCGTGCCGTTGACCGCGCAAGGCAAGACAATCGGCGTGCTCTCCATGCATAATGACCGCCCCATTTACTTTGATCAATCCGACACTCAACTCTTGAGTCAGATCGGCAATCAGATCGCCATCGCCATTGAAAATGCCCGTTTGTTCGCCACCACCCAGCGTTACGCCGCCGATCTGGAACTGCGCGTAGCAGAACGCACGGCAGAGCTAGAGAAAGAACGCGATCAGGTCGAAACATTATTACGCATCACCAACGAACTCTCGGCAAGTCTCGATCTGGATCGCGTCTTGGTGCGCGCCCTGAGCTTGGTCAGCGATGTCATCGGTGGAACTCAAGGCGGGCTCTTTTTGCTCGACCCACAATCCGAGCAATTGATCTATCGCGCCGCCTTAGGCACTAATTTTCAATTACCTGCAGGCGGTGTGCCGGCGCCCTTCCGACGCGGTGAAGGGTTGGTCGGTTGGGTCATTAAGAATCGCCAAGCCATCGTCGTCCACGATCTCTTGCAAGATGAACGTTGGGAACAGCGTCCCCTTTCCGAGCAACATCGCTCGGCGATCTGCGCGCCGCTTCTCTCCAGCGAAGATTCACTGGGCGCGATGATTTTTTACAGCGATGTGACCCACGCCTTTGATGACGATCAATTGCGTCTGGTATCTGCCGCCGCCACGCAAGTCACATCGGCTATCAACAACGCCGAACTCTATCGTCTGATCCGTGATCAGGCTGAACGTCTGGGCAGCATGTTGCGCGCCAATCAAGTGGAAGCCTCTAAGAGTCAATCCATTCTCGAATCGGTGGCGGATGGCGTGTTGGTAACCGACCCGGAAGGCATCGTGATACTCTTCAACGCCACTGCCGAGCGCATTCTGCAATTGAGTCGTGATGAAGTGTTGGGTCGCCCTGCCAACGACTTTTTGGGATTCTATGGAGCAAGAGCGAAGAACCTTACTGCGGCGATACAACGTTGGAGCGAAGACCCGACCAGTTATCAAGCGGGCGATCTACTCGCCGAAAGAATCGAACTCGAAGACAACCGCATCATCTCGGTCTTGCTCACTCCGGTCACTTCAACGGATGAGTTCTTGGGCTAAGTCTCCATCTTCCTCGACATCCCT
>Ga0082335_1007749_pt1 | contig 12722 bp, 6 predicted proteins | sample Subgrocontami58m_FD_72375 | JGI IMG/M metagenome (GOLD analysis project Ga0082335, IMG submission 72375) | Subsurface groundwater microbial communities from S. Glens Falls, New York, USA - GMW37 contaminated, 5.8 m (SPADES assembly) (version 2) ...
CGCAGGCGTCCTGCGGCCCTTTGGCAGTGTGAATCTCGCGTGGCCCGACTGGGAGGAGGACCTGCGGCGCTGCCACGAGGTCTTCAAGATGCCCGGCGTCCGCATCTATCCCGGTTACCAGCCGTTCGACCTCGCGCATCAGGATGTCGGGCGGCTCGTGAAGCTGACGGCCGAACGCGGGCTGCTCCTGCAGGTCGTGTTTCAAATGGAGGATCCCCGCGTGCATCATCCCGTGCTGAACCTGGGCAAGATCGACCCCCGTCCGCTCGTCGCCGCGCTGAAGCAGGCACCGGAGGCGCGCGTCGAGTTGCTCCATTTCGTCGGCGATATCCGCGGAACCGAACTCGGTCTGCTCATGCGCGAGACGAATGCGCGGCTCGACCTTTCGCGTTGGGAGAGCAACGGCATCGTCGGGAAGATGCTCGGCGTCGCGCCGAACCCGACGCCCGCGCGCGTGCCGCTCGATCGCGTGTTGTTCGGCTCCCACGCACCGTATTTCCCGGTGGAATCGGCCATCCTGCGAATCATCGAGTCGCCGCTCACCGCCGACCAAATCGCCGCGATCCTGCAGCGGAACGCCCGCGCGTTGCTGCCCGCGGCGGCGTAGCGGTCGCAATCACGAGAACGTGGCACGCTCAACCTGAGCGTGCTTCCACGCACCTCCCCTGCGCGGTCAGGTTGACCGCGCTACGTCGAACTTTTGCGTCGGCCACTACCCGCCCTCACCGCGCGGGATTCCACCCGCTTTCGCGATGCGGGGTGAGGGCACCCCGCCTACATTCACTTCGGCTCCGGCCAGCCGAGCTGCCGGTGCAGGAACTCGAACGTGCCCACGCCGTGAATCGTGTGCGGCCCGACGAAGTACTCGAGCGCCGTACGCTCCGGGATCCCCAGCCGGTCGTACAGCCGCTTCACCTTCGCGTATTCGAACGCCACATACTCGTCGAGCCCCACCCCGTCGTCGTGCCCGCGCTCGACCATGAAGGGCCGCGGGGCAATCAGCGCCGCCATCTCCGCGTAGTTGAACGTCCGGCCCAGGTTGAACTCGGGCATCTCCCATTCCTTCGTGAACAGGTAGCTGCCGGTCCAGTCGGTCGTGGCATTCTTCCACACCCACTCGTTGAAGTCGCCCGAACAGATCGACAGCGCATAACGCTCCAGCACCGCCGGCACGCGCATCGCGGTCTTGCCGCCATACGACAGGCCGTAGAACCCCATGCGCTGCGGATCGACGTTCGGCTGCGTGGCCAGCCAGTCGAGCAACACCTGGTGCTGCGCGATGATGAAAGAGAACAGCGACTGGCCCAGCGGGTTTGCCTTTCGCTGCAACCGGCGAAACCGATCCTCGCCGCGATACGGGTTGTGCGGCGCAAACACGATGAAGCCTCGCTCCGCCAGCCGCGCGCCAAACGCCTTGTAAAAGCCATAGGCCCGGCTCTTCGGGTCCTCGGTGATGGTGTCCGCCGGCAATCCCTCGAGTCCGTGCTGCACGACGACGACCGGCCGCCTTTCCCCGGGCTTCAGGTCCGTCGGCAGCAGCAGGTATCCCCAGGCGAACACGTCCGGCAAGACATCGAGCACGACCTCGTACCCCGTCCACTTCGGCTGCTCGACGAAACGCCGCGTGCGCGGGTTCGGCGGCACCGCGCCGGTCTCGAGGCGGCCAATCACCTCCGACCAGAACTGCTCGCGGCGCGGCCCCATCGCCTGCCGCCACGCGGCCACGGTCGTTGCCGGCGTCTTCTTCCAGAAAAACTCCTCGCGCCCTCCGGCCGAGAGTGCGAGCTGCCGCTGCGTGAACGCCTCGAGTTCGCGCAGCTGCCGTTGCTGCCGCTCGCCCGCGCTGAAACCCGTGCGCGCGTCCCGCAACTCGGCGCCAGGCGCGATCAACTCGCGTCCCGCTCCGCCCGACAGCACTGCCAGGAGCCGCCTCAAGGTTGGCTCGGCCAAGGGTCCGCCCGCCAGTGACTCGACGGCCGATCCGAATCGTCCCGCCAGCCGCCGCGCGCGCTCCACTTCCGCCCGCACCTCCTGGGTGCTGGGCGACGCAATCCGCCCCGGCGCGGCGCCGGCAAATCGCGGCCGAGGCGCCGGTGGACCGCTCACGGCTGGCGCCGCGCTTTCCTCGACGATCAGCGTGCGCGGCACCACCAGCCGCGCGAGACCCGCGTCGCCAAACTCGCGCAGCAGCCCGAAGACGTTGCGATAGATCGGCTCCTGCCAGAGCTGTTCGCGCGGACCGAAGTAGCCGCTCACGACCGTGGCGTCGATCCGCACGTCGACCGCGCCGGCGCCGAGTGCGATCAACCCGCCTTCGCCCCACCCCACGACCGCCATCGGCGTTTTCGCTCCGCGGTCTTCCGCCACGAACCAATCGATCGCGGACTGCACCTTCTGGATTTCGTAGCCGATCACGTGCCGCCCCATTTCGTAGGCTTGCCGGTAAATCCATTCGCGATGCGGCTGGTTGGTGGTGCGGCCCAGACGCGGGTTGCCCGAAAAGGCGTCGCTGCGATCGAGGAGCGTCGGCACCACCACCGTGCAGCCGTTTTCGGCGAGTCGCCGCGCGTACTGTCCCGCCGCCGGCACGCCGGCCGCCAGCCCGGCGATCATCTCGGGCGTCTGGCCCGCATCCGGCAGCGCCACGACCCGCGCGCTCACCGCGCTTTTCGGCTGGAGCAACAGACCTTCGCCGCACACGCCGTCGAGCACCGGCCAGCGGACCGCGTAGGCGACGAAGCGATCCGTCTCCGCAACTATTGCCGGCGAACTCGTGGTTGCCACGAGCTGCATCGAGGGAGTCGGCACGCGCGGATCGACGATGCCCAGCATCTGCGCGAGCCGCGCGCGATTCGGCGCGACTGACTTTTCGTAGGCTTCCGGCGAACTGAAATCCGCGTGCCACCACTGCTCGCGCCGCTGGACCGAGGCCGCGGTCTCCGCGTCGAGGAAACGGTGGATGCCATCGACCATCCGCGCCGACCAATCACCCTCGGGCGTGAGCGGCTGCGTGCCGGGGAGAACGGGTTCGGACCCGAACGCGAGCGCGGCCGCACACACCCCGGCACTAATTCGGAAAAACTCAGAAGAGCGCCCGCGAATCACGCGAATTGACGCGAATTTCAGAGAGGAAAGGACAGGACATGATTTGCGCGGTGTGCTTTCACCTTTCCGGGGAGGGAGTTCTCTCGATGATCTCATTCGCGTTTATTCGCGTCCATTCGCGGGCTACTGCATTGATCCGCCACTTGTCTGGCCAGAGGGGATTTCAAGATTGCTCGACGCAACGCACTCCCGGTCCCCTCTAAAAAGAGGGGTGCCCAAGGGGCGGGGGGTGTAGGCGCGCGGCGCCGCGCGCCATTTCCAGCCTCAGCCCTTCTCCGGGCTGCTGATGCCATAAACGAGGCGGGGTTCACCGGGCGAAGTGTTCTCGCCGAGAAACATCCGGGTCAATGTTCGCTGCACGCGGAAGCCGTATTTTTTCACCAGCTCGACCCCCGCGGCATTCCTCGCCGGCACGTCGACGAAGACCGTGCGGCCGGTGACGTTCCCGAGGCACGCGAGCAGCAACTGCTCGGCCGCATCGGCCTCGCGCGCGCTCCACGGCCCGACCTGCACCGCGCGCGCGCCCTGGCGAGCAATCAGGTACCCGCGGAGCCGGCCCTCGGCGTCGCGCGAGGCGAAACACAATTCCGGATCCCGCGCGCTGAGCGCCGCCAGCACCTGCGGTCGCGGCACGCCGAACGCCGCCGCGTCCAGTGCCGCCACCGCCGCGGCGTCCACCGCCGCGTACGGGACGAGTTTCCCTGGAGCCGCGGTCCCTTCGCCGCGGTCAGCCAATCCCTGCGCGGAGGGGGCCGCGGCTCCCGGGTTGGCCTCGTACCGCGAGAGCTCGTACTCGTCGACGAACCCGAGCGGCACGTACACCTTCCGGCCGAGCGGCGTAGCATCCAGCTTGATACACCGCACGCCGCACGCCTCGAGATACTGGATTGCCTGGCGCAGCAGGAGCGAGCCGATCCCATGCCGTCGCTGCTCCGGATGCACCAGCACCATCCCGATCCAGCCCACGCGATCGCCGTAACGAATCGTGGTCGCGGTGCCGGCCGCCTCACCGCGCACTTCCGCCACGAAACAACCGGCCGGTTCGAACTCCAGATACCCCTGCCAGTCGCGCTCGGTCTGGTTCCAGCCGGCCAGGTCGCGCAGCTGATTCGCCATCGGAATGTCGGCCCGTTGCATGATCCGAATCGTCACCTGACCCGCCGCTGATGCTGGAAGCTTCCCGTCCATGTCAAAATGACATTTCACACTGCGGCTCGCCGCCGCAACCGAAAGAATTGCCAAGGCATTTAGCCGCGGATTACGCGGATCACGCGGATTGTCGCCTGCCATTGTCCGCGTGATCGGCGTCATCCGCGGTCAATAAATCAGCAGTTTGAAACCGTCGCAAACGTGAACGATCCGGATCGATCTTAGTCCGCGGCCCGCACGGAGGCGGGCCCTCCAAAAATGCGCAACGGCACCACCCTTAAAAGTTGCCCTTGATCCCAAACACCCAGCTCACGCCGTAGTTGAACATGCCCTGCAGCACCGGCGGCAGATTCGTGCCGGGGTTGAGGTCATACTGCGTGCGCGGCTCGTTCAGGATGTTGCGGCCCTGCGCGAACAGGCTCATCCGATTCGTCAGCCGGAACGCCGCGTTCAAATCGAACTTCACGTTGTGCCGCTGGAACCGGCCGACCGTCGTCGTCCACTGCGCGTCGTCCTGCCAGATGCTGCTCAGCCGCAGGTTCACGCGCCAGACATTCCAGGCCACGCTGCCGCTGATCTTGTGCGGAATGAGTCCGGGCCGCCGCAGATTCGCATACGAGCGCGAATAGCTCACGTTGACGTTGGTGTTGCGAAACGGCCCGGGCAGGAAGGACAGCTGCTGGTTGTAGCCCAGCTCCAGGTTGCGGTAGCGGAAGAGCCGGTCGCCGTTTTGCGTCGAGATGAACTCGTAACCCGCGTACGCGGGATCGTCGCCGTAGCCGAACTCGTCGGCGGTGTAGCGGTGCGTTTCGCGGATGTTGGTGATTTCGTTTTGCTGCACGAGGAACGTGAAGCTGCCGACCGGCTCGAAGTAATAGGCGACGCGCGCGACGTAGTTGTCCGAGGTCTCCGGCAGCAGGTTGGCGTTCGGCGCGCTCACGATCAGGTTCACGTCGTCGATCGTCCACACGCCGGCCAGCGCGCTGATCGGCGGCCGCGAGATGGCGTGGCTGAAGCCGAACTGGGCCTGCAGGTTCCGGTTCAACGAATACTTGGCGCTGAAGCTCGGGAAGAGGTTGTCGTATTCGCCATAGCGTTTCACGCGGGGCCGCGAGCCGTACTGGTAATCGATCCCCGCCCGCGTCGTCGCGCGGCGATCGGTCCCCACGGCGAACCCGCGCGCCACCACCTGGGCCGACGGCACCGGATCCCACTCCTTCGAAATCGTGGTGCTGCGCTCCCAGCGCAGCCCGCCCTGGAACCGCCACCGGCCCCAGCTCGTATCCGCCATTCCGTACACCGCCGGGACGGCCTGTTTGAAATCGCGGAAGCTGCCGTAGAAACTCGAGTAGTAGTTTGCCACGGTGCTCACATCGGCGAACCACTCCGGGTGCGCGAGGACCGCGGCGCCCAGCGCCTCGCGGTCCGGGTGCCGCGGCAGGTTGCCGACATCCAGCGCCATCTGCGGGCCCATCCGCGCGGCGTCGAGCCGCGGCGAAACGAAGTTCGCGAAGCTGCCGTTGGGGCTGATCGTGCCGTTCGCCGCCACGGTGTTGCCGCCGGGACCGATGTAGGAAAACGCGTTCGCCGCGTTCCGGTTGTAGGATTTCCGATACTGCTCGTTCAGCTTGGCGCCGAGCTTGAGGAACGTCGGATGCTCGAACGGCAGGCTGTAGCGCCCGTTGATCGTCGCCTCGTAGATCTTCACCAGCTCGCCGCGATCCTCGTTCGTGCTCACGCGGGGGTTGAGGAAATTCGCGAGGTTCGCCCAGTCCGGCCCGGCGGTCTGCACGATGGTCCACTCGGCCGAGTTGTAGTCCGGCCGCGTCGCGCGGAAATCGATCCCCGTGAGGTCGTTCGTCGTGTGCGTGCGGATGCTGTCCGGCAGCGACTGGTAATCGTTCTTCGAACGCGAGTAGGTCAGCCCGCCGTCGACCAGCAGCCGCGCGAGCGTGTATTCGAATTTCGGCGTCAACGTGATCGTCTGCGTCTTCTTGTCGAAGTTCTGCCCGCCGTTGACGCTGACCGCGCGCGCCGTGTTCGTCGCCGCGCCGTTGGTGCGCACCTCCGTCAGCCCGTCGCCCAGCACCGTGGCGCGGCCGTTGTTCACGTTGGCATTGGTGGCCGCCGCGGTCCAGGCCAGCGAACGCGAATACGTCGTGCCCGAGAAGGTGTTGTACATCGTGGTCATCGCCAGCACGAGCCGCGGCGACGCCTTGTAGTCGAGGTTCAGCGACACCGTGTCGCGATCGATGAACTTCGGTCCGTCGCCGAAACTGAACCCGGTCACGACGAGCGGCCGCGGGTCGCCCGGCGTCGTCGTCCGGCTGAACGTGTTCGTCACCGACTGCTGCTCCACCAGGATCTTCGACTCGCTCAGCCCGAGGCTGACGCCGAGCCGCCGATCCAGGAACACATCGGAGTAATCGAGTTTGGTGCTCGGCCGCACGAGATGGTGCTGGCGGTCGCCGGGCCGCGTCGTCTTGCCCCATTTGAAATCGTCCGAGACGCCGGTGAGGCTGAACTGCCAGTCGATCCGGCGCCCCTTGCGATCGAAGCCGCGCTTGGTTTTCAGGTTGATGTTTCCCGCGGGCGAGTCCGCGTCCATGTCGGCGCTGATCGTCCGGCTGATTTCAATCGATTCGATGCTGTTGATCGAAAGTTGCTCGAACCCCATCGACCGGCCCGCGTCCGGTGCATTGATGAACCCGTTGTAGGAACCGAGTGCGTCGGCGCTCGCGAGCTTCGCGCCGTCCATCGTCACCCCGACGTACTCCGGCGACAATCCGCCGAGCCGCGGCCCGCGCGTTTCCGCGTCCTGGTACTCGACGTCGACGCCGGGCAGGAATTTCAGGAACTCGCCCACGTTGCCCTCCGACACGTCGCCGAAGATGTCCGACGCGACCGACGTCGTGATGTTCATGTTGCGCTTCTGCGCCATGATGGCCTTGGCATTGCCCTCGCGCTCGCTCGAGACGACGAACTGGCCCATCTGGACGGTGTCGCCCGGCTTCGCGCCATACGCCGCCGTGGTGAGGTTGATTTCGCGCGTGGCGGGCTGCCCGGGCGAAACCGTGAGGGTCTCGGTCGCCGTGTTGTAGCCGGTGTACGTCACCGTGATCGTCGCCGGCCCGGCCGGCACGTTGTCGATTCGGAACGACCCGTCGCGTTCCGTCGCGACGAGCTTGTCCGTGCCCTGCAGCCGCACCTCGGCGTTGCGCACATACTCGCCCGTCGCCGGGTTGAACACGCGGCCCGTGATCGTCCCGCTGCCGCCGGTCTGCCCCGCCGCCGGGCCGGCCAGCCCGAAGCCAAACAACGCGCACGCCAAAATACACCAACAGGATCGGAGCTTCATGATTCAGGAAGATTAAGGTGAGCGGGTCGCGGGTGGCAGAAAACCGGCGAATCGACGCGAATTTTCAGGGGCACTCCGTTGAAAAAGGGTACTCGTGGGCGGCGCCGCGCCGTCAAGCGCACGGACGGAAAAGGGGCGTAACCATGCGGTTACTTTTTGGCCGCCGCCGAAGCAAGGCTTTTTGCGCACGCCGGGGCGGGCGGCCATGGCCTTGGGGCCGCGCTCCACCGCGGAGCAGGCGACTTCAGACGATCAACCGCGGAGTACGCGAATTACGCGGAAAATCTTGTCCGCGTGATCCGCGTAATCCGCGGTCAAAAGCCTTCTCCGCGTGCTCTCCGCAAACTCTCCAACGAGCGAGCAACGATCCACCGCCGAGCAGGCAGGCGCAAGCCGATCAACCGCGGATCACACAGACCACGCGGATCATTTTCGTCCGCGTGATTAGCGTACTCCGCGGTCGAAGGCCTTCTCCGCGATTCAGTGCGTCGTACTTTTTCGGCGAATACAGGGCGCGGCGTGCCCCCGCCGCCGGGCTTACGCAAATGTCAGGCAGTGGTGGTGGCGCGTCCGTCGCAGCTGCGCGTCACTGTGGGCATGCTTCAAGTGTCCCGCTCGCTCGGCTCACTGCCCGTCGTTCCCCTCCTGCAAAAGGCAGCGCGTTCGCGCGTCGGCGTGGTCCGCGTCGACAACGGACTTGCCACCGACAGCTCCCTGCCCCGGCTCGCGCTGGTCTCCACCCACGGCTATGTTGCGGCGGTGCCGCCCCTCGGCGCGGCCGACACCGGCGGCCAGGTCGTGTACATCCTCGAGCTGGCAAAGAAATTCGCACTGCTCGGCTACCAGGTCGACCTCTGGACCCGGCGCTTCGAAGACCAGCCGGAGATCGAACCGGTCGCGGACCGCGTGCGGATCATCCGCGTACCCTGCGGCGGCAAGGAGTTCCGGGCGAAGGAATATCTCTGCGACGTCCTGCCGGAGTGGTGCGAGCACGCCCTGCGGTTCATCCGCCGCCACGGTCTCGTCTACCAGTTCGTCAGCAGTCATTATTGGGACGCCGGGATCGCGGCGCAGCGTCTCTGCGCCGCCCTGGACGTGCCGCACGTGCACACGCCGCATTCGCTCGGCATCTGGAAGCAGCGTCAGATGGAAACGGATTTCCCCGCCAGCCGCGCGGAATTCGAACAGCGCTACAACTTCAGCCGCCGGATTGCCGCCGAAAAACAGCTCTACGCCCGTTGCGATGTCGTGGTGGCGACCACGCCGCAGCAACTCGACTTGATCGTCCAGGCGTACGACACGCCGGCGGCGAAGGTGCGGATGGTCCCGCCGGGCTACGATGACCAGCGGTTCTTTCCGGTCAGCGAGGCCTCGCGGGCCGCGATCCGGCGGCGGCTGGGCTTGAAGGGCAAGGTCGTGCTGGCCCTCGGGCGGCTCGCGCGCAACAAAGGCTACGACCTGCTGATCGACGCGTTTTCCCTCGTCGCCGCGCGCGAACCCGACGCGGTGCTGCACCTGGCGGTCGGCGGGGCGGAGGCCAGCGCAAAGGAGAAAGCGATCCTCGCGGAGTTGCAGCTGCAGGCGGCCAACTCGGGCTATGCCGAGCGGATTCAGTTCGACTCGTTCATTGCCGATGCCGACCTGCCCGACTACTACCGCGCCGCCGACCTGTTCGTGCTCTGCAGCCGTTACGAACCGTTTGGCATGACGGCGATCGAGGCGATGGCCTCCGGCACGCCGACCGTGGTGACGGTGCACGGCGGCCTGTACCGCGCGTTGTCGTTCGGCCGGCATGCGCTTTACGCCGATCCGTTCGATCGCGAGGACCTCGGCATCACCATGGCCCAGGTCTTCCGGCACCCGCGGGTTCGGCAGCGGCTCGCGCGGATGGGCGCGCACAAGGCGCGGTCGTTGTTCACCTGGACCGGCATCGCCCAACAACTGCTCGGCGCGATGGAATGCCCGCTCGGCGTGGCCGCGACGTTCGACGACGCCGAATGGGATGAGCCGTGGCACGACGGCGACTGAGCCAAGGCACCATGACGGCAAACTCGAAGCATGCTCCCGCCGCGGTGGCGCGCGTGCTGATTGTCGACGATGAAGCGAAACTCCGCGAGTCGCTCGCCGAGGGACTGCGGCTCGAGAAATGGGACATCCTCACCGCCGGCTCGGCCGCGGAAGCGATCCGCCTGATCGAAGCGGAGAAACTCGATTTGCTCGTGCTCGACTGGATGCTGCCGGACGGCGACGGCATCGACGTCCTGCGCCGGATGCGGACCTCCGGCATAAAGCTGCCGGTGCTCATGATCTCCGCGCGCGTCGCGCGGCGCGATGTGTCAATCGCGCTGGCCAACGGCGCGACGGAGTTCCTCGCCAAGCCGTTCGCGTTTGGCGACCTGCTGGCGCGCTGCTCCGCCCTGCTGGCAGCGGACGGTCCGCGCCGTGGTTCATGACCGATGCGCACCAGCCGATAATCCGGCTCTTCAGCTCTGATCTCGACGGGACTCTCCTGGGCAACCCGGAGTCGACGCTGCGCTTCAAGCACGCCTGGGAAGAGCTGGCCCCCGCGCAACGTCCGCTGCTCGTCTACAACTCCGGCCGCACGGTGCGTGATACCCGGGCGCTCGTGACCGCGCGACGGCTGCCGGATCCCGACTACATCATCGGGGGCGTCGGCACCGAGCTGCACAATTTTCGCGCGAGTCGCGACGAACCGGAATTCAACGCGCAGTTCGGCGAAGGCTGGGACCTCGCGAAAGTCGAAGCGATCATGAGCGCAACGCCCGGCGTGGAACGCCAGCCGCCGGAGTTCCTGCATCCATACAAGTCCAGCTGGTACCTGCCGCGCGCTGACCGCGCGCAGATCGACGAACTCCGACGCCGGCTGAAGGAAGCCGGGCTCGACGTCCATGTCATCTACTCGAGTCTCCGCGATCTCGACGTCTTGCCCAGCCGGGCGAACAAGGGCAACGCGCTCGCCTGGCTCTGTCAGCGGCTGGGCCTCGCGCTGGAGCAGGTCTGCGTCGCCGGCGACACCGCGAACGACAGCGCGATGTTCCTGCTGCCCGGCGTGCATGGCATCGTGGTCGAGAACGCGCAGCCGGAGCTCTTCGAGGCGGTCGTGAAGCTGCCGACCTTCGTCACGCGAAAGGTGATGGCGGACGGCGTGCTCGAAGGCCTGCAACACTTCGGCGTCCTGCCCGAAGTGCCGGCGCTGCGCAGCCTGCCGGCCGCCCAGCGCCACCAGGCCGCGTGGCGGGGAATGTTGTTTGGGCCGGATGCGTTTCGCAGCCTGAGCGCCGAGGAGCGCTCGCTGATTGCAACCGGTTACGATCAGGCGCTCGTCGCGCTGCGGAAGAACATCACGCCGCTCGGCTTTTCCGCCTGCTCGCTCGCGGACAACACCGTGACCGGCACCGACGCGAATTATCGCAGCGTCTGGGCCCGCGACGGCTGTTTCATCGTCGTCCAGACGATCGAGATGGACGAACCCGACCTCCGCGCCGCGCAACTGCTCACGCTGCGCACGCTGCTCGACGCCATCGCACCGAACGGCCAGGTGCCGGCCAACGTCCGGATCGACACCCGCACGCCCGAGTACGCGGGCGTGGGCGGCATCTGTTCGATCGACAGCGGCCTGTGGCTGATCCTCGCCGTGTATCACTACGCGACTGCGACGGGCGATCTGTCATTGCTCAGCGATTACGCGGAGCCGCTGCGGCGCTGCATGGAGTGGCTCGCCGCGCATGACAGCAACAACGACGGACTGATCGAGGTGCCGGAAGCCGGCGACTGGACCGATCTCTTCGGTCGCAGTTACCAGGTGCTCTACGACGAAGTCCTTTGGTATCGCGCCAACGTGTGCTATGGCCGGCTGCTCGAATACCAGCATGAATTCGAGCGCGCGGCGGATTTTCTGCGGTGGTCGCAACACATCGCCGGCCGGATCAAGGCGTCGTTCTGGCCGACCACCTCGGCCGATCCGAAGAACATGGCCACGTTCGCCGACCGGCAGGCTTCGCTCGGCGATGCGCAGTACCTCATCGCGGAGATCACGCCATTCGCGTTCAACTGGCGCTGCGATGTGCTCGGCAACGTGCTCGCGTTTCTGACCAACGTAATCGACATCGAGCGGGCGCGCACGGCCTTCCGGTTCATGTGGGGCGTCGGCGTCAACCAGCCCTATCCCGTGGTGAATCTCTACCCGGCGGTGCACTCCGGTGATCCGGACTGGCGGCCGTACTACACGGTGAACCTGCTCAACCTGCCGCATCATTATCACAACGGCGGGATCTGGCCGTTCATCGGCGGGCTGTGGGTGCGCTTCGTGCACCGGCTCGGGCTGCACGACCTGGCCCGCAACGAATTGGTGAAACTCGCCCGCGCGAACCGGCTCGGCCGCAACCGCGAGTGGGAATTCAACGAGTGGGTGCACGGCACCACGGGTTTGCCGATGGGCAAAGCGTATCAGGCCTGGTCCGCCGCCGCGTATCTGCGCGCCTGCCAGGAACTGCACCTGGCGCCGGAAGCGATTCGTGACGAGTAGTCGGGGCCTGCGCCTCGGATCACGGACCACTGACTACGGATCACTGACCACGAACCGCTGACGCGATCCAGCGCGGAGCAGGCGGATGCAAACGGTCAACCGCGGACGACACGAAATACGCGGATGATCTTCTCCGCGTGCTCCGCGTACTCCGCGGTCAAAAGAGTTTCTCCGCGTGCTCATCCGTGCCGGTTCTCCCGTCGCCCGGCCACGCGGCGCCGATCCACCGCGGACCAGGCGGATTCAAACGGTCAACCGCGGACGACGCGAATTACGCGGACCATCCTCTCCGCGTGATCCGCGTACTCCGCGGTCAAATGAATTTCTCCGCGTGCTCATCCGTGCCGATTCTCCGATTCGCCCGGCCACGCGGCGCCGATCCACCGCGGAGCAGGCGGATGCAAACGGTCAACCGCGGACGACGCGAATTACGCGGACCATCCTCTCCGGGTGCTCCGCGTACTCCGCGGTCAAATGAATTTCTCCGCGTGCTCATCCGTGCCGATTCTCCGACTCGCCCGGCCACACGGCGCCGATCCACCGCGGAGCAGGCGGATGCAAACG
>Ga0082335_1007750_pt1 | contig 12719 bp, 14 predicted proteins | sample Subgrocontami58m_FD_72375 | JGI IMG/M metagenome (GOLD analysis project Ga0082335, IMG submission 72375) | Subsurface groundwater microbial communities from S. Glens Falls, New York, USA - GMW37 contaminated, 5.8 m (SPADES assembly) (version 2) ...
GTCACCATCGGAAATTATGCGATCCTCTTCCGCGTCATGGGCGAGGTCGTGCGGATTGAACGCGTAGCTTACGGTGGTCGCGACCTACCGAACATTTTCACAGCCCCGTGAAATGTGGAACGATTTGGTCATTCGGGATGCTATCTTGGCGTAAGGGAAGCCTACGACCCTTGAGGTACAGAAAACAAACACCACTATAGTCGCAGTGACGCAGGTAGCGAGGCAAGGTCCAGCTTCAACTCAGGCATCGAACCAGTCCCGTACCAGGCGGCGCGTGGCGACGCTGCGGCCGGGGATCGGTTGCGCTGCTCAATTGCATAAACCTCATTGACGTTTCATGCAATGATTCGGACCCGGCCAGACGCTTCAGAACAGCAGTTCCACGGGTGGCGACAGCGCAAGGTCCTTTGCCCGCTTGGCGAGTCGCTGGTCGAATGTCGCGAATCCTGAAGCGCGCGAACTGCGCACCATGTGCAGCGCGTCAGCGAAATCGAGGCCCTGGTCGAACGCGTCGAGCGCCATCAGTACCGCGCTGCGGTCCTCGAGCGTGATGTGCTCGATGCTCGACAGCGCCCTCAACACGCGGGAAATGTCCGTCGGAGGCAGTCCATAGAACCCGCGCATGACCCACTCCAATTCCATCAGCGCGGTCACCGCGACGAATGCCCGCTCAGACAACGCTGCGACCGCGGAGGGCCTCTGTTTTGCGGCCTGCGCGTCGTCGGCGTCGTCGATGAAGAACCGGGCCAGGACGTTGGTGTCAAGGGCTCTCATGGCTTGCCGGGCCGCAAACGGGCCAGCAGCGACGCAGGGTCGAAGTCCTCCAGGCGACGCGGCACGCCGTGCGCCGGGGCCTTCACCATGCCCGCCATCCCGGTCAAGTCAGCCGTTGAGACCGCTCGGATGACGCGCAACTTCAGGCCGTCGGATTCTTCGAGCACCTCGATCCTTGCGCCCGCGCCCATGCCGAGTCGGCGTCGCAATGCGGCGGGCAAAACGATTTGGCCTTTCGAGGAGACTACGAGTGTCGGCATGTTCGTACCCAAAGCAGGTTGATGTCAGTTATCCTAGGTCGGCTTACATAGTAAGTCAACGATTAGTTGCCCGATTTTAGGCCGCGCGACGGCTTCACGTTACCCGGATTCTGCTGTGGCGAGCAGGTGAGTGTTGACTGGTTGGGTTTTCAGGGCTAATCTGTGTTACCACAATTGTCGCAAAGTAACTTCAAATGTCTGCCACTACTTCCATTCGAATTGACCAGGCGCTCTACGACCAAGCGAAAGCCGATGCTGCTGCCGAGCACAGGACGATAGCCGGCCAAGTTGAATTTTGGGCCAAGGTCGGGCGAGCAGCGCTCGACAATCCTGATTTGCCTGTGAGTTTTGTTGCCGATTCTCTGGCGTCAATGGCTGAACCTCGCGAGCACGCTACGCCGTTCGTGCCGAGGAACCGTGCGACATGACCTATGGCGTCGAACAGACGCGCCGCTTTGCCAGGCAATACAAGAAACTTCACGACAACGTCGCCACCGATGTCGACATGGCCGTGAAAACCGTTGCGGGCGATCCGACCATCGGGGAGCGGAAGAAGGGCGACTTGGCCACCTTGCTGGTCTATAAGTTTCGTAGCCAAGGACAACTATATCTGCTTGGGTACAGTTTCGATGATCGGGTGCGGTTGGTTTATTTGGAGGCCGTTGGCCCTCATGAGAACTTTTACCGTGACCTCAAACGCAGTTGATGCGACGCCGTCTTCTTCGGCGAAAGGCTGAGTTGCAGGAACTGACAATGTTCCTGCGAAGGTCGGCAAACCGAAGCGTTGCTGACGTTAAACCCAACCATTTCAGCTTCGAGTGAGCGGCCGCTCTTGGCCGGGTGCTGAAGTACCTCCAGCCAGGGCCAGTGGCCGCAATACACTCCGAACCTGACGCTCCAGGCACAAATGTAATTCGCGCATAACCTTATTTCGATATCTCGGAATTACCCCAGATCCGCGTCCAAAACAACTGCAGCCACCCCACAATACCCGGATATTTTTCCGCCCCGTCGTTGATCTGATGATTGGGGTCAGGTCCCGCAGTGGGTGCAACCGACGGCCTTGTCGTCGTGGCGATGCCCCCGTTGATCATATAGGCGACCGCGGCTCGAATTTCAGTATCGGTGAGGTTGGCCACATCGCCACGGGAAGGCATCGGCCCGTGCCCCTTGATCGCGGAACGGACCAGGACCTCGAATCCTTGCTTGAGCCGCGGGATCCAGGCAGCCCGATCGCCGATCCTGGGCGCGCCGTCTGCGCCGGTTTGGTGGCACCTGGCGCAGTACGCCTGCACGACCGCCCCGCCGCCGCGCTGGACATCAGGGGCGAGCTTGCTGACGGGCTCGATCCAATCGCCGCCCGACTGATTGACCATGTAGCTAATGGCGCGCTCGATTTCGGTGTCGGTGAGATCGGGATTGCCGCCGTGCGGCGGCATTTTCCGAACACCCTTGAGCGCGACTCCAGTGAGGCTGGTGAGGCCCTGAGACGCGAGCTTCGCCCATGCTTTCCGATCGCCGATTGTCGGGGCGCCATTCACGCCTGTCCTGTGGCAGACGGCGCACACCGTCATCACGATTTCCTTGCCGCCGCGCTCACGCTCTTGAGCGCTCGCCACTCGCGCTGCGGCCGGCAAGAGGGAAGAACAAACCACTACCGTTATTAGGCGCCTGGCTATGCTGGCAGTAGACAAACGCCGGTCCACGTGCACTTGCTTGTTCACTACACGACTTCCCACTATTTCCGCGCGTTCTGCCGGGTGGCGAGCAATGCGGCTTCGACACGGCTTCGCACGCACAGCTTGCCGAGTATGTTCGTCATGTGGTTCTTGACCGTCTTCTCCGCGAGATGCACACGCTCTCCGATCTCGCGATTGGTCAGGCCTTCGGCCACCAGGTTCAAGATCTTACTCTCGCGCTCCGACAGCTCGCTTAACGGGTCCTGCGGCCGCTTCCCTGTCAGCTCGCTCAGCAAGCTGGCGGCGAGCGAGCGCGAAACGTACACGTCCCCGGCGGCTACCAGGCGCACGATATTGGCTAGATCGCGTACCCCCACGCCCTTCACCACGTAGCCGCGCGCGCCGCCTTTGAACGCTGCGAGCAACCGGTCTTCGTCATCGAATGCGGTCAGCATAACGACCTTCGTTGCCGGGCATGCTTGCGACAACTTCACCACCGTTGCCAACCCTCCCCAGCCGGGCATGCCGATGTCGAGCAGAACGACATCAGGGGCTAGATCCATGGCAAGACGCAGCGTTTCCTCGCCGCTCTCCGCCTGCCCCACAATCGCGAGATCGGGCTCGGCGGCGAGCGAGTGGGAGACGCCCTCGCGGAACAGCGGATGATCGTCGGCGATAACGATGCGGATGGGATCAGTCATGCGCCCTCGCCGCCCGTCAAGGGCATATCGGCTCGCACCACCGTTCCCTCACCTACAGCGCTCCATACGTAAAACGTTCCACCCAGGATCTCGACGCGCTCGCGCATGCCTTCGAGACCCAGGTGGCCCTCGGTTTCCGTGGCATGCGTATCGAAGCCTTTTCCGTCGTCGCGCACTGCAACCTGCAGCCGGCCGTCCGAGGTGCCCAGTACGATGTGCTGCTTTAGCGCGCCGCCATGCCGGAACCCATTGGCCAACGACTCCTGCAGAATACGAAACAAGGTGATCTTGACGGGCAGCGGCCCGTCCTCGGGCACATTGTTGATTGTCAACTCGACGTCCATTCCGGAGGAGCGCTTGTAGTCGCGCACCACGCGCCGCGCGACGTCGGCCAGAGACAGTTCCTCGATAGCAGGCAGGTGCAGCCCCTTGGAAAGCGACCGCACGTCTTGCTGCGCCGAATTCAGCGCTTCCTGAAGTATCTTGAATTCGTCGGCCACCGTGGACTTCGCGCCGATCGCCGAGCTGCAGGTGCTGCACACGTCCGCCAATGTTTGCAGGCGCATGGCCGCAAGGGCAATTCCCTGGACCGGGCCATCGTGCAGATCGACCGCAATGCTGTGCAGAAAGCGTTCGTTGCGCGCCGTCGTGCGTCCTGCGGCGCGGGCCACCCGTTCATGGACATGCTCGTTTTCCGCCAACAGGTTCGTGAGCTGGGAGACTTTGTCCTGCAGGTGCTGCTTCTGCGTGATGAGGTTGTTGCTCGCGGGAATGATCAGGGCGGCAAGCAGCAGATACACGACCGTCGCCACCGCGATCACCGCCATCCAGCTTTGCCGCTGAGCCGTGCCGACGGATTGGGCCAGGACATCGGTCGTCTGGTGGATCTGCGCAACCGTCAGGATCGATCCGGCTTTCGCTTGATGTACCGGCGCGTAGATTTCGATGAGATCCGACCGGTGCGCGCCCTGGAGCCGGCGTTCTTCATCCTCGAGCGTGAACATCCGCGATTGCGTCTCGCCCCGAAACGCGGCGGCAAGGGCGGGTACTATCTCAGAGCGCAGACCGATCTGGGTGAGATCAATGCTGTAGAGGACGCGTCCGTCGCGTGACCACAACTTGAATGCCACGATGCGCTCTCCGAGCATCGTTCCGTGAAGCAGCTTGTCCAGCGCAAGCATGCCGGCATCGCTCAGCAATCCACCGCCGGCGAGTGACTGAACCTGGTCGGAGAGGACGCTGTCCACATACAGGGCGAACAGCTCCCCTTCGTGACGAATCACTCTTTTCTCGATTGCCCCGCTGAGCCAGGAGCCCAACGCCAGCATCCCGACCAGCAGCACGGCGAACCCACCGACCAGCGGTTTGTGGGTGAGGCTCATTCGAACGGAAAAGCTCATGGCGGCCGCCGGAGATCGTGGTAGTAGCGAAACAAATTATAACAAGCACATTCCGGGCGTCTATCGACCTAGGTCCCATCGCAAAAAGGACCAATGTCCTTGCCAATTCATGACCATCGCCTCTGGTTCAATCACCGGGCTTTTCACATGATAGCGTCAATTGCAATGCATCGGAGGGCGCGAGTGCATTGCAAAGCGGCCTGAGGAGCAGCACGGGGGAACGCAGTGAACAAAGGTCTTAGCATGGAGCGTATACCCAAACTGCTTGATCTGGCCACTGCCTCGGTCCTGGTTACCGGCCCGCAGGCGTGTCGCGCGCAATTCGAGTGGATGGCTGCTCGCAACGCCGCCGGAGCCTTTAAACGGGACGCAAGGCGAGAGCCAGTTTGGTCGTCAACCCTTCCACAGAGGAGATTAGCGATGAGAAAGCTTCTTGATAGGTCGGCCGCAGTTATTGGACTCGCACTGTTTTCCCCCGCGGCGTTTGCTTTGCAACTGGAGGAGGCACAGGTGTTCGTCGGGACAGCGGGAATGTTCGTGCTTGTTCTGAGCACGGTCGTCACCGTCGTCTTTGTGTACTTCAGGCAATTGCCGGACAAGCGCGCAGCTACTTTGCAGACAATACTGAGCGATGAAGCCGGCGTGACACATTCAGTGGAAGCCGATGCGCTGGTAGTGGAGTGCGTACGCAAGATGACCGACAATAAAATCGGTGCCTTGATGGTCATGGATGGCGGAAAGCTGGTCGGCATCTTCACCGAGCGGGATGCGCTGAGCAGAGTGCTGGCTGCCGGCCGCGATCCCCGCGACACAAGAGTCGTCGAGGTGATGACGACCGATCCAACCTGCGTCTCGCCGGAGATGACCGTGGGCGATGCGATGGAGTTAGTCAGCAAGAGGCGGTTCCGGCACCTGCCGATTGTGGAAGACGGCAAAGTGCAATCGCTCTTATCGAGCCGCGATCTAACGCATTGGTTGGTCAAGAATCGGGGGGGGGATGTTCAGGACCTGGTCGAGCTTGCCAATCGGTCTTGACCCCGTGTACCCGCGTCAGGCGCGACTCGGTGCGACATCCTTTTTTGAATGAGTGATGGGCGGGTTGTCAATTGACGTCGCCACCACCTCGTCGTAGCGACAACCTTGGCTGGCGGCGTTGCGGGCATGGGTGCGGCAGTTTTTTTGCCAGTATGACCGCGCGCCCGCTCCCACGAAGTAACCGCCGAGCCATATCAGGAGAAATCGTGCCACAAGAAAAAAAAGCCTCCCTCGTCGACCTTGACAAAGAGCCGCCATCGCAGCGCGTAGCCCGGCCGGCGCAGACGCAGAAGCCCGAAGGGACGGTCAGTTCCTCGCGGCGCGGCTTTCTGAAAGATGCGGGCGGCCTCGGCATCGCCTCCCTTTTGGGCGCCGCAGCACTGCTGACCAACTCCGATGACGCCCAGGCGAAGATGGAGTGGGCCGAGTGGTTCCAAGGCAACTTTCGCCTGATGACCGACAAGGAGAAGGCGCAGGCGAAAGCCCGGCTGGAGATGCGCTACTCGAATGAGTACGGCAAGCCGGTCACCGTCGACACCACACCAGCAAAGGAGGGGGTGTTATTCGGCTACGCGCTGAATATTCAGAAATGCATCGGTTGCCGCCGGTGCGTCAAGGCCTGTGTCCAGGAAAATAATCAGTCGCGCGGCGATGAATCCCACAAGGGAAAAGAAATTGAGTGGATTCAAGTCCTGAAAATGGAAAAAGGTAAGTTCACCCAGGAAAAAATGAACAAGGGTTACCCCAGCGACACGGGGATTCAGGTGGGCGGCAATGCCTACAGCGCCGCCGGGGTCACGCTGGAAGGTGAGAATTACTATCAGCCCGAACAGGTTCCCGAGAAGGATGCCTTGTATATGCCGATGGCCTGCATGCAGTGCGAAAAGCCGCCCTGCGTCAAGGTCTGCCCTGTCCGGACGACTTATCGCGATCCCGACGGGATCGTGGTGATCGACTACAACTGGTGCATTGGCTGCAAGCAATGCATTGACGCGTGCCCCTACTGGGCACGCCGTTTCAACTTTACCACTCCGAATTTACCCAAGGAAGAAATGAACCCGGTCACGCACTACCTGGGCAATCGCCCGCGTATGCGAGGTGTTGTCGAGAAATGCACTTGGTGCGTTCAGCGCACCCGCTCGGGGCGCTATCCGGCTTGCGTCGAGGTTTGCCCGGTGGGCGCACGCAAGTTCGGCAATCTTCTTGATCCCGAAAGCGAAGTAAGCCGAATTTTGGCCAGAAAAAATGTCTTTAGACTAAAGGCTGAACTCAACACTTATCCAAAATTCTTCTACTACTTTGACTAAGCAGTGAACTCATGCGTTCAATCATTCGATTTGCCATCGACTTTGCTGCTTATGTCATCAAAGGCGGCCCCAAGTTTTATGCCTGGCTTGCGTTTCTGGGGGTTCTTGTGCTGGTCTTGTTGTACGGCACCTACCTGCAGGCCACTGAAGGGTTAATCATTACCGGTTTGACCAATCAAATCACTGACGGCTTGTACATTGCCAACTTCGTCTTTATGGTGGGTGTGGCTGCCGGGGCGGTCACCATTGTGTTCCCGGCTTATGTCTATCACCACAAGAGTTTGCATGATGTTACCGTTTTGGGTGAAATGCTCGCCGTCGCGGCGGTTATGACGTGCAACCTGTTCATTTTGTCGCACATGGGGCGCCCGGAGCGGCTCTGGCACATGATGCCGCCGTTTGGCATCCTCAACGTTCCAAGTTCTGCCTTGGCGCTGGATGTCATTACGCTGTCAACGTATCTCGTTCTTAACCTGGTCGGTGGCTTCTATTTCATGTACACCCGCTATATGGGCACCGAGGTCAACCGCAAGTTCTACATGCCCTTGATCTATATCTCCATTGTCTGGGCTTTGAGCATTCACACCGTCACCGCGTTTTTCCTGAGCACCATGCCCGCCCGCCCGGTGTGGAACACCAGCATGATGCCGATCCGCTTCATTGCCACGGCGTTCGCAGCCGGTCCGTCGCTGATCATTCTGCTGTTTTTGCACATCCGCAAAAACACGCGTTTGTGGATCGAAGACTCAGCCATCAACACACTCTCGACCATCGTCACCTTCTGCCTCGGCATCGCGCTGTATTTGACGATGTCGGAGATTGTGACCGAACTGTATGCTGTGACCGAGCACTCACTTGGCCTGCAATATCTGATGTTTGGATTGGATGGTATGAACCAGTTGGTGCCGTGGTTCTGGACCTCCATGGTCTTCAACCTCGTTGCTTTTGTCATGCTCCTGACTCCCAGCGTGCGCAAAAATTACCGGCTGCTGCCGATTGCCTGCATCCTGACCATTATCGGGATCTGGGTCGAAAAAGGCATGGGAACAGTGGTCCCGGGTTTTATTCCGACCCCCAGTGGTGAAGTGACCGAATACGCTCCGACACTGATTGAAATCCTCATCACGATGGGTGATTGGGCGATGGGTATGCTCATCGCCACTGTGCTGATGAAGGGTGCCATCGGCATTTTGCTCGGGGAAGTGAAGTGCGCAAGCGAACCATGGTCATTGATTCGCAATGCCGCACCGCTGCCTTACCGAACCAACTTCGAACCGACGAGGATGCAACCGTGGGCGCATTCGAGTGATCCGGACGCAAATGTGGACGTGGGCAGTGAAGCAAGGCGAGGCAGCCGCGCGCGCCGCCAAGCCCGCGTCGCGCTCGGGTAAGGGCGAGTAATTGTTCATGAACAGATATTCATTTCGTAGCGTGGTTCTGACGCTTTCCTGCCTGGCCGCTTCACCTGTCCTCGCGGAAGACAAGCCCTGTTTCGAAAGCCGAAAGGACGCTTCGGAGCTGATGCCGCACAAGCTCCCGGATGGTCTGCCGCGCGTGAAGTGCTCGCCCAAGACCGGTGCGGTGCTGTGGTGGGGCGATCCCTTCGATGGCACGGTCGGCATGGGTGAGACGCCCATTTCAGGGGATTATTCCCGCGGCGTGGCCGTGGTCAAGCCGCGCGAGGACAAACTCTCGCTCATGCCATTGTGCGGGGTTGCCTGCCATAACGGAACCTTTCCGCCGCCGCCGAAAGACAAGAACCCGCGGGCGCTCACGATGCACCAGGATGTTGTGCCCGACGCACTCAATCTTCAGCACGGCCGCGGCGCCATCTGGTGTCTGGACTGCCATCATCCGACTACGCGCAACAAGCTGATAGACAACTTCGGCAAGCCGATCAGCTTCAACGAGCCGCAGAAGCTGTGCGGCAAGTGCCATGGCCCGATCTACCGGGACTGGCGTGACGGCATCCACGGCAAGCGCATCGGCGAATGGGCGAGCAACGGCAAGAAGCGCTGGTTCGTGTGCACCGAATGCCATAACCCCCATGACGTTCAGCAGGGCGACAGGAATAGCGGGTTCGCCCAGCTCGAGCCTGAACGCGCGCCCGAGCTGCCCAAGGGTTTGAAGAGCGCCGATCACGAGCGCCGTGACGAGCACAGCGCGACCCCATCCGGTGAAGCTGGATTGCTTGAGCGATTGACGCGCTGGCTGCAGCGCATAACAGCCATGGCGCGACCCGATCCGGTTCTGCCCGTGCCCCGCGCGCATGCCACTGAAGCGGGCCGGGGCGAAGCCCGGCTCAGCTCGGCCCCCGCCGTTGCGCCTCGGGATGGAAACCGGGTCGCTGGTATTCCAGATCAAACCCTCGGAGTCAAGCGATGATCCCGAAAACCAGGATTCTTTTCGGCCCGCCGCTTGCTCTTCTCACCGCGGCCCAGACCGGTACGCTGGAGATCAGCGGAAAGATCAACCGCACGGCGGAACGCTACTTGGAGATCATGCACCATCGCGGCCTCGAGCTGTCGCAGGCCGAGCGCGCCTGCATCGCGCATGTCTGCGACTTCGGCTTCGTGGCCCCGCAGGAAATCCGCGAACTGCCTTTCGAGGTGAGACAGACCGAATTCGAATGCGAAGGACTGAACAAGGAGGCGTTGGCGGCAAGACTCGAAGCCGCCAGTTTCGAGGATCTGGTTGCAGTGGTCGAGGAGCTGGGATTCTGAGAGCCCGGACTTGTAGGAAGCGCGCCCACATCGGCTGAATCGCAAGATGAAGTGGGTGAAAATGAAGAGAGTGATCTAAGGAGATAAGCAATGGGTATTCATCCAGTAACGATAGTTGTGTTTCTTGTAGTATTGGCCGCGGGCCTCTTGTTGGGCGTTGGGCTTCAGAGCGTGGTTATCGGAGGTGCTGTTTGCGCTCTTGCGGTCTTGCTTCTTATTGCTCTCCGGGTGGCGCGTCAGTGGCAAATAGCGGTGGTTCTTAGGCTTGGAAGATATGAGAGTTTAAAGGGCCCGGGCTTGTTTTATATTCTTCCATTTATTGATACCGTTCCGTACTGGATAGACCTGAGAACGGTTACGACACCCTTCAATGCTGAAGAGACTCTTACCAAAGACAGCGTTCCCGTCGACGTGGATGCCGTCCTCTTCTGGCGGGTTGTTGATCCTAAAAAGGCGGCCATAGAAGTTGAGAACTACCGGCACGCCATAGCGTGGTCGAGCCAGACCGCCCTCCGGGACGTGATCGGCAGAACCGACCTTGCCGAGATGCTGAGGGGCAGGGAAAAGATAGACCACGACCTCTGCCTAATGATTGACCAAAGGACCGAAGCATGGGGTATCAAGGCCCTTTCGGTGGAAATCCGCGACGTAAAGATTCCGGAGGGCCTTCAAAACGCGATGTCCATGCAGGCTCAAGCGGACAGGGAGCGCCAAGCAAGGGTGATTCTGGCAGACTCGGAACGCCAAGTTTCCCGGGTTTTTGAAGAGTCCGCCAAAGCCTACACCAGCAACCCCGTCGCACTTCAACTTCGGGGGATGAATATCCTGTTGGAAGGAATGCGGCAGAATTCCACCATCGTTATTGTCCCTTCAAGCGCCGTGGAAACGATGGGCCTGGGCGCAATGGCCGGCATGACTTCGATGGCAATGCAATTGGCGCAACCACACGGCGCCAAGTCCGCTTCAACCCAGTCGCGCAGTGACGCGACGTCGGAAGCTCCCCAGGCTTAGAGTTCATCTTGCGGGACACCCATCGCTTGGCCGCGGCTCAGCAAATGTCAACCGTTTTCCCGCTCTTACGTTGATATGCAAGATAAACTTTTTTAACACGAATGGAGAAGCGTAATGAAACTCGCAATAATTGGTATTACTACGTTGGCGACTTTGTGCAGTATTGGTCAAGTTGCGGCCGCGGATGGCAAGGCCGTGTACGACAAGTCATGCGCCGTTTGCCATAAGGCTCTCCCCAACGCGCCGAAGCTCGGTGATAAGAAGGCGTGGGCACCTCTTATAGCAAGAGGGCCCAAAGACCTGATCGCCTCCGTTATCAAAGGCAAAGCGCCCATGCCGCCACGAGGCGGGGCTGCGAATGAAGCAGATGTGGCGGCTGCGGTCGAATACATGATAAACGCAGCGAAGTAGCGTATTCATAGGCTGAAAGTAATCTAATCTCTGGTTTTCCCCCGGAAAGGCAGGGTGCAGGCTCTGCCTTTTTTGTTGCCGTTCGCCCGGTGCGAACGGATCGCGAGAACATCCGGCTAAACTTCGTACTATCGAACTGCACTTGGGAGGATGGCAAAGTTGTTCCGACCTTCCGTCAATCGTTTGATTTATTGGCAAACACTACTACTACTGCAATTGCCGCTCGCTCCAAGGCAGGTAGCAAAGCAATTGCGGCGAAAAATGAGATTTGGCTCGCCTTGAAGCGAGCCGCTGGTCCCCGGCCGCAGAAGGCCGGGGATCGAAGCAGCAGACCGGGGTCGCCGCCCTATTTCGACTGGCTGATGATGTACTCGACCGCAGCCTTGACGTCGGCTTCGGTGGCGGCACCGCCCTTGGGCGGCATGGGCGTCTTGCCTTTGACGACGGAAGCCGTCAGCGCGTCGGCGCCCTGCTTGATCAGCGGTGCCCAAGCGGCCTTATCCCCCGTCTTCGGTTTCATCGCCGAATGGCAGCCCTTGCATGACTTGTCATAGACCGCCTTGCCGTCCGCGGCCGCAAGCTGTCCGCTGAGCATCAGTGCCGCAACTGCTCCAGCCAAGATCATCGCTCGTTTCATGTTGTCTTCCTTTCACGTTGATATTGCATTTCGAATCAATCGAACAAGCCCGCCGAGGGAAAATGGTTTGATGCAGCGGGCACCCCCTGGTGCCACAAATTCAATATGTTTCAAGAGTGCGCGTGCGTCGCTGCGTCCGCCCAAGGCGGAAACAGCCGGGTCAATACATACAACAGGCCGAGCGGCGCCAAGGTCAGCACGATCGCCATCAGCGCGCCTTCCTTGCCGAAGAAAGGCATGTGATAGGCAAGCAGGCCTTTGCCGGTCTTGGAGAGTTCCTGCCCGCCGATGACCACGTTCCAGCGCATCATGAACACCGAGAACAACACCAGACAGGCGCACAGCGTCACGCCGATAACCAACGTGCGCCCGGTAGTGCCGCGCCAGATCATGTAGGAAAGCCACAGCAGCGGCACGATCATGCCAATCGCAAACTGCAGCAGGAAGTAGGGAACCAGGAGCGGGCCGGTCACGTACTCCATGATCATTTCGATGCCCTCCCGGCCCTTGTAGACGAGGTTGGCGAATGCCAGTGCCTCCAACACGATGGCGATCATGATGAAGGCCCAAATGGTATAGGCGAGGCCTTTCACGCATGCCGCATCGACCGGTATTTTGCGCAGCTTGCACGACGCGACATAAAGCACGACCAGCAATGCAACGCCGGAGATGATCGCCGAGAACAGAAATATCACCGGCATCAGATCGGAAGACCACCATTCGCGCGACTTGAGCGAGCCGTACATGAAGCCGACGTAGCCGTGCAGGCCGTGCGCCGCGG
>Ga0082335_1007752_pt1 | contig 12716 bp, 18 predicted proteins | sample Subgrocontami58m_FD_72375 | JGI IMG/M metagenome (GOLD analysis project Ga0082335, IMG submission 72375) | Subsurface groundwater microbial communities from S. Glens Falls, New York, USA - GMW37 contaminated, 5.8 m (SPADES assembly) (version 2) ...
GCAGCCGCTGGAGCGGCTGGCTGCCCCGAGGCAGCTGCCCTGGCATGCAGGGCACCGCCGCCGAGGCGCCCTTATTGCCGGCGCTGCTGCATATGATTTCTACAGAGCCGCCTTCTGCCAAGATATAAAAGCATTATCTGCCCCAATATTAACAATCGTTAAGTGATACTATGCCATTGCCCTGCGAAGACGTCCACTGGCACTGGGGCCCTGCCGTCACAGGCGAGGTGGCGCGCTCATTGCACCAGGCGGGCTGGACAGGGCAAAAAATTGCCGACACGCTGGGCATCACGTCCGCCTCCGTTTCGTATTTTTGCAAATACAAGAGGGGCAAGCAGCTTCTCCCCCCATCCGCAATGAATGAGTGCATGAAGCTCTCGGAAAAGATAATGAAGGGGAAAATAAGGGCGGAAAAAATAGAATTTGCAATGGCGCGCATCGCGGCGCTTTCAAGGCACGAGGGCAAGCCGCACTTGCAGAAGGAAATGCTTTCGGTGTGCCGCTCCTGCCTCTCGCCAAAACGGGTGAATCCAAAGCCGAACGCGGCGCATTAAAAAAATAAAAACGTTGATGATATGGAAGAAAACCTAGCGCTACAAAACATACAAGTGTCAATAGAGGAAAAGGGGATAGTTACGGGAGTGTCCCTCACAATAAAGCCGGGGGAAGTGCACGCCATAATGGGCCCGAACGGCTCTGGCAAATCCACGCTTTGCTACGCATTGGCCGGCGACCCGAAATACAAGGTTACCGGCAGCATGAAAATCGGCGAAAAAGAATTGATGGATTTGCCCCCTGAAGAGCGAAGCCTCAACGGGCTTTTCCTTGCCTACCAGGCGCCGGTTGCCGTGCCTGGGGTGAATTTGGCGAATTTCCTCCGCACGGTGGTGAATGCGCACCGCGCGCACGCCTCCCCTCCCCTTGCCCCGCTTTCAATTTCCGAATTCGAAAAATTGGTGCAGGAAAAAATGGAAACGCTCCACATGGACGAGTCTTTCCTTGACCGTTATTTGAATGACGGATTTTCAGGCGGGGAAAAGAAAAGGTGCGAGGCATTGCAGATGGCGCTGATTGGCCCGAAATTCGCCCTGCTTGACGAAGTGGATTCAGGATTGGATATTGATGCCCTGAAATTGGTGTCGGAAGCAATTGAAGAAGTGAAAAAGGAAAACAACACCGGCATTCTTCTCATCACGCATTATGCCCGGATACTTTCCTACATCAAGCCCGATTATGTGCACATTTTCTCAAAGGGGAAAATCATACGCTCGGGCGGAAAAGAATTGGCTGCTAAAATCGAGCAGGCAGGCTATGGCGCGCTGCTTTTGCAGGATTGATTCACATGGCTGAAAACACATTCGAGGCAAAATCCTACTCCGACCCAATGCCAATGCCATCAGGCGCCCCAATGCTTGCCGGGTATGCCGATGCTGAAATGGTGGAAAAGGGGCTCAAGCGCTACCAAATCCGCAATTTGCCGAAATTCTCATTCAAAACCGATGAAGGATTAAGCGAGAATGTAGTAAAGGAAATTTCCGCATCAAAAAACGAACCAGAATGGATGCTTGAGAAACGGCTTCACTCGCTTCGCATATTCAAATCCAAGCCCATGCCGAACTGGGGGCCGGATTTGTCCGAATTGAATTTTGACAATCTAACCTACTATGTAAAGCCCGAGGGGCACAAGACAAAAAACTGGGACGAGGTGCCCGACTACATCCACAAGACATTCGACAAACTGGGCATACCCGAGGCGGAAAAGAAATTCCTTGCCGGAGTGGGGGCGATGTATGATTCCGAAGTGCTCTACCATTCCATACAGAAAAAGCTCACGGATCAGGGCGTTATTTTCATGGGCACGGACCAGGCATTGCAGGAGTACCCTGAAATAGTCAAGAAATACTTCATGACAAAATGCGTGCCCCCGGGCGACAACAAATTCTCCGCGCTGCATGGCGCAGTCTGGTCAGGAGGCTCATTCCTCTACGTGCCAAAGGGGGTGAAAATAGAGCAGCCGCTGCAGATTTACTTCATCATGAATTACCCCGAATACGGGCAGTTTGAGCACACGCTCATTATCGGGGAGGAGGGAAGCTCCTTCCAATATATTGAAGGATGTTCCGCGCCCCAATACAACGAAAGCTCGCTCCATTCCGCTGTTGTTGAAATTTTTGCCAAGAAAAATTCACGCGTGCGATACACATCGGTGCAGAACTGGAGCAAAAACGTGTACAACCTCAATACGAAAAGGGCGATTGTCGAGGAAAAAGCCGTGATGGAGTGGATAGGCGGCACGCTCGGCAGCAAATTGACCATGCTCTACCCCTGCTCGGTAATGGTTGGGGAAGGCGCGCGCGCAGACCATCTGAATATCGCATTTGCCGGAGAGGGGCAGAACAAGGACGGCGGGGCGAAAGTGATAATTGAAGCCCCGAACTGCTCTGCAAATGTCATTGCAAAGTCTATTGCAAAGGGGGGCGGAGTAACCACATACCGGGGGCTAGTGCGCATCAAGAAAGGCTGCAAGGGCGCGAAAGTGCAGGTGCGCTGCGACGGATTGATTTTGGATGGCAAAAGCAAGGCAGACACCGTGCCGCGCATGGAAATAGGGGAAAACCAGGTGAGCATCGGGCACGAGGCCTCGGTGGGGAGGATTTCGGCCGAGCAATTGCAGTATCTGCAATCCCGCGGAATTTCCGAAGAAGAGGCAACCAGGCTGATTGTTTCCGGATTCATCGAGCCCATCATCAAGCAATTGCCCCTTGAATATGCCGTTGAGATAAACAGGCTGATTGAAATGGAAATAGAGGGGCTGTGAGCAAAAGAATAGCGATTGGGGAATGCGAATTGGCTGAGGGCTTGAGTGGAAGAATGGAAAAAGCTGATTACCTGTCCCTCCCCGCGGAAGGGGAATACTTCGACTTCGGCAAATTCGACCTTGCAAAAGCAACGCACGAATTGGAAACAGAAGGAAAAAAGAACACCCTGCAAGTTCCAACTTCATTCCCATCCGGAATTTTTGCATCTGTTTTGCAATCGGCCGATTTCGGGAAAAAAGGGCTTTCTGGCTATTACAATTGGCACGCATCGCTCAACACCTCGAAAACAGACCGCTACCTTGCATGGCATGCCAGCAACGAGCAAAACGGCTATTTTGTGAAGGCTGCAGCAGGGGCGAAAGGGGAATTGTCACTTTCAGCGCAGGCTTCCGGGCACTCGTGCCTCCACCATGTCATTGTTGCTGAAAAAGGCTCAAAACTGGATTTGACAATAGAGTCATCTTCCCATCCTGATGCAAAGCCAAACCCGCAGCACCCCGAAATTCCGGGCTCCCCATCCCTGCACACCGAAGTTTTCGAGGTGTTTGTGGAGGACGATGCCACGGTCAACCTTGCCACGGTGCAGGATTACGCCAAATCAGATTTTGTTTTCACCCATTTGTTCTTCCGGCTTGGAAGGTTTTCCCGCCTCTGCCATGCAGCCGGAGCGTTTGGCGGGGCTGCAAGCCGCCTGCGCATCCAAAACCACCTGCTTGGCGGGCATTGCAAAGTCGACTCATTCCAATTATTTTTCACCGAAGGGGAGCAGTTTTCCGACGTATGCTCAAGCACATACCACCATGTCCCCGACACCACGGGCGAAATGCTTGCCAAAGCCGCATTGACTGGCAAGTCGCGCTGCGCATACAAGGGCTACATAAAAGTTGATACAGGTGCAAAGAATTCGATAACGCATCAGGGGGGCACGGCTTTGCTTCTTTCCCGCGAGTCAGCTGCGAATGTCATGCCGGCACTTGATGTGGAGAACAACGAGGTGGAGGCGGGGCATGGCGCGGCTGTGGGTGAATTGTCCGGCGATGAAATGACCTACCTGCGCTCGCGCGGGCTGTCCGAGGAGGAATCCCGCTCGCTTATCGTGGAGGGCTATTTTGACGAACTGCTCGCCAAATTCCCATACTTGGGCGGGCGTGCGAAGCTGAAGCAGCGTCTAACCGCCAAAATGGGCACAATTAAAAAAGCGGGAAAACAGGTAGAGTGACATGCCACCAGGAAAAAAAATCCGTAAGGATTTTCCAATCCTTTCCCGCAAAATCCATGGGAAACGGCTTGTTTACCTGGACAATGCCGCCACTTCGCAGAAGCCAAGGCAAGTGATAGATGCAATATCGAATTACTACTCTCTCCACAATTCCAATATTCATAGGGGCATCCACACTCTTGCGGAAGAGGCTACGGAAATTTACGAGGGCGCCCGCGCAAAAGTTGCCAAATTCATCAACGCCCCCTCTTTGCGCAATATTATTTTCACCCGCAATACGACAGAGAGCCTAAACCTTGTATCGCATTCCATCGCAACGCTTCTTGGCTCCGGAAACATTCTCACATCCAAAATGGAGCACCACTCGAATTTCGTGCCATGGCAAATCCTGGCGCAAAAAACCGGCAGGAAGCTTGATTTTGTTGCATTTGACCAATCGCAGCCCATAACCTCGGCAAATTTCCAAAAACATCTTGCCACCCCCTCCCTTGTTGCCATTTTGCACGCCTCCAATGTCTTGGGCACAATAAACGATGTGAAAGGCATTTGCGAATATGTGAACGAGTCATGGGGATGCCCTATCGTGATTGACGCTGCACAATCTGTTCCGCACATCCCAATCGACATTCGCAAATTAGGCTGCGATTTCCTTGCCTTTTCCGGGCACAAAATGCTTGCCCCGAACATTGGCGTGCTTTACATTTCGGATGAGTGGCTGGGCAAACTGCCTCCCTTCCTAACCGGCGGGGGGATGATTGCAAAAGTAGGCGAGCAGGCAACCACTTTCGCCCCTCCACCTGCAAAATTCGAGGCAGGCACGCCAGATGTTGCAGGCGCAGCCGGCTTATCCGCAGCCATTGACTACCTGAAAAAAACAGGCATGGAAAAAATCTCCAAGCACGAGCAGAAATTGGCGAAAAAAACAATAATGGAGTTGGAGGCACTGTCCGGAATCACAGTATTTGGGCCATCCAACGCAACTTTGCGGACTGGTGTCGTTTCTTTTGTTGTGAAGGGCATCCATGCCCATGACTTGGGCACACTCTTGGACAGGCAGGGCATCGCCACGCGCTCCGGCCACCACTGCGCCCAGCCACTTATGAATATGCTTAATGTGCCTGCCACCTCCCGCGCCTCTTTCTACCTCTACAACGACACGGATGACGTTGACGCATTGGTTGACGGGATAAAATATGCAAAGAAAGTGTTTGGTGTGTAAATGCCCCGCGACAAGGAAACCCTCTATAGGCAAAATATCCTTGAGCACTACAAGCACCCCCACAACTGGGGCAAATTGGAAAATGCGGATGCGCATGCCGAGGATTCAAACCCGATTTGCGGGGACGAACTGGAAATCGGCCTGCGCATCGAGGGGGGCAAAATCTCAAAAATCGGCTTTGATGGAAAGGGCTGCGCCATTTGCCTTTCCTCGGCTTCCATCTTGTCCGACATGGCGCTGAACAAGGATGCAAAAAATGCATTTGCCATTACAAAAAAACAACTTCTAGATGAAATAGGAATCGACCCGGGCCCCTCGCGCCTCAAATGCGCGCTTCTTTCCTACAAAGTATTGAAATTGGCAATCGCAGAATATTTGGGGCAGGAAATGAAAGAGGAAATCTGATTTTTTCAAAGGTTGTTTTTGCTTTTTCCCATTTCCTTCTTAAGGCTCTTTTCGCCCTTTCTCCTGCTCAGCCAGAAGTAAACCACTATGGCAATGGCGGCCAGAATGCCTAGGAAATACAGCGCAACAATCGCAAATTCAATCATTTTCCCGCCTTTTCAACAACGAGTGCAGTTCCTGTCGCGGAAACCACGACAACCGTCTGGAATATATTCGCAGTCTCAAAATCTATTCCGACAACTGCGTTTGCTCCGGCATCCTCCGCCTTCTTCTTCATCCTTTCAATCGCCTCAAACCTGGCTTTTTCAATTTCGCTTGTGAAGGAGGTAACCTCTCCACCGGCCATGGCTTCAAAGCCAGCCATTATTTGGCCTCCCATGCCCCTTGTCCTTGCTGTAAGGCCGGTAACCACTCCGATTATTTTCACTATCCTGTAATTATCGGGAAGCGGAGTGTTTATCAGGAGCATGTCTGCCATTTTACCACCATTTGCATTTCTGTATGTTAATGATTAAAAGTATGACGCCGGGGAGCCTTGCCCGAACGGTTAAGCACTTATTTTCTATTCCTGTCTTTTTTGTAGCCCATTAATTTGTCGTAATCCGCGTGGCTCTTGATGTCAAGCACAAATGCCACAATTTCAATCTGCCCGTTGTTTGTCAGTGAATAGAGCATTCTCCAATAATCTGCAAGCCCCACCCAAAACATATTGCTTATTCCATATTTTGTCTTGTATTCTGCAGGAATAAGGGCTTTTGAAACCGGCTCCCCGTATTGCGGGTTTATTTTTATCAGGTTTTTCTTATGCTCAAATGAATTCAATATCGAGCGCTCGATTTTCGATGTCTTTGACTTTTCAAGCAGGTATTTGTAAGCTTCCTCGGCCTCAGGGGAGAGGACAACCCGCACCGTTTTCATAGCTCAAGCCCTGTTGCAATCGCTTTTTTCAAATTCCAGTTCGGATTGTGTACCCAGGTTATCCCGCGCAAGCCAACCATGATTTTGTTGCTTCTCTCCAAATAATCCAAAATCACCATCAGGGTATTGTGGTTGACCTGCCTTGGCAGGGATTTTTTCAAGGAAGGTATTGAAATTGCGCTGCCTTCCGCATTTTCCAAAGCATTTTCGACCATCATTACCGTATTCAATGTGGGCGAATGTTCAAGCTTTTCCATTTGCATTTTTTTTATTGACATATTAATCACAATTTGATATGAGTTAGTAATAATTAGTTACATTTAAATAACTATGGCTAAGGTATCATGAAATCAAAAGTTGAACGCCGGGGGGGGAGTATTAGCCACCATGAGCTATCTAAAGCAGCTAAAATGGCGCGGGGTTTGGCTAAGGTCGCTAACTGAAAGCTGGCTGGATACGCAAAACGAAGGGGTGTCTGAAATCGTCATGGCCATGATGGCATGGGCAGCTTCGGAAGAGCGCAAAAAGATAAGCGAACGGACTAAGGCGGGCATTGCTAGGCGCAGGGCTATCGGGCAGTGGCGCGGAGGTAGACCCAAGAAAAAGGGGGGTGCCGGAAACGAGCCTTGAAGTGCCCCTGCCTTAAAAAAGGGGCGTTTTAAGTTGAAATCGGAGGGATAGCATTAAAAATGAAAAACATGGAATCTCTCATATGGAGCTATTGTTATGTCTCTTTTAACTATTCTTTATTCAGTAGGCGAAGCCATTGACCGGGCTTTCCCCAATGATAAATCAAATCTTTCGTTGGTTTCAGAAGATGATTTTGAATCTTTGACTAAGAAACATCATTTAGAATGCAATTATTGTTCTGAAACATCTGGTAAAATAAATGCAATAGCAGTTCTAAATGGGAAATATGTCGCTTCGTGTTCAAATGAGTGTTACGAAAAACTCATTTTAGAACTTTCGGAGTAGATTCAATTGGTAGACCCGGTTTCGATTATTCTGGGAGTTCCGCTCTTAAAAGAAATCCTTCAGACGCTAGGGTTAAATGCAATTACATCAAAAATTTCTTATGCATTCAAAAAACCAACTTATGATAAAATTAAAAAAGAAAAAATTATGCCCTGTTTGAATGAAATTGTTTCTGATTGTAATGGAAGATTATCAACACATGCTTCTGCAGAAGAAATTGGTAAATTGATAGATTTTGAAAGCGGGGCATCTGTCGAATCCAAAACGGAACTGGTTGGGAGAAAATTAATTATTTCTTTGTCTGAATCAGCAATAAAACATCAAACGCTTGGCTATGATACTGCGGAAAAGATTGCTATTTTTGTATTTCAACGAGCTACGAATTTCCAATTTAGAAATAACCGTGAGGTAAATGCAGTTGCACAGCATGTCATATTGCCAGATGCATTGTCAAAAGTTGAGAATGATTATGGGAATAAATTCATGTCGGAAAATATAGTCAATAAAGTGGCTGTAGAGCATTTTTCCATAAGCACTGATAAACGAGATTATTTTAAAACTAAAATTTTCCCACTTCTCAAACCAGGAAACGATAAAACAATCTTTTCAAAAATCAAGTCCGAAGCGAAAGCACGAAAATATACCATAAATCCGCAGAGTCCAATATATGAAAAATACAAACGAAATGAAGAAATGAGTTCACAGATTACCGAAAGCGAGATGGTTGGGCAAACCTTGGTTGATGTCTCAGACAGAGCAGGGCTTTTCCATTACGTCCGAGGACTCAGATATATTTTTGAAAATCCAGATTGCCGGTTGACAGACATTTCGTCGGGTTTGGGGATAAGTATGGGTACTGCCCAATGGGTGGCTTGGAAACACTGGAAAAACACTAAATTGGTCGATAAGGATGGAAAAAAATATCGTGTGTCTCAAAAATATCTCACCATGCGCGCTAAGATAGAAGAAGAAAAACACGCTTTAATGTCCGGAACAAAGCCTGTAGCATCCCCACCTTAGAAAAGGCACGTTTATTTTTGTTTTTTCCTGCTCATCCAGACAAAGATAATTGTTGCGCCAATTGCCATTCCGAGTATTAGCATACCTAGCGCACCTAAAACAATAAGTGGGAGAGCTGAATTATCTGAAATGTTTGTATCTGATGGAACTGACCTACACGTACATTCGTCTGGATATCCTGTTGCGGGCGTAGTTAAAGTTTGATTTGGTGGACAACTTATCAGTTTGCAAACATATTGACAATTTTCAAGACTCCAACCTAGATTTTCAGGTTTGTTGCATATTGGCGAAACTGTAGCTCCTAATACGTTGCCCAACAGTAGAGCCAAACACGCAATAAAAAACAAGGATTTTGTCATCAAATATTCACCCTTCAATTCTTACCCGCTTGCAAATTTCAACAGACTTGTTGACTATTTCCCTTATACTGTCTGACAGGAGATATGCCGGCGGTGTGTTGTTTTTGCCAAATTCTTCCGTGGTGAAGCCTTCAGGCAACCCCATAAACTGAAGCCACAGGGTATCCGAACATTGGGTATGGACCGGACCCACGGGTTCTCGAACGTAAACTTTCACCGCGCCATATGTCATTTTGCTTTCTGCGCCCCAAGCCACTTTGTCGAAAGTCGCATCTTGAGCATTCTTGAAATGCATAACTGCGAGTGTTCCCAAGCTTGAATTATATACTGCGGAGTCTGTTTTGTAAACTGCATTTTCGGGCGTTGTAAAATCTCCCTCAATTTTCGTCCATTGGGTGTTTGGTCTAAGTGAGCGTAATTCTGAAGCAATTTGTTCGGTATTGGTGAGAAAATTACCGCCATTGCAGAAGCCCGATATTTCTTGGTCGAAGTTTTGGCTTGACTTGGTGTCTGAATTGTAGTTCAGGCGGTAAGTGATTATCGCCGAATCCGAGCATCGGACATCATTATCGAATTTAGAATTAGGATTGCTGTTTTTAGATTCTTGAACCAAAGTCTCATATTTGTCAGCATTCGCTTTAGAACTGAAGATTTTGAAACTAACAAATTCGTAAGTGGAACTTGAAGTAAAAGCAAAAGTATCGGTAGACAACCCATTATTTACAATGTCTGGGCTATTCTTCACCATATCGTCATAAGTGAGCTTTGTCCAGTTTTTGGCCGCCCCAAGCGTTTTTACTTTTTCGGCGATTGCGTAATAATTGTTAGAGTTTCCTTGAACTGCGGAGCCTTCGATTTTCGTTTGTGGTTGAGATGATTGGTTGGCGCAACCAGCAAAAAATAGAGAGAAAACCACTATGAAAACGAAAAGTGCCTTGTTCATATCACACCTCTTGCATTACACCAATTTTGGTGTTGTTTAGCTATATAAGGCTTTCCCGATTTTGGTGTAATGTCAAGAGCCTACCAGATACGCAACCTGCCACTTTACAGGAAGGTTAAGGTGCTTGCTAACGCTTACAGGTTCAGTATTGTTGAGCTGGCTAGCAGTGAGGAATTGAGCATAACTCAATTGAGCCAACGCTTGAAGCTGTCCTATACGAAATGCGCGGATTATGTTCATATGCTTGAAAAAGAAGGCTTGGTGAAGAAAACAAGGAAAGGGCGGGAAGTGTTGATTTCCAGCAGTAAATTCCCTTAGCCTTTACGAACTAACAAATCGTAAACGAAAAGCACGTGCCTGTAATTTGGATGTGAGAGTCCATGCAAAACGCGGTCAAGTGTGGGCATTTTCATTAGCTCAGCTGCAACAAATTGCCTTGTTTTGACATATTTTTCTTTTCCTGCAAATTTTATGGAGTAAATATCTGCGTATCCTTCAAAAAATTGCATGATAATTGCATTAAGGCTTAATGATAATGCGATTGAAAATATCAGAATCTTTATCATAAAAATGAATTGATATTGTGGAAAAAGAGCATTTCCTATGAAGAAAATAATGGAAAATAAGATTATTGCTAATGCTGGAAACGCTGCATAGAATACCAATAAAATCAGGCAAATAATAGTGGCTAATGTAAGCATTATCCCTTGCTTCTTATGCCCAACTTCGTGGAGTATTACAACTTCTGAGATATCTGATTGTGCCAACATTTTTTCATTAATGCGGAGATTTCCGTAAAGGTCGTATCGAGCAAGTTCAGATTTCAATTTGTGAACATAAAATGTCTGTCTTGAGCCATCGAGAAGATTGAAGGATTCTTTTCGGATATAATCTTTGCCAAGTTCCCTCATAGTATTCTGTTCGAGCCAATTGTCAAGCCAGCGCGGTAAAGAAAATATCATGTTCATTGTTCGATATTTCGGAATATAAAATACACGCACACTGCCGATATTCATAAATGATTAAACGGCATTATCTTGGTTGAATGTTTATTTTGAAAAATAGTGAGGTGGAAAAATGGTCGTTGTTCTTCCAACGTTCAAGGGATATACTGTTGATGTCCGATTGAGGCAGTTTAGGAAAGCTGATTATGGCCATAAAATTGAATTTGTTGAGTTTGATTCTGAAAAGGGACGCAAGTTGTTGGAACTCTTGTTTTCAGCGCTCCAAAAAATTCCAAGTGAATAGCTTTAAACTTACGAAGTAAATACTTCTTCTATGCAGATTAAAATGTCCCGAAATAAGGGTTTAGCGCTGTTGTATCTCGCGCCGTGGGCTTTCTTTAAACTAACTGGATTTTTGGACGTTGATACATTCATCATCCAAAAGTTCGCAACCAGCTACCTTGCAGCGATAGCACTACTTGTTGAATACTTTTGTGTTGCTTGGTCGGTTTGGACACTAATTTCTTCAGAAATTAAAAAACTGTTAAAAGAAAAATGAGTGCAATGGCGATGATTGCCCTTCGCCAGCGTAATTGTCATAGAAGTGCTGGAAAACGGTATTGCATTTGACTTGGAAATCAACCTGAGAATAGGATTCCGGCAGGATATCAAGCTCCTTTTCTATTTCAAGCATCACGGCTGCGCGTGTTTGCTGTTTCTTCCTCCAATCAATGACGAGCTTGGCAGGCTGGAGCTTGTGCAGCAGCTCCTTTGAAATCTTCTTAAGCAGTTGTTTGTCAGTTTCCGTAATCTGAGGCTTCTTCAACTTGTCAAACAGAGCCAATTCCTCTTCAGACAGACCTTCAACAACCGCACGTCTGTCCTCTTCTTCCAGGCCATTGCTGAACTTGACAAGCTGGTCGAAGAAGCTCTCCTGATTTCGTGAGCCGGAATTGTAACTGTCAACAAGCTCCTGGAATTGCTCTTGGAAGTCAATTCTCATGCTGTTCTTCTGAACCATCTCTTTGAGTTTGAATGAGATGATATTCTTTAGGCGTTCAATGTCGGCATTGTTTCGTTTCTTCTCGAATTGCTTCTTCAACGCTTCGAAGTCTATCTTGCTCAAATCGATTATCTTTTTCTTTGATTCCTTGATGGCATATCCCTTCGAAGCAATCGATTTGTCAAGCACTGTCTGGATGCCCTGCATGACTGATGATATATCCACTTCTGGGTCAAGCGATTGGATTTCCTTCCCCAAGTCGATATACAGCGCGATGTAAGGGCTGAATTCGGTTGCATCCTTATGCGGCAGTATGGCGCTGTATGTCTTGATTGCGATGCCAGCCTTTTGCAGGAAACTCTTCTTGACGTTGTCGTTGACTACGAGAGATGATAGAGCCGTATCTAACAAGGCATTCTTCTCAAGACCTTTCTTTTCGATAATCTCCTCGTGTTTCACGCCAATTTCCTTCAAAAACGCGTTGAGGTCTTTGATGATGCCCCTTAATTGCAGGACAAGCTTGTCTTTCGATTGGATTGGCAAATCAATCTCGCCACCAGAAATCGGAGCGGCATAAATCGCAAGGGCTTTTTTCAGGTTGCGGAAGACGTTAACGTAATCAACGATGAAACCGGCTGTTTTCTCACCGAATACCCTGTTTGCCCGTGCAATCGCTTGCATCAGGGTGTGATTCCTCATCGGCTTGTCAAGGTAAATTGTCGAAAGGCTTGGAACATCAAAGCCGGTCATCCACATGTTGCAAACAAACACAATCTCGAAGTTGCTGTCTGGGTGGGTCCGTAAATAATTTTGCTGAAACTCCAAATGTCTAGCCCGCTTTGCCGTCCGCTCGCCCGGCTTTGGGCCGGGCAGGCTGGCATCACAAGCAAAA
>Ga0082335_1004537_pt1 | contig 12714 bp, 10 predicted proteins | sample Subgrocontami58m_FD_72375 | JGI IMG/M metagenome (GOLD analysis project Ga0082335, IMG submission 72375) | Subsurface groundwater microbial communities from S. Glens Falls, New York, USA - GMW37 contaminated, 5.8 m (SPADES assembly) (version 2) ...
GATACCGCCACCGCGCTGCCGCCTTTCCTATTTGTATTAGTTATATACGGCGTCGCAATACTTTTTAATGCGTACTTTGCCTCTACTGCACCCACAAAGCCAACCGGGATGCCTATTACTAAGGCTGGCTGGGCTAAACCTTTTTTAATTAATTCGATGAGCTCGAACAGGGCGGTAGGGGCATTGCCAATGACTACAATGCCATCTTTCATCTCAGAAATTGAGTGTTGCATAGCCATTGTGGCTCTGGTCTTGCCTAAAGTATTTGCATCATCAATAACAGATTTGTCGGCAATCTTACAAACCACTTTGCCTCCGAATTTTTCTACAGGGCTTTTACTTATTCCTGATTTTACCATGTTTACATCGGTCACGATGTTTTTCCCGCTTTTCAATGAATGAGTGCCTGCCTCAACGGCCTTCGGGTGGAAGAGTAAATTATACGCATATTCCGTATCGCCCGTGGCATGTATGGCGCGCTGGATAATCGGTCTGTGCAATTCCGGCACGGACTCCAGATCGACCAATTTATCAATGATCTCAAAACTCTCATCCACTATGGCTTGTGGTTGTTCGATGCGTTGTTTCCCTCCATAGTGTTTTTCTATGAGTACCTCGTGGATGCGATCTGCTGCAATCAGGGCAATCCGCTCATCTGCGCCGATATTATTGGCATAAATGAACTCAACCTGTGGATATTTTGTCTTTTCGTTTTCCAGCATTTCAGGGATATCTTTGAAGACGTGATTTCCCTTAAAGAGCAGTAACGGTACAACGACAATGCGATCCACACCACTTCCCACAGTCTGTTTTACTACTTCAGGGAATCCCGGTTCCGCCAATTGCAGAAAGGCGGCCTCTACCACGTCCCATCGGTTCATTGCACGCAGCATGTCTGCTACCTTAAATAAACCGTCATTGCCGCTGTTTAATTTACTGCCATGTGAAATTAATATGACGCCTGTTTTCATTTTTTTTCTCTTTTAGTTATTTTTAGACAGGATTTACAGGATTTTTTATTTTGACGTATAGCATTAATTATTTGACAAGATTAAATATTTACTTAGCTTTTTAAATTTATATTCCTCTCCTTGTTGTTAATCCTGTCAATATTAAAATCTTAATAATCCGTGTTCACCTGCGTCCAAATTAAATAAATATTACGCTGCTTCATGTTTTTGAATTCGATCTATATGAGATGCAATCAACTCAAGAATCTCCGCAGAACTCGTGCATTTTACCAGGGAAGGACGCAGTTCAGTCGCATTATGCATACCCATGATGTACTTAATTACATGTTTTCGAAAAAGGACAACACCAATGTCCTGTCCGTAATATTCCAGCATGTGCGATAGATGCCGTCGGATGAGATCAATCATTTCATGAAACGAGACTTGATTCCTGTCCTTGTATTGAAAAATCCACGGATGGCCAATAGCGGCTCGCCCAATCATTACCCCGTCGCATCCCGTATGTAGTTTGATTCGCTCAATGTCTGCCACACACCTTACATCACCATTGCCAATAACGGGTATCTTTACTGCTTGCTTGACTTCTGCAATTGCATCCCAATCTGCCTTGCCGAAAAAGAACTGCGCTCTTGTGCGACCGTGTACTGCGATGAGAGAGGCGCCGTTGTCTTCGAGAATTCTGGCTACTTCCAGATAATTGCGTGACTTGTTATCCCATCCAAGACGAATCTTACCGGTTACGGGGACGCGCAAAGCCTTAGTGAGTTTACTGAAAATACGACCAATCTTTGAAGTGTCTTTGAGAAGCCCTGCACCAGCGCCTTTGCCTGCAATATCCGATACCGAGCACCCCATATTAACGTCGATAATATCCGGCCCCAAAGGTTCTATCATACGACAAGCCTCGGTAATTTTATCTTCGTCATTTCCGAGAATCTGGAAGACGACAGGACGTTCAACCGGTCTGAAATCGAGTAATTTGAAGGTTTTTGGATTTTTCCACAGCACGCCATCCATGGAAATCACTTCGGTGTAACTCATGGACATTCCAAATTCCCGACAAATCAGTCGAAACGGGATGTCAGAGAATCCCGCCATCGGGGACAGGATCAAATCTCCATATATAGGAATGTTTTGTATAAAAAAACTAGGATTCATATTTAAAATAGAATTGTAAAAGTAATCAGTAAAAATCTGAAATTCAAATATTGAAATCAGAAATAAATACCAAATACAAAAATTCTAAGCACATCTGATTGTTCCAGGTTAAATGTGTTTAGAGTTTCGGATTTCGTGCTTCGAAGTTAACAGGCATAATTATAACATAGGGATAATAAATATCATTTGTTTTTTTTGTTATTATACGGTATTTTAATAAAGTTTTAAAATATGACATTTTAAAATCAACCAGCCAAGATGGACTGTGGGAACGTTTTTTTGTTCGCATTATTTTTATAGGTTAATGTATTACGTTTAATATAACTAATTATGGCATCTCAAGACCTGTCGGATTTTATAAAGAAACTGGAAGACTCCGGACAACTCAGGCGCATTAAGACCGAAGTATCAGCAGAATTAGAGATAGCAGAAATTACCGATCGTGTCTCCAAGGTGTACGGGCCGGCACTCCTCTTTGAAAAGGTGAAGGGCTATTCGATGCCGGTACTCATAAATGCATTTGGCTCTTACGAACGCATGGCAATGGCGCTCAATGTTAAGCATGTGGATGAAATTGCACGGGAGATTGAGAGCCTGGTAAAGCCGGAGATGCCGTCAACCTTTATCGACAAGATTAAGTTCATTCCCCACATGTTGATGACGCTGTCAAAATTTCCTCCAAAGATGGTTAGACATGCGCCGTGTCAGGAGGTGGTATTTGAAACAGAGCCATCTCTTTCAAAAATACCCATCATAAAGTGCTGGCCAGGTGATGGCGGGCGATTTATTACCTTGCCTCTTGTAATAACAAGGAATTTAAAGACAGGGAATAGGAATGTTGGTATGTATCGTTTGCACGTCTATGACGACAGGACAACGGGTATGCACTGGCACATCCATCATGACGGCGCCCGGCACTACAGGGATTATCAACGGGAAAACAAACGTATGCCGGTAGCGGTGGCGCTGGGCTGCGATCCAGCGATTACCTATGCTGCGACAGCGCCTGTACCACCCGAAGTGGATGAAATGGTCTTTGCGGGTTTCTTGAGGAAAAAGAATGTAGAGATGGTTGCCTGCAAGACTATTGATATGGAGGTGCCTGCGGATGCTGAGATTGTCCTGGAAGGATACGTCGACCCACGGGAAACCCGCATTGAAGGACCGTTTGGAGACCACACAGGATATTATTCACTGGCAGATTATTATCCCGTATTCCATATTACCTGCATTACGCAACGCAGAGAGCCGATCTATCCCACTACGATTGTCGGCAAACCACCCATGGAAGATTGCTATATGGGAAAGGCCACAGAACGGTTGTTTCTGCCGCTTTTAAAACTCATGATCCCGGAAATTGTTGACATGAACCTGCCGCTTTTTGGTGTATTCCACAACTTTGCATTTCTGTCTATTGATAAACGATACCCATTCCAGGCGAAGAAGGTAATGCATGGGATTTGGGGCATGGGGCAAATGATGTTCACAAAGATTATTGTGGTGGTGGATAAAGACGTGAATGTGCAAAATGTAGATGAAGTATTGTGGCGGGTAGGTAATAATGTTGACCCACGCAGGGACATTACCTTTGTGGATGGCCCACTGGATGCCCTGGAACACGCCTCCGCTCTGCCCAAGATTGGCTCGAAGATGGGGATTGATGCTACCAAGAAGTGGCCTGAAGAAGGTTTCACAAGGGAGTGGCCTGACGATATTAAGATGTCGCCGGAAATTGTAAATCTTGTAAATAAGAAATGGAATACATACGGAATCTAGCTAAAAAAATTGTATATGAATTTTCATTTTATTTAAGCGGGTTTTGGGGTGGCGCAGACAAACTTCTGTTGTCCGTGTTTAACTTAAATCTACATATTTTATAATAGCACAAATTATTCCCCTCTTGGGAGGGGTTAGGAGTGGGTCCCTTGGGCGTGAAATCTCAGTGAATATTTCACGAATTACCGGCTTACCCACCCCTAAATCCCCTCCCAAGAGGGGACTTTCTAGCTTTATGATTACGCAAACTGAATTATTGACAAAAAAAGGCGAACACATCCAGCAGATGTTTGGTTCGATTGCCAGGGTATACGATCTTTTAAATACCTTGTTAAGTTTAAATTTCGACAAGAGCTGGCGTAAGTTTGCAGTGAAGGTCAGTAATGTCACTCCGGATGCAAAAGTTCTGGACGTCTGTACAGGCACCGGCGATCTGGCTATAGCGTATTCAAAGATGTTAAACTGGAGTGGGAAGGTTGTTGGAAGCGATTTTTGTCATGAAATGGTCAAACTTGCAGACCACAAGCTCAGGAAAAAGAACCTTTCTGGTAAAATAGAAGTTCTTGGGGCCGATACCTTGCATTTGCCTTTTCAGGACAATTATTTTCAAGTCTCTGCCGTGGCATTTGGGATCAGGAATGTATCTGATTTAATGGCGGGTATTGCAGAAATGGTGCGGATAACTGCCCCGGGTGGTCGTGTTGTTATATTAGAATTTTCACAACCAACGAATCCACTATTTAAGGCAATCTATTATTTTTATTTTAAAAAGATACTGCCCCTCATTGGGAAGCTCATTTCACGCAGTAAGTATAATGCATACGCCTATCTTCCGTCATCGGTGTTAAACTTTCCTGATCGGTATGGATTAAGGAAAAAAATGGAATCCTGCGGGCTTGCAGATGTGAAGATTTTCTCAAGAACCATGGGAATCGTTACCATTCATGTCGGACAAAAACCGGGTAAATAGTGAAGCCTCAACGAAAGTAGATGGAAATAAATGTAAAATGCAAATGCAAATTGAAAATGTAAAGACTTGACTAACCAAAAAAAGTTGTATATTATGTTTTAGTAAGTTTTTCAAAAAAAACATCTCGACGCTAACTAGACAGTGTATGTGCTAGAGGAAGCGCCATTCGTATATTTATCTTATCAGCTACTGGGGAATAGTGTAACGGTAGCACAAATGATTCTGGATCATTTCGTCTAGGTTCGAATCCTAGTTCCCCAGCCATTATTTAGCGCTTTTTCCCAGCCAGATGTAACCATAATATTGTTATCCTAAAAACGGCACATTCCCTTTTTGCAAATTTATCTACCAACAGTTTCATATCTAATTTCCAATCTCTTTTCTTATATATTTACTAAATTATTTTTATATAATTCCGATAATTGATAATAGCAAACAAATTCGAGAGACAATATATACAAAAAAGGATGGGGGGCATGAATAACGATGATTTATACAAAAATTTGTTGGATAATTTATCTGAAGGAATATATGTTGTTAACCATGAAAGAATAATTTCATCCTGGAATAAAAGCGCAGAGATGCTTACGGGTTATAAAAGCTCTGAGATAGTGGGACAATGTTGTAGAGGAGATTTTTTGAATTATGTTGATGACCAGGGCGTTAGTGTTTGTGGGAAAGAATGTCTGGCTGTAAAATCAATGAATGACGGCTGCATGCATAGTATGGAGGTATATGTTAACCATAAGGAAGGCCATCGTGTACCTATCTTAGTACGCGTCTCACCAATCAAGAATTTACAAGGGCAGGTTGTCGGGGCTGTTGAAGAACTTTGCGATAATTCTTCGAAGGCAAAGTATGTTCATAAGATTGAAGAACTGGAAAAATGCGCATTGCTCGATCCTCTTACGGGTTTAATGAAAAGGCGTGGATTGGAGATGAACCTGCGGTCTGGGATTGGTGTGATGCACAGGTACGGTTGGTCCTACGGAATTATTTATGTAGACATAGACGATTTCAAAAGAATAAACGGGTTATATGGTCGTGATATCGGGGATAATGTATTAAAGATGATAGCAAAGACGCTGCAAAATTGCGTGCGGGCAACTGACGTGGTTGGTCGATTCGAAGGTGATGACTTTATGGTAATTGCTGCGAACGTTAATGAAGATCAGCTAAATCACGTTGCAGGTAAGATTAAAGTTCTTGTTGAACAGTCGGGTTTTTCTGTGGGGGCTGATATGCTTCGTGTTGCCACCTCAGTATGTGCAACGATGGTTAAACCTAATGATACCGTGGGTACTTTATTTGAAAGAATACATCAATTATTGGAGCAGGGCAAAGTGTTTGGCGAAGACTGTGTACCGTTAAAGTTGGCTGTATAAATTTACATTAGGAATTCCAAACTGGTAGTGCAACCGTCTTGGTTGCGCAAAAAAGAGAGTTGCTTAAATCTTAATTCGAAAACAGATGGAACTTGTGAAGATTTGATTAAGGAATTAATTCTCTTGGGATACTGATATTCGACACAAGGATCTTTCCTGTAAGACTTGGTCCGTCACCCAGGTAAAACCCCTTTTTGGCAACTGCAAAGGTCACGGTTTTTGTGGCCTTGATTGCAGTACCTAATATTTTACCTGTGTTGCAATCAAGTCCCGATGGTATGTCCACTGATACAATGGGTTTATTCAAGTTATTTACCCCATTAATAAGCGTTCTAAATGGTTCACGGACATCTCCTGAAAGTCCTGTTCCAAACAAGGCATCTACCAGGATATTACAATCATTCAATTCCTTTAAAATATTGTTTACACCTTGAATATCAAGAATCTCCTTCACTGGAATTTTCATGTTGAGGAGAATTTGTAAATTTGTGCCAGTATCTCCATCCTTCAAGATGTCGGAAACCCTTGCAACAAGAAAAACATCAACTGAAATGCCGTTGTTATGAAGATGTCGTGCTATGACAAAACCATCGCCGCCGTTATTCCCTTTCCCGCACAAAATGGCCACTTTTGCTTGTTGCGGGTCGTCTAACATTTTCAAGATTCCTTCTGCCACATTCCTTCCGGCATTTTCCATGAGGACAATCCCGGGAATTTTGTATTCTTCAATAGCCTTTCTGTCCAATTCCCGCATTTCTTCACGGGTCAAAGATTTTTCCATTTAATAAACCTTCCATTTGTTGTCGGAAACGGCATGATGATATAAAAGTAAGAAATCATTGTCAACTCGTAAAACGTTTTGTTTCTATAAAATTCTTGACCTGAGAAACTATTTAACTTAAAATTTTGTTTATAATTTCAAAGTAAGTATCTTTAAGATAATTTAGGAGATCATAGAATGGGTAAGGTAAGATGCCCTGGAAGCATACGAAATACGACTCCCATACCGATTGAGCGTAAATGTCACAATTGCGGCGCTACGATAGAGATGTGGAGTGATGAGGAGAAGGCCGATTGTCATAAATGCGGTATTGAAATTTTTAAGGATAAAGTTCCTACCTGCATTGAATGGTGTAAATCAGCAGAAGAATGTATGGGACATATCTTCGATGTTAAAAAGATACAGGAAGAAGCTAAAAAAAGAGCGGCGGCTGATGGTAACCCTAAATTCTTTGATCAGGTTACCGAAATGATAAAAAGGAAGAAAGAAGGTGTATAATTCAGGCTGTGCTTCATTCCGAAGCAAAACAAACAAAATCTGTTGAAATAGATATTAACTACACAACCATCAATTCCAAGCCACCTGCGATTTCTTCAAATAATAAAACATCAATACAAAATATCTTAATTATCCGACCAGGTGCCCTTGGCGATCTGGTTGTTACTCTGCCCACCCTCGAAGCCATTCGAAATTATTTCAAAAACGCCCGGATTGATATTATGGGCTATTCATCCTTCCTGGAAATTGTAAAAGAGCGTTTTTATGCTGATACGATCAGTCGATTTGATCAGGCTGATATTGCTCCTCTCTTCACGAAAAATTCCAACATACCTGCGTCTTTAATAAACAAATTGAGCAACACGGATTTGATTATTTCCTTTGTTTCAGACAGAGAACAAATTATGGTTAGAAATCTTAGGGCAGCAGGTGCAAAGGATGTTATTCATTATGAGCCGTTTCCTTCTGAAGGTGAGGATATTCATATAATTGACCATTTCTTAAAATGCCTGGTTTTGTTGGGCGTAACTCATGCTAATAAAATTCCTAAAATATTCTTAAAAGAGGAGGATGCACTTTTTGGAGAAAAATTTTTAAATGAAAGCATTCTTGATCCTGATAAATTGTTGGTTGCCGTGCATCCAGGGAGTGGTAGCCGACAAAAATGCTGGCCTATAGATCGTTATGTTGAATTGATATTTTGGCTCAAGAAGGAGATGGGTGCGCAAATTCTCCTCATCTCAGGTCAAGCGGATATCGGGATAGTTGAAGAGTTAAGAAAAAAAATAAGGGATAATATTATCCTTGTGGACCAGTTTCCTTTGCCTATTTTGGCCGCGATAATAAAACGAAGCGATCTCTTTGTGGGGAATGATTCAGGTATTACTCATGTGGCTGCTGCCGTAGGTACTCCTGCAATAACTATATTTGGGCCTACCGATCCAAGGATATGGGGCCCTCGTGGAGAGCGGGTAAAAATACTTTATAAGAAATCTCCATGTAGTCCGTGTTCCTTTGATACGAGAAGGAATTGTTTTTCACAAATTTGTTTAGAAGGTGTAACAGTTGAAGATGTTATTAGCGAAATAAGATATATGAACCAATATAGTCTTTGACACTATCTGAAACTTTGTCCTTTTTCATTGACTGAGTTGTAATAGTTTTATATACTCTCACCTCGTTATTTAAAATTTTTTAAGAATGATACAGAGATGCACTTTCTCATTACTACTCATAATAAGGAAAAAACAAATATCCATGTCAAAAAAATCTAAACAATGCCAGTTGCAGCATAAGTACCTGTGTAAACAAAGGATTTCTCCACAGGTCATAAAAAAGGGTATGAAGGTTACAGACCTTGTGAATGAATATAGTCGGGCAGGGGCATTTAATGCGGGGCGACTGGCAGAGGCGTGCAAGTTATATTGCCACATGCTTGACGATAATGCCACTGTCGGTTTAACCCTTTCTGGCGCTATGACTCCCACGGGCATGGGAGGCATACTCATTTCTCTAATAGAGAACGGTTTTGTGGATTTCATCATTTCAACTGGGGCAAATCTCTATCACGATCTTCATTTTGCACTGAATTTACCTGTACACCAGGGAGATTTTAGAGTAGACGATTCAGAACTTTACGAGGCAGGCATTGAACGCATTTACGATATCTTTATTACAGATGAGTTATTGCTTAAAACAGATAAATTCATTCAGGATGTGGCCAGAAAAATATCCACGGTTGAACCAATTTCCACAGCCGATTTTCATTACATGTTAGGTAAGGCTGTTCTTACAGATACTCCGTCACCTCACTTGAGTTTTGTGGCTCAGGCAGCAAAACACCAGGTACCCGTGTTTGTCTCTTCACCCGGTGATTCTTCTATCGGGATGAACCTGTCGTATCTTAAACTACAGGGTAAAAGTTTGATTATTGATACCGATCTCGATGTCCTTCAAACCACTGCCATTGTTTTCAACAGTAAAAAGAATGGTGTAGTCAGTATAGGTGGTGGTTCTCCTAAAAATTTCTACATGCAGACACAGCCTACGCTGGCACAGATATTGGATATTAATAAAGGTGGACATGATTACTTTATCCAAATTACCACTGATGCACCTCAATGGGGTGGACTCTCTGGAGCAACTCCAACCGAGGCTATATCATGGGGCAAGATACGCAAAGAAGAGGTGAAAAATCACGTGGTAATTTATAGTGACGCTACGATAGCCATGCCTATACTTGCAGGTTACGCCATATCAGAAAGAAAGCCTCGCAAGAAAAAGTATCTGTATAAGCAGCTACCTACTTACCTTTCAGTTTTGAAGAAAAATGTGAAATAAGTTCTCGTAAATGAGCTGCGAAAATACAGAATGCATAACGAGAACGTATTTTTCTTCTCTATTTTTTCCCATTCTCATAGTAAAGGTCTAACAAAAATTCATAAAATGAGAAGCGGGTCTGGATATCCACTTTAATTTTTCGTTCGAGACACTGTTTAAAAGATCAACGTTTTTTTGAAAAATAATAATTCTGCTAGCAGAAACTATCGGTTATTAACATTGTTAAATTTCAAATAAGAATAAATTACTATTACAGTATGTATTTCATTTTTAATAGCTTAAATATAAGTATACTTTCAACCATTGACCAATAATCCACAATTTATCAACAATTCGATTCTCTATCGAAAACAAATTAAAATAAAGGTGATTTAGATTTTGTTTTTAATTATGAACAATTTATGAACAGAGTGAATTTGCAAATATCTAAGTTTTAATCTAATATACAATTACAAACATACCGTTTCTGTTAATGAAAAACGAAAATGGTAAATAATTATTTTAGAGATTTATTTTTCGATCAGCAGAGGTTAGTAATTTTTTTTAATTATGTTATTGATTGAACTGTTACGTACTACTTTTTTACATGCCAAATAAATTCTATTAACGAGAACTTCTTTTTGTTTTGACACACAGAAATTGTTCTGTTAATATCGCCCACCTTCAAAAATACTTTTCATTCATTTCAAATTCAATTTTGTTTTCAAAGTAATCTAGTAAGGGGAATATGGAAGTTTATTCTAAAGTCTGGGATGACGTTCTTCAAAATATTCGAGAAAGGGTAGGCCCTTTAAGATTCAATTTATGGTTCAAAAACACCCGCCTTGAATCTTTTAATGATAATTATGCGAATATTATAGTTCCAAATATTTTTACTCAGGTGTGGTTACAAGAAAATTTTACAAATGTATTGAGAGAAGGGATTGGAAAATTAGTAAATAATAAAGACTTGGATATAAGATTTTCTATAAAGAAAACTGGCGAAGGGGAAAATATTTCAATGACCAATATCCCTCCTTTGCCTGAAGAAAAAACCGACAGCGGCAAAAATTATTCACAAGTAAATAGAATTCTCAAGTTAGAAGATTTTGTGGTAGGTACTAATAACAGGCTTGCTTATACTGCGGCCCTCGAGATGGTTAAGGACAAATATCCTGCGTTTAATCCTCTTTTTATTCATGGTGCTGTCGGTGTTGGGAAAACCCATATTCTCCAAGGGGTTTTGAATAAGGCTAAAGAAGAACAAAATATAAATGCAATATATATGTCGGCGGAGAAGTGGACAAATGAATTTATTTATTCGTTGCAAAAAGGAAAGATCGAAGCATTCAGGCAAAAATTTAGAAATGCAGATATGTTTCTTATAGATGATGTTCATTTTCTTTCTAATAAGCAAAGTACGCAAGAAGAATTTTTGCATACCTTTAATGCCCTATTTGAATTATCCAAAAAGATCATATTGGCGAGTGATGCGCATCCTAAATTGATAGGGCAATTAAAAGAAAACCTTGCAAGTCGATTTATGTCGGGTATGGTTATAAAAATAGATAAACCTGAGTATGTTACAAGGCTTTTAATCTTACGATCGAAAGCAGCAAAATTTGATGTGCATTTCCCCGAAGATGTTTTGGAATTCATTGCAGAAAAATTTGACGAGAATGTAAGAGAGGTTGAAAGTGCATTGATAACACTATCAGCTCATGCGAGATTTAATGAAAAGAAAATCGACCTGCAATTGGTAAACGAGGTACTGAGTGAGTTTCTTTGTAACGAAGGAAAAATTATTAAAATCAATGAGATTGAAGAATCTGTGCTTACCCATTTTAATATATCACGTACGGATCTTCACTCGAATAAAAAAACAAAATCTATAGCATTTCCGCGTCAAGTATGTATGTATTTGATAAAAACACTTCTTAATTGGTCTTATCAACAGATTGGGAATTATTTTACTAGTAAAAAACATTCAACAGTTATGTTTGCTATAAAAAAGGTGAATGAGCAAATCGAAAGCGATAAACAATTTAAGTTATCGATCGAGAAGTTAATGGAAAGAATTAAGAAAGAGAAAAGATAAGCCATCTGCAGTGCTATGTATTGTTTAGACAAACTAAAGGAAAAATTAAAAGAAGATAAAGTAGATGCCTTTTTAATTACGAGTGAAATAAATATCCGTTATGTTACCGGATTTACTGGTTCTGAAAGTATTCTTTTAATTACTCAAAAGAATGATTATATATTTACAGACTTTAGGTATTTAGAACAAGCGCAGCACGATATTCCATGGATCAGAATAATAGAAAGAAAAGTTTCTTTAATAAAAACAATTTGTAGAAAATTAAAACAGCTTAATATTAAAAAGCTATACATAGAGTCTTTCTCTATTACGTTTAATCAATATAGTGAAATAAAAAATACTGTAAAGGGAATTCATTCTATACCTACTCAAGGAATCATTGAGAAATACAGAAAGCGAAAAACACAGGTAGAAATAACAACAATACAGACAGCTATCGATATTGCCGAAAGGGCATATCGCAATATTAGAAACAAAATAAAAGCAGGGATAACTGAAAAGAATTTAACAGATATTTTAGAGTTTGAAATAAGGAAGCAGGGTGGAGAAAAAAGTTCTTTTGAAATAATTTGTGTCGCAGGGGTACGTGCTTCACAGCCACATGCACATGCAACAGATAGAATAATACAAGATAAAGATGCAATTTTAATAGATTGGGGTGCTAGTTTTCAGTTTTATAATTCCGACTTGACAAGAATTAGTTTCATCGATAGAATATCCCCGAAATTTAAGAAGATATACCAAATCGTATTGGATGC
>Ga0082335_1007753_pt1 | contig 12714 bp, 8 predicted proteins | sample Subgrocontami58m_FD_72375 | JGI IMG/M metagenome (GOLD analysis project Ga0082335, IMG submission 72375) | Subsurface groundwater microbial communities from S. Glens Falls, New York, USA - GMW37 contaminated, 5.8 m (SPADES assembly) (version 2) ...
ATGGTTACTCCTTTGAGGAGTAGCATGAACCCATTTTGTTATGATTGTGGCATTCGTTTTTGTTCTATACTGTTCACGATGTCGTGACCCAAAAGTGTCTACGATGTCGTGAACCCTGACAACTAACACCTGCACATTCCCCAAACAACAATCGCCTTGCGGATTGCGAATGTCGCAGGCGCACTGTCCGGCTTGGATGGCAGCGTTGATCGAGTCTATAACTGTACTGACACCAGTTTGTTCTATCTCTTTGCGAATGCTCCCCACCGTGTGTTGAAAGCAATAGCACACCAAAGCATCATCATCTGCCTGATGTTTTTGGAAAACTTTCCCGCGCAAATCGGGTTCGCTAAAACATTGTGTGCCGTCGGCGCTGTAATAGACGGTCGGGCAATTTGCATCTCGGCAAAAGTAATAAGCGGGTGATGTCACTTGCGTCAGCGACACATCCAACATTGCTTTGATAATTAAACTGTCTACGGCTTTTCCTGCTTTTTGATTCGTTGGGCAAATTGGATTGGACATGAGTCACCTTCCCTGTCAACGAATAACCAACGAATAAACGAATAGGCGATACGAGCTACTTCATTCGTTTATTCGTTTAACATTCGTTGACAACAAACCATCATTACTTTCTTTTCATCATCACCATCACTACACCCAAAGCCACACCCGCGCCAAGACTCGGTAATGATTCTTTCAACGTCACTTTCAATGCGCGTTCGGGGCGACGAAAGGCAACGAGTCCCATCGTGTTGCCTGTCGCGCTGGCAAGAGCGGCGACGCTGGCTAAACTTTTTTGTCCGTTGCTTGCGAACACTAAACTCAATGCAGAAGCAAACGCTCCCAAGCCAAACCATTTGCGTGAGGGTTGTGGTCCCAAAGCGATCTTGGCGTCGCCCATCATTCGCGCGGCGGCAGAGAGATGATGGGTATGTCCTTCAGCGTGGGCAGGATCAAATCGCGCAAACGGATCAATGCCCCGTTGACTCATGTAGAACCACAAACCGCTCAACGTCGTCAACGCCGCGATGCGTAAACCTTTATTTGGAATCGTTGATGCGGCAACAGCGAATGGCGCAAACCAATCTAAGCCGAAGCCGCGATACTCTTCGATACGCAAGTGATAATCGCCGCCACTGGTAGAAGCCGCCATCGCCGAGGCGGCAGCCCCTTGCAGCAACGCCCCACTCAACCAATCGCTTTCATCATTCACATTCAAACTGGCAATCGGCGCGAGTGAGGCGGCAAGCGCGATCAATTTCGGGGCGTAAGACGGTGCGTAGTGTTCTTCGAGTTCGTTACGCGCTTTCTCGTAATGAGGCAACATCGCGCCCACACCCGTGCCCACAATCGTCAACGGCAGCGCGGCAAAGTCGGGAAGTTTTAAAGCAGAAGCAACCGCGCTTGAGGCGGCAGCCCCTGAGGTCAACCCGATCCACGACAACTCTTCTTTCGTCGGCGCAGGGATCGGAGTCGGCAGACAAACATCTTTCGTCACTACGAAGCCATCATGCTCCAACGCTTCTTTGATGTGTTCGATGTAATGCAGACCTTCGAGCGGCGCGGTGGCGTGCAGGACTTTAAAAAAGTTGACGTAACAAAAACGGATGCCGCGCTCGCGAGCGAGATGCGCCCAGTAGTGCGCCGCCGCGTGGAAGTCGAGCGGGATCATTTCTTGCGGCGTGAAGCGATGCGCCAGCACAACGTGAGGGGCGCGACGTTTGGCAACGAACCAATCACCTTTTTGGTGACGCGACTCGGCGAAGTAAACCAGCGTGAGCCCTTCGCGCTCCATCGCATCAAACGTTGTTTGCAAATGCATCTCGTGTCCAAGAATCATATCGCCATCAAAGGCAATTAATTTTCCGAACACGCTTGCTTGGGCGAGAGTCAAATTGATCAGATCATCTTCGGGCCAGGCATAGCTCACCGGACGCGGCACAACGTCGAGACCAAAAGATTTAATTCGCTGCGCCATGAAGGCATCAAAGCCTAAACCGATCTCGCCAATCGTTGGCAAGTCACCAGCAAAAGCAAGAGTGTGTTGATCTATTAATCGGGCTTGGGTGTAAGGCACTCGCGCTAATAGTTCGGGGACGAGTTGTTTAACTAAAAGAGGATCGCCGTGCAAATAATTCCAATGCCCGACGCGCGGAGAAGATTGAATTGGGGAAGAAGGGACTTGCGGTGTGAGTCGCCCCAGAGTCCGCAACCGATTGAGAGTCAGTTCGGGAAGAGAAATATGAGTCGCGCCGTGATGACTCGCTTCGTGTAACAGATCATCAAACGACATCCCGGCGCGGATCGCTGCCGAGTAGGCATCATCATAATCTACGCAGATCGCCACGCGATTATTTAATTGTTCCCATTCGTGTCGGCGTTGCAGAACGCGCGCCGAAGCCGAACTGCCAACGGCGGCGAGTGAAAGCGAAAGAAGGCGAGAGAGTTTCAAATGTCCTCTTGTAAAGACCTCCGAGTTCTTAAAGAACTCGGAGGTCTTGAAGTCTTTCCAGCCAAAGGGAGACGCGCTACCGAACACTGCCCGATCATAAAATCGGGTTCGTGCAAAGAGCTTATGGCTTGCGCCACATTTATTTTAGTGGCTGCTGAAGGTGATTTGCGAGAGTTCGTCGTGCTTGGTGATCTCAGGTTTTTGATACATGTCTCTTCTCCTTTGTAGGATGGTTCGGCTTATACGGGTAACGCGTCTCCCTTTGGCGAGGAGTCCTGTCTGATATTACTACAAAATAATTACGATACATTAAGAATTTATTACTATCCGCGCCAACGCCCAAGTATTTGCCGCCCGGTATCGGTGCGCGCTACATTAAAAGCGCTGTGCCACACGCGCCACCACACGCCCCAACTCATCGCCCAACTCGCCGCCTCTGCCCTGTCACTCAACCCCCTCGCGATTCGTTGCGGGATAGATCGCAACGGTTTCTGTTGTGTTCGCTTCATTACGTCATTTAAATTTAATTGGCTCACACGATGGCGGAGTGAATCGGGAATCAAGATAGCGAGATCATCCAGCACGTTTTGATCAGGTGATGCCGTCTTTGCTGCGAGAGGCGCGTTCAACAATTCAGCCGCCAACTTCAGCGCGGCAAACGCATAGTGAGCCGACTCTGTTTCTTTTGCCTTCTCTACGAACACCCGCCAATTGATCCCGCCTTGCGACGTCACTGCCAGCAAATCCGTTAACTGCACCATCGCCGGGCTGCCCATGATCAGATGAAAACAAAAATGCACGCACAAGTGCAACAACAAATCTTCGCGCGCTAACACCAAACACTCATGTCCGTTTAAATTTTCCTTGACCGCCCTCTCCCTCACCCCACCCGTCACATCCACTTTCAACCCAAACCATGACTCTTCCAGTGAGACGTGCGGCTCGATCATGCGCTCACTCTGAGTCGAGAGATACGGATTCGGAGTCGCCGTTGAATCGCTCTCACGTTTAAAGGTGCTGGTGTGTTTCGTCACTCCCGGTCCCAACTCGGACGATTTATGTTTTCCAGCGTAGCCCAATCCCTCTAACATCTCTTCCGCCGAACTCAAATCACCAACATCAAACAATAAATCAATATCATTCATCGGTCTCAAGGCAATGTGCGGATACACACACGCTGCCAGATGCACACCCTTAAGCGCAATCGGCTTAAGCCCACGCTTGGCACACTCCTTCAACACTTCATCTAACTGTTGATAGATCGCTGTGTTGCGCTTCTCGTGCAGTTGAAACGTCGCGCCCAATTTCGCCATTGCGCGCGGCGGCAAGGTCACATTCCACTTCGTCAACGCATAATGCAACTGCGGCGCAAGACCCAACACAATTGCCGTCACTGCCAGCGCGTCGTAATTAACATTCGCTAGCTCACATTCTTTTTGCCACGTCTCGGGCATTTGTTCGCGGCGCAAAGCGGAGAGAATTAACTTAGATTCTAGGTAAGAGGACATGGGGGAGATTGGAAGTTTGAAGTTGGATGTTGGATGTTGGAAATTTTGGATTTTGGAATTTGGGATTTTGTTCATTGCTCATTGTTTCATTGTTCATTGTTCAAATGCTCAATTACAATCACCGCATCGTCCAACGGATCATTATCAAACGGCATCGTGTGATCATGTAATTGCTGAGTCGTTAATCGTTCTGCCGCTTGGCGAATGGTTTCGGGAAATGATTCATCAAGCGACATCGTCTTGAGCTGTGCCATCGCACTCGTCCCCCACTTAATATCGCGCCCGCGCTTATCTTTCCACAAACGGATCGCCACCCCTGCCGCGCGCCGCGCACAGACGCGGGTCATTCCCGCGTTGCCATCTTCTTTTGCTTCTCTGCCGCGCTTCAATTCTTTTTCAACTCCGTCTGGATAGGTCATGTCGAAAGTATAATCCATGAGCGATGAGCAGTGAGCCATGAGCAGTAAGCCATTCGCCATCTGCCATTCGCCATCTGCCATCCGCCATTTGCTATATGCCATCTGCTGTCCGCTATCAACCACTCGGCGACTCTGCTATCAACATTGAATTCGGTGATCAGATCGATCCCGACATCAATCGCCGTGTCCACGACTTTGCCGATCTTATTCAACGCGAACCGCTCAACGGCATCATCGAGTGCGTGCCAACTTATTGCGCCTTGCTCGTTCATTACGATCCGTTGGTCTTGAGTTATCAAGAATTAATCCAATGGCTCGACGCACAATCAAAAATTACTAATTCCCAATTACTAATTACTAACCGCTTAATTGAAATTCCGACATCTTACGACGGCGAAGATTTAGACTTCGTCGCTCAACACAATCATCTTTCAGTTGAAGATGTGATTCACATTCACAGCGAAACTGAATATCGCGTCTATATGATGGGCTTCACGCCGGGCTTCGCCTATATGGGCAAACTTGATTCGCGCATTGTGATTCCGCGACTCGACTCGCCGCGCAAATTGGTCAAAGCCGGAAGCGTGGGCATCGCCGGTGAACAAACAGGAATCTACCCGATTGACTCTCCCGGCGGCTGGCGACTCATCGGACGCACCGATGTGAAGCTCTTCGACCTTGATCGTGACCCGCCCTTTTTGTTCGCACCCAATGATCGGGTTAGGTTTGTGGATGCGGGGAAAGAGTAATTGGTAATTAGAGATTGGGGATTGGAAGTTTGAAGTTGGAAGTTGGGATTTTGGGATTTGGATTTTGATTTTGATTTTGATTTTGATCATTGTTCATTGTTTCATTGTTCATTCTTTCATTGCCATGTCTTTAGAAGTCCTCTCCGCCGCTCCCCTCACCACCCTCCAAGACTTGGGGCGTTTTGGTTATCAGCGATTCGGCGTGCCCACTTCGGGGGCGATGGATGCGTTTGCCCTGCGTGCGGCGAATGAGCTCGTCGGCAACAAACCGAATGAGGCCGGGATCGAGATCGGGTTGAGTGATGCGTCCTTTGTAGCAAACGATCCGTGTGTGATCGCCGTGACGGGTTCGGGTTTTGAACTGCGCGTGAATGATCGCCCGATGAATCTGTGGACAGCGATCTATGTGAGGAAGGGGTGGGAGATCGCTATCCGCAAGACTTCTCCCAAGACTTCCGAAGTTTTAGAAACTTCGGAAGTCCGTGGTGGGGCATGGGCGTATTTGGGAATCAGTGGCGGTATCAACGTGAAAGAAGTTTTGGGATCGCGATCCACGTATCTGCGCGGGCGGTTCGGCGGGTTTGAGGGTCGCGCTTTGCAAACGGGCGATACGATCCCGATTGGCAAATCATCTTTCAACATTGAACACGCCGGACGTTACTTGCCCCAAGACAAACGACCCCGCTATGATGAGAAAGTGATCGAAGTAATTTTGGGACCTCAAGATGATCTTTTTAGCGAAGAGGTGATCCAAATTTTTCTATCAGCCGAATACGAGATAACCCCGACATCGGATCGCATGGGGTATCGCCTCAACGGTTCACCTCTCACCCATCGCGGCAGCCCCGACATTAGTGACTGCTCAGCGTCATTGCGAGTCTTCGAGAAGCAATCTCATAGCGCGACCAAGATTGCTTCGCAAAGTGCGCTCGCAATGACGAATCGACTGAGCAGTTACGACATCATCTCCGATGGCATGACTCTGGGCGCGATTCAAATTCCACCAAACGGTCAACCGATTCTGATGATGAGCGATCACGCTACAACGGGCGGTTATCCAAAAATCGCCACCGTCGTGAGCGCGGATATTCCCATTGTGGCGCAACGATTATCCGTAGGGGCGCAGCATGCTGCGCCCCTACAATTCAAACAAACAACAATCGAAGCGGCGCAAGAACGTTATCGGGCGATGATGAGAAATTTGAAACAAATTGTTGAACCCGAAGAGAATTTTTATTTTGCGTAGGGGCAACCCTTGCGGTTGCCCTCATTGGGCAGGGGCAAGCCCTGCCCCTACAGAGGAAACAAAATGCACATTGATCTCAATTCTGATCTCGGCGAAAGCTTTGGGCGTTATACCTTAGGAAACGATGAGGCGTTGATGCCGTTCATCACATCGGCGAATGTCGCCTGTGGATTCCACGCGGGTGATCCGCTGGTGATGCAGAGGACGGTGAGGTTGGCGAAACGGCATCACGTCGGAGTCGGCGCGCACCCGTCGTATCCCGATCTGCAAGGCTTTGGGCGCAGAGAGATGTCTTTATCGCCGGATGAAGTTGAAGCGATGATCGTGTATCAGGTGAGCGCGTTGGCGGGTTTTGTGAAGAGCGAGGGCGCGGAGTTAATTCATGTGAAGCCGCACGGCGCGTTGTATAATCAAGCGGCGAAGGAGTGTGATTTAGCAGAAGCAATCGCGCGTGGCGTAAAACGATTCAGCAACGAATTAATTTTGGTGGGGTTAGCGGGATCACTGTTGATCGAAGCCGGGATCGGAGTTGGCTTGCGCGTGGCGAATGAGGGATTTCCAGAACGCGGCTACAACGCGGATGGATCGTTGATGTCACGAAAATTAAAAGGATCGATCATCGAATCACCAGAAGAGGCGGCGGCGAATGCGTTGAGGATGGCGGAAGATGGAATCAAGATCAATGGATTGAAGATTGAAGTGGAGACGTTGTGTATTCACGGGGATAACGATTATGCTGTGAGCATTGCGCGAGCGATCCGGGAGAAACTTTTTGCGAACGGGATTGAGGTTAGACCTTTGAAGGGGTGAAGAGGTGCAGGGGTGAAAAGGTGATCCGATGGTTAAGATCACCTTTTCACCCGTTCACCCTTTCAGTTTTACAATTTCGACAACACCTCCGCCCCATTCTCCGTCACGACCACCGTGTGTTCAAACTGCGCCGAGAGCTTTCCATCTTTTGTCACCACCGTCCAACCGTCATTCAATAATTTCCATTCAGGTCGTCCTTCGTTGATCATCGGTTCAATGGTGAAGACCATGCCCGGCAATAGAATGGGTCCCAGACCGCCGGGTCCGGTGTGCGGCACAGACGGCGCTTCGTGCAAGCTGCGCCCGATGCCGTGACCGCCCCACTCGCGCACCACGCTGAAACCATTTTTCTTTGCATGTTTTTCAATTGCCAAACCAATGTCGCTCAAATGATTTCCAGCGCGCGCCGCTTCAATGCCGAGCCGCAAACATTCTTGAGTGACGTCCATTAATTTTTGCGCCTGCGGAGAAATTTTTCCGACGGAATATGTCACACAGGCATCGCCGCAAAAATCGTTGTGCCTCAAACCGATGTCTACCGCCACGATGTCGCCGTCTTTCAAGAGTCGATCATCGGGGAGTCCGTGACAGACTTCCTGATTAAGCGAAGCGCAAATGACTCCGGGGAACGGCGGATGATCGGGCGGGTTGCCGCGATAATTTTTATAGAGAGGCAACGCACCACGCTGCTCGATGAGATCCGTCACGATGCGATCTAATTCGCGCAACGTGATCGAAGGGCGCACCGCCTCTTGCAGCGCGGCGAAACACTCGGCGACCAGTTTGCCCGCTTCGCGCATCCCGACGATCTCTTTGGGATCCTTTAAACGAATACGCTCAATTTTTTTCTTAGGCATGTCTAACGCTGGAGGCTAACGCCAAGTTTATTGTGAACGTCGAGCCTTTCCCCTCTCCTTCGCTGTGCATAGCGACACTGCCGCCCATCATCTCGGCAAGTTTGCGAGAAATGCTCAAGCCCAAACCCGTGCCGCCATATTTACGAGTCATACTGCCATCGGCTTGCACAAACGGTTGAAAGAGTTTGGGTTGTTGCTCAAGTAGAATGCCGATACCCGTATCCGCTACCGCGATCTCCATCAGCGACTCTCTAACGTGCGCGCTCACGATCACGCCGCCCTTGTGCGTAAATTTGATAGAATTCCCAACCAAGTTCAACACGACTTGCCGCAACATATCCGTATCCGCCCAAACAGGGGGCAACATCTCGGAAGGAAGATCCACAGCCAGCGTGATTCGCTTTTCGTCGGCTTGAACGCGCATTAAAGCGTACACATCGGCAAGAAGGGGGGCGACGTCCACTTCCTGCATACTCACATCCATCCGACCCGATTCGATCTTGGCAATGTCGAGGACGTTATTGATGATGGTCAACAAACGCTGCGAAGCGTTGTAGGCGATGTGAACACATTCATGTTCTTCTTCTCGCGTATCACACAAGCCGTCTACGACCATGCTCAATGAGCCGATGATGCCGGTGAGAGGCGTACGCAGTTCGTGTGAGGTGTTGGCAAGGAACTGACCTTTAACTTGATTCGCTTCTTCGGCAGTCTCACGCGCCAATTCCAAACGCGACAGTAGGTTCACATTTTCCATGGCGAGAGCCACTTGTTCAGAGAAGGCGGTGATCACGCGGCGCGCGCGTTCATCAAAGGCGTCGAGGTGTTGGCTCGCCACGGACAAGACGCCGATCACGCGCTCGCCGACGATCAACGGCACACACAGTTCGGATTGTGTGATTTCATTGCCGCGCAAATAACGCGGGTCAATGGCAACATTCGGTGAATACACCACTTCTCTGGTGCGAGCGGCGGTCGGGATCAAACCCACCCCGTCAAGTGACACTGGTTTCGGCGGGGAGAAACGAGCATCACCCCAGTGAGCGATCATCCGCAGTTCGCGGCTCGCTTCATTCAACAGCAACACCGCACAGTGTGCTTGATTTAGCTCTTCGGTAACGATAGCTGCCACGCGCGTGCCGAGCGCCTTAAGATCTATGCCCGGATTCAGCAGCTCGGACGAGGCGTGGTAGAGCGAAGCCAGTTCGGAGGCATTCTGCTGAGTGGCTTTGTAGAGTCGGGCATTCTCAATTGCCACCGCCGCTTGATCGGCAAATACTTGCAAGCGGTCAGCATCGGCAAAGGTGAAAAAACCTGGCGTGGCGCTATCCAGATTCAGAAAACCGATAACCTCACCTCTTGAATAAATGGGAGCGCCAATATAGGATCGAACCCAAGCAAGTTCCGGCAACACTACCCATCCCTTTATTTCATTTGGATCAGGCACAACCATCGGCTTCAAAGTTTCCGCCATTTTACGAAGGCTTGGCATACTGTCCAGCGACAAGTGCAAGTGATCCATAAAATCCTTAAGCCCGCGCTGGGCGTAACCCGCCGAGCGAGCTACGTAAATAGTATTTGTCACTTCTTCTAACATCATGATGCTCGCCGCATCGTGTGACATCACGCGTCCAATAATATCTAAAATGAGATCCAACACTTCATCCAGATTAAGTGTACTGTTGAGTGCGGCGGCGCTGTCGCGCAGGGCTTCGGTCAGCGCGCGGTGCTGACGCTCGATCGCTTCGATCTTTTGGCGACTAAAAGCGGCGCCCAACGCACCCGCCACGCTCTTCAAGGCTTCGATCTCCGCCATTGACCATCGCCGCTCGCGCCAATGATCGGCGAAACCAAGTATCCCCCACCAATCGTCGCCGACAAAAATCGGCACCATAGCAAATGAGAGAACTTTTTGCTTGATCAGTCCAAGTCGTTCTTCGGGCGGAAAATCTCGCGGGAAACCATAGACCGGCAAGCCTGCTTTCAAGATGCCCACCCAACGCCCGAGGCCCATTTGTTTGTAAGAAACCTTTTGGAACAATTTGTTTCTTGCTCTGACTTTGTTGGTGCGCGTCGACCACAAATAGTGCATGGTGCAGAAGAGATCGCCATCGTCATCATGATTCTCGAAAAAGTAAGCGAAGGTGGTGTCCGTCGCCCGACCCAGATGGGCAATAACATTGGGCAACGTCTCGTCCAGATCACCCGGCAACAAGAGTTGATGACTCACGTGTGCCAACGCTTGAAGGATAAAATCGCCGTGCCGCATTTCATCAAGCAAACGACTCTTCTCAATCGCTAACGCTACTGCGTCCGCCGTTTGAGCGAGTAAATTGACGTTGATGTTGTCAAAACCAAAGGTGCGCCTCCAGAGAAAACTTAATGCGCCGATAATTTGATCGCCCACATGTAAAGGCAAGCTGACCCGTGAGCGAAAACCATTTTCAACCAACGCCGCCTCGACCGGGTAGTCTGTTTCTGTAGATAAATCCAAAGTAACGTGAACGCGCCCGCTCAGCAGATCACCATGCGCCGCCGTCGTCGTGGTCGGGAATTGAGTCATCGCTTCCAAACCGGCACGAGAACGATCCACCGCCGCCACCGTGAACTTCTCGCGGTTGTCATCCAACAACAAGAGAACCAGATGCTCACAGCCACTCAAGATCTTAAGTCCCTCGGCAATTTCACCAAACGCGCCTACCACATCCGGCACAGCATTCAAACTACGCAGGACATCACTCGCCCGCCACATCTCTTGGGCATTGCGCGAGATCGATTCAAACAGCCGCGCATTTTCAATTGCCACCGCCGCTTGGCTGGCGAAGGTCAAAGCCAAACCGGGATCGAAATCGTTGTAAAAACCGGCTTGCTGTTTATCCAAATTCAACACACCGATAACTTGATCTTTGACCACGAGCGGCAAGCCCAACCAACAACGAATATACATCGCCGTCTCTCGCCGCAACCAACGGGGATCGATGAGGGTGTCGGCGATCACCACCGGGCGACATTCTGAAATGACTTCGCGTATATGATCCAAATTCTCAAGACTCAAATTCGCGGTTTGTTCACCGTGAAGATCAAAGCCGCGCGCCGCGACAATGTCTACCTTGTCGCCGACCAGCAACATGATGGAGGCCGAGTCATAATCCACCACACGAGCCAGTTGTTCAAGAATCAACTGCAACAAGCTCCCCAATTCCAAGCTCGTCGTAAAAGTGTGCGCCACTTCGATCAGCGCTTCGGCTTGGGCGCGTGCCGCGCGTTCAGAAATAAAAAGACGCGAGTTCTGGATCGCCACTGCCGCTTGATCGCCCAACAAACGCAGCGCGCGCAGTTCTGAGGAGGAGAACTCGCGCGGTTCGGTATAGGCAACATTCATCACCCCCACAACTTCCTGCCCAATTTTTAATGGAAGACCAATGATCGCCCCGCCCCAATTGGATGGAGACCCAGAATAGAGGGGATGCGTGTGCATATTGGGCACAAGGATCATCTCGCCGCTACGGGCAACGGTGTAGGTCAATCCATTTTGGCGAGGTTGAGAATAAGGTTGGTTAAGAAAGATGCCTTTCGGCATGGCGGCGCCAAAAGACAAGTGATCGTGTTTTGAATCGTAAAGGAAGAGATGTGCGTTTTGCGCGCCGCGAGCCAAGTGCAGGGCGCTTTCCAAAATGCGCGCCAACAAATCGCTCAGCTCTAAATTAGCCGTGAGGCTTAAGCTCGCCTTCAACACTTCTTCCATTTGAGCGGTTTGCTCACGGCTTGTCTCTTCGGCGATCTTGCGCTCGGTGATGTCGCGCGCGACCCAGATGACAGAGTCATTCGTCAACGGTGAGATCGCCGCGTTGAACCAAACATCTCTACCTTCAATGGTCAAACAGTATTCACTATGCACCGTGTCGCCGGTCTTCAAAGCGCGGCGAATGTAACCCAGCATTTCATCGGCGTGCGGTCCCGGGAAAATTTCGCGGAGCGTTTTGCCGAGCAGCTGTTCAGCCGGTTTGAATAACAGATTGGGGTTTGTGGGGACGATCTCCAAATACTGACCTTCGGAGTTTAACACCAACACCACATCGGTCATCGCGCTGAGCAACACGCTGAGGTCGGCAGACGCCACGCGCAATACTCCGTTGCCGAGATTTTTGCCGGGTTTCTTTTTCACTACACGAGAGGTGCGAGACGATTTGCGAGGCGTTTGTTTCATCGAACAAATATGAAGCCCCCCGCTCCATCCACAACCTCGCCGATCTTCCAAGCCGCGGCATCTTTCAAAAATTCTTCGGCGTGCGCCGAGTCTATGGCAAGGAGCAAGCCGCCGCTTGTTTGTGGATCAAACATCAATCGTTGTTCCCAAGACTCCAAGCGGCGTTCAAACGTCACCCATTGCGAATAAAAAGATTCGTTCCGTTCCGCGCCGCCGGGGAAAATCAATTGACGCGCATAATGTTGCGTGCCGTTCAACCACGGCAATGATTCAAAATCGAATCGGATCACACACTCCGAGAGGTGCGCCATCTCGTGGGCGTGACCGATCAACCCGAAGCCGGTGATGTCGGTGACGGCGTGAACCGCCTCACCCAATTTTTTCGCGGCGCGTGAGGCGTCACGATTAAGTTTCATCATGGACTCAACGCAGCCGCGCGCATCGGCGGCATCACATTCGCCGC
>Ga0082335_1007754_pt1 | contig 12713 bp, 11 predicted proteins | sample Subgrocontami58m_FD_72375 | JGI IMG/M metagenome (GOLD analysis project Ga0082335, IMG submission 72375) | Subsurface groundwater microbial communities from S. Glens Falls, New York, USA - GMW37 contaminated, 5.8 m (SPADES assembly) (version 2) ...
GTGGGCGAATACGCCATCAGCCCCGATGGAACACAAATTGTTTACAGCGCGTTACGCAAAGACGGCGGCGCAGATTTAAAGCGCGTGAGCCGCGATGGAACAAACGTGAGCGACCTCGTATTATGTCCAAACGAGTTGTGTGCCTTTCCGGTTTTTTCGTTCGATGGGAAGATGTTGGCGTTTGAGCGCACGCCGCTCAAGCAGACGAATACGCGCATTGAAGTGATCGAAGCCGCCACTGCCAAGACGGTGACACCGATTCTCGACCCGAACTACATCACCCGAACACCTTTCTTCGCGCGCGATGGCCGGCTCGCTTACGTCAACGAATCGCTGCAAGCGATCTTCATCTACGATTTCAACACACGAACCTCTCTCTCCATCCCCAACACGTCGGGCGAAAGCGGCACATGGTCGCCCGATGGCAAGCAGATCGTCTTCCCCGAAATTTTTTTCTCGCTCGGCGCAAAGCCAACAGCCTCACCCGACGTTAAAGAATACGACAAGTTTTACAGCCACTTGCAACAAGTGACCGTGACGACCCATGCGATTAAAGATTTGTCGGTGGGCACAGATGTTGAAGACAGCACGCCCATCTATTCGCCAAGCGGCGAGTGGATCGCCTTTGGTCGCCGACGATTGATCGAAGCGCTATGGACGCCCGGTAAACAGTTATGGATTATGAAGTCAGATGGATCGGAGACGAAAGCGGTGACGAATGACGCGCTATATAACCACAGCGCGTTTGGTTGGAGCCCCAATGGAAAATTTTTGATCTACATGCGCTTCAACGTGGCAGACTTTATCAACCCATCGGAGATTTGGATGGTGAACGCCGATGGCACGGGCGCGAAGAAATTAATCACTGGCGGATATTTCCCTCAATGGCTGCCATGAGAGTTTTAAATCCGCGTAGGCGGATTTCGCTTTGTGTTGCCGCGATTCGCAACGCGCCCCGTAGCGAAGCGAAGTGGGTAATCGCCGAGTCACTCCATTCGCCTATTTGCATCTGCTCAATTCTTTGTTAGACTAGCGGCGCAATGAGCCACCTCATCAACCAACCCGCCCCATCTTTCTCACTTCCGGTTTTAGGCGGCGGGCGTGTGTCGCTTGCCGATCTTCGCGGGCGCATCGCCATCATCAACTTTTGGTCAGCCGAATGTCCGTGGAGCCGTCGCGCCGATCTGGTGCTGCTCTATCGTCACAACGCCTGGTCACGGGCAGGTATAAAAATTGTCGGCATCTCCTCGACGAACAACGAACCCGAAAGCGAATTGGTTTACGAAGTGGACGTGCGACACATAAAGTATCCGCTCGCATTAGATGTGACGCACGAAGTCGCGCGCGCCTATAAAGCCGAGATGACGCCGCACTTTTTTGTGCTGGATGCGAAAAGCATTGTGCGTTACGTCGGCGCGCTCGACGATGCCACCGCCAATCGCCGCATCCCAAAAACTATATATTTAGATCGCGCGGTCAATGCCTTGCTCAATAATCGCAACCCCGCGCCCGCCGTCACGCCGGTGTATGGGTCGGCGATCTTTCCACAAAAACCGACGCGGTCGTAAGCGGGATTGTAAGCGGGATTTAAAATCCCGCCTACTACGGCAACCACGCCGGCAACGATCCATCCTTAATCAACACTCGCGGCTCGCCACCCTCCAACGACCAAATTAAAATTTCCGGTTTTGCAAACGGCACACCCAACTCAAAGCGTTGAAGGATTAACATGCGCCCGCTCGCGTCCCACTGATACGCGCCGTGCGTGAACGTCGGTGTCGCCGTCACCGCGCGCGGCGACGATCCATCCGGCTTCATCAACCACACCTGCTTGCTTGCTCCCCCGTCCAGAGTCCGCAACCCCAGCGCCCACCACTCGCCACTCGGCGACCATGCCGGAACTCCGTAATCGGTAAACGGCGAATCCGATCCTAATATCACGTTCACTTGATTCGTATCGAAGTCGGCAACATACACTGTGATCGAAGGTTGATCGCCTGCCATCGTGAAATCGGTGAAGATTAATTTGCGGCTGTCGGGCGACCACGCGCCGGGTAAGCCCATCGTGGATTTCAACAAAATTTCATCCGTCGTCTGCACATTCACGGCATGGATCGCCCCGCTCTGTCCGTCGAAGAACGCCAACCATTTTCCATCGGGCGACCACAACGGGTTATAGCCCAGCACTTGCGAATCTTTAAAGAGCGGAGCGGTTTGTCCGCTCGTCGCATCCGCCGTCCACACGCGCGGCGGGCCGTTCGGCGTGTTGGGCGCAATGCCCGCCGGTTCGCGGCTGTAGGCAATGCGCGATCCGTCCGGCGACCACGCGGCGATGGTGCAGCGATCGGCATCGCAGTTGATCAAAATTTTTTGCGCCTCACCATCGCGCGTCATCGTCCACAAATCTGCGCCGCGCTTGTCGTTAACCACCGAATACAAAATTTTCTCGCCATCAGGCGACACCGCAAAATCGTAGACTCTGCCACCGGTCTTCGTCAACTTCTTCACGGCACCGCCATCCATCGTCGTGCGCCACAACTCACGATCATCATTCGCTGGAAAGACGTAAGCGATCTGCGGCTCGCGCACGACAAAATTCCAACTCGCATCGCGCTTCACTTGCTGCCCGCTCTGGCTCTTCGCACCCGCGCGCAACGTCACCATGTAACGCGCGCCAACTTTCAACGCCTCATTCGGGATGAACCAAACTTGATTCCTCTCCCATTTAAATTTTCCTTGAACGGGCGGATCGATCCGAAAAGATGATTCCACCGAATCGGCGATCATTGCTTGCGCGAACTCAATCCCGATGCGGGCGCGGGCTCCGACTGTGCCGCCGTCATCGGGAGTGACGCCGACGATCCGCGCCCCAACCTGATCGCCAATGGCAATCACGATCACGATGGCGATGATCACCACGCCAATCGTTCCCCACACCATGTAATCAAATTTTTCAAGTTTCATTTTGGATTTTGAAGTTTGAAGTTGGAAGTTAGAGGTTGGAAGTTAGAAGTTGGATTCCCCGTTTCCCCTATTTCCTTTATTTCCCCTATCTCCCTTTTTTCCTCTACGGGTAAAGGTATGGTTGTTCCGGCTCACTCACCTTATCAATCTCTTCCGCCGTGATGCTTGGAATCTTTTTTCCATCGATCTCTGCCGCGCTCACCGTCCCCGCCACGCGCACCCAACTGTTGTCGGCGAATGACGCCGACTTCTCACTTTTGACGATCATCCCAATCGCTGTGGCATCAGCGACGCAACAGTTCAAGGCAAAACGTCCCACCAAAAATTCATCTTTTGCCAGACGACTGTCGTGATACACAAAGCCGATCACATTCGCCTTCTGCCCGTCGAACTTCGTCACGTCGCTTTCGTAGTTATAAGCGCGAATCCAATCGAGGACGGTGCGATCTGTTGAAGCCAGTTCTAAACTCGTCGCTGCGCCATTCACCGTTAACGGCGCATTGGTGTTCATCCCTTTATTAGCAATCGCCGCCGTGCCAAGCGGGCGTTGAGGGATGATCACGCCGAGAATCACTGGCAGTGCAATGATCACCAAGTTCCAACGCGAATACGTTTGCTTGTGGTGATGATCATGATCGGCATGCTCGTCTTTCTTTTGCCGCGAAGCAAGTATCGTCTGCGCCAACGCCAAGAACCCGATGCCCGTAGCGAAGATCAGAATCAAATAACGCTGATTGATATACCAGAACAACGTTCCCGACCAAATTTTTTCCAACAAAAAGATGCCAATAGCGGCGAGGACGAGGGCTTGGAAGGAGCGATAGGAACGAAGAGACATATTGTTTTGAAGGGGATGAAGGGGATGAAGGGGATGAAGAGATGAGATCATCCCTTTCATCCCCTTCACCCCGTTCATTCTTACCAGCTTGTATTCAAATTAATAAACACCGTCGCCAACACCGTCAACACAAATGGCAGCAACACGAGATACGTCACGCCGCGTTTGCGGAACACGCCCATGAACATGATTGCGCTCTTGATGTCCACCATCGGACCAAAAACTAGAAATGCCAGAATCGATCCTGTGGTGAACGTGCCAACGAATGACAATGCAATAAAAGCGTCTACCGTTGAACAGATAGATAGCACAATCGCCAACGCCATCAACGCCAGCACCGAGATCACGGGACCGGAAGCGACACTTAACATCCATGTTTGGGGAACCAGAGTCTGCATCCCCGCCGCGATCACTATGCCGAAGATCATATAACGCCCCATCTCGAAAAATTCATCCGACGCGATGATCAACGCTTGACGCACACGCTCCATCAACGGCGCCACGATCTGAGGCTCTTGGTGAATGTCCATTTCAATTGGCAATAACAACTCTTGCGGATTCTTTTGCATGGAAAAGATCAAGCCGGTGATGATGGCGATGATCGCCGTGAGGAGCATCCGCAAAAATAAAACGCGCCCCACCCCAAAGGCTGCCGCCGTGCTGGCGATGACGATGGGGTTAAACGCCGGAGCCGCCATGAGGAAGGTGACGCCCGCCGAAAGCGGCATCCCCTTTTTCATCAAGCGGCGCGTCAGCGGCACCACGCCGCACTCGCACACCGGGAAAAAAAGTCCGAGCAAACTGCCCACAATCGCCCCACCGACTCTATTGCGCGGGATGATTCGTGCCAGACTGTCTTTATCGAAGAAGACTTCGACGAAACCGGACGCCAACGTGCCAAGCAACAAAAACGGCGCGGCTTCGATGAAGACGCCCAGAAAAATTGTGGTGAAGGTGGAGAGTTGATCAAAGAGGCGGGAGAAAATTTCCATGCGCGGCGATTATAGCAGGGCGATCTTAATAAGAGATAAGCGCACAAGACATAGAGTGTCTCAAAGACACTCCATGTCTGCCTCTCAACTTCGCAAAACGAACTTGACACCCCTCGGAACATCGTGTTATTCTCTCCATCCATATTGAAAACAATTTTCAGTTAGAATTTATCCGCCATTCGCTATTTGCCATTCGCCATCCACCATCCATGTTCACCGAAGAAACTTTATCCGAAGCACTGACCGCGCGCGGCTACAAACTCACGCAACCGCGCCTTGCCGTGCTGCGCGTGGTGACGAAATCGGGCGCGACGCTGACGCCTGCTGAGATTCACAAACAGGCGCAAAAGTTTTGCAAACGCACCGGGTTGGTCACGGTGTATCGCACACTGGATATTCTCGCCGAATGCGGCGCAGTGAAAAAGATTCACGCCGAAGACGGCTGTCACACTTACGCCCTGGCAAGCGAAGGTCACGCCCATCATCTGATCTGCGAGAAGTGTCATGCCGTTGTGGAGTTTGCGGATTGCGATCTGGGCGATCTATTAAAAGCCGTTCAGCGCCGCACGGGATTCAAAATCGAAGGGCATTGGCTCGAACTGTTCGGTTTTTGTCCCGCGTGTAAATAACTTCTGTATCGAAAGTCTTTTATAAACATGAACAACTCATTGATTCTTTTTTTTGCCGCGCTGTCATTTATCTCGACCTTCATGGGCGGGCTGGTTGGCTTGAAATACAAAAGCAAATTAAATCTAATACTCGGTTTTACCGCCGGAGTCTTGTTGGCAGTGGTCGCCTTCGACATCTTCCCGGAGATGATCAAACTGACTTATGAACTCAGCATGGAACCCATCTATCCGATGATCGCCCTCGTCGTTGGGTTTATGGTCTTTCACATTTTTGAAAAATTATTTCTCATTCACTACGCCCAGGAGGACATCTATGGCAGCCACAAACACCCTCTGGTAGGCGTGGCTTCGGCTTTAGCCTTGGCGGGACACTCATTCTTAGACGGCGTTGGGATCGGGTTAGGGTTTCAAGTATCTGCCTCTTTCGGCATTATCATCGCCATCGCCGTTGTCGCCCACGATTTTTCTGACGGCTTGAATACAGTCTCTCTCATGTTAACCCACAAAAACACTTCGCAAAAAGCGTTTCTATTTTTAGCGATAGACGCTCTGGCGCCTGTGCTGGGCGCGGTCTCTACCTATTTTTTCTCTATCCCCGATACTATAATGGTTTTGTATTTGGGTTTCTTTGCCGGATTCTTATTCTACATTTGCGCTTCAGATATTTTGCCCGAGGCGCACAGTGAACACTCATCATGGAAAACTATCTTGATGACCGTTTTAGGGATCCTCCTTATTTTCACCGTAACGAGATTTACATAAAGGAGTTTTAAATCATGAACATCAAACGCACCACGATTGCGCTGTTGTTAATCGCCCTACTCTCTATCCCCGCCATCGTATACGCTCACGACGAGATCACTGCGGGCGACTATAAAATTAAATATGGCTGGAAGAACGAACCGCCCATCGTCGGCGAACCCAACGCCGTCACGCTCGACATCGTCAACAGCAAAGACGCCAACGCCAAAATTGACGTCACCGAATTAAAAGCCGAAGCGGTGTATGGCGGCGAAACAAAAACGTTATTCCTCAAACCTGTCGCAGGTCAAGCCGGAAAATTCCAAGCGCAGATGACGCCAACACGCGCCGGGCAATATACGATTCGGCTCAGCGGCAAGATCGGCACGACGGATGTGAAAGCGGATGTGAAGCCGGAAGAAGTTGAACCGGCGGACACGGTGCAATTCCCGCGAATCACCTCAGGTCAAGCCGCCGATTCCACCTCTAACGTTTTAGCTTGGATCGCCATCGTGCTATCGCTTATCGGCGTTGGGTTAAGCATCTTCGTATTAGCGCGAAAAAAGTAAGATCATCGTGTTTGCGCCGCAATGAAACTGCGTATCTTCTCCATCACCCTCACCCTTTTTGTGTTGGCGATCATCGCCGCGCCTGTATTCGCCCACGCCAGTCTGCTGAAATCGAATCCCGAAGCGAATGCCTCACTGCCTCGCCCGCCGGTGCAGATTGAATTGTTTTTCAGCGAAGCGTTGGAATCATCGTTTAGCTCGATCACTGTCTTGAACTCTGATGCCGCAAGCGTAGATAGCAACGACTCGCGTGTGGACGCCGCCGATTCAACACGCATGACTGTTTCGCTGAGATCGATCCCCGACGGCGTGTACACCGTTTCGTGGAAAGCGTTGTCGTCGGTGGATGGACACTTAACAACCGGCTCGTTCCCGTTTGCCGTTGGCAACGTAGTTCCATCTGCGCTTGCCGCCGCCGATCAGGCGAGCAAGCGAATCAAATTTTCTTTCGATGAAACGATTGCGCGATGGTTGTTGTTCCTGTCTACAACCGCGCTTACTGGCGGCGCGATCTTTAAGATCGTCGTGTGGCGCAATCTTGAATCCTTAATCTTTAATCGTCTAAATTTACTTGCCCTTATCACCCTCGCCCTCGCCAACATCCTCGGGCTCATCTCGCAAGCGGGTCAAGCTTCCAATACGGGTTTCGCGCTGCCGTGGGATATATCGTTTACGGGCGTGTTGTTCGCCACGCGCTTCGGGGCGTTATGGATTGCGCGTTTAGCATTAAGTTTGTTGTTGGTGCGATTCACAATAAATAGTAAGTCGAAGCGCGATCACTGGATCGTATTTGCGATCTCATTACTTCTCCTTCTCACCATCAGTCTGGGCAGTCATGCCGCCGCCGATGCCGACGCGACGCTCGCCATCGTCAACGATTGGATTCATTTAGTTGCCGCCTCGGTTTGGGTCGGCGGGTTGATTCATTTTGCGGTGGGGTTGTGGGCGTTGCGAAAAGCCGAAGGCGCGTCGAAAGATGTCGCACAACTCATCCCGCGATTCTCGGCGCTGGCGTTGATCAGTGTTGGCACGTTGATCCTCACCGGACTTTATGCCGCCGTGATTCGCGTTGGAACGCTTGAGGCGTTGAACAACACGATCTACGGGCGCACGTTGATCGTAAAGTTAATTATCGCTTTGCCGATGTTAGCAATGGGCGCGATCAATTTACTCGTGATCACGCCGGGGATGAAGAAAACAGAAAACCTAGCAGGTCTCTCAGACCTGCTAGGTTTGTTCAGGAAGATCGTCACCAGCGAAGTGACGATGGGCGCGGTGTTGTTGTTAAGCGTCGCCGTCCTCACCTCACTGCCGCCCGCGCAGACGGCGTCCACTTTGCCATCGCTCACCGCGCAAAAAAATGTGGACGATCTCAACGTCAAGGTAGAGTTCACGCCGGGGCGAGTCGGTCAAAACACGTTCACGGTTCGGGTAGAGGCTGGCGGCGCCCCCGTGACAAACGCGCAAGAGGTTCGCTTACAGTTCACATCCACATCGGGCAAAGTGCCGCCGAGCAAAGTTCAACTGGCGCATCAAGGCGGCGGCGTGTACACAATCAAAGGAACGTATTTGAGTCTGCCCGATGCGTGGCAAGTGCAAGCAGTGGTGCGGCGCGAGAATAAGTTTGACGCTTACACGAATTTCGATTTTGCATTGGGCGCGGCTTCAACGCAAACCTATCCGTGGAATCGCGTGAACGGTGGATTGCTATTGGCAGGCGCTCTCGCTTATCTTTTCGCTTTTGTCGAACTCACACGCACCCGCGCGCAACAGATCGCCTTTGGACTCGTTCCGGCGTTTGCCTTGGCGTGGGTCAGCGCCACAATTTTTTATAACTCGCCGCTTGCCTCACGCACACTGCCTGTCAACCCGATCGCGCCTAATGCAGATTCGGTTTCGATAGGAAAAGAGTTGTATGAAAAAAATTGCGTGGCATGTCATGGCACAAGCGGCAAGGGCGATGGAGCCGTCGGAGTGACTCTCAATCCACGTCCGGCAGATCTTTCACTTCACGCCGTGCCGGGCGTGCATCCCGATGGGCAGCTCTATGATTGGGTCACCAACGGTTTTGCCGGAACAGCGATGCCGACCTTCCGTCAAAGTTTGAGCGATGATCAACGTTGGCATTTGGTTAATTACATTCGCGCGCTCGCGCCAAAATAAGTAACTGCTCAGCGTCATTGCGAGGAGCGTTCTTCGCGACGAAGCAATCTCATAGCGCAACCGAGATTGCTTCGCAAAGTGCGCTCGCAATGACAGATCGGCTGAGCAGTCACCAAAATAAAATGTTATTCAGTCCAATCTTTCATGGAAGTTATCTTGACGAGTGGTTGTTCGGCGCTGCCGTGATCGTTACGTTGATATTATTTATGGCGATGGCGTTTGCCGACAGAAAGAAGAGTGATGATGAGAGAAAATAATTTATTGATGATGCTGTTGATCACAATTCTGATCGTCGGTTGCTCGGTGGACATCGGCGATGGCAACCCGACAAAAGCCGCCACACGCGCGGCGGCATCCCCGAATGTCGCCGCCACTGCCGCGCTGCCGAGTCCCACTCCACCGGCGTGGGCGGATCTTAAGATCAACGGAACTTTGATCTACACCCAAGGACTGAGTGGCGTGATCAAACTTGATCTGGCAACAGGAAAATCTGTGACGTTGTTCAAGCCGCCGAAAGACGCTTGGCTGCGCGATGCTGCGGCGTCACCGGATCAAAAGACACTTTTGATTTCGTACGCGCCGCCGCCGCCCGCAGGCGAGCCGCAGTTCGGCTACACCGATCTCTACGTAATGCCGATAGAGGGCGGCGACCTAAAAGAGATTATCAAGCGAAAAGATTCTCAGGAATCATTTTTTCACGCAACATGGTCACCGGATGGAAAATTTATTTATTACGCGCACTTCACGCCGATTGACAATCCCAATAATCAACGCACTTTTAAATACACGGTCGAGCGCATCGCTTACCCCAACGGCAAAGCCGAAGTGTTGATCGAGAACGCGATCTGGCCCCGCCTCTCGCACGATGGGAAGAAGATGGCTTATCTTTCTCTTGATCCCAAAACTTTTGTCAATGAGTTGCTCTTGGCAGATCCGGATGGCAAAAACGGCAAAGCGGTGATCCCGCCAAACACATTCACCGCAGTGGACGCGCACTTCTTTTCGCCGGATGACAGCGCGATTGTTTTCAGCGCGGTGGGCGAAGGCAAAACATCATCGCTCACTTGGATAGATCGTTTACTCGGCGTGGGGCAGGCAAACGCCCACGACGTTCCATCCGATTGGTGGAAGATTGATTTGAAGACGGGCAAGATGGAACGTTTGACTCGAATCTACGATGTGGGGCTGTATGGCGGCTTCTCGCCCGATGGCAAACACATCGGCTTCATCGCCGTGAGCGGCGTCTACGTAATGAAAGCCGATGGAAATAATTTAACGCCGATCACTACCGTGAGTGCGGTGGGGACATTGGAGTGGGTGCCGTAAGAAAAGTGAGCAGTAATCAGTGAGCAGTAGAGACGCGCCGATGGCGCGTCTTCTTTTTGTTTACGGCTTCTCCAACCCATGCGCTTCTAACAACGCCACGTCGTTCAAAATTTTTTCCGTCGAGTCGTCGGCGACGATGAGACCTTGATCCATGATGACCGTGCGCGGGAAGAGGTCGCGCACGAAACGGAGATCGTGAGTCGAAGCGAAGATGGTTTGGGGAAGGGTCTTGAGTAAATTAATTAGACCACGCCGCGCACGCGGATCGAGTCCGGCGGTGGGTTCGTCTAACACAAGTATTTCGGGATTCATGGAGAGAACAGTGGCGATGGCGATGCGCTTCTTCTCGCCGACGCTGAGATGATGCGAGATACGATTAAGGTAATCGCTCATGTCCACTGCGGCTAAAGCTTTTTCCACGCGCTGACGCACTTCGGTTTCGGGCAAACCCATGTGAAGGGGTCCAAAGGCAACATCTTCTAATACGGTGGGTGAGAAAAGTTGATCGTCCGGGTGTTGAAAAACTAAACCGACAGCGGCGCGCACTTTGCCCAGAGTCTCTTTTTGAATTGGCAGACCGCACACGCGCACTTCGCCCTGCCCTGTCAGGATTCCATTGAAGTGCAAAAAGAGCGTGGACTTGCCCGCGCCATTGGGACCGACAAGCGCAACTTTTTCGCCGGGGGCGATACTCAACGTCACTCCGTGCAACGCGGCATGACCGTCGGGGTAAGAAAATTTTAGATTGTTGACTTCGAGTGTGTGGTGCATGGGATTAGAGATTGGAAGTTGGAAGTTGGAGGTTGGACTTTAGATAAAGCTGATTAAAAGCACTGACGCTAAATAGATTATCCAGACGATCAAAAGTGTGAGGTCGTGATGGGTGAGGCGCGGCGGGGCGAGAACTTTGATCTCATCTTGAAAACCGCGCGAGATCATCGCGTCGTAGATGCGTTCACTGCGTTCGAAAGCGCGCAGAGCCAAGTTGCCCACCATGCCGCCGGCGATCTTTCCACGCCACCACAAACTGCCGCCGCCCTTGTTATCAATCGTCGCCGAGCGCGCGGCGCGAGCGCGAAGCAAACGCAGAGCCTCATCGGCGAATACGAAGATGTAGCGATACATGAAGCTGACAATGCCCACCAACGGTTTGGGGATTCGCAATTCGCGCATCGCCCATAGCAAATCTGCGAAACGGGTTGTGGCAGGCAACATCATGGCGATCTGCACCGAGACCCACGATTTGATGAGGATGCTTAAAAAACGCACACTGCCTTCGGCGCTGATGGTGAACGAACCAATGTGAGCAATGGGTTGACCGGCAATGGTGAAGGGAAGTGTGATCGCCGCCAAGGCAAATGGAAGAGCGACGAAAGATCGTTTGAGGGCATAGCTCCAGCCCAAGCGCGATAACACGGCAACCGCCAGTGAACCAAGCCACAACAAGGTATACGGCAGCCACGCGCCGAACGGCAACCCCGTGGCGAGGACGAGAAATAAAATCGTGCCGACGATCTTAATTCGTGGATCGAGTCGGTGAATCAGACTCGATCCACTTTTATATTGATCGGCAAGATGAATGTGGATCACGTTAAGCGTTGGCGCGTTTTTGTGCGCGACCGATGAGGAAGACTACGCTAAAGACGATGAGCGTGCCGAGCGCAACTGCCAAGATGCCGCCGACGATTTCGTTAGCGATGAAAGGGACGGTGTAATCGGGCAGAAGGTTGTAGAGAGGCGCGGCGGCTTTATCGAGGAAGTTGTTTTGCCCGGCAACTTTTTCGAGACCATCGGGATCGGGTGAGGCGAGCGGCGACAACGCGGCGACGACGAGCGCGACGGCTAAACCAATGCCGACCCAAGCGGCAGAAGTTTGCGCGGGTGCGCTCTCCCCAATCGCCAACAGATCGCGGCGCGCGGCGTAGATGAATGTAAGTGCGCCCACAGTGATCACCGCTTCGATGATCCCCAACACGGCGTGAACAATTGCCATCGCCGGCACTGCCACGTTGAGCGGCGACGTTCCAGAAATCGCCAGTTCGATTCCGGCGGCACTCGCGCCGATCATCATCGAGAGCCACCCACCCACTGCGCCAGCGATCAACATGCTGTTACGCCCTTCGCCCAAAATTTTCTTGAGTTGTTGATAAATAAAATGTCCGGTGAAAGCCGTAATGACTCCCATGTTGATGATATTAAAACCCAACGCGGTGATGCCGCCATCCTGAAACAAAATCGCCTGAACACCGACGACGCTCGCCATGATCAACACCGCTGCCCAAGGTCCCAAAATGATCGCCGCCAATACGCCGCCCAACAAGTGACCCGACGTGCCGCCGCCCACAGGGACGTTGATGGATTGCGCGGCGAAGATGAAGGCGGCGAGCACGCCCATCAACGGAATCTGTTTGCCGCCGAGCTGCCCGCGTGTTTGGCGTAAAGCGTAAGCAATGGCAGCAATTGCTAACGCCCATCCCACAAGTGCAACAGC
>Ga0082335_1007755_pt1 | contig 12711 bp, 4 predicted proteins | sample Subgrocontami58m_FD_72375 | JGI IMG/M metagenome (GOLD analysis project Ga0082335, IMG submission 72375) | Subsurface groundwater microbial communities from S. Glens Falls, New York, USA - GMW37 contaminated, 5.8 m (SPADES assembly) (version 2) ...
TGCTCTCCATGCACTCTTCGTTCTTTCCTTTCCATCATCAATAGATTTCAAGTTAGACCCACGAGGTCTTCCTTGAAACAGACGAGAGACCTCGTGGGTCTTTCCCTTCGGGACTTAGTATCATAGTTTTTCAAAGCATTTAGACGTAGCAACGTACTTTTCACACATGACTCTTTCTCATAGGAGGAACATTTCATGAAATCAACAATAAAGATTCTCCTAATCGCTCTTTGTGTTGTTGCGATGAGCGGGGTGGCGTGGGGGCAGACTGTAACAAGCACCGGCACAGGTGGTAACTGGAGTGCAACAGGCACTTGGGTTGGTGGAGTTGTTCCTGTATCGGGCGATAACGTGATCATTGCGGATGGGGCCACTGTGACTATAAATACGACTGTTCCAGCTTCTGGAAGTCTCACTTCATTAACCATCGGACAGGGGACAAGCGGTACATTGATTTTCGACGCAACGGCGAGGACGATTACGATTTCGGGAGATGTTACTGTTGCTGCAGGTGGAACCTTCATCACGCAATCTGCGACCAGTGCCACGCACTCAATGACCATAGGTGGTGACTTGACCAACAGCGGAACATTTGATATGTCGCGAGGCGGCACTACATTTGTTTGCAATGTTACCTTCAACAAGAATGGCAATCAAACCGTGAGTGGGGCGGGCGGGACGACGAGGTTCTTTCTTATTGTAGTCGATTTGGGAACATCGAATAGTAATACTTTGGAGATCTCTTCAACAAACTTTGCCGCAAATGATACGTTGCTGGGGAGGATATCTGGTACCGCTGGTCTTAGAAATGGCACACTTAAGTTGTCCGGAAGTTATGCTTTCAGTGGAAAATTCTTTAGTCCCGCGGGATACACGATTGCTTCCACCGCTGGTATTTGGATCAATAACTCCAACGTAACAGTGTCTGCGCAGAATGGTACGCCAACGTTAAATGGCTTGCTTAAAATCTCCGCAGGAACATACAATGTCGGAACCAGTTCTGGAAATTCGCTCGAGTATGGTTCTGGAGCGACTTTTACGATAGAAGGCGGCTCTCTGAACGTTGCTGGACGATTCTCTGGTACGGGAACCACACAGACCATCACCTTCAGTATGAGCGGGGGTACGATAACCGTAACGACTCAGGGAAACGGCGCAGCAAGAGGAGACTTTGATATCCCAGCATCGGGCTCCTCTTTCACTATGAGTGCGGGGACTATCGCGATTCAGAAAGCTTCTACTGCGGGGACTCCTCTTGATTACCGAAATGTCGCAGGTACTACTAGCATAACTGGCGGAACAGTGCAATTTGGAAACGCTAGTACTTCGGGGGCACCGACGTTTAATGTGGGAGTGAGCAGTGGAGCTACAAGCAAACTTCCAAATATGACCGTAAACGGAACAGGAACGCCAACTGTCAAGTTAATCACCGCAATTACCATAACAGGAAATATCTCTATTGCTTCCGGAGGGACACTAGACGCCAACGGTTTGAACATTTCTGTTTCGGGGAATTGGTCTAACAGCGGAACATTCACCTCTGGCACACAAACCGTTACGTTCAACGGATCTAGTGCTCAGACCTATACACAGTCGGGCAGCGGGGATTTCAGTAGCCTCACACTGAATAACTCAAGTGGACTCACATTGAACAATAGTCTCACCATCAACGGCACGCTCACACTCACCTCCGGCAACATCACACTCGGTACTAAAAACTTAACGCTGAACGGAAGCGTCAGCGGTGCAGCGGCAACTAAATGCATTGTCACTGATGGTACCGGCGGCGTTGCCCGTGGCATGCCTGCCGGACCGGAAAACCTTTTCCAATTCCCGATTGGCCCGACAACAACCACGTACAACCCATTGACCCTCGTGTTGAAATCCGGCGATCCGGTTGATACGTTCACCGTTCGTGTGGAACAGAATATCACTTCAGGCGTTGGAACGACCGACACAACATTATGTGTGAACCGCACATGGGATGTCTCGGAAAAAACAGCAAGCGGGAACCATGCGCTGCTCAAGTTTCAATGGAAAACAGACGAAGATGGTTCTAACGTTGGCAGCATACTGCTCACGAGCGCCTACCATTTCAATTCGGGAAATGGCCGCTACGAACTTGTTGAGAACGCGGCGGGAACCGGCAGCGGCACCAGCGGAGATCCTTACATCGGCAGAATGCTCGACACCACTGCGACATCATTTTCGCCGTATATCGTTGGCGCTTCCGGCGGTCTCCCCATCCAGCTCTCATCATTCACGGGAACACTCATCAACAACAATCATGTGAAGTTGGATTGGACGACAGCAAGCGAAATCAACAACTACGGTTTCTACGTCCAGAAGAAACGTCAGGGCGAATCTGAATGGAGCGAGTTTCCAAACTCCTTCATTCCCGGCCACGGCACAACAAACGTTCCGCAGCGCTACACATTCACGGATAATTCTGTTGTAGCGGTAACAACGCAGTATCGCTTGAAGCAAGTTGATCTCGACGGCACAATCCACTACACCGAGCCGATTCAAGTGGATGTGTTGACGGCAGTGAAAGAAGTCGCTCCGATACAGTTCGCATTGCTGCAGAACTACCCGAACCCGTTCAACCCCTCAACAGAAATCAAATTCTCCGTTGATGTCACGAGCAAGACAACACTTGCAGTGTACAATCTGCTTGGGCAGCGTGTGGCAACACTGTTTGATGATGTCGCTGAGGCAGGGCAATTCTACAGAGTGAAGCTCGACGCGTCCTCTTTTTCCAGCGGAATGTACTTCTACAAATTAGAAAACGGAAAGAAGAATGAGCTGAAGAAACTTATGCTGTTGAAGTAGTTCAATATCCTGTTATCCTGTCTATTTTTTTTGACAAGTTAGACCCACGAGGTCTTCCTTGAAACAGACGAGAGACCTCGTGGGTCTTTCCAGCTATTTACTCACGACGCCCGCCACAGGCAGGCGTTTTCTTTTTCTTTGACGAACAAGCTGAGTAACAGACACAAAGAATTTGGAGATTCCCGAAAATAGAAAACAAAAAATAGCCACAAAGACACTAAGTCACTAAGGATTCACGAAGAAAATACTCGTTAAAGTCATGGACACTATTGTGGAATAGGATGCCCAAGAATCAGATCCTAAGAAAACTTTGTGAAACCTTCGTGTCTTGGTGTCTTTGTGGCAAGCTTCTTCGACTTCTTGATTTTGGGAATGTCTACACAAAGAATCTCTACAGGAGTTTCTGTATATTCGAGAAACCATCGGAGCCATTTGATGCAGAAACATTTCTCCGCTGCCGTACTCTTGGAACTAGTTTTTGCTTTCACTTCAGCAGCAATCTCTCAAATCAAACTCATACAAGGTTTTGAAGCTGCCACGTTCCCTCCCACCGGTTGGAGTCTGCAATACACAGGCACGTTGTATTGGGAACGATCGGCAGTTGGCGGATACGGGACAAGTGCCGGCTCGGCGATTTTCCGATTCTACGAAGCACCGGAGCTTGAGACGCAATCACTGCTTACCCCTGCGTTCACTGCAACTGTTGCCGGCGATTCATTGAGTTTCGACCACGCATACGCGACATTCCAAACGGAAGTGGATTCGTTGGTTATCGAAGCTTCGACAGACGGCGGGACAAACTTTACACGGGTGGTTGCGCTTGCAGGTGGAACGAACGTCGGCACGGGGATGGTGACTGCACCGCCGTCGTTCAGCTCATTCGTACCGACATCTTCGCAGTGGGCATCGAAATCCTACGCCCTGCCGGTTGGTGCAAACAAAATTCGCTTCACTGCAAAAAGCGCATACGGCAATAATCTGTATCTTGATAACATAAAGGTAAGCCAACTGCTTGCAAACGATGTCGGTGTAGCGGGCATTCTCAACCCGCGGTACTTCATCAACTTGCCATTTCCTGAGACACCACGGGCAACCGTCAAGAATTTCGGCACGAATAATCAGACAACGGCATTCTCGACACAAATGATGATCACCGGAGCCGGCGGATTTTCCTACACAAGCACAAAATCCGATACACTCTCCGCCGGTCTTTCCCGAACCGTCACGTTCGATCCGACCTTCTACCCAACATTTGCAGGAACATACGCTGCTACGTGTTACACCCAGCTTGCAAGCGATCAAGCACGTTCCAATGATACTGTGAGAACGACGGTCACTGCCGGCAACTACAACTATGGATCAAACGGAGGATCGGCTGAGCGGCTCTACTATTTCTCTAATTCGCTTCCAGGAAATGAAGCGCCTGCGCAGCCGCAGTTTCATTGGAAAGACACAACAGGCAGCACTGATCTGATCGTGAATGGAGTTTCTGTCGTGCCAATCAATGGAGACGACGATGACGGCTACTTCAAGCTCTCAGGATTACTCCCCGGCAAGAGTTTCCGACTGTTTGGAACAGACTATGCAGACTCAGTTTTCGTAGGCACAAACGGAATAATTTCTTTCACTACAGGCTCGAGTAGTTTTCTTCCCTCGGCGATACCATCCGGCACGGAACCGAATGCGGCAATTTACCCGATGTGGATGGACTTTGATTTCTCAGACCCGGATGTTGCAATCAACAAACTCAGTTACAAAGTTGACGGCGACATCCTCATCATCACGTACGCACGAGCGCCTCGTTACAACGCTGAGACTGTCACAGACGATTATCTTACGTTCCAGGTTTGCTTGCGCTTCTCGCAGTCTCACACTGCAAATTCATTCGTTGCGGTACAATTCGACTCGTCGCAGACGGGTGCTTCGTTTCTCCCGGCATATCAGGCACACTCGTTTGCTCACCTCATTGGAGCCGAGAACGGAACCGGCACTTCGGCTGTAACGTACAGATTCGTGAGTGGCGGCGCACCCGTTACGCCGGGACCAGCATTTGGTTCATCTCTCACTCTGACGTTCGGACCGGATTATGCCTCAACCGTCAAGCTTAGCGTCAAAGCATTTTTGGAGGGACCGTATTCCACTGCTTCTCACAGCATGAGAACAGATATCAACAGCCTGGTGCCATTGACTCAGCCGTATGGTTCAGCACCTTGGATGTTTGCCGGAGCAGAAAGAGTCAGTGCAGTCCCTACAAATGTAGTTGATTGGATATTGCTTGAGCTGCGAACAGCGACAGCCGCATCGACGCGGTCAGCGCAACGGTCTGCGCTATTACAAAGCAATGGTTCTATCGTGGATCTCGATGGAGTCAGTCCGGTAAGTTTTGAATTGATGTCTTCAGGCAATTACTATGTCGTACTTTCCCATCGCAATCATCTCGGTATTATGACCGGTGCTGCGTTATCGTTAAGCGGTACGGCGCTCGCCTACGACTTTACCACAGCGCAAGCGCAAGCATACGGAACGCTGCCAATGAATCAACTTGAGACAGGTGTATTCGGGATGGTTGCAGGTGACGCGAATATCTCCGGAATCATTTCTTCGGCTGACGCAAACGAAGTGTTCGGCTCTTTGAATTCAGCAACATATTCAGCGAAAGATGTCAACATGAGCGGCATCATAAGCGCTGCTGACGCCAACATTGTGTTCGGCAATCTTAGCAGATCGTCGCAAGTGCCCGGCGCTGCGCCGCCGGTTTCATCTGAGTCGTCAGACACGCAACCCATAGAAAAACCAAACGAAGAATAGGGCGTTTTTTTCAGTAGCTGAGGTATCGCGAAACAAGATTGGTCAACCTTTACTCGAGCGCACCCTTGTGTTACTGGCGCTTCCGCCTTTCGCGGAAAATCCACTACCGAAATCTGTAGGGACATCGGCTTGCCCCGAGGGGGCTTGCCGTGTCCGATCCGAGCCCAAGCTCCGTCTCGATTCCGTCGGACGTCAGCATAACAAAATCTGGACGGTCTACGACCTCGTAGAGGGGCAAGCCCACGTCCCTACGAAAGTGAATAACTGATGTTACGCAAGAGAGAGTTTTCTTGGTTACTGACCGCCCCACCCTAAATCCCTCTCCCAGAGGGAGAGGGACTTTGTTGAATCCTAAGCTCAAACCTCCGAGGCTGTCCAAAAAGAACTTCGTCATTCATTATTCGGTGTTCGATATTCGAAATTTTCTTTGAATATCGAATATTGAACAAGGAATCTCGAACGCCGAAGTTCTTTTTGGACAGCCTCGGCCGGGGGATGAGGGCTTTAGGAGAAATCAAATCCCTGCGTAACGTCAGTGAATAATTCGTTTTGCGTAACATTAGTTCGGCAAAGAAAAACCCGCCCAATCATTGAGCGGGTTTTATATTTTACGGAGGTATATTCGATTCTTTACTTCACCTTCACCAACTTCTGTATCTCCGATTGCGTCTTCCCTTCTCCTTTGATTGACGCTTGATAGAAGTAGTAACCGTTTGCCACCTCATCACCGTCGGCATCACGTCCATCCCAATAGATGCGATTAAAACCAACCTGGAGTGCGCTTGATGGAATTGCAATTTCTCGAATCTTTCTTCCTGCAATCGTGAAGATGCGAATCGCGAGTTCTTCCGGCGGGACGGACCCAGCCAACATCAATGTAATGTACGTATCCTGCGAAAATGGATTTGGATAATTGTACATCTGCATGATGCGGCTTTCACGCGACACGTTGACACTGAGCAAGTGGTCAACCGAATCCACCTCGCCGAACGTATTAGCGCTCGCAATCTTAAACCTCAATTGATGAACGCCATCGGAGAATTGAGGAGTGAACGTCGGACGTTCTTCGGAACGCTGTCCATCAGATGCTGAAATCCATGAGCTCACGAAACGATTATCCACAAGAAATTGAACTTGAGTGCGGACTATTTGCTCATCGCCCTTCTTTGGAATGTTGATGGTAAGCGTTGGCGACGCGGGAACGAAATCGCCGTCCATCACCTGCGAGCCGTTTGCATACACTTGAACGTCACTCGCAGCCAGCACTGAAGTAACATTGAATGAATAGTACGCTGTATTGTTCTCAGCGACGAGGTCTTTCGCCTTCTTCGCGGGATTGACCATCGCTTGCAACGTCGCACGCCTTGGAAGATTTGTTGTCGAAATTGGAATTATCATCGTTCGAGAACTGCCGGAAGCAATTGGCAGGACGGAAACACTAGCGACTTGTCTCGCTCTATTCTGTCGATCATACACGGAAAGGATTACGTTCGAGCTATCGCCGTCTTGATAGCCGATGTTGTACACAGTTACTTCGATGTTCCGTGTTGAAGCTGGCTCGTCACCGCTAATGGTTCGTGCGCTGATTGCTAAGTCTGCTGGAGCGAGGACATCCATCCACCAATCACGCAGGGACGGAGTAAAAAGCGCGTCGGCAGTTGAAAGCAATCCCGCAGTTTGGACTGCAGTGTATCGGGCGCCTGATGTCATCGAGTTCAGAAAACTCAGGTTGATGTCGGCACTATCCTTGGGAAAGATGCGCAGCGTATCAACGGGACCGTTCGGACGAACGCCAAGAAACGCAACGCGAGTGTTTGTTGAAGGCAAACCGCTCTGCCGCCAATGGAACGAATCCCATGAATTTGGTATAAACATCGGGTAGGTAGTAATCGAGCCTTTGCCATAACTATAGTAGTTGGGGACCTGCAACGATAGAGCTACGGTATCGTTGGTTAGACCTTCAAGCGCAGGCATGCCCGGACCGTTGTTTCCTTTTCTTCCAATAAGTGCCCATGATTGACCGGGCTGGATCTGTTGCACAAGAGTACTTCCAAGTCGCTCAAGAGCAACTTTGAGACTTTCAGTAACGCCGGTTGCTCCGTCGAAGATAACTGAGAACGCAAGGTAATTGCCAACCGGTGTTTCATTGATGAATGCCGTCATGCGGCGCGCCTCAGCAAGTCCCGTGTCGGGCGGAAAAGCGGAAGTGTTGAACGTCCTGAACTCAGGCACACCGGTGAAATCATTCAGCCGAAGAGCCAAAAAGCTGGAGCCAATCCCCGGCTCGAACCAATATCCCCGAATCTGTTGTTCGTTGACGCGAATAATGCTGTAGTACTCCGCCAACTGATTGTAGCGATATCCAACTGATCTGACAAAAAGATCGATTGCCGGACTTGGGGCAATTGTAGCGCCCGTATCGGTCGCCGTCGCCTGGAAAAGAATATCCCGCCGGAATTGCTTGGCTGAGTTTTCACGCCAACGCACTGTTGGCAACAACGGAACATCACTCGACGTGGAGAATGAAGACTCGATCCATTTGCCGAGCGTCTGTGCGTATTTCGTTCGAGCACGCCAGAAGTACACACGATTGTTGCTCAAGGCAGGAGTCAGCCACTCGCCTGTCACTGCTGTTGGCGGAATCAGTCCCGATGAAACGAGTGCCGGTGAATCGAATGTATCAACCGTATCCAATTGAAACTCATAACTGAATCCCGATGAATCAACACCAACCGGACTTGTTACGACCAACCGCTGCACGCCGGAAGCAACGACCATATTCCTGATTGGCTTCACGACCGAAAGCAGGTTGGCATAAACGTATTGGTCTTTTGAAGCGATGTTGTTTAATTCATTCACTTCAGGAATACTATTCGTAGGGTCGAGCGAAGCAGTGAGTGTATGCAAGCCAACTTGGTTCATTCCTCGCCACTCGACGGTAATGGAATCAACCTGGCGCATGGGAGCGAGTTTCTTGTTGGTAACGAGGCTGGTTGTTATTCCGTTGAAGAGGTCCGTAACCGTTACGCCAACACTGTCAGTCGTCACCAGACCGTAATTGAGCATTTTCACTTTCACCAACACAAGCGTGTCATTGACTGTTGGTGTCGGATTGCTCGGGACAATGTGTTGCGGCAAAACAGTTAGATCAGGCATGAGGGGAAGCGCAAATCGTGACAACGGATCACCCAGCAAGTTGTTCGTGTACACCGTTGACACTGCAATGTAATCCGGGCCGTACGCGCGGAGCATTTTGATCTTCGCATTGGTTGTCAGCGCGCCGAGCGAACGAATTGAATCGCGGACTCCCTGGAGAAAGTCCCTAGCTAAATCCCTGCCGTAGTTAGCATACCCCAGGGTAGATGACGCCCATGATGCAATCGAACCGCGGTTATCTGCAAGCAGGAAGTCCTCAGCCAACACATTGCCCGATGGCTCAGCAAAACCTCCCACGTTACAGCTTGTGGACGACACAAATGGAAGTTTCCCATCTGTGTTTTCCAGCTCGCCTGGAGGACCGATGTCAACACCCCAAATTCTTCCGCCCGAATGTCCGATGAAGTTCATAAACACAAGTCCATTGCGGACTAATTCCTTGAGACGCCTTTTGTTCTCTCCATCAATCGCCCCTCGTGTGGTTTTGTACACACGAAATGCTGTGCCGCCGATTGGAGGAGGAATCACTTTTGTGTTGATCATCTCTTCGGAATAGCCGTTGAACAGCGCTTGTTCGTTCAGGTCGTTTCCGCCCGTAATGAAGAGAAAATTCTTGTTCCACTCCGAAAGTAGATACGAATCGTATCCAATGACTTTTTGCATTGTCCGTTGTGCTTGAACGGCATCCTTCACAGGAATTCTGCCAATAAGCATCGAAGGAAGCGCGCTCGTATCAGCATTGAAGCACACAAACCAGTTATCGCTCACAGGAATGCCGTACGACGGAACGAAATTCGAGTTGATGGTCGTCGAGAGAAAACGATGATAGTCCCAACAGGCATCGCCAAGCAACAGGAGATACGCTGGCTTCGGCAATGTCCAGTTTTGATATGCGTGTTTCAGAAATGGCTTCAGCTTTGTCGCGTTCATGATGCCATAGTTGAACTCATCATAAATATCTTCCACATCAATAATCTTTGTACGTACGCCGTTTGTTGTCTGCCTGTGCAGCGCAAGTTGCTGTGCTGTGGTGAGAAAATTCCTGTGCGTAATGACGATGTAATCAGCACCCTGCGTGTTGACGCGAATATCGGCAAACATTTTTTGTTTAACCGAGGGGACTAACCGGGCACCACCCGTACCTGCAACCACATACAAACGCGGAGCAGAAAGCGAATCTCGAAAAGTGATCGAGTACTCCGCACCACTGCTTGTAATGCGCGTGCTCGTGATATTACGCTTTGAGAGAATATCGAACACTTCAACCTGCGGCGATGAGAAGCCGCTCGCATCGAACATAATTCTACTGAAGGCACCCGGCGCAGGAAAGGCAAATGCAAGTTGGTTGTTTTGCGCACGCAGGAACCGGAAACAATCTACTTCAAACCAATCAAGATAGAACTGATTCGGTATCGCCGGTGTAAGGACCGAAAGAATCTTGAGAACATTTCCACCGTTTCTGAGCCACGAGTGAGGAATGTTTGCGCTGAACACAATGCTTGTTCTCCCTGCAAACGTCGTTTCACCAACCAAAGAATCGTTCACCCAAAACCGTGCGCGATGATTTGGGTTTGTATAATTGAGTGTCGTACTCACCAAGCGGACACGAATGGTTGCTTGTTGGCTTGCACCAAGTTCGACGTTATCCAGTGAGAACGGATACGTGTTGGTCGTGTTGGGGAAGAACCACTGATCGAATGTTCCCCACGCCCAGCCTTCACCGGGTATTGTTTCGATATTGATGATATCGGACGTTGTTGTTCCCTGGTAATAGTAATTGTTCTCCTCAAAGTGCTTTGTCATAAATGCGCTTTGACGATTTTGTATACTGCCGGCTGAATCCACGAAGGATGGAGTGAAGCGCAGACCCGCAGCACCACCCCATGTTAACCAGTACGCGCTCGTGTCAGTGAAAAAATCTGTGTACGTCGAGTCGCCATAATTCCGGCGACCGTAGAACTCTACACTCGTATCGGGTCGAACAACAATTGGTATCTGAACTCCTCGATAGAAAATTTTCAATGTCGGAACGTCTATAAGCGACGGATTTGCGCCCGCAGCAACGAGCTGCGCTTTTGTAACTTTGTACCAGCCATCTTCTGCAATCGGCATCTTGTAGTAATTTTTCCCTGTCTCAAACCAATCACGCGTCGAATCTTGAAGCACACGCGATTGAAACAGCGACTCAGCGCTTCTCCTCCAGCCCCTTGCCTGATTGTAATTCAGTAATGCACTTTTATACGTTTCTTCGAAAAACGGATCCGCAACAGCAGCAGACGATGGAGGCAGCGCTATTGTTGTACCGGTTGGTCCCTTCGCTTTTACTTGAAGTGTAGCACGGACAAGTCTTCTCAGAACTTTTGTGGCGGGATTGTATTGATAAGGACTGATACGAACAGACGCGATGCGCTGTTCTCGGAACAACGCGGGCGCATCAACAACATATTGTTTAGCGGGAAAGAATTTGTTCCGGCTGTACGCAACATTGTTTTTCTTGTATTCGGCTACAGGTTCGGTCTCATTTGTGTACGTGTAACTCGGATATGGAGCAACGAGCTGGCTCGCCAAATCTTCGTACACAGGCTCAAGCAATTCAACTTGCAACGATGCATCGTGCGGAATGCCAAGCGTCAGCACATCAATAGGAAGAAGCGGCTCGCCGGTGTGGTCAACACCGCCTTCTAAGCTTGCCCCACCGTCAAAGAGAATGTGCAGCTTGCCATCCACTTGAATAGTGATGAATGACGGCGGCTCGGGCTTGTAGTCAACAACCCAGCCATCTTGCAATTGGGTTTTGAGACTGAAGCCATCTTTGGGTTTCTCTTCGGCTCTGGACCACGAGAATACAATCAGAGAACAGCAGACAATCCCCAAGAAGAATAATAGCCAGTGTTTCATCTGTCCCTCACAACGATCATTTTACTTTTGCCAGCTTTTCGATTGAAGTAACAATTTTGTCTCCCGAATTCAGCGATACTTGATAGAAATAGTAGCCGTTAGCCAGCTCATCGCCATCGGTATCGCGACCATCCCAATATACACGATTGAATCCAATTTGCAACACATTTTGCGGCACACTAATCTCCCGAATCTTTCGCCCGCTTACTGTAAAGATTCGTATGTGAAGCTCTTCCGGCGGCTTCGAGCCTGAGAGCATAAACGTAAAGTATGTATCCTGGCGAAATGGATTCGGGTAATTGTACATCTGCATGATGCGGCTTTCTTGAGAGACCTGCACGCTCAATGTATGTTCAAGTGAATCCGCCTCGCCGAACGAATTCACCTTGCCGACTCTAAACTTCAACTGATGCGTACCATCTGAAAGTTGCGGAGTAAATGTCGGTCGCTGGTCTCCTTTCATGCCGTCATTGGACCCCGATGCCCAGGTTCCCACGGGACGATCATCAACCAGAAGCTCAACCTGCGTTCTACCGAATGGCTCATCATCGCTTTTGGGGATGTTCAAGACAATGATTGGCATTGCTGGAACGAAATCACCATCCATAATCTGAATGCCATTCGAGTAGACTTGAACATCATTAGACGCGAGTGACGGGGGAACAGTAAATGAGTAATATGCAGTGTTGTTCTCAAGTACAAGGTCTTTCGCCTTCTTCGCTGGATTGATGGTTACCTGCAACGCCGCTCGTCGAGGAAGATTTGTCGTTGAAATCGGAATTATCATCGTTCGAGAATTATGCACTGCGATCGGGAGAACAGGAACGCTCGCGACTTGTCGCGCTCGATTCTGACGATCATATACGGACAGAATAACGTTCGAGCTATCGCTGTCCTGATAGCCGATGTTATGCACGGTAACTTCGATATTGCGCGTGGATGCTGGTTCATCGCCCGTAATTGTGCGCGCGCTAATCGCAAGATCGGCAGGAGCGACAAGATCCATTGACCACTCTC
>Ga0082335_1007757_pt1 | contig 12707 bp, 17 predicted proteins | sample Subgrocontami58m_FD_72375 | JGI IMG/M metagenome (GOLD analysis project Ga0082335, IMG submission 72375) | Subsurface groundwater microbial communities from S. Glens Falls, New York, USA - GMW37 contaminated, 5.8 m (SPADES assembly) (version 2) ...
TGGCCGCCGTACTGCTTCGGCCAACTGACGCCGAGCCAGCCGCGTTCGTAGATGTCCCGGAAAAAGGCCGCCGCAAGGGGCCCGCGGCCATGGCCCTCCCTCTCGGCAATGAGCTGCGCTTCCACCTCCGGGGTCAGATGGCGCGCGATGAACGCCTTGATCTCGGCACGCAGCCGTTCTTCGTCTTCGGTGAACGCAAAGTCCATACGCAGGTGAAACTTGGTTGATAAATCGGAGATCGACCAGCAGGCTTCACACCATTTTGCCTCTGACCTTCATGTGGACAAGCAGGCCTCGGTACACCGCCACCGCCATCGCAACTTGCCGCGATTAATACGGGGGTCTTCATTTGACCTCCGGTGCGATCCTAGCACTTGGCGAATAAATATTCAATTAGGGCCGGAGCCTAGAGAGAGTTGCATTGCATTCGGCAGAGCGCAGGCGTAATATATTCTCAGCGCAACGCACGCAAGTGCCCGGCAGCGCTGAATCTGCGCCAAACCGTCCCCTCGCCATCGGCCAGAGACGCGAAAAAGAGCAGGATTGAATTTCCGCTTCGTTCTACGCCCTTGGTGCCGGTGCGCGGAGCTTTTCCGCTTCCTCCGATCAGTCGTTCTTTTGGAGTAACGCAGCATGGATTTCGAGTTGAGCGAAGAGCAACTGGCCCGCGCGTCGGCGTCGCTGACCACGATCTGCGGCCGTGCCGGCGTCATTCTCGGACCTTTAACGGCGAATTTCGGTAGCCAGGCGCATAAACGACGTGAGCCTTTTAATCGTGGAGATTTTTTGAGGAAATCATGAGTTCAAAAGCCATCATCAGCGGGGTGCACGACACCAAGGTCGGTGCGCTTCCGCAAAGCACGTGCATGTCGCTGCACGCCGAGGCCGGCTTGGGAGCGATAGAGGATGCGGGGCTCAAGGCGTCGGACATCGATGGGCTGCTCACCGCCTATGCGTTCACGTCGCCGCAGTTGATGCTGGGCAGCGTGTTCGCGGAGTATGTGGGCATGAAGCCCAGGGTGAGCGCCTCGATTTCCATGGGCGGCGTCACCGCCGGTTTGCTGGTGGCCCAGGCCGTGGCGCTGGTGGAATCGGGAAGGTGCCGCCACGTTCTGTGCCTCACCGGGGACAATCGGCTGACCGGCATGGGTGAAAAAGTCCAGGCGGCGCTGGCCGACGTAGGGCATCCCCAGTACGAGCAGCCCTACGGCATGAGCGTGCCGGCGGCGTTCGCCCAGGCGGCCCAGGCCTACATGCATGAGTTCGGAATGACGCACGAGCACATGGCCGCCGTGGCGGTGAACCAGCGGGCCAATGCCGCCAAGCATCCCAACGCTCATATGAAAAAGCCCATCACGATGGAAGACGTAGGCAATTCCAAGATGATCGCTTCGCCCCTGCGCATGCTGGACTGCTGTCTGGTGTCCGACGGCGGAGCTGCCGTCATCGTCAGTGCCGGCGATGCCGCGCGCGACCTGCCCAAGACCGCCGTGCGGATCCTGGGCGTCGGCGAGGGGTATACCCACGAGCACATTTTTATGTCGCCTTCCCTGGTGGACTTCGGCTGCAAGGATTCCGCCGCCACGGCGCTGGGCGAGGCGGGACTCAAGCATGCCGACGTCGATTGCGCCCATGTCTATGATTGCTTCTCCAGCACGCTGCTGATCTGCCTCGAGTCCATGGGTTTTTACCAACGGGGCGAGGCAGGCGGCGCGGCGCTGTCCGGCGAGTTCGCCATCGACGGCCGTTTCCCGCTCAATACCAATGGCGGCTTGCTGTCCTACGGCTCCTCCGGCGCGGCCGGGGGCATGTTCCATGTGGTCGAAGCGGTCCGCCAGTTGCGCCGCGAATGCGGCGAGCGGCAGGTCAAGGATGCCGAGGTGGCGTTCGCGCACACTTTGGGAGGCATTTTTTCGGGGCACTGCTCCATCGTTTTGGGAAGGATATAACCGTGTCCGACAGCGACGCATTGAAGAAACCGATCCCGCTTCCCGACGCCGACAGCCGCGTCTACTGGGAGGGAGCCAACCAGGGGAAATTCATGTTCCAGCGCTGCAACAGTTGCGGCAAGGCGCAGTTCTACTCCCGTTCCCTGTGCAGCCATTGCCAGGGCAAGGAGCTGCAATGGCTGGCGGCGCGGGGGCGCGGCAAGGTGGCGAGCTTTTCCGTCGTGCATCGCGCTCCCATCCGCGCGTTCGCGGCGGACGTGCCCTACGTCGTGGCACTGATCGACATGGACGAAGGTTTTCGCTTCATGTGCAATGTGATTCATTGCGATGCGCAAGCCGTGCGCATCGGCATGCCGGTGAAGGTGGTGTTCGAGGAGCGGCCCGGGTCGAGCCAGAAAATCCCTCAAGTGGAGCTGATGTGACATGAGCGACAAGCCGCTGTTTACCTACGACTACTACGAGCCTGGCAAGGTCTACGGTGTAACCGAATTCACGGTGGATGAAACCGTCGTGGCCAAGTGGCGCAGCGTCTATCCCGGCGACAATGACCCGGGCGTGATGCCCGCCGGCATGCTCGCCATGATCATTGTCGGCGCAGTGCTGACCTGCAACGCGCCGCGTCCTCCGGGCGGAGTGCACGGCGGGCAGACCTTCGACGTGCGCCGCATGCCGCGCATCGGCGAGACGCTGCTGACCGAGGTGAAATGCCTCGACAAGGAAATAAAGAAGGAGCGCAAATGGGTGCGCGCCCTGACGACGACGCGCAGCAAGGATACCGGCGAGATCGTGCTCACCGGCATCATGACTACCCTGGTCGCCCAATAGGACTTCGCCATGGAAAAGACGCTCAAGCCTTCATCCCGACAGGTGGATTTTCAGTCCATCCTGAACTATGCGGATGTCACCAACGACTATAATCCCGTTCATGTCGACAAGGAGTTCGCCGCCAAGAGTCCCATGGGCGGCATCATCGCCCACGGCACGATGTCGGTCGCGTTGATCTGGCAGGCGCTCAAGAATACGCTGGGCGTGGCCGCGCTGAACCGCGTCCATCTGGAGATACGTTTTGTGCGGCCGGTGCGCATAGATGATACCGTGACCGGCGGCGGCGAACTGCAGGCGGGCGCTTCGAACGTCTACGATGTCTGGGTTAAGAATCAAAAGGGCGAGGACGTCATTCGCGGTACGGCGACGCTGCGCGCGGCATAGTCGCCGCAGCGGAAAGCAGCCGCGGCCACGGCATCGACGTTTCCCTCTGCAACACGATGCCATACGACGCGGGAGAAATCATCCAGGAGGAAATCTTGCTGCCGGAACGGTCGCTGCGCAATATGCTGAGGCAGGCATCCATCCCCACGCTAATCATGTGCCTTGCGCAGATAACCGGGGAAGAGCGCTGGCTGCGGGAGCCCTTCCTGCCCAAGCGCGACACCAATCTTTTCGCCGATGAATCCGGCGGCCTGCCCGCGGACGTGCAGCAGACTGTGCGCGATGCAATGGAGCGCGTCATGGGCGCGCTCGATCAGGGCGAGCGCACGCCGCCGCCCGCGCCCGACGCGGCGCGTTTCATTCGCATGATGCGGGCCTGCGTTGCCGAAGAGGTCGCGCAGGAATACGTACCGATGATGATGGAGGAGATGGGCTTCGCGGACCGCAACGTGCATTGGCGGCATGGGGTACCGGAACGCGCATCGCGATTTCATATTTTGATCATCGGCGCCGGCGTGTCCGGTTTGTGCGCCGCCCTCAAGCTGGATCAACTGGGAGTACCCTGGACGCTGGTCGAGAAGAACTCCGAGCTCGGCGGCACCTGGTACGAGAATACGTATCCGGACGCCGGCGTGGATACTCCCAATCATTTTTACTCGTATTCCTTCGCGCCCAATTACGGCTGGACCGGTTATTTTTCCAAGAGCGGTGAAGTGCTGGCCTATCTGCGCGATATCGCCAAGCGGCACGGCATCCTCGAGCGCATCCGTTTCAATGCCGAAGTGCGGGCGCTCACCTGGGACGATCCGTCCCGGCAATGGCATATAGCCATACGCACGGCGGATGGCCGGCAGCAAAGCCTCGAAGCGCAAGCCGTGATCTCGGCCGTTGGCCAACTGAATCGGCCGAAGATCCCCGCGCTGCGCGGCATGGAGACATTCAAGGGCGAGTCGTTTCATTCCGCGCAGTGGCGCCACGACGTCGCGCTGGCAGGAAAACAGGTAGCGGTCATCGGCACCGGCGCGAGCGCAATGCAATTCCTGCCGACCGTGGCGGCCGAGGCTGCCCGCGTGACGGTGTTCCAGCGCTCGCCGCAATGGGTCAAGCCGAGCAATGACTACCATCGCAAGGTGACGCCGGAGACGATGTGGCTGCTCGAGCATGTGCCGCATTATTTCCGCTGGTACCGGTTTGGGCTGCTGTGGCGCTACGGCGACGGCTTGTTGAAAACCCTGCGGCGCGATCCGATCTGGCCGTATCCGGAACGCGCCATGAATCGCCACAACGACAAGCATCGGGAGCAACTCACTGAATACCTGATGACCGAGCTCAAAGGTCGCGAGGATCTTATTCCCAAAACGCTGCCTGACTATCCGCCCTACGGCAAGCGTATGCTCATCGACAATTACTGGTACCGCACGCTGAAGCGTCCGAACGTCGAACTGCTCGCCGCGGGCATCGATCGCATTGACGGCGCTCGCGTCGTCGCCACGGACGGCGAAGCGCGCGCTGCCGACGTGATCATTTTTGCGACGGGATTCGAAGCGGGCAAGCTGCTGTCGCCAATGGAAGTGCGCGGCCGCGGCGGCGTAGCGCTTGCGCAGGTGTGGGGCGATGACAATCCGCAGGCCTTCCTGGGCATCACGGTTCCCGGCTACCCGAACTTGTTCTGCCTGTTTGGGCCCAATACCAATCTTGCCCATGGCGGCAGCATCGTGTTTCAGGCCGAATGCCAGATGCGCTATGTCACTGGTTGCCTGGTGCAGATGCTCGAGGGCGATGTCGACTCCATCGAGGTGCGCCGCGACGTGCACGACGACTACAACGCGCGCGTAGATGCGGAGCACGGCGAACTCGTTTGGGCGCATCCGGGCATGAACAACTGGTACCGTAACGCCAAGGGCAGGGTATTCGCGCCCATGCCCTGGCCGCTGGTGAAATACTGGCGGATGACGCACGATCCTGACCTGTCGGAGTACGTGGTAAGCACAGCGCTGGAGAGCGTGTCGAGCTGAGGTGCCGCCGCGGGCGGCCCGCCCGCCGTCGTCGGCGCCGATCGGTGAATCCGGCGCCGGCTGGTGCCGATTTAGAGCGTGTTTCCACCGTCCCTTGAAGACCGGCTTGCGTTTCTCGCGGAAAGCCTGCGCCCCTTCCTCGTGGTCATCGCTGAGAACGACGCCCGTCTGCGCCCACAGTTCACTGCCCGGCGACGACCGCGCGGGAATAGCCAGTCTGCGCTTTGAATGGGGAGCCTGAGTTGATGAGTTTTCCGGTCATTGGAACTCCAAGGAAGTAATGTGAGCGACATTGCTGGACTCAGGACGGTAGACATGAGGAAAGCTTTCGGACCGGTCGATATTCTCTCTGGGCCGAACGTCACGGTGAGCGGCGGGCCGCTACGGACAGCAATTCCGGCGCGGCGCTTCCTTTCCGTCCGCTCGACTGATAGACATCCTCACTTATGCGCAACAGATTTTTCGGTGAACAAGTAATCTGTGAGTTCGATGGAGAACTTTGGGTCTTTGCGCCGAATCCACTCCAGCACCATGGATGCGTGCTCTTTTTCCTCGTCCCGATTGTGCTCAAGGATTGCCTTGAGTTCCGTGTCCTTGCATGCATCGGCACGCTGGTTGTACCAGTCAACGGCTTCCAGCTCTTCCATCAGGGACACGATTGCTCTGTGCATGTCGCGCGTTTGATCGGACAGTTCCTCTATGGGCTCGTGATAACCGACACTGGACATTTCTTTCTCCTGTTGGTTTCGGAATTCTTACCGAGAACTGCTTAAAAGAGTCAGACCCCAACATAGGTGACAGCGCCCCGTTTTGCAGTCAGGATAGACGCAAGCAGTTCGGGGATGAGTGGTTGAAGGTCGCCAAGGCGATTGGAATGAGCACGCAAAACAATGACTGCGATCGTGAACGCAGGAAGATTCTGCTGGAAGGAGAGATTCCGATCGACAGTGATGAATATGTCAAACTCTTTCGCGGCCAGCGCAAGCAATTCGCCGTTCTTGATGGTTGACCATCCCTGTTGGCGCGCGGTTTTCACTTCGTGACCAACGATGTCGCGCGCAAGCCGCCGGTCTACGCACTCGTCGACAAATACCTTCACGAGGCAGCGGCGACAAGACGGTCCTTCGCCTGTTCGAGGAATCCGACGACCTGCTCTCGACTAACCGAAGGAAAGCCGGCCAGAAAATCGTCGATAGACTCTCCGGATTCCAGGTAATCAAGGAGCGTCTGAACCGGCACCCGAGTGCCGGAAAAGACTGCTGTGCCCCCCATCACTTCAGGGCTGCAAGAGATAACTGGCTTTTCCATACCGTCAGACTACTCCCAAGTTCGTGGCTGGTGCAACTTGGGAGGCGAACAACGTGCTGCGCGGCGGCCCAGCTCGCAGGAAATCATCGCGGGAACAGGTCATATCAGCTGCCGGGCAATCGCCTCGATGGCTTTCATGCCTTGACCAAACCGGGCGATGGCTTCGCGATGCGCTTCGAGTTCGCTATAGGCGATAAACCGCACGTTCAAGTCGGCGACGCGGCTGAAGGCCGGGCGCAGCAGTTGGTCCCGCACATCGCCCTCTCGTGCGTCCGGAGCGACCAGAAACAGGGCATGCGCTGGCTGGGCCGGCAAGCCCAGCGCCAGGTCCAACATGCGCACGATGCCGGAGTAAATGGACGTCGTATGCTCAACCTCGAAGGCCGCTGCCACCCGCCCGGTCGCGGTTTCGATCCACAGCACATCGATCAAGCGGATCGCCTCGGCAGCTTGCGCGTTTTCCATCGCTTCCGGAAGGTGATCGCGGCAACCGTCCGCCAAACGCCCTCCGGCATATGGGCGGTTCCGGTCATTGCTCGCCACCCATACTTCAAAACCAAGGGCGCGCCCGAGGTCGCGCAACCATCCCTGGATCTCGGTATGAGTGCGGTCTTCCTCCCGGGCCGCTCGCATGGCCTTGTTCGCCTGGTCCGCCTCCTCGCGAACGTGCGCCAGGTCCGCTTCCCATTGCGCCAGCGCCGCTTCGCCGGGGGGCGGAGGGTAGCGGCCGGTGCCGATGTCGAACAGCGCGCCTGCGACCGCCCCCAAGTCGTTGGAAAACAGGTCCCGATATTTTTCATTCAATTCCAAAATGCCTCGACGCATGGCCAGGTATTCGTCCCAGCGCCCGAGCTTCACCTTCGCGCCGCAAAGCGCGTTGTAACCCTTCACGATCGCCGTATTGAACGGCGGCACCAAAATGGGGTGTAGAAAATAGAGCAGGTTGGCCGCCGCCGGCCCCAGCCCTTTGATCGCTACGCGGTCGAGGGCCTGAATCGCGCCGATCACCTGTGCCTCACTCGTGCAGCAAGCGCAGGTCTGAAGGAAGCGCGCGAACGCGAGTTGGTTGTCGCGGTTCTCGTAAATGTCGGGGATGCGGAGCTTGGGCTTCCACAGAAAGGCGTGGTCCGCGCCTTTGAATATCTGCCGCTGTTCCGCGATGGAGCCGACGACCGTCTCCAGCGAGGAGCCCTTGTAGACATTGCCGAAGTTTCCGGCCTCGATCTCGGCGACCACCGCGGCGATGCCCCGGCGAATGGAGCGGAAGTTCTTCAGGCGCTGCTCCCAGAGAAACCAGCTCTGGTAGGTGCCGCCCGGATCGTCGCGCCAACGGGCTAAGAGATAACGCACCGGATCGCTAGGGGTTGCTGGACTCAGGACGGTAGACATGAGGAAAGCTTTCGGACTGGTCGATATTCTCTCTGGGCCGAACGTGTTGTTCTGCGCCGGGCCACGACTAGGGTTGAATTGACACAACGCTGGCAGCCTATCAGCAGCTACAAAGGGTTGGGCAAGGTCATGGCAGCGGCACCCCGAGGTCTTTGCATATCTTCCTCGCCAAGTGGTCGTTCACCTCGCTGTGGCGAGGAACAGCGCTGCGTCTGTTCAAGGAAGGGTTATGCCACCACGAGTGGCTGCCGCCTTCGCGAAGCAGCGTGCAGCCGTGAGAGGAAAGGTGTCGCAATAAATCGCGACGCTTCATACCGCAATGCTTAGCTCTTCGTAGCCCTTGCCCGCAGCGTCCCGGGCATCCGTGCGGTTCATTTCCAGCGCTTCCTTGAGCGTGACACGCAGGGTTTTCAGCAGCTCGTCGCGTGTGCGCTCCTGACAGTTGACGCCAGGTACCTCTTCAACCCAACCAATCCACCAAGGGCCATCCTGCTTTACTACCGCGGTAAAATTCTGATTCATGTTGATACCTCCGTAGGCAATTGTACCGCGCCAATCGATCTGGCGATTTGGCGGCGCAACGTCGCGCTGAGCGGCGGGCCACTACGGACGGCAATTCCGGCGCGGTGTTTCCTTCCCGTCCGCTCGCCTGATAGACATCCTCACTTATGCGCAATAGGTTTTGCGGTGAACAAGTAGTCTTTGAGTTCGTTGGAGAACTTTGGATCATTGCGCCGAATCCACTCCAGCACCATGGACGCGTGCTCCTTTTCCTCGTCTCGATTGTGCTCGAGGATTGCCTTGAGTTCCGTGTCCTTGCATGCATCGGCACGCTGGTTGTACCAGTCAACGGCTTCCAGCTCTTCCATCAGGGACACGATTGCTCTGTGCATGTCGCGCGTTTGATCGGACAGTTCCTCTATGGGCTCGTGATAACCGACACTGGACATTTCTTTCTCCTATTGGTTGCGGAATTCTTACCGAATGAGTTGGCTCTTGGTCAGTGGCTGTGCGTCAGGATCGGCCTTGGCTGCGGCGACGATTCTTGCGTTCTCCTCGACCGAAGGCATCGGAATGATGCGCCTGGGGGTAGTTTTCGACATAGTGTTTAATCTCTTTGCGCTCTGCATATCGGAGACTGACTACTCTTCGGACTTCGCCTCGGTCGACAAACGCAACATAGTAGAGCGCATTGCTCTGGCCGGCGTAGTCGTTCATCGCGTTTCCTCCTGACCCGGCTGGCGCCGGGCGGCCTGCTCTCTGGCGTGCTCGATAGCCTGATGCAGGCGGGTGCGCAGGAGACGCACTGGCGGTAGTTCGGTGAGGTATTCGCTGACGCGGATAGATTTGGCGTCGAGTTGCAGGAGTTCCACCTGCTCGGTATCGGCTGCGGCGCAGAGGATGAGGCCGATGGGGGATTCCTCGCCTGGGGCGCGTTCGTGCTTGTCCAGCCAACGAAGGTAAAACTCCATCTGCCCAACGTGGGCGGGCTGGAAGGACTCCAGCTTTAACTCGACGGCGATGAGCCTGCGGAGGTGACGATGATAAAAGAGGAGATCGAGGTGGAGGTCGTCCTTGCCCACGCTCATGCGCTTCTGCCGGGCGACGAAGGCGAAGCCGGACCCAAGCTCCAGGAGGACGCCTTCGATCTCGCGCAGGACGGCACTCTCCAAGTCCCGCTCGCTGTAGGCACTTTTCGGTCCCAGAAAATCGAGGAAATAGGGATCACGAAAGACGGTATCGGGCGTCATGCGGCCATCGCGGAGATTGGCGATTTCCGCGGAAATGACCGCTTTGGTGTTCTTCGAAAGCGCGGTGCGCTGGAACAACATGCCGCCGATTTTTTGCCTGAGGGTGCGGACATCCCAGCGCTCGATCCGGCATATCTCGGCGTAGAAATCACGGGCGAGCGGATCTTTGAGGGGGAGAAGTTCGATGAAGTGGCTCCAGCTCAATTGTGCCGACAGCGTCGACACAATTGCTTCGTCGGGAAATAGCTCGAAGAACTGGATCATTCGATTGACTGCGGCGTAGCTGAACCCCCTGCCGAATTCCAAGGTCAATTCTCGCGACACTGTCGCGAGAATCCGTTTCCCGTAGGCAGCTCGGACATCCTGGAGATTCCCGGTTTCCACGCTCAAGGTCTGAATAGTGCGGCGCCGACAGGCGTCCGCACCCATGAGTCAGCCGACGAGCTTGTCGTACTCGCCATGCGTACCAATCCAGAACCAATGGACGCCGTCTGCTACAGGGAGCCCGAGTGCCCTGTAGTGGAGGCCGATCCGGACGCTGCGATATTGGCCGTTTCCAACCGTCTTGAAGTGCAGCGACGGGTGCGCCGGATCGGTCTTGAGCTGAGCGTAGTTCCGGTGCGCGAGGGCTTGAACGTCGGAGGGTAGGGCGTCGAGATACTGCCAAAAGCGCTTTGACGCCGTGTGTTTCAAAGTTCCCGCGCCGAACCGGCGCGATAGTCGGCAAGCGCTTCTGCAGCCAGTCCGTCAAGCTTGCCTGAGGCGGCATCTTGCTCGATTTGCTTGTCCCACGCGGCAGCATCGAACTCGGCGAACCAGCGCCGGAACTCAGCCAGTTCCGAAGGGGGTAGTGATTCCACGGCTTGCTCAATCGACTTTACGTTTCCCATGCTTTCGCTCCAATTGGGATGCAACAAGATGAAGTATGCGGCAAGTCGGTGCCTATTGGGCATTACGTAATCGCATGACAGTTTCGCGGAAAATCGCCCGCTCACCCCAGCCCTCGCCCCCGTTTCCGCTGGAGAGGGAGAGAACCCCCTCTCCAGCTTGGGCGGGCGACGGTTGGGATGAGGGTAGAGCTGTAACGCAGTTGTGTAATTCTCAATAGGTGACGAAAATGCTCGATCTTTTGGTCCTTTGTTCCCAACTCGGATTGGCTGACCATGAAAACCCCTAACAGTGGCCACCCTAAAAGGGGCTCTATAAGACTCCGAATGCGGGCTCCAACACGGTCAGGTTACGCTCAAGCCCTTGCTTTCTCAACCCGGGTTAATGGGATAGGCACCTGGACGCTCACACGATATAGGCACCACTGGGGTAGGTCATGCCACCGCCGAAATCGCCCGATCAAGTGCGTGACCGTATACGCGTGCTCCGCGACGGCCTGCGCACAGGTCCGTCTCAAGCATGTATCGGCAAAGGATCGCCGGCCTACTGAGCTACCGCAGCAGTAGCGCTCGTCTGCTCGCCGAGCCGGTAGCCCGCGGCGAGGGCATCCAGGTTGAGGTCGAGAAAGCTTTTCGGAGTTTCCGCGCGCACGGCTTGTTCCAGCGCCTTGCGCTCGCACACGCCGCTGAGCGCGGCCAGGGCGCCAAGCGCGACGATGTTCGCCACGCGCTCGCTACCGAGTTCTATCGCGATGCGGCTGAGCGGCAGGTGGTGGGCGCGATAGTCACCTTTGGGCAATTCGGGACACAGGCGCGTGTCGGCGATGACCAGCGCGCCCGGCTTGAGCAGCGGCCAGGAGGGCTTGATCGCGAGGTGGTCGAGCAGCACGAGGTAGTCGACGGCGGTCGCGAGCGGGAAATCGACTTCGCCCGCGGAGATCACGAGATCCGAATTGCAGAAGCCGCCGCGCGAGGTCGGTTCGTAGGTCTGCGACTGGGCGACGCGCTTGCCCGAAGCGCACAGGGCGTCGGCGAGCATTTTGGCGCACAGGATTAGCCCCTGGCCGCCGGTGCCGCCGATGCGGATTTCTAGTCTCGCGTCGCGCATCAGGCTTTTCCTTTGTTCGTGCCGGCGGATGCTCTGGCCGTGCCTGCGCGCTGCGCGGCGGCCGCTCTGCGGTAGGCAGCGCCGTACTCGGGACGCGCGGTCTTGCTCAGGATGCCGGTGGGCAGTTCGTTCGAGCGGAAGGGCGTGTCCACGGTATCGCGGTAGGCGCTCGGACGCAGGTCGCTTTTCTGGCGCAGCACCATCTCGGCCGACGATCCCAGTTCGTTCTTGCGCCCGAAGATTTCGGTGCAGTCCGACAGCACCTCGACGAACGCGAACCCCGGATGTTCCAGCCCCGCGCGGATGAGTTCCTTCAGCTTGGGCACGTGCCGTGTGCCTTCGCGGCCGACGAAGCTCGCTCCCGCTGCCGCAGCCAGAGCGCAGGCGTCGAAGTTCGGCTCCGAGTTCCCGAGCGGCGTGGTGCTCGTGAGGCGCGTTTCGGAGGTCGTCGGCGACACCTGGCCTCCGGTCATGCCGTAGACCTCGTTGTTGAGCATGAGACAGGTGAGCTTCAGGTTGCGCCGGCAGGCGTGGATCAGGTGGTTGCCGCCGATCGCGAGGCAGTCGCCGTCGCCGGTGATCACCACCACATGCAGATCGGGCCGCGCGAGCGCGAGCCCGGTGGCGTAGGCAAGCGGCCTGCCATGGGTCACATGAAAAGTGTTGGCGTCGATGTAGGCCGACAGCCGCCCGGCGCAGCCGATGCCGGACACCACCGCGAGCTGGTCCTTGTCGATGCCCAGCTCATGGATGGCCCAGAGCAAAGCCCTGAGCGCGATGCCGTGGCCGCAGCCGGGGCAAAGGAAGTGCGGCATCATCTCCAGGCGCAGATACTCGCGTACGTCGAAAGCGGGAGCGGAGTCGACGATCATTTTTTCTCCTGTGCCAGCGCCTCGGCGCGCTGCGCGATTTCCGCCGGCGCAATCGGCTCGCCGTTGTAGCGGTGGATCGCATCCACCCGCTTGCCGCCGAGGATACGCTCCACTTCCAGGCTCAGTTGCCCGGCGTTCATCTCCGGCACCAGCACCGCGCGCGCTTTCGCGGCGACTTCGCGCAAGGCGTTTTCCGGGAACGGCCAGAGGGTGATCGGG
>Ga0082335_1007758_pt1 | contig 12703 bp, 10 predicted proteins | sample Subgrocontami58m_FD_72375 | JGI IMG/M metagenome (GOLD analysis project Ga0082335, IMG submission 72375) | Subsurface groundwater microbial communities from S. Glens Falls, New York, USA - GMW37 contaminated, 5.8 m (SPADES assembly) (version 2) ...
GGGGGTGTGCAGTAGACATAATGTTCGGCCCTCTGCATCGCGCGTTTGCGGTTCGCGAAGCAGATCCCACGATGTCCACCCTCTGGAGGAAGTAGACATAAGCGGGAAGTAGACATAACGTCCAGGCCCATCGACCCGCCACGGGCGACCTCCCCTGGCCGAGCGGGAAGGGCCGCTCCTCGGGCTTGCGCAGGAGCATCCGCGAGACGAGCCCCTGGAGCGCGTCCGGGACCGGGCGGTACGTCGAGAGCGGCGCGGGCTTTCCCACGTGGTGGAAGCGGATCATCTCATCGAGCGTCCCCGTCGCGGGGAGCTTTCCGGTGAGGAGGCGGTAGAGCGAGACGCCGAGCGCGTAGACGTCCGACGGCGCCGCGGCCTCCCCCAAGAACTGTTCGAACGCCATGAACGGCAGCGTCCCCATCATCGCGCCAGGCGCGGTGAGGTGCTCGGTGTCGATTGCGTGCGCGAGCCCGAAGTCGAGGACCTTCACGCGTTCGTCCTTCGCGCGGCGGAAGAGGTTCGCGGGCTTGATGTCCCTGTGGATGACGCCGTCGCCGTGCGCGTAGGCGAGTCCCCGGGCCGCCTGCGCGATGAGCCGAAGCGCCTCGCCCACGGGGAGGCGCCCGCCACGGTCCTTCGCGTACTCGTCGAGGTCCTGCCCCTCGAGGTACTCCATCACCATGCAGACGCGCTTCCCCTCCCGTCCCACGTCGAACACGCGGACGATGTTCGGGTGGTCGAGACGGACGGCGACCTGCGCCTCGCGGAGGAACCGCTCGACGAGTTCCCCCTCGGAGAACCGAGCGGGGAGGACCTTGACGGCGACGGGGGTCTGGAATCCTTAGCGTCTTTGACCACGCGCCCGTCCTCCAGCCTCGTCAGGCCAGCAGGCAGCGGCAAGGCCAGTTCGCCCCGACGGGCCTTGTTTTGGATGCAGGCCAGCAGGCGACCCTGCAGGGTGTGCAACTCCACCTCGCTCAGGATCCCTTTCATGCCGAGCAGCAGTCGTCCATTCGCGCTGGATGCGTCGTACACGCCGTCGCGATCCGCGATGAGGCAGTTCTTGCAGGCGCACACGTCAAGCAGAGGGTGCCAGTCGCTGCAGTTCCGCGACAGCCGCGCGCTCTCGTTCCGCTCCCCGAGCCGGCGTCGCTCACACCGGGTCTTGCAGCGACCAGTGATCCCGCGGGTCCGCGAGTTGCTCTCCGAAGCCCAGGCGGAGCGTCGTCACGATCCGCTCCCAGGCCGGAACCGCCCAGCCCGCGTCGTCCACCCAGTAGTAGTAGGTCATGAGCACCTGGAATCGTCCGTTGTCCGCGAGGAACCAGCGCCCGCGCGCCGCCCGCATGATCCCGCCGCGCTCGCGGTCCGCCGAGTCGAACGGATAGTCCGCCCAGGCGAGGCGCAGGTCCCCTCGGTCGATCGAGGTGATGCCCGCGACGCGCCCCTCCTTCGATTCGTCGAGCACGAGGCGGAGCCGCGCCGCGACGTCGGGCGCCTCGGGCGGGAGCGGCGGCAGGTGGAGGTAGGAGACCTCGAGGAGGCAGTCCTTCTTGGGGTCCTCGAGCTTCGCGAAACCCGCGGGGTCGGGCTCGAACGACCAGGCGTGCGGATAGGCGAACTCGACGTTCCCGCGGTCGAGGATCAGGATCTTTTCGGCCGGTCCCTTCATGCGGACTCCTTGCGCGCCTGAGATGTTCGAGGCCCCCCTCCCTGCTCGGAGTCGACGTCGAGTCCCCGCCAGCGCGTGCCCTTCTCGATGCGGTCGTAGGGGTAGTAGGAGAAGTCCACCTTCGTCGTTGCTCCTGCCTGGTCAGAGCGCATCGGAGCCCCGAAGGGGCGAAATACTCGGTGTCGCCATGTATGTCGCCCCTTCGGGGCTTCCATGCACCTCTCAACCCTGACCCCAGGGCTCCGCTTCGCTTCGCCCTGGGCTGGTTCATTTCGCCCCTTCGGGGCTTATCTTGACGGCAATGGGCGTCAGGGGGGCTCACCTCCGCTTCCGGGCCCACTCCTCGGCACAGATGGCGAGGAACCGACGACTCCAGCGCGGGGCCTGAAGGCGTGGCGCATGGCGTGCGATGACGGCCGGGGGGAACTTGCGAATCTCGTCCCACATGCCGTTTTCCCAGAACTTCTGCAGGAGCCCGCGCGCGAGGTCGGGCTCGGCGATGGGGTCGAAGCGGACCCAGCCGTAGTCCCAGGTGCGGACGCGGATCATGCGCGAGCGGACCATGGGCTCATGATACCACCGCTGGCAGAAGGCATCCAGGGGCTCGTGCCGCAGGCCCGCGGCGTCGTCTGGGGAGCGGTGTTAGCGCACGCACAGGAACATCAGAACCAGACCGCAGGCCAGGCAGAGGAACAGCACCGCGAACATCCCGAGCGGCACTGGGGGCTTGGGCGCGGGCGGGGCGGGCGTAGAGGTTCCCTGCGCTGCGGCCACGCGAAACCAGAGCGGCGCGGCGAAGAGCTCGGCGACGAGCAGGGCGTACAGTGGACCGACCAGCGTGATCGCCATCGCCGGGCCCACCTTCGAGGGATCCGAGAGATGGCGCAACATCGCGATGAACCCGAACAGGGAGGCAATCGCCCCCAGTCCGCACGGGTACCGCATCGCCGCGGACAGGACGACGAGCGCGAGCGCCCTCTCCTCGGCGCTCGTATCCTCCATCCTGCGGGTCGCCACCTTGAAGCCGCCGAGCAGTTGCCTCATCGGAAACGAGGCCACGAGCAATCCGGCGGTCCCCCCGAAGACGATGATCCACGCCGAGGGCACCCACAAGAAGAGGAAGTCTCCCTCCAGCGCGATGCCGATGCCGATCGCGCACAGCGTCACCAGGACTCCGGACAGGTGCCGCGGCCAATTCATCCTGGAGCCCTCAGACGAGAAGTGCTCTCACGATGCTATCACAGTCGCGGGCCCGGGACGAGGCTCCTTCGGCGGTTGTGGACTGACGGCGCGGTGCGTACACTCCATCCCTGGCACTCTTGGGGCGACGACCCATGCGCGCATTCCTGCTCCTCCTCCTCGCCGGCCTCGCCTCCGCCTCCGACGAGTGGTACCGCGTCCAGGTGACAGTCACCACCACCTCCGACTGGACCGTCGTCCGATTCGCAAATGCCCCGAGGTCGTGGGTCGACTCGCAGGAGGTCTCCTCGGAACGCCCCGTGAAGGTGGACGCCGGGCCCCTCGCCATCCACAAGCCGTCGATGGACGAGACGCCCACGACGCTCAAGGCCGTCGTTTTCCTCCAGCTCCCCGAGTCCGGCGACCTCGAGCTTGAAATCACCCGAGGCGACCTCGGCGCCACCAAGGTCTCAATCGAGGGCGTCGGCGAGTTCTCCCATGCCAAGGTCACCGGCGGTGGGACCAACCCCGCCACGTTCGCCGTCTCCGCCGATGCCGTCCGCAGGCTCGGCCCGACCCGCTTCGAGGTGAAGAAGCCGCGGCCGAAGCGCGTGCTCGCCTTCTACTATCCATGGTACGGCTCACCCCAGGGGCCCTCGAAGCGCCGGGTCCACTGGAACCCCGATCGCCACAACGACGCGACCGATACCCCGCAGCTTGGGTTGTACGATTCGAACGACCCCGAGGTCGTCCGCCGCCATATCGCCTGGGCGAAGGAGGCCGGCATCGACGGCTTCATCGCGAGCTGGTGGGGACAGGGCACCTTCGAGGATGCATCGATGCGCGTGCTGCTCGCGGAGGCCGAGAAGGCGGACTTCCTCGTCTCCGCCTACCTCGAGCAGGCGCGCGACGCGGTGCAGCTCACGGACGACGTCTCCTATCTCGTGAAGGAGTTCGGCACGTCGAAGGCCTGGCTCCACGAGGACGGCCGGCCCGTCGTCTTCGTCTACTCGCGCGTCGTGGGTCAGTTCCACTCCGAAGACTTCGCGCGTGCACGAGGCGCAGCGCTGCTGATGATGGACTCCTTCGACCCCTCGTACGGCAAGGCCGGCGGAGGCGTGCACACCTACAATCCCGTCTTCGAGGACCTGTCGCGGCTGAAGGAGACCTACGTCGCGGCCGCTTGGGCCTGCCGCGCGAACGGTCCCCTCTTTGCGGCGACGGTCGTCCCTGGGTACGACGACACCGGGATCCGCAAGCCCGGCGGCAAGCGCGCGCGCGACGACGGGAGGCTCTATGACGCCTTCTGGGAGGCGGCCCTCGCGAGCGAGCCCGACTGGGTCCTCGTCTGCTCCTGGAACGAGTGGCACGAGGGGAGCGAGATCGAGCCCTCAAAGGAGTACGGCGACGTCTATCTGAAGAAGACCGCCGAGTGGGCCAGGAAGTGGAAGTCCCGGTAGGTCACAGGCGCGAGACGATCTGCTCCCGCCGCCGCTGGTACTCCTCGGGCGTGATCCTCCCGGCGAGCTTGAGGTCGACGAGGTGCCGGAGTTGCACCTTCGCCGCCTCGACGATCTTCGGGTCGGGTGGGTCGGCGTCGGCGGCCGCGGAGAACGGGATCCCCTCGGGGAACGGGGACGGGGAGACGACCTCGGCGACGGGGATCTCCTCCTCGCCGCCCTCCGGCTGCAGTCGCTCGTGGACGGTGAGGTGCTTCCGCGTGTCGGGGATCGCGCGGCGCTCGAGGCCGGGCCTCGCCTGCGCGGACCTGGTGTCGGGGCCCCTCACGTCGTAGAAAAGGTGGGTGTCGCCGATCCGGATCCGGTCCCGGGCCCGCAGGGGCGTCGGCTTGGTCACGCGCTGTCCGTTTACCCACGTGCCGTTGATGCTGTTCAGGTCGATGAGGAGATGCTTGAGCTGGTCGGGTCTCCAGTCGATGCGCGCGTGCTGGCGCGAGGAGCGCGGGTCGTCCAGGGGGATCTCGTTCGCGGGGTCGCGGCCGAGGATCGCCTTCTGCACGATCGGGAAGACGGGGGTGGGACCTTCGGCGACCTCGACGGTCAGCCAGCCGGTCGGCTGGGGGGCCTCGTCGGGGAGCCTCTCGGGGATGTGGAGGATCTCGGTGAGCCCGCGCTTCGCGGCGCGCGCGAGGTCGGGGTTCGATGCTCGGACCGCGGCGAGTGTCTTCGCGTCGAGCGCCCCGCGGGAGACGAGGAGCTCGCCGAGGCCGTGGGGCACCTTGCTCTCGGAGCGGTAGGTCGCGAGCTGCTCGTCGAGGGCCGCCTGGAGGACCTCGGCGGGGACGGTGGCGTTCCCCTCGAGGACGCCGGCGAGGAGCTCGTCGTCCTGGCGCATCCGGTAGAACTCCTGGGCGAGGAGGACCTTCTGGACCTGGCCCGAGGTGAGGGCGCCTCGCTGCTGGCACAGCTCGCCGATCTTGTACCGCTCCCCTTCCCTGCGAAGCTGGTCCTGCTCGATGAGCAGCTCGTCGAGGCGGCCGGGCGTGACGAGCCCTGCGCGGAGGGCGATGCGGCCGAAGGAGAGGTTCCTGCCGATGCTGGGGGTGAGCATGGTGCACTCGCTCGATGGGAAAGGGGCACCATGATACGAATCCGGTGGCCCGGCCGCAAGGCGCGCGCTGCCCCGGATGCTTGACTGCTCTTGCAGCGCTCTGTCGCCCGCTTCGCGGGCTGGGACTCGCCGTCGTCGGCCAGAGACCTGCGGCTGACGCCGCAGGCTACTTCCTACCGCCCGCTCCGCGGGCTGCGATTCCGGGTCGCCGCCGCTTCCGCGGGCTGCGATTCCGGGTCGCCGCCGCTTCCGCGGGCTGCGATTCCGGGTCGCCGCCGCTTCGCGGGCTGCGATTCCGGGTCGCCGCCGCTTCTGCGGGCTTGCGCTGCGGCTACTCGCTGCCCCCCGGCTCCGCGGGCTGAAGCCAAGCCCGCGAAGCGGGCGGCAGGCAATAGCCTGCGGCGTCAGCCGCAGGTTTCGGACGCCCAATGACGACATCGAGCCCGCGCAGCGGGCGACAGAGCGCCCCGCTGACGATTCGCAGGAAGGATCATGCACCCAATTGCCCCGCTCTCGCTACCCGATGGTGAGGAGGAGCCCCGGCCCGAGCAGCAGGAGCGCCGCGTCGGAGAGTAGCGCGAGGGCGAGGAGGCCACGCGCGGCGAGCGTGCGCCCCGTCGAGGGGCCGCTCGGGGCGCAGAGGACGGGCGCGAGCGGCGCGGAGGAGGCGCGGAAGGCCTCGCGTCCGTCGCGCCGCCAGAGCGCGTAGAGGATGAAGAGGTCGGGGAGGAGGAGCGCGGGCAGGACGGGGAGGAGGATCGGTTGCGAGCGGAGGGCCGAGAGGTCGAACGCCTCCGCTGCGCCGAGCGCGCGCGGGAGGTCCATGAGAAGGAGCAGGACCCAGGTCAACACGGTCACCGTGAGGAACGCGCGCGTCCTGCGACGGCGGAGGAGGACGCCGACTCCCCAGGTGACGAACGTCCCCGCGAGGAGCGCGCAGGCGATCACCCTGTGCGCCTGCGAGGCGTTCAGCGGGATGCACGCGAACGCGCCGGTGATCGCGGCGAGACCGAGGCCGAGTCCGCGAAGCAGCGCGACCCAGGATGCGGCGTGGAGGAGCGCCTCCGCCTCCCACTGTCTCATCGGGATCGTGCGGGTGCCGAGCGGGACGGACTCCTCCCAGCAGGCACGGGCGCCTGCGGGCGGGCTAACGGGTCGCTTGATCGCCCTTGGCATCTGCGCGCTCCGAGTCGTGGTGGTCGAGCCAGTGTCGGCAGAGCAGACTTACTGCCAGGTCCTCACTGGCGGCGCCGGCGCGTGCCAGCAGAGTGGCGCACTCGAGGCCGTTGACGGCGTAGGCCGCCTGCAGAAATGGCTCGATCGACGTGGGGTCCGGATCCAGGAAGGAACGCGTTCCTGCCTCCCGTCCCTCGCAGTACCGGTGATTCCAGAGGGCGACGAGTCCGTCACGAGCGAGGGCTGGATCCCGGGATGCCTCGCTGATCCAATCACGGTCGGTCTCGCAGAGCCCCGGTCCGCCGAGCATGATCAGGAATTCCATGGTGCGGCGCCTCACGGAGGGAAGGGGACTCTTCAAGCCAGCAGACGCGATCGACCTTGCGCGAGATCGGGTCATTCCAGGATCAAGAGCCACGTGCCAACCGAGACGAGGACCGCCCAGGCGTTGCAAGATGCAATCCAACGTGCTCTCGTCCGGGGAGCCCACGAGGAGGGCTCGCGACGCCTCGTCCGCGCCTTCCGTTCGCCGGTTCGCGATGTAGACGAACAGAGCGCATCGAGCATCGGCCAGCGTCGTGTGCGTGACTGCCTTCAGGAAGTCCTCGGTCGGCAGATCCTGCACAGCTCGTGGGAGGCAGTCGTGAAGGAACGCGCATCTTGGTCGGTTCAGGGAATCCCATGCTGCCATCTCGAGCGTCGAACTGGGATCGCCAAGGGCCTCGAGGAGGGCCTTCGCCCCTTCGCGAGTGTCGCGGAAGTGACGGAGGAAGCCCGCGGCGGTCGTGCGGCGCGCGAGTATGGGATCGGTTCGAAGCGTCTCGACGAGCCATGGGACGGCCAACTCCGCGGGAATCGACTTGACGACCATGCTCCCCCGCGGGAGTTGGATTTCGTAGGCAACGCGATGGCGGACGGTCCAGCCCCCCACGGCGAACACGATGAGGACCGCGCACGCGACCAGGAACCAACGTCGGTCGCCTGCCGTGAGCATCGAGGCGCCCGGCCATCTCGCTCGGCTGGGGAGGGAGGTCCGCATCACCTTCGTACGAACGGCCCGGAGGGCGGCTTGGTTCGATCTGGGTCGTCCTTGCGCAGCACGCGGAGAGTCTGCCTGCCTACCGATCACGATCGCCCCTTCGCTTTGGAGGATACTCCGCGAGGCTGGTCCCGCAGTTCGACCTGGAGGCCGGCGGATGCTCGTCAAGCCACTCCATGCAGAGACCCGGCACCGGCCACTCGGCATCCTCCGCCCCTGCCTGCGTGAACTCGTGTGCGAAATCCCATCCAAACTGGCGCACGAGGGCGTCCAGAAAGTGCCGGAGCAGCTCGGGCCCTACGTACTGCAAGTCCGGCGAGGCACCCTTCCGTTGGACCAGGATCTCTGCGTCCGCATACAGCCTCGACAGCAGGCCGCCGAGCAGCACCGGATCGCTCGCGGCGCACTCGACCCATGCCTGGTCCTCGAACTCCAGGCCGTCCCCTCCGAGCAACACCAGGAACGCGAGGCACCCCGCCTTGACGTTCGGATTGGGATTCCTCAGGCCGGCGCGGACCACGGCTCGCGTACGCGGCAGGTCCAGGTGCGAGCGCATGGTGGCGCTGCGGCCGAGCACCGGGGCGCCCAGGTCGTACAGGACGAAGTCGGCCCACGCCTCCGAGTCGTCATGGGCGAGCAGAAAGCGGGCGGCCTCGTCGCGGCCCTCGCCGCGGAACTTCGCGACGAAGGCGAACAGCTCGCGGCGCGCAGAGGCCATCCTCGTCCCCCGCAACGCCTGCATGATCTCCTGGACGGGGACCTGCGCGAAGGACCGAGGCGGCTGGCCGCTGCCGGGCGGACTGGGATCATGGAAAGATTTCCATGCCGCATCCTGGACCGCCAGGATGTGATCCCCGAACGCCACGAGCATCGCGCTCGCTGCGCCCGCCTCGTCACGGTAGCTCGCGAGCGACGCGGCCGCATTCACCCGTCGGACGACGGACGGATCCTCCCGGAGGGTCTGCGCGAGCAAGGGCACGGCCTCCGCGGGCGGAATCGAGCGCGGGAGGAGGCGCCCGCGCGGGATCTGAATGTCGTAGGCGACGCGGTGCCGGAGCGTCCAGCCGCCCATAGCGAACGTCACGAGGACCGCGCATGCGATCAGCAGGCGTCGTCGGTCGCCTCTCGTGAACCTCGCAGGGGACGACCCCGCCGCTCGACGTGGATGTGAAGCCTGTTGCACCCCACTGTCAACGGCGCCGAGGGTCACTTGGATCGACCGAGGCTGCGATGAAGGAGGTCGGGGAGGAGGAGCGCCGCTCTCTACAGCAATTACCGGGAGGGCAGGTGTCCCGCCATCATGGGTACGGAGGGCCTGCGAAACCCGGGGATCGCTCGGATTCGGGCGGGGGCCCTTGGCGGAAACCGGGGCACCCGAGTGGCGCGGCGGGTCGATCTGTTCAGAGGTTTCCCACCCTTCTCCTGTCCGAATCCGGGCGATCCCAAGTATTTCATTGCGGTGGGAATCCTAAGTGGCCCGCACTAAGTTTCACGGGATCGGCTGGAGGTACCAACCAGCACGTCCTTGGAGTAGCGCGCGCAAGCGCGCTGTGGACCAACGCCCGCAAGGGCGTTAGGACGCGGGCTGACAGCCTTGCGGCTGCCAGTCCATTGCGCCCTTGCGGGCGCGACTCCAGGATCCGTGAAGATTGGCTTCCAGGAAAACTTAGTGCGGGCTACTTAGTCCTACAACGCTAGTTTCGTCAGCCCCGAAGGGGCTGCCCAAGACAGCCAGGGGCGAAGCCCCTGGTTCCCACGCATGCATTGGGACGTGAGCCCTGAAGGGGCGACCCATGAGATGTGTCGCCCCTTCAGGGCTCCCTCTTCGATGGGCGGAAAAGCCCCAGGGGCTGCGCCCCTGGCTGTCTTGACGTCGCCCCTTCGGGGCTGGACTAGCGTTGTAGGATTAGTCCTACAACGCGACTCCAGCCCCGAAGGGGCGGCATCGGGGCGCCCGCGCAGCGGGCCGGCCCAGGGCGCAGCCCTGGGAGTTCGGTGGCCAGACTGCAATCGTAGCCCCGAGGGGGCGGCATACAACCCGCGATGGTGTATGTCGCCCCTTCGGGGCTGGAGTAGCGTTGCAGGACTAGGGAAGGCAGACCACAGTGACAAGGAAGGGGTGCGAGAAGGACCAACCTCGGGGCCGGCGGCAGAGCCCCGGTCGCCATGAACGCGGATCGTCGCCGCAAAGCGTCCATCCACCCCGCGATGCCCACGGATCGCCGCTGCACGGTCTCCATCCACTCCGCGATGGACACGGATCGGCGCTGCAAGGCCTCCATCCACTCCGCGATGCCCACGGATCGGCGCTGCGAGGCATCCATCCACGCCGCGATGGACTCGGATCGGCGCTGCGAGGCGTCCATCCACGCCGCGATGGACTCGGATCGGCGCTGCATCGCCTCCATCCACGGCGCAATGGGCGGGGATCGGCGCCGCAGGGCGTCCATCCACCCCGCGAGGGACACGGATCAGCGCTGCATCGCCTCCATCCACGCCGCGATGGGCGGCGGGCCGCCCTGCAAGCCCCGCAGTACCAAGCGAATGCGCACAATGTGGATTTCGATCCGGAATTGCCTCGCCAAAACGCGCGGAAGCGCCCGTTGGTAGGTGGCGGGACACGCGGTCAACCTCGCGCGTCCGCTCGGCACTGTGCCGCGCGGACTGCGAGACGCCGCCGTCCCGTCGACAAGGAGAACTCCGGCGTGGTTCAACCGATGGCGTTTCTCGGTGGCACCGAATCACGGGCCTCGTAATCGTAGTCGTAATCGTAGTCGTAATCGTTTTGGCCCGAACGATTACGACTACGATTACGATCGCCGTGGATCGGTGTCACCGAAAAGCGCCATCGGTTGAACCGTGTCGGAAATCGCAATGCGAGGAGGGCGCGCGGATCAGGCGATCGCGTCGCGACCATCCAGGATCGCCTCCTCCATCGAATGGTAGGCCCACCGGCCGAAGCGGCCGGCAAGACGAACGCCGTTGCTCTCGAACCACGCGCGGAACGTGTCGAAGCGTCCCCTCCAGCCGAGGTCGAACAGCGGATAGGCCCAGGGCAGGTCGACGCGATCGATCGGGCGCAGGTCCTTCTCTCCCACGGCCAGCAGCCGGGCGACCTCCGAGAACAACCCCGGGGGGAGGTCCTTCGGCGCGTGCGAGGAGGCAGGCGAGGCGATCTCTACATACAGTAGATGCTGATTCGGCGGTGCGACCTCCGGGCTGAAGAGGGACGAGCACCCCACGCGATAGAACGGGACCGCCTCGTCGGGGACGTATACCCAGTGCACCGGCAGCGGGACGGGCGAGGCCACCGACAGGCAAGTCACCCGATTCGAGCGAAGGCGCGAGGCCGCGTCGGCGACCTCGCCGGGGACCCCCTCGGTCACCCCCGCGAGGACCGCCGGCGGCAGCGTGGAGACGACCCGCTCGAAGGCGACCTCCTCGCCCCCCGCAAGCCGCGCTACGCGCATCGAGAGGTCGAGCCGCTCGACCCGCGTCGAGGGCCTGACGCGCGCGATGTCGATTCGCGCGAGGAGCGCGTCCGTCAGAGCCTGGATCCCCCCAACGCGCGGGTAGGCGACCGTCGCGTTGTATCCAAACTCCTTCGCGAGGGTCCCCTGCGCGCCGCGCTCCACCTCCGCCACGGTCGGCACAGGGACGCGATTCTCGGTCCAGTCGACGTCGAGGTTCGCCAGCGGCTCCGCCCAGACCTTCCGGTTGTAGGGGAGCATGAAGTGCCGAGCGATCCCCTCTCCGAACCGCGCGCGGATCCAGGCCTCGAAGTCCGCTGCGGGCGCCTTCGCCGCCGCCGCGGCGCGGAAGCCCGAGAGGCACTCGTCGCGGACCGCGTCGGGGAGGTCGCACAGGTAGGCCTGGAACGGATAGCGGACCAGGCGGCCCTGGAAGCGGATCGCCGAGCGACGCGGAAACCAGATCAGGTTGTCGCGCAGGAGGTCCTCGAGCAGCGCCTTGCCGTACTCGGTGCGACAGTGGATGAGGTGACCCGTAAGGTCGCAGGTGAAGCCCTGGACGCGGCGCGAGCGGGCGAGGCCGCCCAGCGAGGGCTCCTTCTCGACCAGGAGCCAGTCGTCCTTCGCGTGGAGCGCGGCGGAAAGACCCGCGAGGCCGCCTCCCAGGATCAGCGTTCGGACCTTCGTCACGGCGCGCCCTCCGGCGGCGGGAGCGCCGCGAGCCACCGCCAGTTGAAGTACCCGAACACGGCCGCCATCGCATACAGGCCGAGGGTCATCTCGACCTCGACGAACATCGCCAGGATGCCCATAGAGCCGAGGAGGGCCGACTCTCCCATCGTCCCAAGGACGATCGCCGGCACCGACCTCCCCGCGTTCTTCAGCCGCAGCGCGAAGTGATCGGGGCTGCCGCGGAAGGGGGACTTTCGCGCGCGCAGACGCATCACGACGAGGAACGCCATCTCGAACAGCGGGACGCCGAGGACGAGGAGCGGCACGCCGAGCGCGGCGCGGTGCCGCACCGTGTAGCTCGCCCACATCGCGAGGGCGGAGAGGGCGAAGCCGACGAAGAGGCTCCCTGCGTCCCCCAGGTAGATGCGGGCGGGGCGCCAGTTCCACCCGAGGAAGCCGAGGAGGGCGCCCGCGAGGGCGGCGGAGGCGAGCGCGAGTTGGGCGTTGTGCGTCGCCAGGCCGATGAACACGAACGTCGCGGCGATCACCGCGCACGTCCCCGAGGCGAGGCCGTCCATCACGTCGATGAGGTTCACCGCGTTCGCAACGCCGACGAGCCACATGGCGCTGCCGAGGTAGTTGAGCCAGGTCGGCAGGAACTCGATCTGCAGGCGCACTCCCGCGTGCGCGAGCAGCATCGCGACGACCAGCTCGACGACGAGCTTCACCTGCCACCCGAGGCGGCGGACATCGTCGACGATGCCGACGGCGAGGAGGATCGTCGCCCCCGCGAGGAGGCCCCAGATCGGCGAGGCGTCCCTCATTGGGGCCGCCCGCACCAGCCCGACCAGGGCCGCGGCGAAGGCCAGGTAGACCGCCACGCCGCCGAGCAGCGGGACCGGCGACTCCTGCCGCTTGAGCCTG
>Ga0082335_1007760_pt1 | contig 12701 bp, 14 predicted proteins | sample Subgrocontami58m_FD_72375 | JGI IMG/M metagenome (GOLD analysis project Ga0082335, IMG submission 72375) | Subsurface groundwater microbial communities from S. Glens Falls, New York, USA - GMW37 contaminated, 5.8 m (SPADES assembly) (version 2) ...
AAACAATATCGCTCGCCTCGATGCCGATCCTGCCCTTCCACTTCGGATCGAGGAACCCCTCGTAGGTCCTGGGCAATTCCTCCTTGCGCACGAGCTTGGTGTTGAAGGCCACTCCGAGATAGGACAGGCGGTCCGGAAACCACGCGCGGTGAGAGGGGATGGCGGCCGGGGTCAGGTCGGCGAGATGGGGACTGTAGAATTCCGCGAAGATCTTCTCGCGCGTCATCTTTTCCAGGTCTGTCCCTATCGTCTCGACGGCATCTACAATGAAACGCCTGGCCCGCGCTTCGGCAATGGTCCGCTGCGTGACCCTTTCGCTGTTCGATCGCCAGAGGTCGACCTTGATACCGTACTTCTTCTCGAACGCGTGTGTCAGCGGAATCGACTCGCTCGGAGCGAGCGAGGTGTAAAGGGCGATGACGCCCTCCTGCCGGGCCTTCTCCAGCAGACGCTGGTCCCGGTCGGCGCCGCGATACATGTACGCGATCTCGTTTCCCGGATTGGCCGTCTGCGCATCGGCAAGCGATGCGACACATAGCGCAAGAAACGCCGTCCCCAGAAGCTTCACCATATCGATATCCTCGCCTTGCACAGCGTGATTTCTAGTCGGCCCGGATATTCGCGGCCTTCACCACGGGGCCGTACCTGGCGATCTCGTTCCTGATCGTCCGGGCGAGCTGCTCGGAGGTATCGCCCACCGGCTCGACGCCCATCGCGGCCAGCTTTTCGCGGATGTCCGGCAGCTTCACGATGCGCATCACCTCGTTGGTCAGCTTTGCGGCGATGTCGCCGGGCGTTCCGGCAGGCGCGAACGCTCCGATCCAGAGGTTCATCTCGTAGCCCGGCACCCCCGACTCGGAAAGGGTCGGAATATCGGGCGCCGGCGCCGCGCGCGTCGCCGAGGTCACCGCAAGGCCCTTCAGCTGCTTTGCCTTCACGTGCGGCAGCGCCGGCGGGCTGTCGACGATGGTCATCTGCACGTCCCCGGAGATCACGGCATTGATCGCCTGAACGCTGCCCTTGTAGGGAATGTGCCTGATGTCGGTTCCGCTCATCTGCTTGAACATCTCGGTGGCAACCTGGAACGCGGTCGAGCCGGCGCTGTAGTTGAGCTTGCCGGGATTGGTCTTCGCATAGGCGATCAGCTCCTGCACCGAATTCACCGGCAGCGACGGATTCACGGCGAGCACCAGCGGGAACTTGCCGATCATGCTGACGGCAACGAAGTCCCTCAGGGAATCGTAGGGCAGCTTCGAATACAGGACGGGATTCACCGACATGCCGCCGGTCGCGTTCACGAGCAGCGTGTAGCCGTCGGGCGCGCTCTTCGCCACGAACTCGGTGGCGATGATCGAATTCGCGCCCGGCTTGTTGTCGATCACCACCGGCTGTCCCCAGGCTTCCTGCATCTTCGCGCCCACCAGCCGCGCGACGATGTCGTTGCCTCCGCCGGGCGGAAAGCCCACCACGATCCGGATCGGTTTCCACGGATACCCCTGAGCCGACGCCGTCAAGGCCGCTGCGCATAGCGCGATCAGCGCCAGAATCCTCTCCGCTCTCATGTTCTCTCCTCCTCCTCTTGCGGGCAGTCGACAGAATGCGCGCCAAACCGGTCGGGATCAAGCGCCGGACCGACTGTCCTGTTTTTCGCCTTCGCGCATCCCGTGGCCAGGAACGAACCAGCTCGCCGCAACCGTCATGACGGCGAACACGACGACCGCCCAGAACACGATGTGCAGCCCGGCTGACAGGCCCGAATGCAGCTCGCCCAGCGGCGCCGCGCCGCCGAGGATGTCCCGGACGCCTTCGCGCAGGGGCAATGCGCCGGCACGGCCTGCGGCCGATTCCTGGCGCAGCACGAAATTGAGCGCGCCGCCGAACACCGCCGCGCCGAGCGTGTTGCCGAGTATGCGCATCAGCATGTTCGACGCCGTCGCGACGCCGCGCCGCGCCCAGCCGACGCTCGTCTGGATCGAAACGATGAACGTCGTGTTCAGCACGCCCAGTCCCGCGCCCATGACGAACGAGCCCAGCCCCGCGACGAAGGGCCCGCGCTCCGCGCCCAGCGCGATGATGAGGCTGCCGGTGAGGACCGCAGAACCGCCGATTCGGGCCAGCCGCCGCGTGCCCGCGCGCAACAACAGGTGCCCCGTCGTCACCGAGGCGATCGGCCAGCCCACCGACATGGCGCACACCGTGAAGCCGGCCACCAGCGCCGATTCGCCGAGCACGCCCTGGACGAACGGGGGCAGGAAGCTGATGACGCCGATCATCGCGATGCCTGAGCAGAGCGTTGCCGCGTTCGCCAGCGCGATCAGGCGGTCCTTCCAGAGTTCCAGGTGCATGATGGGATCGGGGGCGCGCCGCTCCTGGCGCACGAAGAGCCACAGGACCGCCGCGGCGAACGCCAGCAGAGACAAGGCTGCGGCGATTCCCCAGTGCCCGCCCTGCGTGAGCGCGAGCATCAGCGCCACGAGGCCCGCCAGAATCAGTGCCGCGCCGGCAAAGTCGATGGAGGACTTCTTCCGCTCGACCTCCTCGTGCAGATACAGACCAGCCAGGGCGATGGTGACGACGCCGAAGGGAACATTCACCCAGAAAACCCACGCCCAGCTGGTGTACTGCACGATCAACGCCCCGGCGAGCGGGCCGACGATCGCCGAGATGCCCCACACGCTCGATATGTATCCCTGGACACGCCCGCGTTCCTCCAGCGTGTACAGATCGCCGATCAGCGTCGTCGCGAGCGGTTGTACTGCGCCTGCGCCGATGCCCTGTACGAACCGGAAAGCAACCAGCGCCGGCATCGACCACGCCAATCCGCATAGCATCGATCCGGCGAGAAAGATCAGGATTCCGGCGATGAAGACGTGCTTGCGTCCGAACAGGTCGGAGAGCTTGCCGTAGATGGGTATCGTCACCGCCTGCATCAGCAGGAACGCGGAGAACACCCAGCTGTACAGCGCCATGCCGCCGAGCTTTGCCGCAATGGTCGGCATCGCGGTGGCCACGATGGTCGCCTCGATCGCGGCCATGAACATCGCCATGATGAGCGCGGCGAGAACGAGTGGCCGGTGCGTCTTTCTTCGATGCGTGGTAGGTGTCATGGTCGGGTTCGGGTTCGACAATATACAATCAGCGGACTTGAAGGCGACGATGTGCCATGCGTGCAGGAATTGTAGCGCCCGATTCAAGACCGCCCAGCCGCCTCACGCAAGTGCTCGCGCTGGGCTGCACGCAGACCCTCGCGTGGGGTTCCTCGACCTACCTGCCCGCGATACTCGCGCAGCCGATCGCGCTCGACCTGGACATCTCCCGCTCCAGCGTGTTCGGTGCGTTCTCGGTGTCGCTCGTGGTGATGGCGCTGGCCGGACCGGCGGTCGGGCGGGCGATCGACCGTCACGGCGGCCGCGGCGTGCTCGCGCTGTCCAACCTCGTGCTCGCCGCCGGGCTGGTGCTGCTCGGCCTGGCGTCGAATGCTGCGCTGCTGTTCGCTGCCTGGTGCGTGCTCGGAGCCGGCATGGCGATGGGACTCTACGACGCCGCCTTCGCGACGCTGGTTCGACTGCACGCCCACGCCGCCAGGGACCCCATCACCGGAATCACGCTCATCGCCGGGTTCGCGAGTACCGTGGGCTGGCCGCTGACGGCTTATCTCGCGCAGCACTTCGGCTGGCGCGCAGGCTGCTTCGCCTGGGCGGCGATGCACCTGTGCATCGCCCTGCCCGTCAACCTGATCTTTGTTCCATCCCTCCCGCGCAGGGCGCCGCAGCCCGACGCTGCCGCGCCGGACGTCCCGCCTGCGCAACAACCTGCGCCGGCTCCGCAACGCATGCGCCGCGGTGAGCGCCGCGCGTTCGTGCTGCTCGCGGTATTCGCCGCATTCACCGCCTTCGTTACGTCGGCCATGGCCGCGCATCTGCCGGGCCTGCTGCTTGCAGCGGGCGCCAGCGCAGCGACCGCATTGACCGCCTCGACGCTGCTCGGGCCCGCGCAGGTGGCCGCGCGCCTGTCCGAGTTCATGGCGGCGCGGCGCTTTCGCTTCCACCCGCTGCTCAGCGCCCGCCTCGCCACCGCGCTGCACCCGGCTGGCGCGCTGGTCGTGGGGATCTTCGGCGGTCTGCCCCTTGCAGCATCGGGCTTCGCGCTGCTGCACGGCGCCGGCAACGGCATGATCACCATCGCCAAGGGCACGCTGCCGCTCGCCATCTTCGGACCGGCGGGATACGGGTTTCGACTGGGCCTGCTCAACGCGCTCGCCCGGGCAATGCAGGCGATCGCGCCGTTTGCCTTCGGCGTGGTGCTCGACGTCTACGGCGTGCGCGCGGCCATAGGACTGTCCGCCGGACTGTCGCTCATTGCGCTGAGCGCGTTGCTGGGCCTGCGTAGGGATGGCAGTGAACCGGCGTCGAATCGCCGCCCAGGCTAACGCTCGTCGCCTTCCCGCGCACGCTGCTGCATCTGCTGCACCGACTGCTCCATCTTCAGCTGCACCTGCTCCTGCGTCTGCTTTCCAGATTCCAGTTCCTTTTGCTTCATTGCGGCGCTCGTGGCGGCGGTGGTGGCGGTTTCCACGCCGCATCCGCCGAGCGCCGAGAGCAACAGAACGATTGCCATCCGTGTCATCACCTGACTCCCGTCAGCCCGTCATTCGACAACTCCGCCATCCTAGCGAAGGCAACCGGCAGCCGCACAGAATAAAGTCACGCCTCCCATTTCGAGCATCGGATGATGATCCGCACGCTCAATCCCGCTTGCGGCCTTCGGCAGGCTTCTTGGACAATTTCGCAGGCCGGTCGGGACCCCACACCCGGCTGTAGTAGGTGTCGGCCAGTTGCAGCGCGCCGACGGGATTGTGCGCAAGCACCCTGTCCTTCGTCACCAGCGTCGTCACCAGTCCTTTCGAGTAGCGGGTGAACAGGCTGTCGTGGCCCACGCACAGTCCGACGATCACGTTGAGCTCGCAGCCGCAGCGGTTGAGCAGTTCGGCCTGTGCGATGGGATTGCAGATGGGCTCGTAGGTTCCCGGACGTATCTTCTCCTCGTCCCTCAGCCCGATCTCTTCCTTGGGAATGCCGCCGTTCTTGCACGCGACCGAGGCCACCTCCAGACCATGGCTCTCGAGGACCGCGCTGAACACGCGCGCCAGGTCGACGAAACTGATGCACGTCGCGATACCCACTTTGCTGAATCCCATTCGCTTGGCGAACTGGCAGATCTCCTCGACCCTCGACCACTTGCAGTAGCCTTCGCTCTCGACGAGGGCGGCGATCCTCGCGACGCGCATGGTGAATGGATCTTCCTGGTAGGCCCAGGCGTCGGCGATGCCGTCGGGGTCGACTTTCGAGGGGCAGTATGCGGGCCCGCGATCCTCCCCTTCTCCGTCGCGGCACGCGCGGACCGTGTCCGGACAGTAGGCGCAGGCGGGAATCTCGTAATCCATGAGATGCTCTCCAAGGTGATCGCGCTCCGGCATTCGCTGCGGCCGCGGCGAAACGCCCGCACCGGGCGCAACGGGAGCGACTCGCCGCTCAGTATCGCGTGCCGCGAATGACACTGCACTGCGAAATATCACGCATTGCGGCCGTTCTCGGGCATTCATGCCCCTATTTCGCAGCGCCTGCGCCTCCGCTGTGCGAATGCCGGGCCCAGCAGGTGTAGAATTTCTTCTAGGTCCCTTGCCGCTCCCCGAACGCTCCGGGACCGAACTCGCGAGAAATGCATGCTTCGAATTCCGCGCCTTGTGACCGTCGTCCTGCTGCTCGTCTTCGGCTGCGCGGAGGCGATCTCCTCGTTCGCCCAGACCGCTCCCAGCCACCACCACAGCTTCGGCGGCGCCGAACACTGGGCGAGAGTCTTCGACGACCCGGCGCGCGACGAGTGGCAAAAGCCCCACGAGGTCATTCAGTCGCTCGCGCTCGCTCCGGATTCCGTCGTCGCCGATATCGGCTCCGGGACCGGCTATTTCTCGGTCCGCCTGGCGCATTTCGTGCCCAAGGGCCGCGTCTACGGCGTCGATATCGAAAAGGACATGGTGAAGTACCTCGCCGAGCGCGCCAAGCGCGAGGGCCTGGCCAACGTCACTTCGGTGCTCGGCAAGCCGGACAACCCGCGCCTTCCTGCGCCGGTAGACCTCGTGCTGCTGGTCGACGTCTATCACCACATCGACGACCGCGACCAATACTTCCGCAAACTGCGCAGGTTCCTGAAGCCCGGCGGGCGCGTCGCGGTCATCGATTTCAACGCGCGCTCGCAGAGCGGCCCGCCGAAGAGCCAGCGCATCGCGCCCGACAGGGTGAAGGCGGAGCTCGGCGCAGCCGGCTACGCGTTCTCGAAGGAATTCGATTTCCTGCCGAACCAGTATTTTCTGGTCTTCCAGATCGGGAAGTCCTGAAGACCGGCCATGAAGTTCCCCGGCGTCCAGCTGATACTGATCGCGCTGGTCATGCTGGCGATTGCGGGCGGGTCCGCCTTCGCGCACGGCAGCCGCGGCAGTCACGGCGGCAAGAGCGGTCACTCCGGGCGCAGCCACCACCATGCCCGCATCGGAGTCGTCGTGGCCCCGCCGGTCTGGGGACCCTGGTATTCCCCCCCGTGGGGCTACACCTATTTCGTTCCAGAATGGTCCGAGCCTGTCGTGTACATCGAGAAGGATTCCGGTCCCGCGGCGCCCGCCCGACCTCCGGCCTACTGGTACTATTGTCCCGATACGCAGGGGTTCTACCCCGAGATCGAGAATTGTCCCGGCGGCTGGCAGGAACTGCTTTCCGAGCCGCCGCCAGCCTCATAATCGGTGCCCGCCCATGAGCCGCAACATCCTCGACGAAGCCCACATTCACCCGGCGATCCGGGAGACCATCGCCAACAATCGCGCCGACGTCGTGCGCGAAGTGCAGCAGGCCGTCGCCGCCAACGCCGTCGTCGTTGTCGGCATGGCGCAGAATCCCTTCCCGAAGAAGGCGCGCAAATCGCTCGATGCCGCGGGCATCGCCTACAAGTACCTGGAATACGGCAGCTACCTTTCCCAATGGCGCCGCCGCAATGCGCTGAAGATGTGGACCGGGTGGCCGACGTTTCCGATGATATTCGTGAAAGGGGTTCTCATCGGTGGCGCGAACGACCTCGAGCGCCTGATCGAGAGCGGAGAGCTCGAACGCGTGCTCAGCGCGAGTAGCGCGTAAATTCCTTCAGGCAGGCGCGCAGTTCCTCGATCATTTCGCCCCGCTTGCCCGAAAGCTCGCAGGAAGCGTCGGGGCCGGTCGGCGCGGAAACGGGTCGCGCGGGTGCGACGGCATGCCTGGCGGGTTCCTGCGGCTTGTTCGCGTCGGCAAGCTTTTGTTCGGCCGCTGCGAGTTCTTCGCTCAGACGGCTGACTTCCTCGGCAGCGGCTTCGGATGCGGCATAGGCGCGATGCATGCGCTTGGTCTGGACAACTGCGAGGTTCCAGAACAGGCCTGCGCCGATGATCGCACCCAGAATCAGCCCCGCGAGCGCCGCGTACGCGTGCCCGACCGTCAACCGGCGGGCCGGATTCGGAGCGGGTGCAGGCGCGCCTCCGGCGGGCGGGCTCGCCGCATCGACGTGCGTGCGCTTCGCCTCTTTCCGGGCGTCACCCGCGGGGCCTTGCATGAAGGCCAGCGCGGCCTCGTCGGCGAGAACCGGTTCGCGCCTTTCCTCGAGCGCATCCGTGACGGCTGCGTCAGCAGCGGTCTCGGCAACCGGCTTGTTCGCGCCCGGCAGCAGCGCTCCGGCCATCGCAACCATGCGCCGGCGAATTGCGAGCACCGCCGCCACCGCGCGTTTCAATAGCGCCAGCAGGCGGCGTGCCCGGGACGTCTGCGTCTCGGAAGCGTCGGCTTGCGCCGCCGTGCTCTGGGCCGAAGCGGCGCGCGCCACTGCGGCGCTCGGAGCGGTCTTGGGGGATGCGTTGGCGGTCTGGGCTGCGTTCATGTCGATGCGTTACCGGGAATGGCGCCTGTTGGAAGTAACGGCTGAAACCGGCAAAACGTGAGCCTGGACAGAAGCCCGGAGACAGTCCGGCCGCCTGCGGGTCTGACCTGGATCAATCCCGTCCTCATCGCCGCGAGGCACGATGAGAGTGAATGGGATATCGCGCGTCGCGAATCGTCAGTCATTCCCCGAGCCAGGAGGTGCAACATGGTCTACAAGCGAATTCTCGTGGCGGTGGACGGCAGCCCGACCTCCAACGCGGGGCTGGAGGAAGCGCTCAGGCTCGCGAAGGATCAGGGCGCCACCGTCGGATTGCTGCACGTGATCGACGAACTCGGGATCGTCACCGCCCCTGAGGGCCTGATCAACGCCGGCGCGATGTTCGACGTCCTGCGCCAGGGCGGCGAGCAGATCATGAAGCGAATTGCGGCGCTCGTGCGCAAGCGCGGCTTCGAGCCCGAGACGAGGATCGTCGAGGCAATCGGAACCCGCGTCGCCGACGTGATCGTCCGGCACGCGAAGCGCTGGCGCGCCGATCTCATCGTCATGGGGACGCACGGCCGGCGCGGCATCAACCGCATGTTCATGGGAAGCGACGCCGAACTGGTCGTGCGGACCGCTCCTGTGCCGGTGCTCCTGGTCCGGGCCGGCCCGGCGCGACGCAAGTCCGCCGGTAAGCGCTCCAGGTCCTGATCGCGACGACGCGCCGGCCTTCGCTCATCCCCCGGGCGGCGGCTGCCTGATATGATCCGCGCTGAACCGGCGTGCGGGGGGAGCCATGGGAACGGTGGTCGCGTTGGCAGGGCAGATCGGCGGAGCCAAGCTCGCGGAAGGCCTGTACCGCCTGCGCGGCAAGGGTCTCGCCGTGGTGGTCAACACGGGCGACGACTACGAGCAGTTCGGCCTCACGTTCTCGCCCGACCTCGACACGGCCCTCTACACGCTCGCCGATATCGCGGACACGGTTAAGGCCTGGGAACCGAAGGGCGATGGTTACGCGCTGTTCGAAATGCTCAAGTCGCTCGGCGGGCCGGACCGCCTGCCCATCGGCGACAAGTCCCTCGCCGCGCCGCTGCTACGCAGCGGCGGATTGAGCGACGGCCGGCGCCTCACCGAAATCACGCAGGGCTTCTGCCGCAGCCTCGGCGTGACCGCGCGGCTGCTGCCCATGAGCGACGACCCCGTGCGCACGCATTTCCTCACCGACAACGGCCCGGTTTCGTTCCAGGAGTACTTCGTGTCGCTGGGCTGCGAGCCCGTCGTCAAGGGATTCCAGTATGCGAACGCCGACCAGGCACGTGTGTCGGACGAGGTGATCGACGCGCTGTTCGCAAGCGACCTGGAGGCGGTGGTGATCTGTCCCGCCAATCCCTATCACGTCATCCGACCCATCCTCGAGGTCAACGGCATGAAGGAGCTGCTGCGCAAGAGCGGCGCACCGGTCGTGGCAGTGACTCCGATCATCGGCGGCAAGGCCCTGAAGGGCTCGGCGGCGAAGATGATGCGCGAACTCGGACGCGAGGTGTCGGCGCGCGCGGTCGCGATGGAATACCTGCGGATCATCGACGGCTTCGTCCTCGATGCTGCGGATGCGGAGCTCGCCGACGGCATCAGGGCCTGCGGCATCGAGGTCATCACCGCGCAGACCATCATGCGCAGCCCGGAGGATCGCGTCGCGCTGGCGCAGACCGTGCTGGATTTCGCCGCTTCGGTCCGCGCCGCGAAGGCGCTGGAGAGCGAGGAATAGACAGACCCGCGCCGGAATCCCGTCGCGGTTCGGCGATATTCAGCCCCAGATCCGGCGCGCCGCTTCGACGCACAGCCGAAGCTTCGCACGCTCGTCGGATTCGCTGACCGGATTCCCGCTCACCGTGCTGGCAAATCCGCACTGCGGGCTGATCGCCAGGCGCGCCGCATCGACGTAACCTGCGGCCTCCCCGGCGCGTCGCTCGAGCAAGTCCATCGATTCGAGCTGCGGCGACTTGGAACTCACCAGTCCGAGCACCACGCCCTTGTTCTCGGGCAGGAACCGCAGCGGCGAAAAGTCACCCGCGCGCGGCGTGTCGTACTCGAGCAGGAAATGATTGACGTCGGCGCGACTGAAGAGCGTGTCGGCCACCGAATCGTAGCCGCCCTCGGAGAGGTACTTGCCCTTGAAATTGCCGCGGCACACGTGCACGCCGATCACCATGCCGGCCGGGCGGTCCTTCACCGCCTCGTTGATCGCATCGACGTAGAGCTCGACGAGCCGCTCGGGATCCTGGCCGTCGGCCCGCACCTTCTCGCGCACGTGCGCATCGCAGAGCATCGCGACCGCGACTTCGTCGAGCTGCACGTAGCGGCATCCCGCGGCGGCGAGATCGGCGATCTCCTGCCGGTACACCTTGCCCAGGTCGGCGAAGAACGCGCGCGCGTCCGCGTAGACGCCGGGTTCGGCGTAGCGGTTGCCCCGGTGGAAGTGCATGGTCGAGGGCGACGGCAGCGTGATCTTCGGCGTGCACTGCGTGATGGGCTTCACGAAGGCGAATTCGTCCACCGTGATAGGCCGCCTGCGCCTCACCCTGCCTGCGACGTGCGGCGTGGTGTACTCGGACTCGTGCCCGTGCCCGTCCCGGAAGCGGAACAGCGACTCCTTCACCGTGAGCCCTTCGGTCAGCTCGACAAAGCGGCTCCAGTACGAGCCGCGGCGAAATTCGCCGTCGGTGACCACCTGCAGCCCCGCGTCCTCCTGGAGCTTCACGACCTCGCGGATCGCGGCGTCCTGGATCCTGCCGAACTCCGCATCGTCGAGCTTGCCGGCCCCATGCAGCCTGAAGGCTTCGCGCAGCTTCGCCGGGCGCAGCAGGCTGCCGATATGGTCGGCGCGAAATGGCGGGCGTCCGTTGGGAGCGATCTGCACCGGGTCCTCCGTGACTTGCAATCCGCCTGGCCCGCCGGACGGCGTCCGCATGCCGGCGGAACGGCGCCGTCATTGTCACACAGAACCTCCCTGCTACAGGTAGCCGCGGTACTTGGCGTCTTCCCGGAGCAGGTGGTCGACGAGCACCTGCCTGACCTGCAGGGCCTTGTCGACCCAGGTCGAATCCGGGTCGCTAGCCCTGATTTCGCCCATCAGCCGGAAGAGCTGTTTCCTGATCTGCGAGTGCAGCGTGGTATGCCGCGTCGCCTCGGGGTAGCCGAATTCGAGAAACAGCCTTTGAGCGCCGCACGATCGCGCCGGAATCGCGCTGCTAGGCGGCGATCAGTTCCCTGGTCACCGCGGAGATGTCTGGGCAGCCGAGCAGCGCCAAGTCGCGATCGATCTCCTGGCGCAGCACGCCCAGCGCGTGCGCGACGCCCGCTTCCCCGGCGAGCGACGCGGCAAACAGCATCGGCCTGCCGACGAAAACGAACTTCGCGCCCAGCGCGAGCGCGATCAGGACATCCGTTCCGCGGCGCACGCCGCCGTCCATCATCACGACGGCGTCGCCCGCGGCCGCCGCGACCGCCGGCAGCGCGCGCAGGGGAGCGATTGCGCCGTCGAGCTGGCGCCCGCCGTGGTTGGACACGATGATTCCATCGACGCCCGCCTCGCTCGCCTTGCGCGCGTCCGTCGCGCTCAGTATTCCCTTGAGGACCAGGCGCCCCTTCCATTCGCTGCGTATCCATGCGATATCGGACCACGAGAGCGCGTCGCGGCCGGAGCGATATGCCTCGCTGGTTTCCGCGATGAGCCATCCGCCTCGTTCCGCCGCCAGGTTCTCGAAGCGCGGCATGCCGCTCCTGAGCAGGGTCCTCGCCAGGGTGCCGGCGAGCCAGCGCGGATGGGTGAGGCCGTCCAGGGAGAGCTGCAGGTTCAGTCGCGGCGGCATCGAGAATCCGTTGCGCAGATTGTTTTCCCGATTCGCCGCCACGGGCACGTCGAGGGTGATCACGAGCACCTCGTATCCCGCCCTGCGGAGGCGATCGAGCAGCCGGCCGATGCGCTCGCGGTTCGAGGGAATGTAGGCCTGATACCAGGTGCCCGGCGCCTCGCGGATGACCCGCTCGAGCGGCACGGTCGAAGCGGCGCTCAGGACAAAGGGAACTCCCGCCGCGCCCGCCGAGCGCGCAAGCGCGAGGTCGGCCTCGAACCGGCACAGGCCGGCCGCCCCCATCGGAGCGATGCCCACAGGCATTGCGCAGCGCGTGCCGAACAGGCTCGTCTGCTGCGAGCGGTTCGAGACGTCGACGAGCACCCGCGGACGGAACGCGTAGGCGCCGAACGCCTCGCGATTCGCGCGCAGGGAGCGTTCCTCCTCGGCGCCGCCCGCGACGAAACCGAAGATGCTGCGCGGCAGCCGGCTGCGCGCGGCGGGTTCGAAGTCGCCGAGCGACAGGATGCGTTGCGAAATCACCATTCCCTCCCGAATCGCTGCGCCGCTCGACCTGTGTCACCTTCGGCGCGGATCGATCCGAAGTATATTCGCACGCGATCACGACGGCAGACAGGGCGGGCGCCGGTCGCATTGCGTGCGCTCGAATCCGCCCGCGCTATGTATAATCGCTCGCCTGAGTCCCCGTTCCCCCTCCATTCTGCCAAAACGCGAGTGACATGTTCTCCATTATTCGCACGTCCCGACTGCGGGATCGATCCTCTTTCGGCCTGAGCCGCGCCCTGCTCTGCACGGCGATGGCGGCGGCGCTTGCCGGCTGCGGCCGGGAAGGACCGGCGCCCGCGGGCGCCGCGCCGCCACCCGCCGTTCAGGCGCGGGGGGTTCAGGGCGCGCCGC
>Ga0082335_1007761_pt1 | contig 12701 bp, 9 predicted proteins | sample Subgrocontami58m_FD_72375 | JGI IMG/M metagenome (GOLD analysis project Ga0082335, IMG submission 72375) | Subsurface groundwater microbial communities from S. Glens Falls, New York, USA - GMW37 contaminated, 5.8 m (SPADES assembly) (version 2) ...
TCCGCCGGTAAGGCGCGGTGTCCCTACCGCGGCATCAGGCCCATCCGATCGTCTTCGGATTGTCTTATTGCCGAGGGCTCGGCGTGGTGGCACAATCCCGGAAACGCTATGAAGAAGACATTTGCCTGGATCGGCCCCGCGCTCGCGTTGGCCGCATTATTCGTGTTCCCGGCCCAACTCACCACGGGCCTTGCCGCCGATGCCCGTTACGAGGCCACCTGGGAATCCCTGGACAAACGGCCCGTTCCCGGTTGGTACCTGGACGCCAAATTCGGCATCTTCATCCACTGGGGCGTCTATTCGGTCCCCTCCTGGGGCGCTCCAAAAACCTACTCCGAGTGGTATTGGAACAACATGGCGGACAAGAAACCAGACAACGTCTGGTGGCAGTTCCACAAAAAGAATTACGGCGAGAATTTTGAATACAAAGACTTCGCCCCCCTGTTCCGCGCGGAGTTGTTCAATCCGGACCAATGGGCCGACGTGTTCTATCGCTCCGGCGCCAAGTACATCGTCCCCACCTCCAAGCACCACGACGGCTTTGCCATCTGGCCCAGCGCCGAGGCCAGTCGCACCTGGGGCCGCCCTTGGAACAGCATGGAGACCGGCCCTAAGCGGGACTTGCTGGGTGAGTTGGCCACAGCGGTCCGTAAGAAGCCGGGAATGTATTTTGGCTTCTACTACTCCCTCTACGAGTGGTTCAACCCTCTCTGGAAGGCGGACAAGGCCCGCTACATAGCCGAGCATATGCACCCGCAGTTCAAAGACGTGGTCACCCGCTACAAGCCCTCGATCATCTTCAGCGACGGCGAGTGGGATCTCACGTCCGCGGAATGGAAGAGCCCGGAGTTGCTCTCCTGGCTTTACAATGAATCTCCCTCCCGCGCGGAGGTCGTCGTGGACGACCGCTGGGGCAAGGAGACCCGCCACCACCATGGCGACTATTACACCACTGAATATGGCGCGGGCATGAAGGACGCCACGCATCCCTGGGAGGAGAGCCGAGGCATGGGCTACTCCTACGGGTACAACCGAGCCGAGTCGATCGACGACTACAAGAGCGCTCGAGAATTGATCCTCGTTCTGGCCGACCTCGTCAGCCGCGGCGGGAATCTCCTGCTCGACATCGGCCCCACAGGAGATGGGCGCATCCCGGTGGTGATGCAGGACAGGCTCATCGAGATGGGCAATTGGCTCAAGGTCAACGGCGAGGCCATCTACGGCACGCGCCACGCCGGGCGGGATTGTCAGTGGTCCGAAGGACAGCGTTCAAAACAGGGGTACGGCGAATACAAGGAGGAATACAACTTGATGGCTCAGGTGGGCCAGAGCCCAAAGGCCGGCAAAGCCGTCAAACAGATCTTCTTCACTCGCAAGCCCGGCGCCTTGTACGCCATCACCCCGGGCTGGCCGGGCCGGACGCTCACGGTCAGGAACGTAAAAACCGCCCCGAACACCACCGTCACTCTCCTGGGCTTGGACGGAGTGATCAAGCACACTGTTCGCGGGGATGATCTGGTGCTCGAGATGCCGAGCCTGGACGGCGACCAGCTTCCCTGCCTCTATGCCTATTCGTTCAAGATTACCGGCGCTGAACTCCTGCCGGAGAAATAGGATCACCCCCCTCCCCGGGCGGAAGGAGCCCGTAGGCACGTCCCTTGTGGGTGTCGGCGGGTGCGGGTGTTGCCCCTTCAGGGCGGGCGCACGTGTGTGCGGACGTGTTCCTGGGGCGTTGCCCCAGGCTGGCGGGTGTGGCGCCGTTGTCGCGCCCGACTCCGCGCCAAAGGCGCAACAACTCATCAGCCCACGGCAACGCCCTGGGACAACGCCCCCTCTCAGCCGTCCCGCCCTCCCCGGGCAGAACTCGGCGGATATCGTGCGTCCCAATTGCGCGTCCCCGCAGGATGGTCGGTGTTGTCGTCCGCAAGGTTTTGGAGTGCGCTCGCTGCCGCGGCGCTTTCGTTTCGAACGAGAGAGAGACGCTCCAACGCCCCCGGGCGGGACCAGCGCCTCGCCACGCCCGATCCAAAGCGGCGCAGCGGCGACCGCAGTCCAAAACGCTGGCGCGACTCCGAACGCCCCCGCGCGATTCAGACCCGCAGGCCCCAGCCCCGAAGAGGTAACGGCACTATGATCGACCGCCAGCTCTTTCACGATCAGCGCGCCTCCGAACGCCCACGCGAATGTGGACGTTGGTATCACCAGCTCCTCAAGCGGCATTACGCCTTCCTGGTTCCTCCCGGCGCGAGGGTCCTCGAGCTAGGCTGCGGTCTGGGCGACCTCCTGGCCGCAGTGGAACCCGCATATGGCGTGGGGGTCGATTTTAGTCCGAGAGTGCTCGAATTGGCTCGTCTGCGGCACCCCCATCTGGAGTTTCACCTGGCGGACGCGGCGCAATTCGCCTCGGCCGAACCTTTCGACTACATCCTGCTCTCGGACTTGGTGAATGATCTTCCGGACGTCCAAGCCGTCCTCGAACGCGCCCTGCGGCACAGCCACCCCCGCACGCGCCTGGTGATCAACTTCTTCAACAACCTCTGGCGGCCCATTCTCGGAGTGGCCGCGAGGCTCGGAGCCAAGGCGCCCACGCTCCCTCAGAATTGGCTTTCGGCGCAGGACATGCGCGGACTCCTTCATCTCGCAGGCTGGGAGCACTTTCGGACTGAAACCCACATTCTCTGGCCTGTGCGCACTGCCTTGTTGGAACGGTTGTTCAACCGCTGGCTTGCTCCCCTGCTCCGCCCACTCTGCCTCACGGTCTTCCAAGTGGCCCGGCCCCGGCCTTCGGAACCTCCCAACCGCCACTACCGATGCACGGTGGTGATCCCCGCGCGGAATGAGGCGGGAAACATCGAAGCCGCCGTAACCCGGACGCCGGAAATGGGCTTGGGCACTGAGATCATCTTCATCGAGGGACATTCCCAGGACAACACTTGGGCCGAGATCCAAAGGGTGGCGGCGCAGCACCCCGAACGCACCATCAGGATGTTGCGGCAAACCAGCGTGGGCAAAGGGGGTGCGGTGCGCGAGGCGTTCACCCAAGCCACCGGGGATTTGCTCTTCATTCTGGATGCCGACCTGACCATGCCGCCAGAGGAATTGCCCAAGTTTTACGAGGCGGCGCGCTCGGGCACAGCCGAGTTTGTCAACGGTGTGCGATTGGTGTATCCCATGGAGGAGCACTCGATGCAGTTCCTGAACATGGTGGCGAACAAGCTCTTCGGGCTTGCGTTTAGCTGGCTCCTGGGACAGCCAATCAAGGATACGCTCTGCGGCACCAAGGTTCTTTTTCGCTCAGACTACGAGCGCATCGCTCGAGGGCGCTCTTACTTCGGTGATTTCGATCCGTTCGGCGACTTCGACCTTCTTTTCGGCGCCGCCAGGCTGAACCTGCGCCTGGTGGATCTGCCCATCCGCTATCGCGCGAGAGAATACGGCCAAACGAACATCCATCGGTGGCGCCACGGCTGGTTGCTCTGCCGGATGGTAGCTTTCGCCGCACGCCGGCTGAAGTTCATTGCGTGAGTAACGCGGGTTACTTCCCGAAGAGGTCCCCGTCGCCGGCGGGAACCCCGTGACTGAGCGCGCGCTTCCCCGTGACGAGGCTCGTCCGCGGCTCGGAGAACACGATCTTGGCCGGGGCATTGCCCATCGGGTTATAGACTGCGGCACCCCCCTCGAACTCCCGCAAGATCGAGCCGTCCGCGCGTTTCACGCCTTTCGCCAACGGGCGCCCTAGACGTTTTTCCCAAAAAGCATACCAGCTATGCAGGTGGTCGCCAGTGGGAAGATCGTTTGGGTCGGAGAAGAGGCAATATCCGTCACCTACAGTGAGGGCCAACGTGGTGGTAGCCCGCATCAGGTTCAAATCCGCACGGGAGTGGTGGAACCAGGTTTCCAGGCAGTTGATCCTCGGCTCGCGCAGATTGGCCTCGGCCCAGGCGAGCGTGTCACTGATCCGCTTCCAGTCCTCCGGGGTCTTGCTCCGCCAGCACTCCATGAAGTAGCCGTTAATGTAGGCAGCGCTCCTGGGCATGGTGCGATCATTGGCGTTCGCCAGGATTAACGCCCGCTTGCCCACCGCCTCACGCACCCGCTTGATCAACTGCAACCGCGCGTCGTCATCGTCCCACCAATCCAGCATCACCCCATCCACCACCCCCGAGGCCACGACGGCACCCGCTTGAGTGGCGATGTGCTTCTGGAATTCCGGATTCGCGATATCGAGCTTGATGAATCCACCCTCATCCCAGCCCATCTCGAGCTTCCCGTTCAGATCGCGTTTCCACCACGGATGGCCTGTTGGCAGGTAACTGCGGTGCGCATCCCGGTACCGGATCTCAGCAATCAGGACCAGATGCGAATTCTTTGCCAGAAAAGTGCCGCGGATGGCTTTCGCGGCCCGGATGCTCTCAGGGGTAAAACCAGTAGCCAGTCCCTCCTGGAGCTGGTTCCATTTCAGTCCAAAGAACCCGGGAGCGCTGAAGACCAGATCGTGCCGGGCAAGGGTTGTCAACTTGTCCTCGGACTTGAGATTGTCCGCCGGATTCCACGCCTGGAAGACGGAAGGAAATGACCGGGTCGTCACCCGCTGCTCGAGCGGCATGTCCCAGAACGCTTGAGGTTCGCCCGCGCACAGGCCGCCGGGCATCAGGCCGCCGCAAAGGAGCAGCCAGAGACTCAACAAGGAACCGATCGAGTCCGAAACCTGATGGTGGCCACGAGGTTCTTCAGCGCAAAGCTTGTGTACCATGGAGGCATTATGACCGCCTGGCTGGAGATGTCACTCTAAGAGTCCATCCCGCCGCCAACGGCAGAACCCGCCGGAACTCGAATCCAAACCGCCGCGGGCAGTCGATCTGTCGCCAGTAACTCCACGCCCCCATATCCCCCATATCCTCTATTCTACCGTCTGAATCGCAGGGCGCAAAATCAGGCCTCTTGAATTGGCGCTTTCGCTTTGTTACCGTCGTGCCATGAGCAAGCTCGAATTGATTGAAGCAGAGGTTCGCGGACTCCCACGGGAGCAGGTGGTGGAACTTCAAGACTGGCTCGCCGATTACCTGGAAGAGGCGGCTGAACTGAATCCGGAGTTCGTGGCCAGTATCGAGCGTGGCCAGGCCGACCTCCGTGCGGGTCGTGTGCGGGTCCAGAAAGGGTGAAAGCCCGTGGACCAAGCTACCGAGATCTACTCCCACGAATTCGACGCCATTTTCCGCGGACTCCCAGCGCATTTCCAGCAGCGGATCGAGGCCAAGATCAGCGAACTGGGACGGAGGCTGGAGAGCTACTACCATCGTCGCCTCCAAGGACGGCCCGAATACCGCCTCCGGGTTGGGGATTACCGTATCATCTACCAATTCGACCTCCAGCGAAACGAACTGGAACTGGTGACGCTGGGCCACCGCCGCGAGATCTACCGATGGTGAGGCGGACCTCCCGCCCGACTGAAACCAGCCGGTTACCTGTTACGCCGCGTGCAGCGGTGCTGAAACCACGGCTGGGAGTTGTAGAGCGCCACAAACTCAAGGCTGCGCCCATCGTTGCGCGGCGAGGGCGCGTACATGATCTCGGAAATAGCGAGCGGCGTTCGACGGCTGGAAGGGCCCGATGACTCAACCGGCCGCGAAGCACTGCCCGCGGCAAGCGAAGTGGCCACAACGCAGAGTAATGCCATTGCGGCCAGGAACGGCCTCTGAAGTTCCAGGGAGACTAAGAACCAGTGGGAGTCCGAGTTCAACCAGGAATGATGTATGGCACGGCTCATCGCTGATCATCGTTCCTTCCGTGCACTCCTTACAAGGACATGGTAAAATTGTCCGCGACAAATGCATGCACAGGCGATTGGTATCGACATCGGTGGCACTAAAATGGCTGTCGCGGCAGTGGACGCTTCCGGCCATGTCCTCCAGCGCGCAGTGCTGGCCACGGAGGCGGCGCTTGGTTTCGAGCGGGCTGCAAGACGTCTGGGAGACTCCGTCGATGCGTTGTTGGCAGCCACCGGCTGGTCACGCACGGAGATGGCGGGCATCGGCATTGGGTGCGCGGGCCCGGTCGATCCTGCTCGGGGACTGATCAATAACCCGCACACACTGACCGGCTGGGATCGTTGTGACATTGTGACGCCGTTGTGCAATCGCTTCGGCGTGCCGGTGTACCTCGAGAACGACGCGGACGCCGCCGCTTTCGGCGAATGCGCTCACGGTGCCGGGCAAGGAGTCGATCCGGTGGTCATGCTGACCTTTGGCACGGGCATAGGCGGCGCGATCGTGCGAGGCGGACAGATCGTGCGCGGTGTGAACGGCGAGCATCCCGAGCTGGGGCACGTCCCGGTCTCGGACGCCGGTCCCGAATGCTACTGTGGCATCCACGGCTGTCTGGAATCGCTCGCTTCCGGGACGGCCATCGGCGCGGCGGGGCGGGCCTCCGGTTTTCATGATTCGCGTGCGGTCTTCGCCGCGGCGCGGCATGGCGATCCTGACGCTCGCGCGATCGTGGACCGTGCAACCGCCGCCGCCGCAAACGCGGCATGGACCTTCTGCCACACCGTGTTGCCGGAACGTATTCTGCTGGGCGGCGGCATCATGGAAGACCATTTCGACCTCTTCGCCCGGGCGATGAGCGCGCGCCTCCTGACAGCGACGCAGTTCTCCCGCGAGGCCATGAGAATCGTGCGAGCCGGCTTGGGTAACGACGCCGGCATCGTCGGCGCCGCGACCCTCGCCGTGAGCCGCCGTCAATCGTCGGCCGCCGAACTGACAGCCACGCGGCAGCTTCCGACGCACAGAACCTGACCCCGCGAATGAAACCGTCCAATGAATCTGAAGTGCGGTTGCGGAACCGGAATTCAGACCAAATGCTGTGGCCGTGAAACAGACTGATCGCAGAGTGACCACGCCACCCCGGACCTCTCTCCGTTTCATGTTGACGCGGCTCTGGTTGGTGGTGCTGTGGTTCACCGCCGCTGCCGTCGCTGAGGACGATCGGGCCGCCACGATGGCGCCATTGAATGACAACTTTGCCGCGGCTGCCGAGGTTTCCGGCGTTACGTTCCAGCTCGTCGCCGATCTGGGCGCCGCGACCCGGGAGGAGTTCGAGCCGTACGCCCCTCCGGCATTCGGCCGTACCGCCTGGTGGACTTGGGTCGCCCCCGATGATGGAGTCTATGAGTGGGATTCTCAACTCAGTGCGAACTTTGTCGCCGTGACGGTTTACCGTGTGGACACTTTCGGCCAGTTGATCAGCGAAGCCACTACCTACTACCGTCCGATGCCCGACCCGGCAGGGTCCTTTCAGGCGACCAGGGGAACTCGATACATGATCCAATTGGACCTCACGGATGCCAGGCTTCCCTGGATCATTGTCGTGCCAAACCCCGTCGTTCTCCCTCACCTGGTCTCGGTGTCCTTTCGCAAATCCACCACGCCTGCGCCCGCAAACGATTCGTTCGCCGCTCGCGTTGAGATCACCGGCTCGAACGCGGTGTTCGCTGCCGATTTGTCGGCAGCCACAAGCGAGCGTGACGAACCTGACATCGCGCCGGGGGTGTTGCGCCGGACGCTCTGGTGGACCTGGCAAGCTCCGGACTACGGCTCGGCGATTATTCGCAGACGCGGCACGAACGAGCCTCCCGTCGTGGGGGTTTACACTCGGGGCGGCTTAAACGCGCTCAGCTTGGTAAAAAGTTCGGCGACGGAGTTCGGCAACGAATGCTACCGCGAACCTGGCGCCCGCGATTCGGTGCGGTGGGACACGACTCCCGCGGGCCGGTATGAAATCCAGGTGGACCGATTCCCCCGGTTCGTTGCGTCCGAACCCGCGGAACTGGAGCTGGTGTTTGTCCCAGCGCCCACGAACGATACTCCGGCGGGAGCGATGACCCTGGATGGGCTGGAATTGTCTCTCACCGTGTCCAACACAGGCGCCACGAAAAACCCTGGCGAGTTCAACATGCCTACTCAGTCGGGGTCCAACTCCGTCTGGTTTCACTGGATAGCGCCCTCCGCGGGCGTTCTCCAGGCTGGCAGCACACCACCTCTGCGCTACGACGATCCCTCTTATGTCCCGGGAGGGACGACAGGCGGCGTGATAGTCACCACACACGGCCCGCCCTGCGGAAGCCCGCTCGTGGATCTCCACCCGCCACCGTTCTTCGTCCCAGTCTTCGGTCTCTACGAGCACGATCGCTTGCACGCGGGCCAACCGCCTGGGCCAACCTTCTTCCTGTGCTATGGCACCAATGGTCTGATCGCCGACGTAAACTCGGGGGGTGATTACTGGATCCAACTGGATGGGGACCAGGACAGTTCGGGCGAAACGCCGCTCAACCTGCTCCTGATCAAGCCGCCGGCGAACGACGCGTTCACAAACCGCATCCTTCTCCCCTCCTCGCCTGTCGAGGTGAAGGGACGAACCTTCGCCGCGACCTACGAAGCGACCGATCCGCTTCCCTTGACCACCAATGACCGCCTCGAGCGCAGCGTGTGGTGGGAGTGGCGCGCCCCCACCGCCGGGCGGTGGACGTTTTTTGTTGTCACGGGATTCTGGGAAAACCAATTCGACCTATACCGAGGCGCAACTCCAAGCAACTTGAACGAGGTGAACAGCACCCGGCGGAAACCCATCCTCTTTGAATGCGTGGCGGGGGAAACCTTCCAGATCGGCGTGTTCGCGTGGAACGACCTTGGAGGCAATGTGGACTTCACCCTCACGCCAGTAGAGCCCCCAGCTTTGAGACTCGCAAGCGTGTCGGACTACAGCGGCGCTTCGCAACGGTGGGTAAGGGTTCTTGTCCCGGACAATTCCGGACTCGCTTACATTCTCGATCAATCCCAGGACCTCGGTCTTTGGACACCGGTTCTGACCAACGCAAATGCCTGGTCGCATCCACTCGATGTCCAGACGCTGCCCGGCCTCCCGCAGCAGTTCTTCCGCACCCGCCTGGTTAACCCGGAGGCCCGGTAGGAGTGGATCTTCCCCGGGGCATCGCAGACGCCTCCAGAAAGACGCGCACGTCTGTGGGTGCGGGTGTTGCCCCTTCAGGGCGGGGAAATATTCTGTGTGGTCGGGTTCCTGGGGCGTTGCCCCAGGCTGACGAGTGTAGCGCCTTTGGCGCGCCCAGACGCCCGCGCCGAAGGCGCAACAACTCGAAAGCCCAGGGCATCGCCCTGGGAAAAACGTCTCAACCCAAACCAACCTGCCCTGAAGGGGCCGAACCCGGTGCAGACCCGACGTCCGAATCATACTGAGGCACGTCGCCTGGACGCTGACGCACCAGGGCTGCTGCCTCTTCTGGGCGGGGAGTATTCTGTGTGAGCGAGTTCCTGGGACGTTGCCCCAGGCTGACGAGTACAGCGCCTTTGGCGCATCAAATTCAGCGTCTTTGTGGTTCAATCCCCCACATCACTCGCGCAGCAGCAGCAGCAAGTCCTTGCTCTGAACGGAATCTCCCACCTGGATGTGGAGTTCTTCCACAACGCCGTTCACAGGGGCATAAAGGGTCGTCTGCATCTTCATGGCCTCCAGGGTGAGTAGTTTTTCTCCCTTTGCCACACGCGTGCCGACGCTGACGCCGAGCGTCGTAATCATGCCCGGAATGGGCGCTCCCACCTGGAGGGCATTGGCAGGATCGGCCTTGACTCGCGCCTTGACCGTAGCCTGGACGGAACGATCCGGGACGCTCGTTTCGCGGGGAACACCGTTGAGTTCATAGAGTACCGTGCGCCGGCCGTCCTTGTCGGGCGGGCCCACGTTGATGAGCTTGATGAAGAGGGTCTTGCCCTCCTCGATACTGACTGAGACCTCCTCGCCCTGCTGCAAACCGTAAAAGAAGGCGGGGGTGGGCAAGACGGAGAGATCGCTGTAATCGCGCTGCAGGCGCGCGAACTCAGCATGCACCTCCGGGTACATCAGGTGGCTGAACAGATCGTCATCCGTGACGTCGTGTTTGAGGCGGACCGCTAAATCGGCGCGAACCTTGCCCATGTTCAGGGGCGGAAGCGACGCGCCAGGCCGGCCTTTGAGTGGTTTGCGGTCACCCAGGACGACTTTCTGCAGCTTCTTAGGCCAGCCCCCCATGGGCTCGCCCAATCCGCCGCCAAGCATGTCGATGACCGACTCCGGAAATGGAGTGGTCCCTGGCTCGAGGTTGATTACGTCCGCCGGTTTGATGCCGCGCGTGATAAGGAACATCGCAAGGTCGCCCACCACCTTGCTGCTGGGCGTCACCTTGACGATGTCTCCAAGGAGTTGGTTCACCTCGGCGTAGGTGCGCGCGATTTCGCGCCACCGATGGGAAAGGCCCATACTGGCAGCCTGTTCCTTGAGGTTCGTGTATTGGCCCCCAGGCATCTCGTGCTCATAGACGTCAGCGCTGCCCGCACGAGGCGCGGTGTTGAAAGGGGCGTAGTACTGGAGGACATGCTCCCAATAGTCCGACAAACCGTTCAGGGCATTCAGGTCCAAGCCGGTATCGCGCGGCGTACGCTGCAAGGCGGCGACGATCGAGTTGAGGTTCGGCTGGCTGGTCGAGCCGGAAAGCGAGGCGATCGCCAGATCCACGACATCCGCTCCCGCATCCGACGCCTGGAGCACGGAGGCGGCGTTGATCCCGCTGGTATCGTGGGTGTGGAAGTGCACCGGGAGCCCCGTTTCCTCCTTGAGCGCCTTCACCAGGGCCCTTGCGGCATAAGGACGACAGAGACCCGCCATGTCTTTGATCGCCAGAAAGTGCGCGCCCATCCGTTCGAGTTCACGCGCCAGCTTCACATAATACTCCAGCGAATACCGGGTGCGGGCAGGGTCGTGAATGTCGCCGGTGTAGCAAATGGCCGCCTCGCAGATCGCATGGGTCTCCTGCACCGCCTCCATGGCCACTTTCAGATTAGGCAGGTAGTTCAGCGAGTCGAACACCCGAAAGATGTCGATGCCCGCGCCGGCGGCATGCTTCACAAAGCCGGTCACCACGTTGTCGGGATAGTTCGAATAGCCGACGGCGTTGGAGCCGCGGAACAACATCTGGAAGCAGATGTTGGGAATGCGCTGTCGCAGTTGCCGCAGCCGCTGCCAAGGGTCCTCGTGAAGGAAACGCATCGCGGTGTCGAACGTGGCGCCACCCCACATCTCGAGACTGAATAATTGCGGAACCTGGTGCGCCATCGCGCTGGCCACCGCCAGCATGTCGAAGGTCCGAACGCGTGTCGCCAGCAGGGACTGGTGGGCGTCACGGAAGGTGGTGTCTGTGATCAACAGCCGCTCCTGAGCGCGGGTCCATTCCGCAAAACGCTTCGGCCCCAGCTCGAACAGGAGCTGCCGCGTGCCTGCGGGCGGGATCTGCTTCTGATCATACGCAGGCACCGGCGCGGGCAGCAGGATGGTTTTAGGGGCATAGCCTTTGGCCTGCGGGTTGCGGTTGACGATCACATCCCCGAGGAAGGCCAGCAGTTTGGTGGCGCGGTCGCGGCGATGACGGAAGGTGAACAGCGAGGGCGTGTTGTCGATCAGCGTCGTCGTGGCGAGGCCCGAACGGAAAGTGTCGTTGTGGATGACGTTTTCCAGGAACGGAATATTGGTCTTTACACCCCGGATGCGGAACTCCCGCAGGGCGCGGTCCATGCGTTGGAGGGCCAGCGGGAAAGTCTGGCCCCATGCGGTGACCTTTACCAGGAGCGAGTCGTAGAACGGGGTGATGACTGCCCCGGCGTCACCCATCCCGCCGTCCAAACGAATCCCCATCCCCGCGGAGGAGCGATAGGTCAGAATCCGCCCGTAGTCCGGGGTGAACTTATTCTCGGGATCCTCAGTGGTGACACGGCACTGCACCGCAAAACCATTCCGAGGGATTTGGTCCTGGGATGGCAGGCCGATCTCCCCGCTCTCCAGACGATGGCCTTGGGCCACGAGAATCTGGCTGCGAACCAGGTCCACGCCGGTAATCATCTCGGTGACGGTGTGCTCCACCTGAATCCGCGGGTTCATCTCGATGAAGAACCAGTCCTTCCGATCGAGGTCATAGAGGAACTCGACGGTCCCGGCGTTGTCGTAGCCGACTTGATGCGCCAAACGGGCAGCAGCACTGCAAAGCGCTCGCCGCACCCCATCATCCAGTTCGACGGAGGGAGCGACCTCGACCACCTTCTGGTGGCGCCGCTGGACCGAGCAATCGCGCTCATGCAGGTGGAGAACTGACCCATGGTGGTCCCCCAGCACCTGCACCTCCAGGTGCTTGGCCCGGCGGATGTACTTCTCGAGGAAGACCGCCGCGTTGCCAAAAGCCCGCTCCGCCTCACTGCGGGCCTCGTCCAGCAGATCCGCCAGGTCTGCCCCTCTCTCCACCACCCGCATCCCTCGGCCACCGCCCCCAAACGCCGCCTTGATAATCAGGGGGAAACCTATCTTGCGAGCCTGCTTGAGGGCCTCCGCACGGTCTTCGATTGGCCGATCGGTACCCGGCAATGTCGGCACCCCCAGCCGCAACGCGACAGCCCGAGCCGCCACCTTATCGCCCATCAACTCCAAGAGGTCCGGACGGGGTCCCACGAAAGTGATGCCGGCTTCCTCGCAAGCGCGCGCAAAGTGGGCGTTCTCTGACAGGAACCCGTAGCCCGGATGGATCATGTCCACGCCCTTTTCCTTCGCCAGCGCCACGATCCCGGGGATGTCGAGATAGGCGGCTACCGGCCCTTTGCCCTAGCCGATAAGAT